>Ga0209055_1000368_pt1 | contig 32205 bp, 31 predicted proteins | sample GraSoiAngelo_110_FD_185875 | JGI IMG/M metagenome (GOLD analysis project Ga0209055, IMG submission 185875) | Grasslands soil microbial communities from the Angelo Coastal Reserve, California, USA - 14_0903_12_30cm (SPAdes) (version 2) | ecosystem: Environmental > Terrestrial > Soil > Grasslands ... | reverse complement strand
AGTCCTCCATTGCATCGCCGACACTTCCGTGATCGGATACGAGATGATCGGGCCATGAACCATAGGATTATGTACTGGGCTTCTGACTGCGGGAATCACGCGATGAAGAGAAACAGCAGTGGGGATCGGCTGCCGACGATTTGTTTCGTGCTCACAGCGAAAGATCTAGGACTCTACGCTGATATGGCGGCGGTCGCCGCTCTCGCAGTTCGCCGACTTCATCCGCAAGCACGAACCATCCTTGTGACGGACGAGCCGACGACACGCGCTATTGACCGCGGTAGCCACGCTTTAGGCAATATCGTGAGCGAAATCATCGTGCAGCCAACAGGCACTGACGACCCTATCGTGAGCAGCCGTCGCCTCCGGACTATTCTGCGACAACTGGTGAAAGGCGATTACTTATATCTCGACAATGACGCCATCGCGGTGCGACCGCTAGATCGGGAGTGGCCTGAGGGAGCCGATCTGGCGGTGGCCCGCGACTGGAACGAGCGCGGTATACCACCGGACGCGCTGCCTAATGTCAAAAAGCTACGCGCAAAGCTGGGCTGGGAATTCCCGCCCGATCGCTACTTCAACGGTGGCGTGATCTTCGTTCGGGACACTCCGGCCGCACACGCCTTCTATGCTGAGTGGCATCGGCGCTGGCAGCAGGCGCTCTCGTTAGGTATCCGGCAAGATCAACCGTCTCTAAACAGTGCGATTGCCGCGGGAGTTGCTACAATCGCAATCCTTCCCGATCGAGACAACTGGGCTACCGACTCCACAGCGATGCTGCGCGGCCGAGCACGCATCTTCCATTTTTGGGCGGGCGCTCGCGGCGGCGAGATTCCTACTGACACGCTCTTGGGACATCTGATTGCCCGGTTTCAGCGGGACGGCGCCTTGGACGAGGCCGCGATTGCACGCGCGACGCGTGACAACTTTCCCTGGATGAATAATGTCGGATTAAAGCGCCTGCTCGCAAGCGGCCTCTACAGCCGCGCAACTACGCTGGGCGCGCGCCGTATCATACGCCGTATCTGCCGCAAACTCTCCCGTTGAGATTGAAGAAGCTCTCAAGGTTGACCGCTGACTGCTGATCTCTGCCTCCGACTTCGGGACTATGGCTTTCGACGCAAAAAAAAAGAATTCTGCCCGAGCATCCAGTGTTGACTCGCACCTGGCGCGGCCAATTCCGTGATGACTCCCATCGTGAATCACCCAAAGATTCAGAAAAAGGGTCGCGGTTGAATCCGCAATCAATGCAACCTAAGATTATCGCGGTCTCATGAGTGCCAAAGAATTCATCGAAGGTCTTAAGAAGTTGCCGGATTCCGAGCGGGAAAGAATCTTTGCTAGCCTTGTGGAAAATGAGGAATGGCGGGAGGATCTTCTTGATTTGATGACGCTTTCGGAGAGGCAAAACGAGCCGACCCGTCCGATTGATGCAGTGTTCAAAGATTTGAACATCGATGCATGAAGTGCCGCATCATTTTTGCGCGCACTGCGGAGAGAGAATTGGCGAGACTTTCTAGTGATGCGCAGTTGCGCATAGGACGCGCGATCCGATCTTTGGAAGACGATCCGATTTCTGCATCCACAAAACGCTTGAAAGGTCGCAAGGAGTTTCGCTTAAGGGTCGGAGATTACCGCGTGCTCTATTGGCTTGAACATGAGAACCGCGTCTTAACGATCGTTGCGATTGGGCATCGACGTGATGTTTATCGTTAATCAGTCTCTCGCTCTTGCACGCGATGAATCCTGACCCTGATGCCAACCCGCAAGCGGTGGTTGAGGACGACACTCTTGGGGCCGGAATCTTAAGCGCACCTCAGATACGTCCCATCGGCTCACGGGAATTCGCTTCCACGCTGATTACCAACGTTGTCATCCAAGCTTGCACAATTGTTCAGGGAATTTTGGTTGCGCGATTGCTCGGTCCGGTAGGACGCGGACAATTCGCCGCAGCCATTCTCTGGCCAGGCTTATTTGCGGCAATGGGTGGAATGGGCGTTGGCGTCGCGCTCGCCCGCCGAGCTGGGCGCGCTGCTGATCTGGCCCGAGTGATCCGCAGCGGTTTGTTGCTTACGCTGCTGACCGGCACACTGGCCGCAGTACTTTGCACCGTGGCGATCCCGTGGCTCCTGGCGGGCAGTGATACGATCGTCCGGAACGCCGCTTACGCGTTTGTGCCGTTCATTATCTTTAATCACGTCTCGCTGGCGATGATTGCGATTGATCAGGGCGCCGGCTGGTTTGGCCGGATGAACTGGACGCGACTGATCGTGAATCCTGTTTACCTGGCGTTTGTCATCTTCTTGTGGTTTGCGGGAATTCAGAATGTTGGCTGGTTCGTAGTCAGTTTGCTCATCGCAAACGGCGCGGTTGCGATCGCTCGTGTGGGATTGGCGTTATGGCATGCCCCGCTCCCGGGGCCGATGGAACCTGTTAAAGCTATTTTTCGCGAAGCGCTCCCGTACGGTTTCGCCGGACTGCTCAACCCCCTTACGCAATCAGCCGACAAAGCGCTACTGCTCTATCTGCTCGGCACGACACAACTCGGCTTTTACGCCGTTGCTCTCACTGCGGCGTCTGTCGTAAACAGCCTCGCGGGCGCGGCGGGGATTGTGAGCTTCGGCATGTCTACTCAGGCAAAAGATCGCGAAGGTTTTGATCGCGTCGCGCGAATGTTCCGGTTCACTGCGTGGACATGGCTGCTTGCTGGGGTCGCCGTTGGGGTCATCATTCCAATCGTGTTGCCATTATTATATGGGGCCGCCTTTCGGCCAGCGGTCCGGCCGGCTATTCTCCTGATTCCCGCCGCTGCGTTGGCGGGACAGGCGAGCATTCTGGAGGAATCGATGCGAGCGCAGGGCCGCGCTTTCGTCGGTTTGGAAGCGAGAGCGGCCGGTCTGCTGGTGATGGTTGCGGCCGGTTGGTTGCTTGCGCCGGTGTTCGGTATTCTCGGCGTCGTCTTCGCCGCGATCGGGTCGCAAGCAATTATTCTGACAGTAATGATGTTTGCCGCGCGCTGGCATTTTCATCGCGCTTTGCTGAAAGCGCTGCTGCCGCGAATGAGCGATCTTCTGGAATTGAAACGTCGATTGCTCCGCTCTTGAACGATACATACCAGAAATACAGATTTTCCAGCGCAGCCGAGGCGCACATGCATGCGCACTTTATGCCGCATGTGCTCGCGATTGCTGGCCAATTAAGGCGTGGCGCTCGGATTCTCGACGTTGGTTGCGGCAATGGTTTTCTCTGCGGCGAATTTTTGAAGCGCTCTTAATGGAAAGTAGACGGCCAGGAGACGACAAAGCTTTTGTCTGCGCATTTCGCGGCCGGCGCGATAATTATCAAATACCAGTTGGGCTGGCCGAAGCGGGCAAACTCGATCAGTTCATCACCGATTTTTACGCTGACGGTCCTATACGAACGTTCGCACGATTGCTGCCCGCACCGTTAGCCAAAAAGGTCTCAAGCCGCTGGCACAGCGGAATTCCGTCCGGTAAGGTTCGATCTCTTTGGTTGACCACGGCACGCGAACATATTCGGCATGCGTTCGGCATTGCTCACGGTCGAACATACTCAATCCTTGACCGGTATTACTCGATAGCCGCCCGCGACCGGGCAAGAAAAACCAAGAGCAGTCTCTTTCTTTACAGTCCGTACGCTTGGGAAGCTTTCACCGCGGCGTATTCGCATCGACCTCGAAAAATTCTGTTTCAATTTCATCCACACATCGATTTTGAGCGACGTGTGCTCACGAAAGACCTAGAGGCGCATTCGCAGATCGGGTGTTTGGACGTGCGACAAAACGAAATGAAGCTCTCTGCGCCGGTGCGGGCAGAGCAGCGAAACGGTAGTTGGAAGCACGCCGATCTCATCATCTGCGCCAGCAGTTTCACAAGGCGAACACTCGTGGAGGCAGGCGCCGATCCGAAGCTCTGCAAAGTTATTCCCTACGGTGTCGATCTTCCTAGGGAGGTGGCAGGTAAGGCGCCATCCAAGGATCGGTTCGAAGTTCTGTTTGTCGGATCTGGGATCCAACGAAAAGGGCTGCACCATTTAATCATGGCCTGGATGGCAGCAAAAATGCCGAAGGGCAGTCGTCTAACTCTCGTGTGCCGCAACATTCATCCCGCGATGGATAAGCTGGCGCGGCAAGATTCGTCGATCAGACTGCTCCAGAGGGTGTCGAAAGAAGAACTGTCGAATCTCTATTGCATCAGCTCAATATTTGTGATGCCTTCGCTGATCGAAGGATTCGGGCAGGTCTATCTCGAGGCATTGAGTTTTGGGTGTCCGGTCGTGGGCACACCGCATACAGGCTTGCCGGACCTCGGCGGAGAAGGAGATGGAATTCTCACCGTGACTCCGGGAAACATCGATGAACTTCGCGAGCTTCTTTCTCGTTTGGCAGTTACCTTGCCAGGCAACCCGCATATTCGACGGCAAGCACGGCTTTGTGCAAGCAGATTTCCGTGGTCTCGGTTCAGAGCAGGCTTGCGTTCATTACTCTAATGGTCAATTGTGCGCGACAGTATTAAAGGCCGGGTTGTGTCGTCGCGCGATCCTGAAGCGCTGGCGGATGCCATTGCGGACATCCTCGAAGATCGACAAAAGCGCGAGCGGATGGCGCAGGCTGCGCGTGAAACGAGCGCGCGACTTTACGTTGGGACGCTATGACCAACCTTTGATCGCCGCCTTGAAAAGTTTTAATACGGTCGTTACATCTGTCGCGCCATGACGTTCGCTGTCGTGATCACAACACGCAATCGCCGCGAGGAGTTGCGCCGGACGCTCTCAAACGTTCAACAGTTGCAGCCGCAGCCAAATGAAATCGTGATCTGTGCCGACGGTTGCACCGACAACACCCGGGAAATGGTCCGAAGTGAATTTCCACATTGCATCTTGATCGAAAACGAACAGGCGCGTGGCTCAGTCTTTTCGCGGGACCGGTTAATACGACTCGCCAAAAGCGATATCGTCATGAGTCTCGACGATGACAGTTATCCGATCGATCATGACTTTTTCGCGCGACTTAAAGAACTCTTCGCACAATACAGTCAGGCCGCCGTTATCTCATTCCCTGAAATCCGCAATAACGCCGTATTCGCGCATCCGACCAAATCGCCGTCATCTCCTGGGCACCTTGTCTCGGCGTATGCGAACTGTGCCGCTGCAATGCGACGGGATGTTTACCTTCGCTCGCAAGGATTCCCGATTTTCTTCGATCATATGTATGAAGAACCTGACTTCGCTCTTCAGTGCTACGCGCTTGGTTACCAGGTTTGGTTTCGGCCATCAGTTGGAATTCGACACCATGTCACCTCAGCTCAGGGGGACGAGATCGGTCGGCATCACCTCAACGCACGCAACGAGCTTTGGAGCGTCTTGATGCGTTGTCCGTTCCCGTATGTCCTAGCTGTGGCTCTGTTTCGCATCTGGCGGCAGTTCCGACACGCATGTAGGAAGGGTCTGACGGGGGCGATTCGCGAACCGGTCTGGTGGTGGTCGGCCTTTCGTGGAATTCCAACCTGCCTGCGCCATCGGTCTCCGATTGACTGGTCGGTTTACTACGCGTGGATGAAGCTCGCACGGAAGCCCATCAGGACGCGTGAAGAAGTGCAACACGTCTTTGGTCGAGCGCGCCTACCGAGGCTCTAACCTGGTGAGGCAGCTTTTTCTAAACGCGCTGCGGTTGTTGCGTTCGCCAAAAATGGCGAAGGCATACGGTCGCTGGCTTATCAGCCAAGCCTATTATGACAATTCACCGATAGCAGTAGGAGAATTCCTGTCTTTTTCAGAATATTGGTTGTGGCGAAATGGATTGGACGCGGAAGAAATCGCGCTTAGCGATGCTTGTTATTCGGTATGTTCTAAGCCAAGTGCCGCGCTTGATGTCGGCGCTAACATTGGTTTCTTTTCCCTTGCACTGTCCAAGGCTGGCTTTGACAGCGTAATACCTTTCGAACCTGTTCCACTGACGGTTCAGCGGTTGCGAAGAAACCTAGCGCGGAATCCTACTGTTTCCGAGCGCATTATAGCGCTAAATTTTGGACTAGGTGATTTTCGAGGACCAGTACAGTTTGAAGAGAGCAGGCAATCTCCAGGGCAAAACCGAATTGCCATTGCCACCTCGCCGACACGACGAGATACAAGTTTCTGCAAGATCGAAAGCCTTGATGAAGCTCTCACCAATCTCGGTATTAGAGAAATCGGATTCTTGAAGCTTGATGTTGAAGGATTTGAATCCGCTGTGGTACAGGGCGAGAAAAATTCACTTTTTCAGCACGCACGTTTTTTCCCGTAATGACCCGATTTTTTGCTCTCCTTCCCGTCCGTGATGAAGCCGGCGTCATGGGCCAATGTCTCGAGCACATGTTGCAAATGGTCGGATTCGCTTTACGTGTTCGACAGGGGTGACCTCGAATCGCCGGAAAGAAACCCAGGGAGCCGGTTTTTGCTCTGATGTATTCCGCAATAGTGTGTGTTGGACCGGGGGAGAAGGAACTTTTCCGGCTGAGAGAATTACTGAAGAGTCTCGTTCTTCACGAATCTCGCTTTCTCGAGCGATTAATTGTCGTAGATGATGCTACCGAGAAACGTGAACTATCGGAAACAATCTTGGATTTGGTTCCCGCGGCGCAATGCTTAGTTCTGCACAATCCAAGGCGTTCACAGGGAGACGCTTGGCGTGGCGGTCTAACCGTGAATACCCTGTTTGCTATGGCCGAGGGGTTAGCCAGCACTACCCGATCCGAATACTTCCTGAGGCTCGACACTGACTCGTTGATCACCGCGCCTTTCTTTGCGCGGGTCAGGGAATTCTTTGCTCAGCACGCTGGCTGCGGCGTGGTCGGATCGTGTTATCGCATAGATTTATGCGGACAACCCACACCTCGTTCAACCTGGGAACCGCGGTTAAGAAAGCTCCACCGCTGGATACGAATCCGGCGCAATCCGTTCTTACACCTCGAGCATTCGCTCTTCGATTCACGCCGAGAAGTTCGAGAGATCATTTCCGCTGCATTGTCTGCGTCGACATCGGGCAAGGTGCATGGATACCGTCTTGGCAGTAATGCCCAAGGCGGCGGTTTCGCAATGCGGCGGGAGTTACTGAATGATTTGCGAAGTCGCGGTTGGTTAAATGGCCGCATATGGCTCGAGACCGAAATTGGCGACGATGTCGTTCTCTCCCTTTTGGCGACCGCCGCCGGCTGGGAAGTGGAAGATTTTAACCGGCCAGGGGAGGTCTTCGGCGTGCAATACCAAGGATTGTCCGGAACGCCAGAAGAACTCGTAGCGGCGGGGTACGGTATTGTACATAGCTTAAAATCCGGCAGTTGGGAGAACGAACTTCAGTTGCGCGAATCGTTCAGGCGCTTGACATGTTCGACACCTGGCGGTGATCGAGCGAGCTAGACGAGGTTAAACCGGCCAATGCTGCGATCCCAATTGCATTATCAAATGAGAAGGCTTCGAAATTTCCTACATCGTACGCGCGGGCTTGCAAGGATAATGCCCCTGATGGACTCACTGAAAGCGATGCTGTGGAGAAATGATCACTCCCGGGTCATCAAGACGGAACTGCGCAATTTACGAGTCCCGTTCACTTTTCGTCCCGGCACTTCTGACGTAGCGGTATTACGCAAGGTCTTTTTAGAATCGGAATACGAACTGCCATTTACGATCCCGGTTCGAACGGTGGTGGACGCGGGCGCGCATATTGGCGCTGCGACTGTCTTTTATCACTATCGTTTTCCTGATGCCCGCATATTAGCAATCGAACCCGAAGAATCGAACTACAACCTGTTGCGCGAAAATATCGAGACGATCCCCAGTGTTGTCGCCTTGCGAGCTGCTCTTTGGCCATATGAGGAGCAGCTATGGATTCAGGATACCGCAGCTGACAAATTGGGATTTCAGGTTTCCACTACGCCCAGTAACTTTGGGTATTCAGTCCCGTCGATTACACCTCAGAAAGTATTTGAAAAGCTTCACGTCGATCAAGTCGACATCTTAAAACTTGATATTGAGGGAGCGGAATTAGACTTGTTTGCGAGCGGCGCTGGCGCATGGCTTTCCCGGGTTCGATGTCTTGTTTTGGAGCTGCATGATCGGAAGCGTCCCGGATGCGCCCAAAGCTTGTACTTGGCGTTACAGAGCTATAATTTTCAGCAAGAAATTCGCGGCGAGAACATTTTCCTTCTTCTCGAGGCGGGAGGAAGCAATGCCTAAGTTTTTTGCCCTTTTGCCGCTTCGTGATGAAGCCGACATCGTCGAGCAGTGTCTTGAACACGCGATGAAGTGGGCAGATGCGATTTACGTCTTCGACACCGGCAGCGTCGACAAGACCTGGGAGATCGTGCAGGAATTCGCTTCGTGCGACAAACGCGTTGTGCCGATGCGAAAAGAAGCAGTCTTTTTCTCTGAAACGCGTTTGCGTGGTTACATGTTTCATGTGGCGCGACAAAAGATGAGAGAGGGCGATTGGTTCCTGCGTGTTGACGCGGATGAATTTCATCACATCACGCCGCCGGAATTTGTGAAGAATTGCATGCGCAAACACGAGACTGTCGCATATCACCAGTATTATGATTTCCGGTTGGTTGAGTCGGAGGTGGACGCATGGAATCGCGGGGAGGAAACACTGCAAGATCGACAGCGCCCAATTGAAGAACGCCGCCGTTATTACACTCTGAGTCATTACAGCGAACCGCGCCTCTGCCGTTATCGTAACACGATGCAATGGCCAGCAACGGTTTCGTTTCCCTTTAATGCTGGTTATGTGGCGTGTGAGCGATTGCCGATCCGGCACTATTCCCATCGCGATCCAGTGCAGCTCGAAAGACGCTGTAAGCTGCGCGCGATTATGCTGGCAGACGAGGAGAATCGTGCGAATTGGAGCCGCCCCGAATTACATCACTGGACCGCGCGCGAGTGGCAAAAATTTATTACACCGGATGATTTGACGGGGTTGGAATTTTGGAAGCCGGGAATGGATTTGGAGTTGGTGCACCAAAGAAATCATCTCAAGCCGCCGCACATCCGCGCCGTGCAGCGTTTCATTCACGCATTTTGTTTGCCGCTGCTCGATCGGTTGCGCCCGAAATTCCCTCCCGCAAACATCGTCAAACGACTTGAACATGAGCTTGCCGAATTGTGATTGCGAAACTCGGCCCTGTTAGAGGCAACTGTGCCAGCGGCGAGATTTTTAAAGATGATCACAGGTGACACACCTGCCGCTACATGAAATTCGTTGTTTGCGGCTGAGGACAGCCGCCTCTACCCCCTAACGACAGCGTGATTGCGAAAATCCTTCGGGCCATCCTCCCGGCACGGTTGAGGCCGAGCGGCTATCTTGAAAATCTCGTTCGCACACACACGGATGGACGGATTCGCTGCGGGCCATTCACTGGGATGCGCTATAACGCTGGCGCAGACGGCCGTGTGCACCTCCCAAAGTTGCTCGGTATTTACGAACGGGAACTGAACGGTTGCTTTGAGCAAGCCTGCGCGTTGAATTTTCCGCTCGTTATCGATGTCGGAGCAGCCGAGGGTTACTATGCCGTTGGTATGGCGCTGCGAAATCCGAAGGCGCGGGTAATCGCTTTTGAGGCGGAGTCGAAATCTCGGGTAGCACTGGGGGAGAAGGCAAGGTTAAACAATGTGGAGAGCCGTGTGGAAATTTGCGGTAAGTGCGAACCGGAGGATCTCAAGCGCGCTTTGATGGGTACGCAGCGGCCGTTTCTCATTTGCGATGTGGAAGGTTACGAAGCAGTACTGCTTAATCCCGCCGCTGTGCTGCCGCTTCGGCGCGCATTCATTCTAGTGGAATTGCATGAGTTCATTGAGAGAGGCATTACCGAGAAAATTCGGGAGCGGTTTGTGGCAACTCACAAAATCGCTCAAATCTGGCAGCAAGAACGGACAATCGCCGACTTTCCTTTCAAGGATTTCTACATGCGGTGGCTACCGGAATCGTATCTTCATTGGGCCGTCAGCGAGTCGCGACCCGAACGAATGTCATGGTTTTGGATGAAGCCGATACATGCAACCGCTTAAGATTTTCTTCTCATGCAGCGGAGTCGGCATTCTTGATCGTGGGATCGAAATTTTTTTTCGATCCGCGTTTGATGGATTGCGCGGCACTGACGGACTTGAGATAACGCTCTACAAAGGAGCGGGCGAAGAGAGATCGGACGAGCACGTCCTCTGGAACCTGCCGCGAACAGGTCGCGCCGCGCGAATCCTTGGCGGGTGCATTCGTCGGAACAGTTACGTGGCTGAGCAACTCTCCACGCTTCCGTCGATAGTGCGCGCAATTCGCAAGCAGGAGCCTCATATCATTTTTTACAGCGACTCAAACCTAGGCTTTCAGCTTTTTCGCTGGCGTAAACAGATCGGCGCGCCGTTTCGGCTTTTGTTTTCGAACGGGGGCCCGTGCCATCCGCCGTTTGACCGCACCGATTACGTCCAACAGGTCGCGCCATTCTATTTGGAAGAAGCGCTCGCCGCTGGCGAACCGACAGATCGACATAGAATGGTGCCCTATGGAATAAACGTTCCGAACGGAGTGCCTGACCGGGATGAAAACATTCGGCGCGAGTTGCAACGGAAGCTGCATCTGCCAACCGATCGTCCAATAGTGCTTAGCGTCGGATGGATTTCGGCAAGACAGAAGCGGATGGATTATCTCGTGGATGAAATCGCGCGACTGCCGCAGCCGCGTCCTTATCTCGTTTTGCTCGGCACAATGGACGCAGAAAGCGTAGCGATTACCGCGCTCGCGCGTGAGAAGCTTGGCGAGCAAAGTTTCACCGCGCGGTCGGTTCCGCAGCATCAAGTCGCGGACTACTACCGTGCGGCCGATCTCTTCGCGCTGGCGTCATTGCAGGAGGGATTTGGTCGGGTCTTCCTCGAAGCACTGGTTCATGGCCTGCCGGTGATCGCGCACGATCATCCCGTAATGCGCTTCGTGCTCGGATCCGAAGGCACATTTGGCGATTTATCCAAACCAGGCGCCCTTGCTGCGGTTATACGCGAAACATTGGGCAAAGAAGATTCAGACGCGGACGCGATTCGCCGCAAAGAAACGGTTCGCCAGCGATTCAGTTGGGCCGTGCTCGCGCCCCTATATAGCGATATGTTTTGTGACTGCGTGGAAAAAGTGCATCCTTTCTGAGTTCCTTCCAGCTTCTTTTACTTTCGCCTTCTCTCCGTTTTCCAATGCTCGTTTATTTTGCCCTATTCGCCGTGAGCTGCGTGGTTCTTCTCGCAGCGGCAATCGTTCGCCCCCGCCTGATTTACGAGTACCCCTATTTCATGGCGGCGGCGTTTACCGCCTTTATTCTTCCGCAAGCTTATGCGCTCTACCGGGATCTGTGGGGGGGCATCTATCTCCCGACGGCCCTCTTAATGTGCTTCCTGTGCCTGGCGTGTTGCTGGCTGGGGTATCAACGCCGCCCTCATCCCGGGCTCCTCGAGAAACTCAATATTCCCATAGATGCAGCGCGTTTTCTGCAAGGCGGCATTGTCCTCGTCCTCATCGGCTGGTATTTCACCTACAAATTGGGAACTCTGTCGGAGGAAGAGTCGGCGAACATGATGACCGGAATCCCAACGGTTTACCAATTCTTCGCCGGCCTCGATTACCCTGGCTTTGCAATTTGCTTTTACTGCGCGCTGAAGCGGAGATGGATCATCGCATGGCTTGCGACAGTGGCCGCGGCTGTGATCCCAATGCAAGCGGCGCTGTTTTACGGGCGGCGTGAGCCGACTGTGCTTTTTCTCCTCTCCGTGGCACTTGGAATATATTTCATCAAAGGAAAAGCCGCGCCGCGCTGGGCTATTCTCGCCGCCATTATGGCAGCGATGCTCGCCATACCATCAACCAGCGAGTACCGGCAACTGGCAAAGGAAGATCCGTTAAAAGCCCTTAGAGCGATAAACTTCAAAGAGCAATTTCAGGAAGCTCTTGATCCTAATGCGATCAGCGAATTGAAAAATGCGACAGCAGTGATAGCAGCGACGGAAGCGACGGGGGACTACGAGTTCGGCGCAGGCTACTGGAATCAGATCGTATTCCGCTTTGTTCCAGCCCAGCTCCTCGGTCAGGATTTTAAAAACGCGCTGATGATCGGGGGAGAGCAGCGCGACATGAGCGATTTCGTTGAAAACGTCTTTGGATTTGGATTGCCGGTCGGACTGACCGTTACAGGGATGGGTGATTCATTTAACGAATTCGGTTATCTTGGCTGCCTTTTTTTCGCGGCGCTTGGATATCTGTTTAAAACTCTCTGGGCTGCTGCAAACCGCCCAAACGGGACCATGGCGCAAATTCTCTATATCCAGGTTACGACATCAGCGATGCGTGCCGCGACACACCAAACAATAGATTTCCTGCCTGGCTTTATCTACAGCGTGATCTTTATCGGAGCGATTGCTTTTTACGCAACGGAGCGCGGGGTTTTTACGGCGCCGTTCTCGCGCGTCCATTCGCCCACTCAGCTCCTCTCAAAGTGAGGATTGCTGTCATCTTTCATCGCTTCGGTCCTTATCATTGCGCGCGACTGGATGCAGCGTCGCGCTATTGCGATATCACCGGCATCGAGACCGCGGCCGAAACCCGAGAGTCCACCTGGTCACCAGTTCACGATGCCTCAGGATATTCGCGGCTGACTCTTTTTCCCGCCGGGGGTACGGGGGCGATGCCGGCGGAACATATGTCCGCGCACGTCCGCCGTGCATTACAAAGTTGCAGTCCCGATGTGGTGGCGATCCCCGGCTGGTCCGATAACGCCGCGATCGCCGCGCTTCGATCCTGCGCCGAAACGGGAATACCCGCAATCTTGATGTCGGAAAGCACAACCCTGGATAAACCTCGCGTTCGATGGCGCGAATGGATCAAGCAACGGATTGTCGATCTTTATTCAACCGCGCTTGTTGGCGGTCAGCGTCACATTGACTATCTGGTTGACCTGGGGATGCCTCGCGACCGGATCTTCACGGGATATGACGTAGTGGACAACGATTACTTCGCGTGGAAGGCAAATGAAGTTAGGGGTCAGAAGAAAGAAGTCAGAAGAAAATACGGATTACCCAAAAATTATTTCCTGGCATCAGCCCGATTCATTGAGAAGAAGAACCTCTTCACGCTCATCCGTGGATACGCGGGGTATCGCCATGCCGCTGCGAACTCCGAACTCCGAACTTCGAACTCCGAACCCTGGGTCCTCGTGCTTCTGGGTGACGGTCCGCTGAAATCTGATCTCTGCCGCCTGATTGCTGACCTACGCTTGGACAGCTCCGTGCTGCTGCCAGGTTTCAAGCAGTACGACGAATTGCCTTTCTATTATGGGCTCGCGAATGCCTTTGTTCATGCCAGCACAACGGAGCAGTGGGGGCTCGTCGTTAACGAAGCCGTCGCGTCAGCCCTTCCTGTGATTGTCTCAAACCGGTGCGGTTGCGTGCCGGAACTCGTGCAGGACAACGGGTTTACTTTTGATCCGACGAACAAACGTGATCTGGCATCGCGGCTCTTCGAAATCGCTTCGCTATCAGAGGAGAAGCGAGAAGGCCTTGGACAGGCGAGCCGCAGGATCGCGGCAAATTTTGGATCCGAATCTTTTGGTCAAGGCTTGGAACACGCCGGCAGGATGGCGATCGAGCTTCCGCCAAAGAAACTTGGAGCGCTTAAGCGCGCGCTGCTATTCGGCGCGATGCGATAGCGGTGATGAAGATAGCGTACCTACTGAATTCGGTTTCACGAAAATCGGGAGGACTATTTGATGCGTGCCGCCGGCTCGCACAGACAACCGGCCGGGAACAGGAGATGATCGTGCTAGGCCTGGAGGACGAATTCACCAACGCAGACATCAGAGCATGGGCGCCTTTGCGGCCAGTCGTATTCCAGCCGTTTTTTCCGCGCAGTTTCGGCTACGCCGTCAGCTATACAAAATATCTCGCGGAGACATCACTCGACATTGCGCACGTGCACGGTCTCTGGACGTACCCTTCGCTTGCCGGATATCTGTGGCACCGGCGTACAAAACGGCCTCTCATCTACACGGCACATGGTATGCTCGACCCGTGGGCGCTTCGGAACGCGCTTTGGAAAAAGCGCTTGGTCCGCGCGCTCTGGGAGGATGCCGCGCATCGCAGCGCCGCCTGTTTTCACGCCATTTCAGAAGGAGAATACGAGAGTATGCGTGAGTACGGTCTGCGCAATCCGATTTGCGTCATTCCAAATGGAGTGGATCTGCCGCGAGCAGTTGAGAGTTTGGAGTTGAGAGTTGAGAGTTCGCCATTCGAACCAGTCGCGCAAGGTAGAAAGGTTCTGCTGTACCTAGGCCGCATCCACTCGAAGAAAGGGCTCGCTAATCTTATTCGCGCTTGGAAGGCAACTCCTAACTCTCAAAGCTCAAGGCTTAACTCTTGGATACTCGCCATCGCGGGCTGGGATCAGGGCGGGCATGAAGAAGAACTCAAGCGCCTCGCAAGCGAACTCGGCATTTCATTCGTAGAAGTCAAAGGTCAAAAGCTGCAAGGCGTAGATCAGCCTGCTGCGCGCCACAGCCGCTCGGGCGCCGGAGCGAAATCAGAAAACAGAGCGACGGCAGTCTCTCAACTCTCAACGCCGGAAATCTTCGCGAGTGACACCATCAACTCTCAACGATCACCTTCGCTATTATTCCTCGGGCCAAGATTTGGTGAAGAAAAAGCCAGCGCGTATCGAAATGCAGACGCATTTGTGCTGCCATCGTTGAGTGAAGGTCTGCCGATGGCGATCTTGGAAGCGTGGGCTCATGCAAAACCGGTGCTGATGACGCCTGAATGCAATCTTCCGGAGGGCTTTGCCGCGGGCGCAGCGCTTCGCATCGGCTCGGAGGCTGCCGATATTGGAACGGGTCTGACGCAGTTATTTGGGATGGCTGACAGTGATCGTAAACAGATGGGCACACGTGGGCGCAGTCTGGTGGCGGAAAAGTTTTCATGGCCACGAATTGGTGAACAGATGCGCGCAGTTTACGAATGGGTGTTGGGCGGCGGCGCGCCGCCGGATACAGTCCGCTTGAACTGATATGTTGGACATCGAACAAAACCGTCGCGCGGAGAAGTACTCCTCCGGCGAGATGATCCGGCGGGTACTCTGGACACTCGTGCAACCATTTTTCCGATTCAGTCCACGGCCTTGTTTCGGCTGGAGGCGATTTCTACTCCGCTCTCTAGGAGCAAAGATTGGCCGCAATGTTCATGTTTATCCTTCGGCGACCATCTATCTCCCCTGGACGCTGGAGGCTGGAGATGGGAGCGCCATTGGCGAGTACGCGTTCATTTATAATCTCGGCCGCGTCACGCTCGGCGCGCGCGCGACGATCTCGCACCGCGCTCATCTCTGCGCGGGAACGCACGATCACACAAAATCGGATTTTCCGTTGCTGCGTCCGCCGGTTGTCATCGGCGAGCAGGCATGGATTTGCGCGGATGCGTTCATCGGGCCGGGAGTGACGATCGGCGAAGGCGCGATTGTCGGGGCCGGGGCGGTGGTGATGAAGGACGTGAAGCCATGGATGATTGTTGTCGGAAATCCGGCACGTGGAATCAAGACACGCGAGATCACTTAAATGAGCGGACGATCCAACGTGCGCGCTCCGCTATCGGTGCTCATTCCAGTCAAGAATGGAGCCGCAAACCTTAGCGAATGTCTCGCCACGGTTGCCTTCGCAGACGAGCTTGTGGTTGTTGATTCGGCAAGCACAGATGGGACGCAGGAGATCGCCACCGCGGCCCGGGCGCGAGTGGTGCAGTTCACGTGGAATGGAAAATTCCCGCGAAAAAAGAATTGGTCCCTGGAAAATATTCCTTGGCGACACGAATGGGTGCTGATCATTGATGCGGATGAGCGCATAACGCCGGAATTGGAACGCGAGATCATCTCGGCCATTCGCCGCTCTGACGTGGATGGATTTTACCTGAACCGCCGGTTTTGGTTTCTGGACGGCTGGATCAATCACTGCGGTTATTTTCCGAGCTGGAACTTGCGGCTTTTCCGACACCGGAAAGGACGCTATGAGCGGGTTGAGGCTGGCAGTGAGTTTGACTCGGGCGACAACGAAGTGCACGAGCACGTGTTGCTCGATGGTCGAGCCGAATATCTTTCCACTCCGATGGAGCACTATGCGTTTCCTGATATCACGACCTTCATCGAGAAACATAATCGCTATGCCACGTGGGAAGCCGCGGTGCGGGCGCAGTTATGCCGGCGCTCAGACGAGGAAACGCTGCGTCCGAACGCCTTTGGAACAGCGTTGCAGCGGAAACGCTGGTTGAAGCGACTCGCGCGCCGCGCGCCCTTCCGGCCAACGTTGCGTTTTCTTTATCATTTTGTTTGGCGGCAGGGTTTTCGCGACGGTTACCGCGGCTGGATCTTGTGCCGGCTGCTCGCCTGGTATGAGCTAATCAGTGCAGCCAAGGCGCGGGAATTAGCAATCTGCCGCGTGCGACGGGAATCTTGCTGACATCTTGCCGGAATTATTGCAAGGTCGCCCTTGGCGATTTTCAAGCGAAACAAACAAACCGTTTCATGCTTGCTCAGCAATCAACGAATCCATCTCGATCAAAGCTGCGGGTCGATGATTTGACCGGCGCCTCTGTCTGGGAAGCAGCGGCCCCCGAGGAGATAACAAACCTTCAAGCACAGAAGCGTCCCTTCCCGAAAATACACGACTACGACTGGATCGTACCATTATTTTACCTGACCTGCGATATCGTGTGCTGGGTCTTACTTTATGGATTGGTGGGTTATGTGCGGCGAGACGCTTTTCTGCTTAGTCCGTTTGAATTTGTTCTGGTCGATCTGGTCACGCTCGCAGTGCTTCTGCAAGCGCTCTACATCATCGGCGGGTATAGCCGATACACAGAAGTGCTGAGCCTGACCTATACGACGGAACATATTCTCGCGGTAGCGGCGGCAGCGGCACTGAGTTCGCTGTTAATTTATTCGGCCGCGACTTTCGACCAGGCGATGAAACCGAGTCGCGGTGTGCTGTTAGTCAGCTTCATGGCATTTCTTCCGATATCGTTGATTTACCGGCGATTTTTCCGGCAGCTCTTCGCAGCTTCGGCCGCGCAGCGGGCATTCCTCGTAATCGGAAGCGGTGAGCTTGCGACCCGTTTCTATGAAGCTTACAAACAATCGCCGAAGCAGCAGCAACTCGAATTCGTGGACAACGATGTGGCGCGTGTTGGATCGGCAATCGCAGGCGAGGGTTCGCCAATCGTTCAAGGCGGCATCGCGGCCAGGCTTGCGCAACTTGATGGACGTTACAGCGGAGTGATTTTAGCGGAGAGCTTTGATCGGCTTGGTCCGGAATTGCTCGAGCGGTTAGTGCGAACTCAATTTCAGCGCACGCGCATTTATACCCTCGAATCATTTTACGAGGCGCATTGGCGTCATGTGCCGATGCACACGATCGATCCGTTCTGGCCGCTGCAGATGGGTTTCCAATTGGCACGTATTTCGCCGTATCATTACTTAAAGCGTCTTTGCGACCTGCTCTTTTCGGCCATTCTCCTTCTGATTTTCGCGCCGCTTTTTCCGCTGATTTTCTTGTTGATTTGGATGGAGAGCGGCCGACCGGCAATCTTCCGGCAGTCGCGTGTCGGGCGCGAAGGTCACATTTTTACGGCATATAAGTTCCGCACGATGTTCATACGCGACCCGAACGAGGCGACGACTGAGGAGACGACCGATCTCTACACACGCAAAGGTGATCTGCGCGTGACGCGTGCTGGGCGCTGGTTGCGGAAACTGCGGCTCGATGAGCTGCCGCAACTTTGGAATGTCTTTAAGGGCGACATGAGCCTGATTGGTCCACGCGCGGAATGGGTCAGGTGCGCCCAGCGATATCAGAAAAAGATACCGTCTTATCATTTCCGGCATTTGGTGAAACCGGGGATCACTGGGTGGGCGCAGGTGAATTACCCTTACGGCGAGAGCGATGAGGACGCAGTCGAGAAGCTTCAGTATGATCTCTACTACATCCGGCATTACTCACTGACGCTCGATGCGATGATCGTGTTGAAAACAGTGCACACGATGCTCTTCGGCAAAGGACGCTAAAAGAAAGTAGCAATGAGAAAGGTGAAAGTAGTTTCAGAGAGCGGAGAAGGAGGGTCAGAGGAGAGGTTGAGTGGCCTCCGCTCGGGATGATGCAGATATAATGCCTTTGCTCCGCGACGCGGCTCGCTGGATTTTTTTGGCCGCACTCATTTACGCTCCATGGGCCTACGGCGGCACAACATCGGCGGGCATCCAAATAATTAACTGGCTGCTGCTGGCCGCGTTCATTCTTTGGATCATCGAGCTGGTCGTTAGCGGGCGAAGCCCAGCACTTCCGCGCCTTTTGCTTTTTTTAACAGTCGCTCTGATTGGAATCGGCGGCTGGATGGCCCTCGACGCGATATCGATCTACGACTCGGATTTTCACACTTTCATTCCGCTGCAAAATTTCGCGCCGCACCTGACTGGCTCGGTTGATTACGCGATCAGCGTCGCATGGATTGTGCGCGGAGCATTGCTGCTTTGCGCGACTTTATTTGTGGCCGATTTTTCTCAGAGCAATCGGTGGTTGCTGCGGTTATGGTACACGATTGGTCTCGTCGCTGGGTCGATTGCATTTCTCGGTTTGCTCCAGAAAGCGACGGGCGCGCGGATGATCTTCTGGCAACCGGCGGGTCCCTATGCCAGCCAAACGTTTTTTGCAACGTACTATTATCACGGGAATGCCGGAGCCTTCTTGAATCTGGTCTGGCCATTAACTGCCGGTCTTGCTCTACGCGCCTTCACCACGCGATGTCATCCTGCCATGCGCGCAATGTGGATCAGCGTTTTTGTTCTTACCGTCGGCGGGGTTCTGGCCAATACGTCGCGCATGGCCCAGTTGATCGCGCTTTTGTTGGTCATTGCGATCTGCTTGCAATTTGGGCCAGTGCTTCTGCGAAAGCTTTGGCGCACCAAAAAAAATGCGATCCTCGCCGGCGCGATCGCGATTCTTTTGGCTATGTTCGCGCTCGGGTGGGCAAGCCATCTCGAGCAACCGCTCAACCGCTGGCAAACCCTGAGTCAGAACGTGCCAAACGATGCCCGTTGGCTGGCTTCACGCGTCGCGATCAGCGCGCTGCCTGATATTGGATTTTTCGGATTCGGCCCAGGAACTTTTCGCGTTGTATTTCCGTTCTATAACAGCGTGGCAATTAACCGCGCTCCGGGCGCCTGGAGATTCTTGCACGAAGATTATCTTCAGACCGCACTGGAGTGGGGCTGGCTTGGAAGCGGCTTATGGGGGCTGCTGTTTTTCGGAGGAATGGTGATCGCAATTCGCAGGTACAAAAACCCCTCGGCGCAGGACTGGACGCCGCGGAGACGCTTACTCCAACCTTTCGTTATTCTTGCGCTGGCCGGCGTGGCGCTGCACGCGCTTCTCGATTTTCCTCTTCAGATCGCCTCCGTTCAACTCTTGTGGCCACTTATCTTGGACTTTGCTGGGGCAGCAGCCGATGGGAGAAGGCAAGCGCGAAAGAAGGTAGGGGCGGTTCACCGAACCGCCCCGGCGATTGAGGTCACTTAGGGGGTCCGCTGGGGCGGCAGCCTTTGGCAAAACTCAGAGGTCAGACGATTTACGATGCGCCGTTATCTTTGCGATCAGAATTAGATCGTCGGTCGTAGCTGACAGAATACGATCCTTCGCCGGCGCCGTAACCGTGCGAAGCGTAATAATAATAATAGCCAACACCGCGGCCGCGATGCAAGCGATTCAGTACCAGACCGGCCGGGCGAATTCCCGAACTTGCCAATAAGGAAATTGCGCGGCGAACAGCCTGGCGCGGCGTTTTCCCTGCTCGCAACACAACGCACACGGTCTGCACATACGGCATCATCAGCAGGGTGTCACTGACTGCGAGTATCGGCGCGCTGTCGATTACTACTCGATCAAAAAGTCGCGCGGCCTCAGTGACTAGTTGACCAAAGAAAGGGCCAGCTAGGATTTCGGCTGGATTGGGGGCGCGCCGTCCCCCTGCTAGCACAGAAAGCTGCCCTCCCGTCGCCGTTAAAATGTTTCCCGCCACGGCAACTTTGTCGGTGACGATATCAATCTCCCCGGCAGGAATCGGGCGCGCTGCCGAGCTGAGATCGGCCTCGCCCACCAGGCAATCCATGACCCCGGGAGCGCTGTCTTCCTCGGAATTATTTCTCTTCATGGCCTCCGGGAAATGGAAGATTTTGTGCATGTTTGGCCGGCGCAGGTCGCCGTCTATAAGGAGAACGCGATAACCTTGTTGCGCGAGTGCGAGCGAATAATTGGCACTGGTGAAACTTTTTCCCTCGTTGGGAAGAGCACTGGTAAAAAGTGAAATCTTGCGCTCGACCTCCGGTCCTAAAAGTGAAAGCGCCGCGCGCAAATTGCGAAAAGCTTCCGCGGCCGGATCGTCGGGAGCTTCGACGACAATGCGATAGTTTGATCCTCCGAAATGTCTGCTTCGTCGCTTCAATCGAGGGACCTTGCCTTCCTCTCCTGTTTCCGGCACAGCCGCAAAGACAGGCAGTCCAAACGCCGCTTCCGCCTGATCGACAGTCTTGATGGAGCGATCCAGTGTGTCGGCGCCGAGCACAAACGCGAGTCCAGCCACCAACCCGCCGAGGAGACCTAGAGCGATCGCCTTCGTGGGACTGGGGCTAACAGGTGTACGCGGAAGAGGCGAATGCTCGATAACACTGACCGCATTCGTTTTCACGTCCTTTGTTAATCTGGCGGAGGACGCTCTCGTAGAGGACGCGATCGGTCTCAGCTTGCCGGGCCAACTCCTGATATCCAATTGCTGCCCGATTTAGCACGACGGCCACGCCCTGCTGGTCTTGCAGTGCTCCTTGCAAACTGGCTTCGGTCGCCTTGGTCTGCTCGATCGCGTTACGCAAAATCGGAGGTTGCGCCATAACCGCTCGACGAAGCTTCTCTTTCGCCTCTGCCTGAGCAGCCTGCGCCGCCATCATCTTGGGATGCTTTTCTTTATATCGTAAAGTTAGAGTGGCGATCTCAGCTTCTACTTGCGTGAGGTTGCGCTGTGCTTCGTTCACCAACGCCGCTGCGGAGATGCTCGGAATCGCCAGCAAAGCGTCGATATTTTCGCCCGCCTGCTCGATTTGCTTGAGCTCGCCCTCGAGACGGAGCCGGTCGGCTTTGGCTGCCGTCAATTTGCTGTTCAGTTCCTGCAGCTTGTCCTCGACCAATCCACCACGGGGCCCACCAGCTCCCGCGCCCGATCCCGCCTGCGAACCGGTTGCGGCGGTGCCACCGCCGAGTTGCAAAGCGTCAGGGGTTTTCGCCTTGTATTCAGCAACGGCCGCCTCACTTTTTTGGAGATTGAGCTTTAGGCGTTCTTCTTCTTCCAGCAAATAGCGCAACGCATCCTGGCTGAACGAGGCGCGGCGCTCGATCGAATTGCGGATGTACTCGCGGCCAATCGATTCGGCGAGGCGCTGTGCCATAGCTGGATCGCGGTTCGTTACGTACAAATCAATCAGGCGCGTGCCGCGGCGAACCAGCGGCTTTACCATGCCCGTGAGTGCGCGGCTCAATGCTTCTTCGAGCGGTGTAAAAGTTGTCACGCCGATGGCATCGTCGATCTTGTTCTGGATGGGCGATGCGCCGGGCCGCGGCGTCGTTTTAGATGGGTCACCGCTGGCGATATTTTGGCCGAGGAGCGCGCGTCCACCATCTTCGGCCAGGCCTTCGGAGCGGATGACCCGCGTGAGAAGGGTCTGGTTCGTGAGGTTTTGCTCGATCGTTCGCATCGCTTCCTGGCTGGCCAGAAACGTTGAGCGCATGCGCAAGGCCGATTCTTCCGTCGACACGACAGTTGGTTCCTGAAACTCAACTTCCAGCACCGTATGGCCCTGATAGAGCTTCGGCGTTCGCGCGAGATAACCAAGCGCAAGAAATAGGCCGGTCAGAGTGCAAAGTGCGACGATCCAGATTTTCTCGACGAGCGAGTGCCAGAATTGACGAAAATCAAACCCGCCCTTTGGCTCGGCGAACTGTCCAGGCAAACGCGGTAAGGCTGCATCATTGCCATTCGGGGAAACGGTGGCTGTCGTTGCAGAAGACGAAGGATTAATCACGAAGAAAATCTTGGCTCGAACGGAATCCTACACGCGAGCAGTACGCTCGGAAAGGCGCGCCAGCAAAAAATTTTCGGCTAAAAGATGCTTTCCCCGACCGTGACCGTATCGCCCGGCTCGACGCGAAAACTTCCGCCGCTCCCGCGTGTGAACCGCTTCGCATTAACTTTGAAAATCTGATCCCCGGCTGCCGCGGTATGTCGCCGTACGCTCACTCTCTCCGGCGCGGCGATGCGAGTGTAGCCGCCCGCCATCGCGATTGCTTCCAACAGGTCGATGCCACCGGGACTCCCATCCGGCATTTCATAACTGCCCGGTCGATTTACCTGACCCAAAACCGAGAAACGCCGCTTCGCATAACCAAGGAGCATGACATTCACTTTTGGATTCACCAGATAATCGCGAGCATAAAGTTCTGTGAGCTTTGAAGCAGCCTGGGTCAGCGTCAATCCCGCCAAATGGGTCGAACCGAGCAACGGCACGCTCAAGTTGCCATCGCCTTTCAATCGCCCATTCGTGCGCAGATCGTCTTCGCCGAAAACCTCGACTGCCACCTGGTCGTTTGCGCTCAAAATGTAACCAGCAGGCGCGCTAACGCCGCTATTTGGCGTCGGCGCGGAAACAACCGGCGGCAATGCCGACGTCGGTGCGGAGGGCTGTGACGCGACGGGCCCCGGAGTGAATTGCGCCAATAAGATGTCCGGAAGCAATGAGAACGCGAGCGCAACTGGCAACCACCGCCGGCGCGCTCTTGCTCGAAACCGATTCAGGCCGTGGCTAAAATCTGAAGGTGGTCCGAACGCCGACCTGATTATCATAGAAACTGAAAAAGTCGAACGAGCTGATGTCCTCGCGGTGGAGATAATAGACACCGGCACTCCAGAATCTGGTGATCAGCACGTCAACAGAAGGTTCGACAAAATAGTAGTCATCATCCCGCGTTGCACTCACTCCATTGACCGTGCTGAAATAATCGGCGTTCTCATAGCCGGCTGCGAGACCGAGGTAAATGCGCTGGAGCAAACGCTGCTGGATGCGGAGCGTGACACTTGTTGCCGCGAAATCTTGATCAGGAAAAAATCCGGAATTAAGCATCCGCCGACTGGCCGTCAGCGTGACGGTCGTGCCGTCGAACGGGTGGTAGACGGCGCCGGCCTCAAAGACAGGTGAAATGCGTTCACCACGGTGGCCCTCAAACTGACGGAACTCAACGCCGCCGGAAGCAGTCAAACTCAACTTACCCGTCATCTGATAATTGATACGCACATTCACTTGCTCGAAGGTTTGATCCGGATTCGGATCGTCGACTAGATCGTAGCCCGCGGTGCCGCCAATCCCGACCACTACCTTTGGCGTCCAATTATAATTAATGTAAAGACCACCCGAAAAGATTTCAGAACTGATGAAATCGGGGTAGTCATAAATTGAGGCATCAAATTCGCCGGTTAAAAATAGTTTACCACTGAGCTCATAATTTGCTCTCAGGCGCGTGGTATAAAGATTCAGCCGCGTGCGTGCGCTCACGTCCAGATTTGCCTGCAGTCCAGTCGTATCGAGAGTGCTGTTAAGATTCGCGCCGTCGAGTATGGCCACATCCTGGCTCAGATTCAGTGTCAAACGGCTGAAGCGATACTGACCCTCGAGGCGGATCAGATGCTCAACAGTATCCTCGTCCGAGTGATCGACGAACAAAATAACACTCGGCATGTAATCCAAACGAATATAGTTTCCTCCGCGTCCCTCGATGTCGCCGAACCCAATCGTAATCATCGGCTCAATCGCAAAATAATAATCGGAGACTCGATTAACATGGCTGATAAAAATATTGTCGTCGTAAACCCCCCGAACGGTCAGCCGCAGATTGTAGTGAAACCGTCGCGGTTCGCCTGACGAATCACTCTCACCAGCGGTTGCCGCGCTCTGCGAGTTGTACGTGTCAACGGGATACGGCAACGAGGGAGGCGGTGGACCGGGATCAGTCTGCGCCACCGTGTAATCGGCCGAAGAAGGCAATGGCTCTTCTGTGATAGGGTCTTGTGCTCGTGCAGCGAAAGCGCAGACGATAAAAATTCCCATCTGCAACGCCAGTCCCACGCCGCACCACCGAGTAAGGATTCCAGCACGAGCACGTGCGGAAAATTGAGATCGCATCGGACGATAGGATCTGAGCTGCTCAACTAAAAGGCGAACCGCGATTGGCGCGCCAGCGTAGCTTTCTCCCATAAGATCCAACAGTACTAAAGTCCCGATGGAGGCTGTTCTGGGGAAACAACCTCTGGAGGGACAAAGTTAGTTGGATTGATCGTATCGATTAGCCGCGGTTCAACGAAAGCGTTCGCCTCTTGACAGGGTTGGACGGCGTTCGCTCCTGCCACAATACAATCGCGCAGCAAAGGTGCTGCCGCTACCGCAGCGCTCACAATTTCTCTGGTCGCGGAGGGATGGGCGGCGATTGCCGCTCGAATGATGCAGTCAATGTCTTCACAGGAAATTTGTTTCCCGACCGGTTGTTTAAAATCTGAGCGACCGACCCGTTCAACGCTTAGAGCGGCCACAACGATTCTATCCGCCAGATTAGGCCGAGCGCTCACTGCCGCCGCGACGTAGTCACACACCTGGCGTGCATTTGAGCGGACGAAGAGCGAATTGAGCGCTCGCAAGAATTGCTCTGGTGTCGCTGTGTCTATGCTGCTGGCGCCGGACACCCTCACAGCACGCGTTAATTCGCCGTTGCCTCTTACTCCGCCCACTGCTCCATGCTGCCTTTGAATTTCCTGCTCAATTAAAGGCGCGCTTGGCAAGCGCTTGAAGTCCTTGATCAACGGCGACGTGAGCGCCTGGTTAAGATCGACATCGACGGGGTCTTCCAACCTGTTAGCGATTGGGTCAAAAGTCAGCTTTTGGCCGGCATGAACAAGAAGCGATTGCCCCACACTGTCCAGATGAATACACGCGCTTCCTTCGAGCACGGTGAACGAGGTTGTTCCGTTGGGATTAACGTTGCCCAACACCGTTGTGCCTGTGATCGCTGCCGTGACCGCCCCCATCTTGACTTTTGCGCCGCCGGAATGTTTCGGCACGTAAAGCAAAAATTGGCCGCTACCCAGCTCAATGGTTCGCGCCCCTTCGCCGACACTAAAGATAGTCTTCTCGCCGAGACGCGTGATGGTTTGATCCTTAAAAGTCAGCTCACTCCGGGACTGGACACCGGTCTGCACCGCGGTGCCCTGGCGAACATTATCGTTCACTGTGGCCGGACGCGGTGATGCGTTTGATGGGAGTAGTCGAACGTCTTGGATAACTTGAGTCACCTGGGCTTCTTTGAGCTCCTCTGCGGTGAGCTCGCTTGGGAGCCAAGTCGCAAACGACGCGATCGTCAAAACGAAACGAAAATTAATATTCATGTGCACTTGATCTTGCTAGGTAAGATCTCTACGACGCCGATCTTATGGAGGTGTCGCGGGTTTCTGTCAAGCTCTTAGGTAGCGGAGCCAAAATGTCCGCGTTTTACACATCGATTCGGAGCAATTCGCGCTGCCATGGAACCAATAAAGCTGTCGCTCTAGTTTGATCCGCCGCGATCGCCTCCAGCGTGGCGCGTGGCGCGATAAAAGTCGGCTCCAGTTCCAGTTCCCTCGCTACTCGATCGCGCCGAAGCCGTAGCTCCTTGCTTCGACGCGTCACCTCCGCGCTCGGCCGCGTCCCAAAACGACGGCGCAAGACTGGCCATTCCTCTTCCGGCAATTTCAACGCGCTTTGCGCTGCATCGCAAAATGCGCGGCGGCGGCGAGGAGAAAAATGTCTGTAATCAGGCAGGCTTCCCAAGGCGAAACTTTCCGCCGCATGCAACAGTTCGTGATTTTGCAAAATATGAAATGGCGGACGATCGACCGCGGCCGCTTCGCTCTCGCGCCATCGCCAGAGGGCCCGCAGAACGGCGGCAGCGCGGCCTTTCAACGAACCAGATCCGCTGATGCGCCACGTCTCATCCTCATCGCGCACGCGTGACATCGCGGCCTGCTCGACTGCGCGCCGGCACGATTGCCGCAACCATTCGAGCCGGTCCCGTCCTTGCAGCTCTGTTTCCAATCGTTCGGCCAAAGGCAACAGGTAATGTGTATCGTTCGTCGCATATTCGAGCATCCGCGGCGAGAGCGGACGCCTTGCCCAATTCGCCTTTTGTGATCCTTTCGCGAGCTTCACATCGAAAAATCGCTCCAGCAAAGCGGCCAGACTGAACTCGCGAATGCCGAGCAAGCGCGCTGCGATCACGGTGTCGAAAATTCGGCGCGCCGTGAAGTCCAAACTTCGGCGCAGCAGCCGCAAGTCGAAATCTGCGCCATGCAAAACAATTTCCTTCGTCTGAAGCGCATCGCGCAACGGTGCAAGATCGACATCTGCCAGAGGATCGACAATATAATCCCGGGTGGGCTCGCCACGGGATGAGTCCGTCCGATTGGCGGACAGGCTGAGTTGGAGCAGACAAAGCTTCTCCCGATAAGAATGGAGGCTATCAGCCTCGGTATCGACCGCCACCCGGTCGTGCGGTTCGATTTGTGGAAGCAGCTCCCGCAGTTGCGCGGCCGTCGCGATCAGACTTTGTATTTCAAACTTTTTGAGCAGCATCTTTTAAGCTCCAAATCCCAACCCCAAGCTCCAAACAAATTTCAATCATCTAAGGTTCAAAACGCCAAAGCGCGATCTCTTTTCGATGTTTGAAGCTAGGAATTTGGAATTTCCCTTGGGCTTGAGGCTTGGGGATTTGGAGCTTTCCCCGGCACTCACTTCAATCCACTCAAGAGCAATTCGGCGTTGGTCTTGGTCACTTCGAGATTCTCGATCAACTTCTCCATCGCTTCGATTGGCGGAAGCGCCGCCATCGTCTTGCGCAACAATTGCACGCGTTCCCATTCGTCGGGATGATAAAGCAACTCCTCCCGCCGCGTGGCCGATTGCAACGGGTGGATCGCCGGATAGAGCCGCTTCTCTTGCAACGCGCGGTCGAGATGCAGCTCCATATTGCCCGTGCCCTTAAATTCCTCGAAAATCACCTCATCCATTCGGCTACCAGTCTCGATCAGCGCCGTTGCCAGAATCGTCAGGCTGCCGCCTTCCTCGGCGTTCCGCGCGGAGCCGAAGAATTTTTTCGGCTTGATTAACGCTTTGGACTCGACCCCGCCGGACATGATCCGCCCCTTGCCCGGCTGCATATTATTATATCCGCGCGACAACCGCGTGATGCTGTCGAGTAGTATCACCACGTCTTTTTTCATCTCGACCAGACGTTTCGCACGCTCCAGCACCAGCTCCGCCACTTGGACATGTCGATTTACGTTTTCATCGAAGTTCGAATGATAAATCTGGCAATCGATTTCCCGCTCCAGGTCGGTCACTTCTTCGGGGCGCTCATCCACCAGAAGGAGAATGAGAACAATCTCCGGATGATTCGCGCGGATTCCTTTCGCGATCTCTTTGAGCAAAATCGTTTTCCCCACCCGTGGCGGCGCTACAATCAATCCGCGTTGCCCGCGCCCGAGCGGCGCCAGAAGATCGACCGCGCGTGCGCTGATCGAGTTTGTCTTTGCATTTTCCAGCATGATCCGGCCCTGCGGAAATTGCGGAGTCAACTTCTCGAAATCGCTCGGCTCCGTCCATTGCGCCACTGGTTGCCCTTCGATGGCTGTGACCTGATCAAGCATGAGCGATTTCTCGCGATCGCGCGGCAGACGCAATGTTCCCGCCAGCTGTTGGGCGGGACGCAATTTAAATTGCTGAATGATCGCGTGCGGCACGCAAACATCCTCTGGCACCGGTAGGAAATTCAATCGCGGCCAGCGAAGCAAACCAAAGGAATCGCCCACCTGGTCCAAAAAGCCTTCGGCGGTTACAGTCATCCCGGTGCCCAAGGCCGCGCGAATTAGATCGAGAATGTGATAATGACGGGGGCGAGCGGAATGCAGCCGCAGATCGAAATCGCGCCCGAGCGATTCGAGCTCTTCGCTCGAAAGTTTCTGCAACTCATTGAGATCCAAAGTGGGGCAAGTTTCCAACTTGCCCTTTTCGTCGGATCGCAACTTCGAAAGTTGCACCACATCTGAATCTGCCTCTACAGATTCCTGTTCGGTGCCTGCGGTGTCGGTGTCTAACTCTTCGTCCATGATTCTTCGCGCCAAAGATCGACAAGAAGTTTCGCCTGCTCTTTCAGCACGAATCGCCCGTCGTTATTCCAGACCACGTGATCGGCGCGAGAAATCTTCTCCGTCAGAGGCATTTGCGATTTAATCATTTCTTCAGCGGCGCTTGAGTCGATTCTTTTGCGCTCGAGCAGGCGCTTCAACTGAATGTGCGGAGAAGAAGCGACCACGACCACCCGGTCGCACAATGTTTCACCACCGGTTTCATATAGAAGAGGGATATCTGCGAAGAAAAATTGGGAAGAAGAGGTTTTCGCTTGAGCGCTCCATTGCCGGCGAATTCGTGGATGGAGAATTTGTTCGAGGGCGCGTTTTTTTGCCGCGTCCTGAAAGATTATGGCGCGAAGCTGTTCTCGGTTCAAGCGGCCATTACTCGAAAAAATCCCGGGCCCAAATTCAGTCGCGAGTTCCTTTTGAACTTCCGGGTCAAGATCGACAAGTTCCCGCGCCGCTTGATCGGCATCGAAAAACGTCGCGGCGGGAACGAGCTCGCGCAGGCAATCGCAAAAGGTCGTCTTGCCCGTGGAAACCGCGCCCGTAATCCCGATAGCAGGCATGTTATCTTAAGAAAACTTCGTTACCTTCGCTCTCTTCTGTTTGATTTGCGCCTCCTAACATCATCCGGGAGATCCCGTTCTTAAGCAGCGCAGAAAGACTGTACACAGAAGGTCACCAAGAAACGAAGATTCTTCCGGAAGCGACGAAGAACGGGCCTTACTTACCTTCGCCTTCTTCCGTTTGATTCGCCAGTTTCAATCCGCGGCGCGGCTTCACTTCTTCCTCTTACCATGATCGACCGGCGCGCCGTTGGCATTGATCCGGCTGGCCCGCGCAGGGTCTGTGTCCATCGTAACATTTACAACCATGCCAGGCCTTAAGTCGGCGACGGTCGCTCGTTGCCCGTTCACGTTGATCTCGGTGAATTGCGTTATCACGAAGGTCCTCGTTACCTTATCGTCACTCACCGTAATTGCATTCCCGCTCACGTTTGAGATAAGGGTCGGCTGGGGCGGCGGTGTCGTTTTCTTCCTCCTACCGCCTCCAAAAGCTGAAGTAGTTGTAATAATCGCAATCAAAGCCGAAACGACGAGCAAAGCGGAAAGCGATTTTCTCATCGCCTTTGCTTAGCAAAAGAAACCCCTGAAATGAAGCAGCATTTTTAGGCGAGATTCGTGTCGCTGTTCTCAGGCGAAAAATTAGCGCGCGTTTCGTTCGCGCGGGATGAATCGACGACGCCGAGCGTCAATCTGGCGACACCGAGTCAGCTTTTCACGAGGGAACCTGCCGCGAAATCCCATTTTGAAGGCGATCCGACGAAGTCGATACTCGATCTAGCCGAGCCGAGCGTCGACCGTTCTGCTTATTTAGCGAGCACCTCTAAGGTTGGTTCGCGCCGTGGTAGGCCCACGCTCAGTCGTCTTTGTACCTGCGGCGAAAGCCTGCGCTAAACAGGCGTGATAAACATCATTTGACAGCCTCGACCAAACCCGTGGCGCCACATCGCGCACAATTCCTGGCCGTGACTGGTCCGTTGGAGGCTCGGAGATAAACCAACCCCATTCCCTGGCAATCCGGACAAATCTTCTGACCTGGCGGAATAGTGAGCACTCGGTATCCAACGCCCAAGCAAACTGGGCAGGTTTGGGTCTCCCTGGAGAGCGGATTCCCACTTCCGCTAGGGTCGTAGACAACCACTTTCTCACCATGGCACAAAGGACACACGATTCGCGTCGCCGCCAGTGGGGTCGGAGCGACAGGAGTCCAAGCCCGTGGAGCGCCCGGAGTTGCTACATTAAGACGCAACGGATTTTGTCGGAGTTGCTGAATTTCTGCCTGTGCCTGTTGCAAAGCAGGGCGTTGCTTGTAGTAATCGTCGTACGCCAGATAGCCGGCAGCGCCGATCAATATTACTACCAGCAGTTCTCTCACCTCTCGTTTCGCTCAAACCTTTCGTCCCTCACAATTCCGTTCGGCGGTCTCTATTTTTTATAGGCCGGTTGTTCCGGCAGAATTGGCGGTTCAATTGTCGCTTCGCTTTCCTCTTCCTCCTCCGCCGGATTCACCAGCTGGCCGCCCGGATTGACGAGACGCGCGGTAACGAAGATAATCAGGTTGCGTTTGATGTGCTGATCGACATTGGTGCGGAAAAGGCGGCCGACGAGCGGAATATCGCCGATAATTGGTGTGCGATCTTCAGTCTTTTGCACATCCTCGCGTATCAATCCGCCGAGCACAACGGTCTGACCGTCCCAAACGCTCACGCTTGTCGTCACCTTGCGCGTGCTGAAGATCGGCTGGTTAATCACGTTCGCAGTGAGAAGAACGTTCGGGGAGGTTAGTAGGGTTGTTATTCCCGTTATCGGGTTAAAACTGCTAACAGCAGGAGCCACTGCAAAGATGGGACTTCCGTAATTGATGAAACCTTCGAACTCGACGACCTGCGGCACGAGGTTCAGATCGATAGTAATACCGTCCGGCCCTACCACCGGTTCAACCTCCAATGTGACACCGGTGTTTCGAGTTTCGAAGGTCTGGGGGGTTGTCGGTGTCACGACTGCAGGTGCAATGGCAGCTGTGCCAGTAGGTGCAGTTAGCGTGGGAACCTGCGGCGGCGTGAACGTCGTCGGATAACGGAATTCTCTGACAATTTCGATGACGGCACGCTGGCCGCTTTTGGTCGTCACTCGTGGGGCAGAAAGAAGGTCGACCCCTTTTTTCTGATTGAGCGCGCGGATGACAACTTGAAATTGCGGATCGGTGAACACACCACCTAGTCCAAAAATTCCCGGCGCGAGTGGTGTTGCGCCGATTGTCGGAAACAGCAATGCATCAATCGCATTTGCGCTAATAGCGAGATTTCCGCTGCGATTGCCCGCGGTGACAGGGTTTTCTCCGGTCGTGCTAAACGGAAAATCGGCTTGATTAACCCCAGGCGCTGTGCCCGAGGAACCTCCGCTTCCAAAAAGCTTGTGGTTACCGATGTTAAACTGTCCAAGCAGCCAATCAAATCCGAGCTCTTTCAGATTGTTCTGCGTGATCTCGACGAATTTCGACTCGATCTCGACCTGTCTAGGTACGGCAATGCTGGCTTGTTCAACCAAAGCATCGACCAGCTCGAGATTGTCGGCTGTGTTGCGCACGATCAACCGGCTGCTCTGCGGAAGAAAATTTGCGCTCGAGCCGGGGGGGAACGGCACACCCTGGCTCTCGAGGAATTCTTTTGCCCCTTCGCGATTAACGAGCTGACGGCCGCCGGTGGATTCCTGGGTGTCTTTTGCCGTTCCAGTCGGCGCACCGGCTGTACCGGGTGCTTTTGTGTACGCACCTTGAGCTAATGCCGATACGCCGACATTCACCGACGTGCTGATGAAACCGGGCGGGACACGATATTCCTTGGTGATCAGGTCGTTGCTCTGCTCACTGATCGGAATGATGGATACGGCGTAAGGTTCGACCTTCACTTTTAATCCAGCCTGACTGGCGATGTAGCGCAATGCTTCGCCGAGCGGAATCTGATTAAGTGAAATGGTGATGCGCGCCTGCGCCGGCGAAATCGCAGACGCCGCCACGACCGCGGGCGCAACAACAGGGCGCGCAGTGGCCGGCGCTCCAGCTTCGGGCGCAGCGCCAGCAGCAGGAGAACCAGGCGCGGCTGGCGTAGGCGCAGCTTCAACTGGAATTGGTGGAGGAGCAATTTGTCCGATCGGCACAAGCCGCAGCACGATATCGACGCCTTTTTTGCCCTCGGTCGAAGGATCGTTCGCAGCCGCTTGCTGGCGAATAAAATCAATCGCTTCGCGGATGCTCGCATCACGGAACTCAATCTTTGGGATAATGATG
>Ga0209055_1000367_pt1 | contig 32224 bp, 31 predicted proteins | sample GraSoiAngelo_110_FD_185875 | JGI IMG/M metagenome (GOLD analysis project Ga0209055, IMG submission 185875) | Grasslands soil microbial communities from the Angelo Coastal Reserve, California, USA - 14_0903_12_30cm (SPAdes) (version 2) | ecosystem: Environmental > Terrestrial > Soil > Grasslands ... | reverse complement strand
GGCGTGAAGCTTCCCGTCGCGGATGACAGGGTCGAAAGGGTCCGACCTCCATTCGTCCAGCGGATCGACCGGTTGGACATCGTAGTGGTTGTACAGAATCACCCAAGGTAAGGTTGGATCCTCCTCGACCTCGCCGATGACGACGGGGGGTCCGCCTTCCTCCGGGACGAGTCGGACGTCCGCCCCAATCGCCTCGAGGACCTTCTTCGTCGCCTCGGCCCCCTCCTGGAATTTAGCGCCGTGGGCGGAGATCGTCGGGACGCGAAGGTAGTCCGACAGGATCGTGACGAAGTCCTCGAAACGGGTATCGAGGGTGGAATAGATTTTGGTCCGCTCGTCAGGCTCAATCATGGGACAAGGAACGGCGTCGGGAGCGATGAACCTGCGGTCGACGCACGGCCCTTCGAGTTGCCTTTCCCCACTTCGTCCGCGGGTAGAAGCGACAGAACTCTGTGAAAGAGCACCGGGGACAGATCGGCCCGATCGGCCGGCAAAGGTCCTTCCCGAACCGGATGAAGAGCTCATTGATGAGGAGCCAGTATTCCTTCGGGACCGTCGCCACAAGCCGCTGCTCGGTCGCCTCGGGGGCCTTCGTCCGCACGAGCCCGAGGCGGTTGCTCACCCGGTGCACGTGGGTATCCGTCGGAATTCGAGGCTCGCCGAAACCGTAGACAAGGACGCAGTTCGCCGTCTTCGGGCCGACTTGAGGAAGCTCGATGAGCTCCTCGTAGGTCGCGGGAACGACTCCTCCGTGTCGCTCGAGGAGGAGTCGACTCACCTTCTGAATTTGGCCCGCCTTCTGGCGGTAGAAGCCGACTGGCTTGATCAGACGCTCCAAGTCCCCCCGGTCCGCATGTGCAATCCCCTGAGGCGTGTCGTACTTTGCAAACAGCTGCTGCGACGCCTGCGCAGTCATTTCGTCCCGGGTCCTTTGGGACAAGATTGTTGAAATGAGGACGAGGAACGGGTCCTCCCGTTCTGCGACGATCTTTGCGAGAGCCGTCTCCCCTTGGCGTAGGTCGCCGGCGGGAAGGTACCGCCTCGCCAAGTCTCGCATGATGAATGGGATTCGCTCACGGACGGACGCCAAGGTGGTCAAGGGCCTCCCCCGCCGTGTAAATCGATCCCGTGATCAGGATGATGTCGTCGGAGCCCGCAGCCCGAATCGCCGCGTCGATCGCACCCCGGACGGATGGAATCGAGACGCTCTCCGCATGCAGCCGAAACACGCGAGCGACCTCCTCGCCGTCGAACGCGCGGTGCGTCTTCGGACGGCAGGCATACACGCGCGATGCGAGGGGCCCGAGGGCCGCCGCCATCCCCGCTAGGTCCTTGTCGTTCAAGATGCCCACGACAAGCGAGACCTTTCGACCCGGGAGCAAATCCGTGATGGCCCCTGCGAGCGCCTCTGCGGCGGGCCGATTGTGGGCGCCATCAACGAGGATGGATGGCTTTTCCCGGATCAAGTCCAGACGACCGGGCCACCGCGCCGTCGCGATGCCGCGTCGAATCGCCTCCTCGGGGATCGAGAAACCGACTCCGCGGAGGTCCACTAGGGCAGTGACCGCGAGGGCGACGTTCTCCACCTGAAAGGTGCCGAGCAAAGGCGTTCGGACATCAACCTCCCCAAAGGATCCGCGAATCCGTATGTCTTGGCCCCGCAAGTCACTCCCCCCGCGTTCCGCGCGGACGTCCCGATTGACGACAGTCAAAGGCGCGTGCAACTCGCGGCACCGAGCCTCGATCACGGGGAGGGCGGACTGCGCCACGGTCACCGCCCGTGAGATAGGCTTGATGATGCCGGCCTTCTCCCGAGCGATGCGGGAGACAGTCTTCCCTAAGTGCTCCGTATGCTCGAGGTCCACGCGCGTGACCACGGAGACGAGACCGTCCACAATATTCGTGGCATCCATCCGCCCCCCCATCCCCACCTCGATCACGGCGATGTCCACCTGCCGCTCGTGGAAGTACTCGAAGGCCATCGCGGTCGTCACCTCGAAGAACGTAGGATGGTCGATCGCCCGGGCGGCGGTCATCGCTCGAATCGCCGGCTGCATCCCCGACCAAAGGCGCAAGACATCGTCATCCGTAATCGGAGTGCGGTTCACCTGGATGCGCTCGTTGAAGCGGACGAGGTGCGGGGACGTGTACAAGCCGACGCGATAGCCGGCTTCCTCAAGGACGGAGGCCGCGTGTGCGCACACGGAACCCTTGCCGTTGGTGCCGGTGACGTGGAGGACCTTCAGGCCGTGGTGGGGATCCCCAAGCAGGGAAAGAAGCCGTCGGATGTTGTCCAGGCCAAGCTTGATCCCGAACCGCTCGAGACGATAGAGGTGCTCGAGTGTCGTGTCGTAGTCCATCGGTCCGGCCGGGGCTAACGGACCTCGCGGGTTAAAGGTTGCCCGATCGCGGACCGAGGAATCGAACGAGGCCCATACCTATATATCGCGCATGGCAATCGTTCACACGATGCATCCGGCGGAACGACTGCGCGGACGGAAGAGCGCGAAGCTCCACGGCAAGACGATCGTCCTCGGGGTCACGGGCAGCATCGCGGCCGTGGAAACGGTGAAGCTGGCCCATGAGCTGATCCGCCACGGGGCCGACGTCCATGCGGTCCTGACCCGATCGGCACTCGAGATCGTCCATCCGAACGCCCTGGAATACGCGACCGGACACGCCGTGGTCACCGCCATCACCGGCTCCATGGAGTACCTCGAGATGTGCGGGCGCGACGGGAAGGCCGACCTCCTCTTGATCGCTCCCTGCACTGCAAATACGATGGGCAAGATCGCGCAGGGAATCGATGACACTACTGTGACGACGTACGCGACGAATGCACTCGGCTCGGGCATCCCGATCCTCCTTGCACCTTCAGCCCACGAGTCCATGATCGACAACCCGGCCGTCGCCGCGAACGTCCGCCGCTTGCGGGAACTCGGGCTTGAGTTTGTCGACCCGCGGCGGGACGAGGACAAGGCGAAGATGGCCGACGTGGACACGATTGTCGCCCGGGTCGTTCGTCGCCTCGGGCCCCGAGACCTTCAGGAGGTTCGGGTCCTCGTGGTCGCCGGGGCCACCGTGGAACCCATCGACGATGTCCGCGTGGTCACGAACCGGTCGACCGGCGGGACCGGAATCGAACTCGCGAGAACCGCGTTCGAGCATGGGGCCGATGTGGAATTGTGGCTCGGACGTCACGAGGTGCCGGTCCCACCTTGGCTTCCCTACAAGTCGTTCGAGACGACGGAAGACCTGGCCAGCATGGCCGAGAAGACGGATGCGGACATCTGTATCGTGCCAGCTGCCGTCGCCGACTTCAGTCCGGTGAAGAAGCAGACGGGAAAAATCCCGAGCCGCAAAGGGACGCTCACCCTGGACCTAGAGCCCACCCCCAAACTGCTTGGGCGATTCCGCAAGGGCACACGGAAGGCCCTCGTCGGGTTCAAGGCGGAAGCCGGGGTCAGCGAAACGGAACTCAAGTCCCGGGCCATGACGCTGGCGAAGGAAGCGGATTTGGACTTCGTCGTGGCCAACGACGTATCGAAGGTCAAAGGAGACACGACCTCCATCACGATCTTCGACCGCAAAGGTCACTCGGAAACGTTCGAGGGATCGAAGTCGCTCGCGGCGGAGCGGGTGTGGCGGGCTGTCTTGCATGGTGTCCGAGGGTGAGGCGTTTTGCCCCGGACACGCAACGGCCTTCTTCGAGGTCCATGAGGACCCGGATCCCCGAGCGAAGGGATCTCGCGGTGCCGGGCTGTCCCTGAGCCTCGGTGTCCGGACGGTCGCCAAGGTCCGGGAAGCGAGACGCTCCTCCCTCGACATCATGGTGAATGAGCGCCGCCAGAAGGCCGAGGTCACGCAGCGCGTGGTCGAGAAGCTCACCGGTTCGCGGTCGCTCGAGATCAAAATCCTGAGCGAAACGCCTTTGCCCGTTTCGCAGGGTTTCGGAGTGAGTGCGGCCGCGGCCCTCAGTACAGCGCTTGCGCTGGATGAGGCGCTCGGAGGAGGACTACCCCGCGACGAGCTCGTGGCCATCGCCCATGAGACGGAGGTCGAATGCGCCACGGGACTTGGCGATGTCGTCCCCGCCTCACTCGGAGGCATGGACCTCCGCTGGAAACCGGGCGCGCCCGGCTACAGCGAAGTCCGAACCTTCCCTGTGCAAGCGGACCTTCTGCTCGCGGTCCTCGGACAGGAGATCCCGACGAAGAACATCCTTCGCGATGCGCCGAAGGTCGCGGCGATCAACCGGGTCGGCGGGGCATTGGTTGATGAATTTTCGCGGTCCCCCAGCTTCGAACGATTGTTCGACCTCGGGAACCGGTTTGCGGAAGAGACGGGACTTGCAAGTCGGACCATGCTCGAGGTGATCCGAGCAAGCCGGATGTTCGGGAGGGCGACGATGGCCATGCTCGGCAACTCCTTGTTCGCCACCGGGAAGTCGGAGCAGCTAGCGAGCCTCTACCGCAAGTTCGGGACCTTGCAGCGATGCGAGGTCGACAACGAAGGCGCACGCGTCCTTTAATCACTCGCTCAGCGTGAAGAGCTGGTCGTCGCCGCCGACATCGAAGAGGCCTAGTCGCGCGCCGGCGTCGAGCCAACCATGGGCGTAGTTGACGTTTGCGAGGGCCTTGTCCAACTCCCCCGCGTCCCGGAAGTGCTTCGCGTCCGCGTAGTACGAACGGGCCATCGTCACGAAGTCTTCCGCCACCTTCCGGAGGTGAGATCGTTCCGGCACCGCAATCTTAGCTTTTCCGAGAGCGCGTTCTGTGAGCGCAATGTCCCGGTCGACGAGAGCATGCAGGTCCATCGTTTCGGGATATCGAGGCGGAAGACGAAAACCCTTTCCACGGCGACCCTCTGGGCCGCGAGAGCTAGCGCCCGTCCAACCGAGGCCAGCTAACGTGCGGTCCAGACGCGAAGAGGCGGTTCCTCATCCCTCAATGGCAGAATCCCTGGTTGATCGAATCCATTCTGATTGGGGTCCTGAGGGAGGGACAAGGCACTCGATACCATAGGCTCCAAACCGGTGCCTGTCGAGATCGCAAACTGGTCTGCGAACACCGCGCCAGGATTTGACGTGCAACGACCGTCGGTGCCGGTCGAGTCGGGCGGACAGAAATCGGTTTTCGCCCCGATCGAATTGGCCGTGACCTCGTAGAACACGGATCCGAAGCCAGAGAGCCGCCCTTGGGTGTTGGCATTGGCGCCCATCACCGCGTCGAAGTAGCCCATCTCCCGATCGCTTCCGTCAATCGCCACGTTGTCGAAGCTTCGCCCTCCAACCCCTTGCACAACAACGATGGTGCCTTCGCCTTTCGTGTAGACGCCTTGGGTTCCATTCGCCGCGACGCAAGACGGCTCGAACTGGTTCGTCGAGTTGACGGATTCGCAGCTCGACGAGACCCTCAGCTGCTTGCTCCGCTCGTACACATGGTCGTGACCTACCAAAATCAAGTCCACATTGGCTTCCACGAGCTCGTCGAAGAGGTCCTGGCCCATGGGACAGTGTCCATCGTTGCCCACCGTGATGCACTCCTTGTGGACCCCCGCAATGACCCATGGAATTCCCGCATCTCGGGCGCTGGCGACCGTGTCCTCGACCCACTCCGTGTGCGGTGATTGCCGGCTGTAGTTGTAATCGACGCCCGAGAGCCCGGCCGAGAGCAGGATGAATCGCGCAAGGGGCTTGTCCCGAGGGTAGTCGAAGTAATACTCGTAGCCGTAGCCGGGGGTCCCGTTGCCCGCGACCATCGGGGAGGAGAGCGGGTATGGGCAGCTCGCGACGTACTGCGACATGCTTCCGTCCGCGTTGCTCCCGTCGCCGCCGGCGACGATGACGATCTCCGGCAGAAGCCGTTTCATTTGCGTGCACCACCCGGGTGCGTCCGTCGTGTATCCCAGATCTCCGAGGGCGAGGAAGAACGACATTCCAGCCGTTCGAGCACGTCCCACGAGGCCTAGGGAATCGTTATTGCCTGGTCCCGCAAAGTCTCCCGCGGCGGCAAACGTGAAGTGCGTCGTGGACTCGTCCTTCCAGCGCGGCTGGGCGCTATCGAACGGACTCTTTTGGACCGCTCCTTTCTGGAACAGGACCCATCCCGCCGCCGCAGCGATGAGGAGAGAGAGAGCGAGGATGGCGACCGCTCTCCGGCGGAGAATGACGGTCTCGGGCCGCTTTCTTGGGATTCGTCGCGGTTCCTTGATGTCGCTGCCCGCGATCGATGCCTGTTTCGGAGTTCGATCCGCCTTTAGGCCTTCGAGGGCTTTCATCCATGTCAACGACTTCCTAAGTTCCTCTAACAGCTCGTTGTCGGGATCGGGCTTGACGCGGACGGCCCTCGCGCGCGGCTCGACGCCGTCCCCCTGCCGCAGGTGGGACTTCCTCTCACGGCCAGGGGGGGTGCCGAGCGCTCGAAACTTCCGGCTCGTTCGGAAGAAAGCCCTTCCCCTTTCGCGAATATCGATACGGCCCGTGCGGGGTCCCAAGTCCGTCGCGGTCATCCCCTTCATGCGCTCCGGGCTCGTACGAGATGGGTCCTATCAAGGTTTCGTCGCCAACTGCGGCCTATCTGGCCCCGATTGTAATCAGGTCAGCCACATGTTGGGCCAGTTGTACCACAGAGGTGTTTTGACACTTGTCGAATTCGGTCGGCGACAACTCAGTTCCTTAGGCGGGCATGACGTAAATCTGAAAGGTGACAGGCGGGCGATATCTCTCTCCCCATCCGCGTTCGCCCTGTCTCCGGGACCGGAGCCTCCGGAGTGGCGTGACAAGGTCGCTGGGAGTTACACGGCGTCGAGTTGGTTGTGTGGCGCCTCCTCGGGAGCTCCCCGATCGATCTGGGCCTCGTACAGCCGCGCGTAAACCCCTCCTTTCCCTAGCAGATCTTGGTGGGTCCCGACCTCAGCGATTCCTCCATCCTCGAGCACCACGATCCGGTCCGCGTCAATGATTGAGGAGAGCCGGTGCCCGATGACGATCATCGTCCTGCGTTGTGCAAGCTTGTGCAAGGCGTCTTGGATGAGCGATTCGGACTCAGAGTCAATGTTCGATGTCGCCTCATCGAGAATGAGGATGCTCGGGTTCTTCAAGAGGACACGTGCAATCGCAATCCGTTGCCTCTGGCCTACAGAGAGGGTCACTCCACGCTCGCCAATCTGTGTGTCATACCCCTTCGGCAGGCCTCGGATGAAATCGTGGGCATTTGCGGATTGCGCCGCTTGCACCACGTTCTCCTCGGAAGCGTCTACGTCGCCGTACAGGATATTCTCTCGAATCGTTCCCGAGAAGAGGACCGGCTCCTGAAGGACGAGGCCGATTTTCTTCCGTAGGCAGCCCAAGTTCAACCGATCGAGGGGGTATCCGTCAATCAAAATCCGGCCCGCGATCGGCTCGTAGAACCGGAGGAGCAGGTTGACGATCGTGGATTTGCCCACACCGCTCGATCCGACGACCGCGACCGTCTCCCCCGGCTCGATCGTCAACGAGAAATCCTCGAGTACGTATCGATTCGGCCGATATCCGAACGTGACCCCGTCGAATTGGATGCGTCCTTCGATCGTTTGCGGCACGAGACTGTCGGGCGCATCCAGGATTTCCACCTTCGCATCCATGAATTCGAAGATGCGGTCCGCGGCCGCCACGGCCTTCTGGACCGTGAAATTGACCTTGCTGAGGACGACGAGAGGCTTGAACACCTTGTCCATGTACCCTAGGAAGGCGACCGCTACTGCGACCGTCAGGTCGCCGCTGGTCACCGCCGGCGCCGAGAACCAGACGAACACCGCGAGCGAACACAAGGTCAGGAAATCAACGGTCGAGGAATAGGCTCCGGAAAGCCGAGCGAGGCGGACCTTGGCCCGGGCGATCGCCCAGGACCGATCGCGAAACGCGTTCGCCTCGTGGTGCTCCATCCGGAAACTCTTCACGATACGGAGCCCGGAGATGACCTCGAAGGCCTTCGCGGTGAGTTCGGCGACCGCTTCGCGGATTTTCCTCGAGGTCTGTTTGATGGACTTCTTGAATCGGTTCACGACGATGACCATGACGAGAGCGGGGGGCGTGACGAGTAAAGCGAGTCTCGTGTTCACGAAGAACAATAGGCCGAGGGCGCCCGCGACCATGACCGCATTCGAGAGGAAATCCGCGACGTTGTCCGTGAGGACCCTCTCCACCTCGTTCGTGTCGCTGACCACGCGTGAGATGAGTTCACCGGACCGCGATGTATCGAGGAAGCTCATGGGCATTCGCTCGATGTTCTCGTACAAGTCGGAGCGGAGTTTGTGAACGGTCTTCTGGGCCAAAATCTCCGACAGATAGTCCTTGAGAAACGAGGAGATCTCTTTGACGGCAAAGGTTGTGCCAAGCAGGAGCAGCACATTTGGAAGAAGTTCCACGTGTCCCAGCCGAACGACTTGCCCGATGAAGAGGAACGCTAGGATCCACACTTGCGTCAGGTCCATCACGGCCGCGATGACGAGTCCACCCATGACCCCAGCCGCATACGGCCAGTGGGGTCTCACGTAGGACAAGAGTCGGCGGAGGGTCTTTCGACCCGCTTCGAGATTGCCCTGGACCGCGGACGGGCTCGTCCCAGGGACCCGCGGCGGAGAGATATCGGAACTAGGTCGGTCCGAGGATTCGACATCGTGAGCTCGCTTCCATCGCCGCCATTCGCGAGCGGCGAAGACGCCCCAGACACCCCAGGCGAAAATCGGTGCGATAGTCTGCAAGAGCAAGAGCTGGAAATCGGAGAGGAACGAGCGGCCGAATTCCCACGGGAGGGCGAACAACGCCACTTGTACGTTGTAGACGGACGCCAGATAGCCGAGCAGCCACGCAAAGACAGAGAGGCCAGTGAGGATCACCGCGACCGACTTGGCGATCCGGCGGCGCCGGGTCATGGGGATGTCCCTGAGACGAACGCGCCCCGATTCGGAATTCGACAAGGTTGTTTCGGTCGTCGAGCGGGTCCCGCGCCCGCCAGCAAACGGTCTCGGCTCGCTGAGGGACCTCAGCTCGTCCAGGAGCTCCGCATACCGTTCGTCCGTCGCGCGAATCCGGTCGAGGAGCTCCGAGTACGATCGCTCGGCCGCGGGCTCATTTTCCTCTTCTCGATTCATGCCCCTCCGCGGCGACCGCTTCTCTTGGTCTTCCGGTCCCTCGTCTGATCCGGTCATTCAGGAACCTCCTGGCAGCTGCGTTGCGCCGCTTGGATGATCCAAGGGATCGTCTCCCGCCAACCCGGCTCTTGAGCCCTGAAGATGCCTGCCGCCACCTCAAGGAACGCGCCCGCGCATTGCAGTGGGAGGCGTTCACGCCACGAACTCGGTGCATGGCGGAAGTATTCTTCGACGAAGGCGCTCGCGGTTGCACAAGCCCGGTCCGCCGGCATCGAACGCATCCCGGCCCTGCTCGCCAGATGTGCGAAAAAGGATGCCACGTCCCGAACGGGGTCGCCGAGCGCGACCGAGTCGAGATCGATGAAGACGACCTGCTGGCCGGACACGAAGACATGATCCGGCTTCAGGTCTCCATGGATCGGCGTAGGGGACGCCTCTTCCAAGCCAGCCGTAACCTCGGCCATAATCGCTTGGATGGCATCCCTCGACCCGGGACACGTCCACTCGACGAGATTTGCCGCTTTCCGAATGGCTTTCAATCCGTCCGCGAGCGTTTCGTGTCGCGTGGTCGGGACATCATCTTGGTGGAAAGCCGCCAAGGCCCGTGCTGCGGGTCGTACCGCCTCGGACGGATCTCCCGCTCGAAGCAGCAGTCGGCTCAGCGAAGAGCCGGGAGCCTCTTCGATCACGAGGGTGCGGTGCTCGCTCAAATAGGCAATCGGCCGAATCACGTCGTAGGGCGGTGGTCCGCCTCCGACCCTGCCAGACATCGATTGCAGGAATTGCCACGTTTCTGCGCCATGCTCGTTTCGATAGACTTTCAAGTAGCAGGCGAAGGTCTCGCGCCGAGCCGATCGGACATCGCGTGCTCGGATCATGTAGCGGAGAACGGCCCCACGCTCGGTCCGGTACCTCGCCGTTTCGATTGTCCGCTCCTCTACTTCCCATTCGCCGGGACCGAGACGGTCCAGGAGTAAAGGATCGACACATCGCGTCGCGTCTCCCATCACCGGCCCGAGGGTCCGGAGTCTCCGATCATAGGGGAAGATCTGGACCAGCATTCGGAGGCCAGGAAGGATGCTGACGGGTTCAAACGTGAGCCACTCGGAAGGAATTCCCCGGCGGGGATCCTTGGCCTGCATCTCCCGCCACCGCCGCTCGGCTTTGCTTTCGTCGGCATACAGTACGCCGGTCACCGGCTGATTCCATCGGCGGCCCGTAGACGGATCCGCGATGCGTAGGTTGTATTGCAACACATGCCGTGACTTCGACTGACGGCACCGGAAGCGGAACGGCTTGCAGTCTTGGATTTCGTACGTTCTGTCCGCGACCGGCTTCAGCTTTGCTCGAAAGATGTCGAGCATCAGGTCGGGATTCGTTGCGATTGGCAGTTGCGGAAAGTCGGGATCGAAAGGGAAGCCCTCCGTCCGGCCGGCGGCGAACCGTTCGTCACTCAGGATTGGACCCACTCTCCCAGTCAAGGGGCTGACCCGAAACGGGCGGCTGATTCCGTTGTCTCGGTTGATCGCGCATGGCTATTCCATCTTCAACAACTGGACCGCTTCGGCTTGACGCTGTCGAACCGCCTCCGGACGTTGGTCCCGACTCTTGCTGAAGAGCAATCCATGAATTTTCCGCAGAAGTGTAGCCCGCTCATACCATGCGACCCGCGAGTCCAGATCCGAATCGGTCGGAGACCATCGGACGTAGGACTTGAGGACCGTCGCGCGTGCGTAGGGGAAGTCCCGTAGGACTTCCGGCCTCTTAATCGTGGTTCGGAACAACTGGGCGAACAGGTTGCCCAGGTCACAGGCCGGGTCGCCGAGCGCGCATTTGTCGAAATCCAAGACGACGACATGACCTGCTCGCCAGAGGAGATTGGCGGGACCGAAGTCGCCATGGACGAAGGATGGCTCCAAGGGAAAGGACGGCGCATCGCGCTCCAAGGCCTCGAGGGCGCTCTCGAGGGAACCGGCCTCGCCGGGAAACCGCACGCAAAGATCCCGGACCCTTGGCCGGATATCCTCGAGGGCCGCGTTGGGAGAGAGCGTCCGAGTCGGGGCGATGGGGAGGGAGTGCAAGGTCGCTAGGGCGCGCCCGATCGCGGCTAGAATCGTCTCCGTGTCCTGCGCCATCGCCGTCGTCATCGACTCGCCGGACTCGTACGTCAACAACAAGAGGCGCCGAGGCGCGTGATAGGCGAGGACGCTCGGAACCGCGAGACCGAATCCAGCGGAGCCGTTGGATGCCCCTAGCTCACGGAGGATCGTGGCGACTCTGCGGGCGTCTTCATCCCGATCGTAGAATTTTCCCAGCCATCGGTATCGACGGACGTGAGGGGTCCCGGCCAACCGGGCCTCTAGCTCATACCGCACCACGCGTCGCTTCCCGAACGGCGTGAAGGTATCGTCCGCCGCCCAACCCTCGAGCCGAGCGTCAACTCCCTCCAGTTCGCGCAGCGCTCCGCTCAATACGGCCTGGGTCTCGTCCGGCTGGAGGGACTCCGCCGGATTCATGCCCATTCCCCCGTTGACATTCGCTTCCGGGCGTCGGTTCGGCGGCACATTCAGGTGTCACTCAGCCAGCCAGAAACGTAGGCAGTCAAGCTTGAAGCTCCGTCGAAGGAGGGGATGATCTTTTGAACGAGTCGGGCGTGGTCCCGTGGATCCTGGGTCAACGCCCATTCCAGAGCCTGTGCCAGGCTTTCGCCGCCGTTCAGGTCCTTGGGATGGATCCATCGAGCGAGGCCGTGCGCCGCAAGCGTCTCGGCGCGGATCTGCTGCTCGATCTTGTGTGTGGACCGAGGCACGATCACGAGGGGTCGCCCGACGGAGAGCGCTTCGCACACGCTGTTGTAGCCGCCCATGCTGAGGATGGCGTCGGCCGCCGCCATGAGTTGAAAGTTGTCGGCGCGGGACAGAACGCGGCACGTCGACGTGGCCCGCGCCCGCAGCTTCTCCTGCTGTTCCATGGGCATGAGCGGTCCGGTCACGAAGATGGCGTTGAGATCCGGATGCGCCGACTGCACCTGTTGGACGGCTGCCTGAGCGGCCTCCAACATCGGATACCCGTCGCTTCCTCCGCCGACGGTCGCCACGACCAGGGGTCCCTTTGGAGGGACGCGGTACCGCGCGCGAATCTCGGCCGAATCTGTGCACTCGACATCCCGGACCACATACCCGCAATAGTGCAACTTGGGACGCACGGACGGGGGGATCGCATAGGCCTCCGCCACGTCGTACAGGTCTGACGAGCCGTACACGGCGATGCCATCGTACAGGTTCTCAAGGGCGTCGTAGACACCCAGGTCTCGCCATTGGGCCCGAATCCGAGTCGCATCGTCCATGATGTCGCGCAGACCGAAGACGAACTTCGTCGTGGGGGACTTCTCCTTTAAGGCAAACAGACCCTCGCGAAACTCCCCTTTCCGACCGAGGGGCTCATGGTCGACCAACACGAGGTCGGGAGCCAACGCAAGCGCGGCCTCTCGGAGGATACGGGATCGGACGTGAATCCGGAAGTAATCGATAGCTGCCTCATGCTCGGACTCCGTCTCGACCAACGTAGTCGGGCTCATTCGCCGGGGCAACTTCAGATAGTCGCACCGATCCGGCAGAGTGAACTCCCCGATGACCGGGGACTCCGTCGTGATATAGGCGACCCAATTCGGATTCGCCGCGAGGAGGTGCTTGGCGATCGTCGTGGTCCGGGTGATGTGCCCCATCCCTTTGCCATCCTGGGCGTACATCAGGAACGTGCGAGTCCGGTTGCTCACGGATGCGTTCATAAGGGTAAAGGCATGTGGCCCGACGTGGGAGTAAAGGGGGCGTTCAGCAGCTCCGCAACCATCGCCGGTATGCGGATCAATCCGTCGAAATCGATCCGACTTCGACTCGCCGGAGGCGGACCCAAGTCGCTCGCGAGCCATTCCGTCAAAGCCCCCGGGCTCAGCGCGCCGGGGTGCAACACGTCGACCAGCCCGAGATCGCGGAAGCGTTGGGCGCGGATCCACTGCTCCGGCTCCGGTTTCACGCGCGGCACGATCAAGGCGTGTTTCTCAAACGAGAGGGCCTCGCACACCGTGTTGTACCCCCCCATGGCGATGATCCGATCAGCGCGGTCGATCAGCGGGGTCGGGTCGTGCACGAAGTCTAGGACGCGGAACTGGGGGCGTCGCTCGGCCTCGAGGCGGACATGCTGGCGATCTTCCCAGGGCATCAACGGACCGGTCACGAGGACGCCCGTCGTATCGAGAGGCAAATCGCTCTGAAGGAAGGCCTCCGCGAGGGCACCGCCGTCGTGTCCGCCTCCGACGAGACATAGCGCGATCTTGCCCGACGGAAGATTCGCTACAAGGGGCGCGGCCTCCGCCTTCGCATACTCAAGCCGAGGGCGTTGGTCCAGATATCCCGTGTGTCGCGCCTTGGTCGCCACAGACTCCATGAGTTCGTATTCGCGAAGTGGGTCAAAGACGGTGGGATCGCCGTAAATCCAGACGGAATCGTAGTAATTCTGGATCGCGTCGAGGTTGTCCTGGTTCGCCCACGAACGCTTCACGGTCTCAGGGTCGTAGAGGACATCGCGAAGGCCAAGCACCAGGCGGGTCTTGCCCCGCCGTTTCAAGAATTCCAGGGTTGGAGCGAGTTCACCGGCGACACCGAGCGGCAAGTAGTCCACGACCAGCAGGTCCGGGTCGAATACCTCCATCGCACTGCGAATCACCCGAGTTCGCAAGGCGATCAGTTCCCCGTCGGAGACATCGAGGAGGAAACGGGGGTTGTAGCCACCGTCGGCGTCCCGACGGAGGGCTGGCAGCGTTACGCAGTCCACGCCGGGAGGCATGAGGAGCGCCCCGGCTTGCCAGGCTTCGGCAATCAACATGATGTCTGGCTGGAGCGTGGAATGGCGCAGGGCTTGTGCGATCGAAGCGTTACGCCGAATGTGGCCGAAGCCGACCATACCCTGCGAGTACAGGGCGATGCGCGGTACCCGGGGGGGACTGACGGAAGCCGCGGGAGCCACAGGATGATCGGGCGCGGGCTTCCAAGATCTGTCCCGAATGGGGTCCTGAGCGATTGCGACCATACTATTCGCTCCGGCGCAATCCTATTCGGATCGGAGTGCGCGCCGGATCAAGATCGCCGGAAGGCTTTCCAAAGGACCTCGGGTTGTGTTCGCACTTCTTTGGCCGTTGTTGTCTCCTTGCGTGCAAAACCGACATGGGTCTCTGCGCCAACTACGCCTCGGACGACGCGACTGCTATTGAGAAACACGTATTCTTGTGAGTAGCAATGGGCACCTTTGTATTCACTCGGCGCCCCCGATTGGGCCGCCCGGCTCCGGTTCATCGAGAATCCAATTGTTAGGGGACCACACGGAGGAAACGGTCAGTCCTCGATGACCTTCACGCTTTCTCCGCCGTGTCGCGTCTCCCGCGGACGCACTTCCACCATCAAAGGCATCTCAAGTCCGCCGCCCGTCATGATGGCGACTCCGATCGGGAGGCGAGAGATTTCCTCTGCCATCGACGTCGTGAGCCCTTCCACACTGGCGATGATCGCCTTCAGATCGTTCGGGTTCGTGACTTTCAGGATGACTTGGGTGTTGCACTGGCTCAGCACGTTCTTGTCGACCTTCGCCGCCCGCTGGGTGATGATCACAAGGCCCAATCCGAACTTGCGGCCTTCGGAGGCCAGGGTCCGGAACACCTTCGACGACGCGACCTGCCCGACCTGCGGACAAAAGTTGTGGGCCTCCTCCACGACCAGCATCATGGGCGGGATCCGACCGAGCTTTCGTAATTCGAACATCGCGGTCGCCAGGCGATTCACGACGAGTTCCTGGATATCCGGTGGGACCCCTTTCAAGTTGATAATCGTCGTCTTCCCTTTGATCACGAGTTCGTCGATCCGGGTGCCTTCCTTGGCAAAGATTTCGACTTCGCTCAGGTACTCGAGTTCGTCGATCAGGGAGGCGTTCTGAGGATCCTCCTCGCGCTCGAGTACTCGCACAATGTCCCGAATCGTGTAGTCCTTCGTCGCCTGCCGCAGCAGGTCGAGGGCCTTGCGCAAGGCTGTGAGGTGGGTCCGAACCCTCGCAGAGCCGGTGAGCGACAAGATGTCTCGAGCGTCGAGGTTGCTCAGCGTGAACTTGAGCGGCCGACTCCCCGGATTCACCTTCGTGTCCGGCGAGAACACCTGTATCGCGTCCGCGTAGGCGCGAGGCTCGACATGAAATCGCGTGGCACCGTGAGGCGACTTCCCCTTCTCCCGGAGGGACGCGTATTCACCGTGCGGATCAAGGATCACGCACGTCACGTGGTGTTTCATCAGCTCCTCGATGAGGACGCCCGCGATGTACGATTTCCCGCCTCCCGTTTTGGCCAGGATCGATACGTGCTTCTGGACCATCGCGTTGATGTCCAGATAGACGGGCACCTCATGACCCGCCAAGAGGCCGACGTAGGCGCCGTGTTTCTTGTCCTCCGTCAGGCCGATCACCTCTTCGATCGTCGCGGTCTCGGCGCGGTGGACAGGCTCTCCGGCGCGAAAAGGGGTCCGCGGAACCTGGAGAAGACCCCGATCGTCACGATATCCAATCACGCTGATCTGGGCGGACACCCGCTCCTCCACGTCGATGGGATTGCCGTCTCCCAGGAGTTGCGCACGGTCTAAAGAGAGGTCCGTCTTCCGTTCGATCTCGTCGACCCGGCCAAGGACCATGCCGCACGTCTCGTGCTGAACCTGCACGAACTCGTTCCGTTCCACGGCCTCCGCGACGGAACAGCGGAACGCGGTCGTGCCGATGTCGCCGTAGATCACGCCGACAAAACCGTCGCCATGGTGAGCGGAAGGCCTATGGTGGGCCGCAGATTCCATGCGTGCATCCCATGCGCGGCGCGATAACTGGGCGACCGCATAAATAGCTTTGTCCACGTGCGCGAGAGTCGCCTTATGGAGAAAATGAGAATCGCGGATGATATTCTCGGGGTACCTTTTCATAGGGCATCGCGGACAATTGCAACGACAAGATGTCGACCGGGAAGGCGAATGAGACCCTTCACGTCTTGTTCGGGAAAGCGTTTCTCCTCGAACTGGAACGAGGCAATCTCGAGACCGCCGCGGTCTTCGCCCGCGCTTTCCTTCTGAGGAAAGCCTGGATGGCGAAACACCAAAACGTCACGTTCGCCCGTGGCGGCCGAGCCGCTTCTCGATCGTCGAAATCGCATCGTCGCTGACGACGTCTGCGGAGCGTGCGCCGTCGAGGACGGCAAAGCGACGGGACCTCGCGAGTCGATCGTAATTCGCGGCGACCTGACGAAGGAGGGCGAGGTCTTCGAATCGGATCTTAGCCGGTCGATCCTTGATCCGTTCCATTCCGAGTTCCGGCGAGACTCGGAGGAAGATCGTGAGATCGGGGGATAGCAGCCATTCTCGACTCGCATTCTGCAGGAACCGGACAGGATCCGGGAGGACGCCGGCCAACCGCGCGCCCTGGTATGCGTACGTGGAGTCTGCGTAGCGGTCGCAGAGGACTACATCGCCCTTCTCGAGATGGGAGCGAATCTGCGGGATGTGGGCCGAACGATCCGCGAGGAACAAGAATGCCTCCGTAATCGCGTTCGCGTCCTCTTCGACGCCCCGACGGACCACGTCTCCGAGCCACCCGGTTGTGGGTTCCTTCGTCAGGAAGACAGAATGACCCCGGGACCGAAGTTTTTCCATGACGAGATGGCTCACAGTGGTCTTCCCGGAACCGTCAATGCCTTCGAATGTTACGAAGCCGGTGAGCAAGACCGGGGACAACCGTCTGGCCGAGCATTAAACCGTTGTTGAGACGCGCCGTTGCCTGGCCCGCACAACGTTTTTATAGAGTGCGACGGCTCCGTGCCGCCCGGGGACCGGCTCGGGGGGCGTGTACGATTTCATGGAAGCTTCGTCCAGATTTACGGCGCATTTCCGACGGAGGCGACCGCTCGGCCCGGTGCCGAAAATGCCACACCCGCATCGTCCTCCTCCCGGATGACCGGCGCCAGGGATATTGTTTCGACTGTTATGATTCGCTCGAGGTTCGTTCCATCGCGGCGTTCTAGTCGGTCGCTTGGCCCACGAGCTCCCGTCGACGTTCTTGTCGCTGTTGCTTCCACCGCTTGACATCCGCCTCAATCCAGGCCCTGGGTCGGCCTTGGGCCTTCAACCAATCCTCGTTGGGTTTCCACACAATGTCCCAGTACCGCAGGGCCTGCTCGACCTCGTCGGTCACATCCTCAGCCGAAGGAGATCGATCTTCGACGGCCTTCGCCCCGGCTTCCCATGCCCACGCCTTCAGGTCCTCCAGGAGGCGTGACTTCCCCGCGCTCTCCCAGACGAGCGCGGCGCTTCGCAGAAGGTCCCGTTCCTCGTCCCGATCGAAGACGGCGGTGACGCGCTCCGTGCCGCTCGCCCAGAACGGTCGGTCTAGGCTCCCCCGCCATCGGAGCCCGTGCTTCGCGAGAAGTCTCTTGAACGACTCCTTGTTTTTCGAGTAGACGTCCCCATCCATCTCGAAGCGAAAACGCATGCGCCCTCATGCACGCAGTCCCGCGTAGTTAACGGTTTCGCGCGGCGACTGTGCATCGAAGAGTCCCGACACCTACAATGTCCGCCTCAAGTCGGTCGCCCGGGACGATCGGCCACACACCGGCGGGTGTGCCGGTCGCGATCACGTCCCCTGCCTCGAGGGTCATGATTTGCGAGGCCGCTTCGATGAGATGTGGAATTCGGAAGATCATCTGGCGGGTATTGGAATCCTGCCTGACAATCCCGTTCACCTTTAGTCGAATCCCGAGCGCGTGCGGGTCGGAAACGTGTTCCGGAGGGACCGGTTCTGACATCGGGGCGAAGGTATCGAATCCCTTTGCCGCCGTCCACGGGGAGCCGTCTTCCCGTGCCTTCGCCTGCAAGTCGCGCGCGGTGATGTCGAAGAACACGCTGTACCCGCCCACGAGCGTCATCGCCTTGTCCGCGGGCACTTCGCGTCCGCAGGTCCCGAGAATCACGGCCAGCTCGGTCTCGACTTCGACGCGCCTTGACTGAGGGGGCAACAGGATCGTTCCCCCCGTTGGCAGGAGCGCCGTGGTCGGTTTCAGGAAGAAAATCGGTTCCGTCGGAACGGCTGTTCCCATTTCCTTCGCGTGGTCCGCGTAATTGCGTGCGACGCAGAGAATCTTGGAGACGTTCACTCGACGGGGGTCCGTCTTGACAACTTGCGGCACGCGTCACCTGGAAGGAGCGGGTCGGCCGGAAGCGAGTTTGAACCGCACGATACTGATCGCGACGATCGCGAAGGTCACGGCCCCCAAAAAGGAGAGCGTCTCCGCGACCGGATCGTTCTGGTCCCCATAGGTCAGGGCCAGGGTCGAGAACAGGTTGAAAGTGGCATGCATGACGACCGCGACAAAGTAGAACGGGAGGAGCACCCAGGTATTCCCGGTGAGCCACGACTTCGCGAGGCCATACCCCAGGACCGCAGTCGAGCTCGCGTGGAGGAACGTCGAGGAGAAGGAACGAACCGCGACGACGATGAGGGAACCGGAGGCACCGACACCCGGAACCAGAAGCGCTGCGAGTCCGTAGATCAGATTTTCCGTGGCGGAAAACCCAAGGCCGGCTGCGGCACCGTAGACGAGACCATCTGTCCTCGATTGAGTCTGACGCCGGCCAGCCCTCGCTCCGACCCCCTTCGCGGCTTCCTCCACCACGGGTGCGACGATGAGGACGCCGATCGCGGTCCCCGGGTCCGCGAACCGACGGGCGAAAAAATCGTTCAGGGACTGAATCTGGCCGAGCGTGAGCACGAGGACCAAGCTGAACACGAGCGCGATAATCACGCTGAAGACCGCGCCCCAGGCGAACGTCTTGAGCACGGTGGACCAAGGCTCCCGACCGTAGCGCGCCGTGTTCCGAATCCAGACGAGGAAGACGAGGGGCAGCGAGAAGGCCGAGACGACGAGTACCAGGAGAAAAAGGGGGGAGCTCGCCAGGTCGGCCATGGACGGCCTCGCGTTAGCGGTCCTCGGCGCGAGACACTTCACCTTTGAGTTTCGCATGGGCCGCCGCTAGGCGAGCGACCGGGACGCGGAAGGGGGAGCACGATACATAGTTCAGGCCGAGTGTGTGGCACAGTTCGATGCTCGATGGATCGCCGCCATGCTCTCCGCAAATCCCGATCTCGAGCTCCTTGCGGACCTTCCGGCCTTTTTGGACACACATCCGCATGAGCTGGCCGACACCTTCGCGATCCAACGTCTGGAAAGGATTGAAGGGCAGGATTCCCCGGTCCACGAAGTCGAGGAGGAACTTGCTTTCCGCGTCGTCACGGGAATATCCAAACGTGGTCTGCGTAAGATCGTTGGTCCCGAAGGAGAAGAACTCCGCGTGCTTCGCGATCTCGTCCGCCGTGAGCGCTGCCCTCGGGAGCTCGATCATCGTCCCGAATTTGTATGAAATGGAGACGCCCTCCCGTTCCATGACCTTCTTCGCTTCTGCCTCGAGCGCGTCTCTCTCGACCTTCAGCTCGTTCACGTGACCCGTCAGGGGGATCATGATCTCCGGCTTTACAACGACGCCTTCTTTGGTGAGCGCGCAGGCGGCCTCGAAGATTGCCCGGACCTGCATCTCCGTGATCTCGGGGAAGGTGATCCCGAGGCGGCATCCTCGAAGACCCAACATCGGGTTCGATTCCCGGTTCGCAGCGACGGCTTCGAGAAGGACCTGCTTCCCCGGCAGAAGCGCCTCGATTCCACGGCGAACATCCCCGTCCCCCGCTTTCGTGACCTCCTCGACGAATTCCTTATCTTCGTCGGAATGAGCGCTGTCGATGAGCACCTCCGGATTGCCCCGTGCCAAAGTGAGCTTTGTCACCTGGACGAGCAGGCTCTCGTACTTTGGAAGGAACTCATGGAGAGGCGGATCGATCAGGCGGATGATCACGGGAAGTCCTTGCATGGCCCGGAGGATGCCGATGAAATCCTTCTTCTGGAGGCCACCGAGTTTCTCTAAGGAGCCCAGATATCGTCGGGAGAGATCCCCGAGCACCGGGTCGAGGAGCGCGATGCGTTTCGAAATGCCATCTCGCTTCTCGTCCTTCGCGGTCTCGAGCTCGGACCTGAGTGCTCGCATCTCACGAGAGACCCGTCGATAGTCCGGCGCAGCGAGGATCATCTCGTGGACGATGTCGAGCCGGTCCGTCTCCATGAACATGTGCTCCGTCCGGTCCAGGCCGATTCCTTGCGCGCCGAATTGCCGGGCGCGCTCCGCATCCCGCGGATAATCCGCGTTGGCCCACACCTGGAGGCGTCGTTCTTCGTCCGCCCACCGAAGGAGCGCCTGCAAATCCGCCTCTTTTGTGAAGTCCGGATCAATCGTCGGAATACGACCTTCGAACACCTCCCCCGTGCTTCCGTCAATCGAGACGAAATCCCCCCGACGGACGAGCTTCTCGCCGACGCGGAACTGGGCTGCATCGTAATCGACGGAGATCGATTCGCAACCGGTCACGCATGGGATCCCCAGACCTCGCGTGACGACGGCCGCATGGCTCGTGGCTCCTCCTCGGGCGGTAAGGACTCCCTTCGCGTACAGGATCCCGTGGACGTCATCGGGGGAGGTCTCCAGGCGGACCAGGATCACCGGCCTCTTCTGGTCGCGGCCCATCGACTCGGCTTCGTCCGGATCGAAGGTCGCGAATCCCGCGGCAGCTCCCGGCGACGCGTTGAGACCGCGCGTTAGATAACGTCCTTCCTTCCGAGCACCGACCTTGGCGCGCTCGTCAAACTGCGGAAGGAGGAGCTGCACTACATGCATCGGCTCGACGCGGAGGATGGCTTCCTGTTTCGTCACCAGGCCCTCACGGGCCATGTCGACCGCGATCTTTACGGCGGCCTTTGCCGACCGCTTCGCGGTCCGCGTCTGCAGCATCCATAGCTTTCCCCGTTCCACGGTGAATTCGATATCCTGTACGTCGCGATAGTGCTTCTCGAGCAGCTCCGCGACGTCCGTGAATTGTTCATATGCGGCGGGGAAGGTCTCTCGGAGCTGCGCGATCGTCATCGGGGTGCGGATGCCAGCGACGACATCCTCGCCCTGCGCATTCGGGAGAAATTCCCCATACAACTGCTTCTCACCGGTCGACGGGTTCCGGGTGAAGGCCACGCCCGTGCCGGAATCGGATCCCATGTTCCCGAAGACCATCGTCTGCACGTTCGCGGCGGTCCCGAGGTCGTGCGGGATCTTGTTGAAGTTTCGGTAGTCCACGGCCCGCTTCCCGTTCCACGACCGGAAGACGGCGGCGATCGCTTGCTGGAGCTGTTCCTTCGGGCCCTGCGGGAAGTCCTCTCCCACCTGGTCCCGGTACAATTGTTTGAAATCCGCGACGATCGCGATGAGCTCTTCGGCAGACAGGTCAGTGTCTTTCCTCGCGCCGGCTTTGCCCTTGCGGTCCTCCAAGATCGCCTCGAAGGTTCGTCCGTCGATGTCCTTCACGATCCGACCGAACATCGCGATGAGCCGACGGTAGGCGTCCCACGCGAACCGAGCGTTCGAGATTCGCGCGAGCGTCTCCACGGTGGCGTCGTTCAGGCCCAAATTGAGGACCGTGTCCATCATCCCGGGCATCGAGAACTTGGCGCCGGACCGAAGGGAGACGAGCAGGGGGTTCGCGGGATCGCCAAAGCGACGGCCGATCTTCGCCTCGACGGTCGAGAGCCCGTCCTCCACCTGCTTCCAGAGGCCGGGCGGAAAACGCCCGCTCCGCGCGTATGCATTGCAGGCTTTCGTCGTGATCGTAAAGCCCGGTGGGACCGGAAGGCCGAGCCGGGTCATCTCCGCGAGCCCGGCGCCCTTGCCGCCGAGCAGGTCCCGCATGGAGGCGTCTCCCTCATCGAATAGGTAGACGTACTTCGGCAGCCCAGGACCCCTATCGCAGTAGTCTCGAGCGTTATATAACAATTATCCGAAGGCGGTCGGTCGAGCGCCGAAGATCCTCGCGGTTGGCAGCAGAACCTAGAATCCCATCTGATAGACTTTGAGGTCCGCCCGTTTTCGTTCGAGGAATCGGTACACGGTTTTGTGCTCGCTGCCCCGGAGGAGCATGATAACCGCGTCCCGGGCGATGACCATTTCGAAGGGGCCTCCGATCAGGGCGACGGTGTGTCCCCACACGCTCACGTCGACGCCGGTTAGCTCCTCAATGATGCGACGAGTCTTCCCCCGCGTCCCGATCAGTCGGGCCCGAATCTGAGCGACCCGGTTCCTCGAATGGGCGAAGTCCTTGATGTCGAGGACCTCCAGGTACGCGTCTTCGTCGAGGAGGCGGAATGCGCGGTCCTCCGAAAAGCCGCGAGCCATCGCCTGGACGATGTCGCGGGCTTTCAGGGCCAGCACCGGATCCGACGCGCCGGCCTCGTCGATCGTCACCTCGCCGCTCACAGAGTCAACCGCGATCCGTGTCCCGGTCGACTGCTGGAGCCGCTGCTTCGTCACGCCCTCCGGGCCAATGAGGACGCCAAGCCGTTCCGCAGGAATTCGAGCGTACAACATGTCAGTCCCGCAGGATCGCCTGCTCGAGGGAAGCCGGGGTGGTGTCGACGCGCAGGCGTTTGAAGAACCGAGCAATGTTCGCGACGTCCCGACGAAACCATTCCTCCGCATGGGGATGATCCAAGGGCACCGCCTGACCGACGTCGATCACGACGACGCGGTCCTGCCACCAGAGGAGATTGTATTCGCTCATGTCCGCGTGGACGAGCTGCGACTTCCGGATTGCCTGCAAGTTCGCGACGACGTCCTGGTATACGGCCGCGGGCGATTCCAACGCGACTTCGCGGAGAGAAGGAGCGGGCGTGCTCTCGTCTCCGATATATGCCATGACCAACACGTTGTCGAGGACCCGTTCCGGGGTCGGGACGCGAACGCCGGCATCCTCCATCCGCACCAGGTTCTTGTATTCTTTCTGGGCCCACGCGAAAATCGTCGGCTTCGTCGCCCGTTTCACGCGTTTGAACCGGGGATCGCCTTCGATGTACAGGGCGATGTTCCGGAAGGTCGCCGTGTTGATGCGATAAATCTTGAGGGCCTTCGCGAGGCCTGCGGCGTCCGTCGCGTGGAAGACGTTCGCCTCCTTCCCCGTGCTCACGGGATAGTCCAAGGTCGAAATCACCCCGTCGCTGATCAGGGACGCGATGGTCAGGAGCGCGGCGTGGTCGAAGACCTGGTCGTACGTCTTGCGGGTCGCCGAGTCCTTTTGCTTCGTCCGGAGGGCGTCGACCTGAGTTTCGAGATGCCTCATTTGTCGGTCGTCGAACATCGATGCGAAAACGAACGACCGGGTCGACTAAGAGCTTTGTGGGCGTTAGAAGACGTTGATCGATTTCGGGATGAGACCGCGGCGGCTCATGTAGCCCGCCTCGGTCCTCATGTAGCGGTGCTTGATGTCGCACTTCTCGTCTTGGAACTGCCAGACCTTGACGACGAGGAGGTCGCCCTCGCGGATCCACATCCGTTTCTTCAGTTTGCCCGGGATTCGACCGAGTCGACTCTTGCCGTCCGCGCACATCACGCGGATCCGGGACGCCCCGAGAAGTTGATCCGCGATAGCGAGGATTTCGCCGTCTTTCGTGCGCGGCATCCGGACTCGGACGACCTCTTCTTCGGCCACTCCCGTGTCGATGGGGACGGATGGCTTAAACGTTTGCGGGTCCGCTCACTCCGGGAGATCGACGGCGTCGGGAACGAGGGTCCGGTCTTCCATGCGCGTCTCCCCTACGGGGGCATACGGGAAGGGAACAGGCGGGGTCTCGAAGAAGGTTGGACTCACGATGTCGACGCCTTCAGGAAGAGCGTATTGCTGATCGTCCACGTAGCCGAACCAGTACACGACCGCACCGTCGCCGAACAGGTCGCTGTATGGCTGCAGCTGCTTCTTGATGTGTCGTCGAATCTCGTACGGATCGCCGAACGTCGCCTTCGACTCGATCCAATACTTCCGCGAGCCGTTCATCTCGAGCGGCTTGTGCATCAGGATATCCGGCGTCTTGTCGTACTTCGCTCGGAGGTCCTTCTCCGTCTCGTACTGGAGACCGCGTGCATTGAGCCAGGTGGAAAGCTTCGCCTCGCCCCACCGACCGCGGGCGTACTGACGGGCGGTCCCCTCGGGAGAGTAGACGATGTCCGCGCGGTTCACTTCCTCGAGCTCCCGTCGCAGGCGCTTGTCCTTGATGCCGTTGATGTCGTTGATCATCTTCCAGAAGTTCTTGCGGGAGATCCTCCGCTGCTCCAGCACCATCAGGGCGGTGAGGATCGGCGGAAAATCGAACCTTCGGGCGATCTCTAGGAGGCTCGTCCCGTTCTGCCACATGAAGGCGAGCCGCCGCGCCTGGGCCTTCACCCGATAGAACTTCTTCGTCGTGTCGCGGACGATCCGTTGCGTGTAGACGACGAGGAGAAGCTCTTTATCATAACCGAAGTTCTCCGCTAGGAAGTCGATGTCCTGGACCGTCCCGAGTTTTCGGTAAAGGTCCTGGTACTCACCTAATTTCATCGATAAGGCCACTAAACCACACTGAAGAGATGAAAGGAACTGACGGCACCAACAAAATAGCGTACTTAAAGGTTTGCGGGTGAGGCGCGGGAACGCGAACACGACGATGGGATGGCGGACCGCGAGCGGCGCCTCCCGCCACCTGTACCTGCGGTCCCCGCGAATGGCTAAATAGGTCGGCATTCGTCGCATCCCTAGGTGCCGACGGACATCTCCAAGATCATCAGTGATGCCGCCTATCAGGCCTACGAACGCCGGCTCCTGCATCAGGTTAAACAGGCCCCCGTGCCACATCATGTGGCGATCATCATGGATGGGAATCGTCGGTTCGCTCGGGAGATCGGCCTCGGGAACGTCCTCGATGGACACGTGAAAGGCCGAGACAAACTTGAGGAGGTGCTCGAGTGGTGCCTCGAAGTCGGCGTCCGCATCCTGACCGTGTTCGCCTTCTCGACGGAGAACATCCGGCGAGCGAACGAGGAGGTCCAGCACTTGATGCACCTCTTCGCGGAGAATTTCCGTCGGGTCGGAGACGACGAGCGGGTCCACCGCCACAAGATCCGGGTCAGCGTGTTCGGGAACCGGGAACTCCTGCCGCCCGAGGTGATCGAGGCGATCGAGTATGCCGAAGGTCGGACCGAACAATACGACCAATACCGTTTCAACGTGGCCGTGGCCTACGGCGGACGGGAGGAAATCCTGCGGGCGATCCGCGACGTGGTCCTGGACGCCCAGGCCGGCAAGGTGGACCCGGACGACGTGGATGAGAAGTTCTTCTCGAAACGTCTCTACACGGCGGACCTGCCGGATCCGGACCTCGTCCTGCGGACGAGCGGGGAGGAGCGGATCTCGAACTTCTTGCTGTGGCAGCTCGCTTACTCGGAGTTGTACTTTGTCGACGTCTACTGGCCCGGCTTCCGGAAGATCGACTTCCTCCGAGCCCTTCGATCGTACCAGATGCGCCAACGACGATACGGAGAATAGGCGTCACCGGAGCCCTTAAGTCTCGTCGCCAGTTTGCGCGGCCCCATGAAGGGCGAGGTCGTCTTCTACCGCCTCTTCGACGTGGGTGCGTCGGTGGACCTGGACGAGATCCAGAAGACGATCGACATGCCCTTCCTCTCGGGCCGGTTCCCAACCGAGAGGGCCGCGCCCCGGTACGCCCGATTCGCACAGCCGCTGCTTGTCTTCGTAGATGAGCGGAGACTGGCGACGAACCTCGGGCCGCTCACCGCCTCGATCGCGGTGAAACTCTATGGAGTCGGAGCGCTCGCGGTCGTCGTGCGAGTCCCCTTCCAGGCGGCGGGCCTCCGCGACCTGCGCCCCTTCGCGAGCCTGAAGATTAAGGACGCCAGCCGGGAGGAGAACCTGGACGGATACTGCGGCCGTCTCGCCGAGCGAATCATCGAAGACCTGGTTCCGTTCCTCCACGACGCGTACGAGACGAAAGTCGACCCGGAACCCTATACGGTGTATTGCATCTCGGTCAGCGAAACGCCGGTCCGCGAATTCACCACGACCTGGCGACGGGAGGTCACCGCCCTCCTCGCGAACGACCCGCGACCCGAGGCGATCAGCGACGAGGAGGTCGAAGACACGTGGCGGAACTGGTTCTCCTACTACCAGGACGACCTCGTCGTCCTCGAATGGGACGCGGCGCTCATCGTCGAGCCAAGCGCGACGTACGAGGACACCTTGACCGTCTTCGAGCTGGCGAACCTTCAGTTGCTTGAGCTGCGAACCTACGATGCCTTCCTAGACAAGGTCGTCGACAAGGCCTACGACGACCTCGAGGACCTGTTCGCCCGAAGCTCGTTCCTCCGGAGCGGACACGACACGGTGAAGGAACTTGCCGAAATTCGGATGGACCTCGCGGAAGCCACCTTCCAGGTCGACAACATCTCCAAGCTGTGGGGAGACTGGTTCCTGGGGAAGGTCTATCGGGCGTGCGTGCGGAAGTTCGAGCTCGACTCCTGGCGGAAGATCGTCGAGGAGAAGATGAAGGACCTCAGCGAGATTTACGAAGTCGCGCAGGCCGAGCTCGAAGCGCGTCGACTCCTCATCCTCGAATTCCTCGTCGTCTTGCTGTTCGTCGTCGATGTCGTCCTCATCGCCTTTCGCGGTTGAATTCTTCCCCGGCCGCGGCGGACGGTCGCCACGGCGGTTCGCGGGCTCAGGCCGCCGCCAGCGGCGTGGAAATTCCGATGGCCTCGTACACCCGATCGATCGACGCTCGGGCCGCTGCCTCCTCGTCCGTCTTGACGAGAATCTTGCCGCTTTCGTACACGGTGAGCTCGGGTTCGCCGTCGAGGATCAACATCACTTTCATGTCGCTGACGACCCAGCCCTTCAGACGAAGTCGCTCGGCCGCCGCACCGAGATCGACGCGTCTCGCCTGCTTCAACGTCGAGATGAAGGCCGTCGCGGTGCGGCACGGTTTCAGCAGGTAGTACGTCATGCGGCCGTCCTCATTCCAGCGGGGACGCGACGAGCGGGTCCGTCCGCCTTGAACCTTTCCGCTACCACGCCCCTCAGGCTAGAGGCGACCAGCCGATCCAGATCGAGCTTGGCTTCTTCGCCATGGATCTGATCCAGGCGCGCGTGGGTCGACGGCCGGGGCGGTCCGAGCAGATCACAGATCTCGGGTCCCTTGGAGACCTCGTACGTGCCGATCTCCTTCGCCCGATCCACGATCTCCTGTTTGTCAAACCCGATCAACGGCCTCAGGACCGGACGGCGCGCGATCGCATCAATCGCCCGTAGGCTCGCGAGGGTCTGGCTCGACACCTGTCCGAGGTTCTCGCCGGTCACGAGGACCTCGGCCCCCTCCCGATCTCCGATCGCGTCCGCGAGCCGGATCATGAGGCGTTTCGTGAGGATGAAGTAGAACCGCCGATTCGCGGCGTGCGCGACTTCCGCAAAGGCCTCTCCCACCCGAACGACGTACAAGGACCCGATTTCGAGAAGGTCGCACAAAGTCCGGGCCTTGACGGCTGCCGCGCCATCCGTGATCGGCTCCAACGAGAAGTGTGCGGCGACGATCCCGAGCCCCTGGCGCGACATCAGGTGGCCCGCGACCGGACTGTCGAAGCCCCCGCTCAGGAGCAAAATTCCTTTTCGCGCCATGTCAGACCCCGACGTACTTGGCGTAGACCGCGCGGGCCTCGGTCTCATCCTTCACGCCTCGAATCAAGGCCCGCCCATCGGGGAAGATCGTGAGCCGCCGACCCTCGACGTCGGCGACGAGGACGCCGCCGGCCCGACGGGCGGTGCCGAGCGGTTCCAGTCGACGACCCAAACCTTCGAGGTCAATCGCGCCCGTGTGGATCGGATCGAGGGAGATCGTGTCGCTCCCGCACAGGGACGCCAGCACCTGGGTCCGTCGGACCCCCAGGTACTCTCGCTCTCCACGAACGCAGACGGGACAGTCAGAGCGACGGGTCAGGTGGATCTTCTGGATTTCCGGACTCCAGCCGTCCACGAGGAGGAGGTCGCCGGAAGGAGCCTTCCCGACCAACAGGCGGAGGGCTTCGCCCGCCTGGATTGCTCCCACCTGGGAGGCCACCGCGTTGAAGATGCCGGCGGTCTCACAGGTCGGCAGGCTTCCCGGCGCGGGCGTGGTCGGGTTGAAGCAACGAAAGCACGCCGTGTCGGGAGTGCGGATCGAGAACACCATGCCGTACGTGGCGATCGCGCCTCCGTAGACGAACGGAATGACGAGGTCCGTGGCGGCTTCGTTCAAAAGGAACCGCGTCTCGAGGTTGTCCGTCCCGTCCACGACGAGGTCGGCGTCCTGGAGGATGTCCTTCGCGGTGGCAGAATGAACGTCTCTCGGGACGGCGTCGATTTGCACGTCCGAGTTGACCTGACGCAGACGTTCCGCCGCGGCTTCGGCTTTCGGCTTGTCCACGTCCGCCTCCGAATACAAGGTTTGGCGTTGCAGGTTCACGACTTCCACGACGTCTCGGTCGACGAGGTGCATGCGACCGACCCCCGCCCGCACCAGGAGATCGGAGGAGACACTTCCGAGGGCACCGAGACCCACGACCACCACTTTGGCCTCGCGGAGGGCCCGCTGGCCCTTTGCACCGATTTCGGGGAGCACCGCCTGGCGGCGGTAGCGCTCGGGACCTGCCACGGCCGGCTAATGAAGGGACGGCTTATGGCCTTTGTCCAGCCTCTGCGGGGCGCGTCACGACGGGAACACGAACGACAGGCGGAGTCCGGCACGGACCTCCGCGACTTCGACCCGAACATCCTCGCCCCGGGCGGCGCGGACGATCAAACCTGCGATCGATTGCATCTCGTCCTCGGTCGCTCCCATCCTCGTGACCTCGCTCGTCCCGATTCGCCCGACAGCGTCGACGATCAGATTGTTCGCTTCAAGCCGATCCGCGAACTGCGCCGGGGTCAGGCCCCATGCGTCCTGGAGGGCGATCGGGTCCACGTGAATTTGATGACACCGGGAATATCCGAGGGACGCGAACTTCACCGGGAATCCCCACAGGTCCAGTTGTTTCCCGAGGGCCTTCGAGTTGGCAATCACTTGCTTTGCATAGGCCCCGCCGAACTCCTTCATCTCGAGGAAAACCTGCGCGGTCGAGGCAATCCGATTCCAGTGCGCGTTATCCTGGATTCGCCAGAGGAACGTTTGCATCGCGCGGTCGAACAGGTCCTTCCGGTTGGAGAGGAAGAGACCACCTTGCGGGCCGGGGAATGACTTGTGCGTGCTGGCACTGAGCGCATCGACTCCCTCCATCATGGGCCTTTGAAATTCACCGCCGGCAACCAAACCGAGCACATGGGATGCGTCGTACCCGAGAATCGTTCCAACATCGTCGCAGGCGCCACGGAGCCAGCGTAGGTTGTACGGGAACAGGATCAGGCTCGCGCCGACGAGCACGAGTCGCGGCTTCGTCTCGATGATCGCGTCCGCGGCGGCCTTCGCATCCACGTTCCAAGTGCGTTCGTCAAATGGAAGGAACTCCACTGTGAGACCCAGGTAATCCGGCACGTAGCCCGGCATGTAGCCGTCGTACCCGCCGTGGGCCGAGGAGACGACCAAGATCCGGTCGCCCCGTTTGCAGCACGCCTGCAGCAACATGAACCCTGCGAGGTGACCGGAGAGAGGTTTGAGCGATGCAAATGCGGATCGGAACAGGTCGCGGGCATATCGTTCCGACAACGCCTCCATCGCGTCCGTATGTTTCGTGCCGCGATATGCGTTCTTCAATCCCGTCAAACCGGGGACCAAGTCTTCGGGGAGCGTGTACCGATGCGCGAAGTCCGTGCTGAGGAGCGACCGCGCCTCCGCGCTCATCACGTTTTCCGATGCTTGGAGATTGATCGCCTCGCGAAGCCGCCAATCCTCATGCGCTTTCACAAGGTCGCGGAGCTCGACCACGCGAAGGGATAGCCAGGGGGAATATAAACCACGGACGCCAGAGCGGAGAGTCCCTTCAGTTGTAGAGGTTGAATTCGTCCTTCTCGGGGACCGTGTCCCAGTCCTCGTCCCCTTCCTCGAAGACCGCGTTGAACAAGGCGCTCACGACCTCGCGGAGCTGCTGAATTTCCGTGCGAAGACGCGTCAGTTCTCGCATGAGTTCTTCGTTCGACGGAGGCATCAAAACCTCGTTGCGCTGCTATCACGGGGTAGGTTCTTATCTTTTTGCCTTCGATTCTTGATGCTAATTCTCGGAACGCAATCATCAGGAATTTTTTGCCGCAAATCAGCGACGCCGACCGCGATCCCGATCCCTTCCGCCTCCCCGTGGACTTCGACCGTCGCGGTCCCGACCACCGCCGCCCCGATCGCGGAACCGATCACGGCCGCCTCCTCGCCCGCCGCGATCTCGCCCGCCGCGGTCGGCGCCCTCGCCGCGACCTCCGCGGTGTTTTTCAGGAATCGTCCCACCGCCGAGTTCACTCGCGGGAACGAAGAGCCGAAGGTCCGCATAGTCCGCTGCGAGCTTTCTCTGTTCGGTCCTTTCGTCGCGAGGACAGTACAGGTCGCGATCCCGGAGTTCGAGCGGCCCACGACAGACGGAGCAAACGGCCTTCACGACACCCAAGTCCGACTCGGCGGTCGTCAACTGGACCGATGGCTTAACCTGAACCACCTTAGCGCGAATGACGTCTCCCAAATGGAATTTGTCGTGGATGTCTTCGGTATAGTCCTCGGATACATTCGAAATGTGGATCGTCCCTTCCGACTCACCACTGATCTGACGCGCCCGACCGTGGATGGCGAGGATGGTTGCCGTCGCCATCATGCCGCGGATGTCGTCGATGACCCCGTACACGATGTCCCCGACCCGCAGTTCGGCCGGCGGATTGAAAGCCCGCACGCGCGCCACATGATTCCCCGGATCAAGGACGAGGACGCCGGGCGTCGCCGCGAACACGAGACCGTTCTTCTCGTAAGTACCCTCACCAGGTTCGAACTCCTCCGCCGTCGCGATCTCATCGCCTGGCAGGACCATCTTGGCGTCCATTCGGCCTGTTCCACTCCTTCTATCCGCACGAAGAACGGACCTCGGTATTTAGCCCTTCGCCACCTCGACGCGATAGAGGAGGACCTCTTGCGCCCGAACGTCTCGCCGATGGAACGAAAACAAATGCGGAATCGGGAACCTATATTCGAGTCGGTCGGTGATGCGGCTTCCCGTCGTCTCGATCCTCCGCCTCACGAACGGCTCGGACGGCGCATTCAGAAACGTATACACCACCTTTCCCAAGTCCATCGCGGCATCGATGAACGGACGGTCCGCATGATGGGTTTGGGCGCCAAACGGGGGATTCATCAGCACCGTGTCGAACGGTTCGTGCACGCTGCTTACGTCGGCGACATCCCACTCGACCTCGACTTCCGAGTGTTCGGCGTTGCGGCGGGACACTTCGATGGATTCGAGATCCGCGTCAACGCCCAGAACGCGGGCCGCCCCCGACAGTTTCGCGGCAATCGCGAGGACGCCGTTCCCGCAGCCCAAGTCTACGACGGAGCGACCTGCGATGTCGCCGCGCCCGAGAGCAAATTGGATCACCTCCGCCGCGATCGCGGCGGGCGTCGGATATTGTTCCGTCGATGGAGACGGACTCTTCACCGGCTCCAACGACTGCAGAATTCGCTCCAGCTGCACCTTCTTCGTGGCCCGGTCCCCTTCTTCGTCGAATCACTCCTCCCATGCGGCGGACTGCTTCACCGCTTTCGCGCCGCGCGGGGTGATCGTCACGGCAAAATCGGACGCGCCGTACCAGAGGATCGTCACCAAACCCTCCCGCTCGAGGCGATCGAGCTCCGCCTGGAGCTCGTCGACCTTCACGCCGCGCAGGATCTCGAAGAACTGGTGTTTCTTCAACCCGACCGAACCGCGTTTGTCCAGAAGGACGAGGGCCTTCTGACGCAAGCCGCGCTCCGCCGCTCGCGTGTCCTCTTGACGAAACGCCCGAGTGACCATTTCGATGGCGAGGGCATTGAACGCGTCCTCGACGAACTCGCCCGTCAGAGCCGATGTCA
>Ga0209055_1000361_pt1 | contig 32510 bp, 27 predicted proteins | sample GraSoiAngelo_110_FD_185875 | JGI IMG/M metagenome (GOLD analysis project Ga0209055, IMG submission 185875) | Grasslands soil microbial communities from the Angelo Coastal Reserve, California, USA - 14_0903_12_30cm (SPAdes) (version 2) | ecosystem: Environmental > Terrestrial > Soil > Grasslands ... | reverse complement strand
ATCGACAAGTCGTGCTCGCAATTGATCGAGCCTCATCTTGTTCAATCGCGCGCGGACGGCCGGGTCGGAAGCAGGAGCGAATAAAAGGCCGTGTGTTAACGCCTTGATGTAAAGTCCGCTTCCTCCAACGACGATCGGACGTTTCCCGCGCGCTTGGATTTCGTCGATCGCGCGCCACGCGATTCGACGAAATTTCTCCGCATTCATTTCTTCCTCGATCGATATCGTGCCGATCAAGTGATGCGGCGCTCTTGCTACAGTCGTGGAATCGGGTTTCGCGGTCAGAAGATCGAGACCGCGATAAATTTGAAATGCATCCGCGCTGACGATTTCCGCATCGAGATCGTGCGCGACGTCGGCCGCGATTTCAGACTTTCCGGCGGCGGTTAGGCCGACGATGAAGAAAACGCTTTTCACAGTATGCCAGGTCGAGCGGAGCCGAGGCATCTCTTACTGTTAATATTGAGAGATTCCTCGACTCAGCTCGGAATGACAGAAGGCGGTCGGGTCGACGATGAAAAAACACCGCGCATCATCAAAAAACAGAACCGGGAGACGCGCGCTTCAAGCGCTACGTCTCCCGATTGGAAATCACCGATCTTGACTAACTTCTCGCGTGATGCTCGCTCGATTTTGCGCCGCTGACCACGAGCTTGCGACCAAGGAATTCTTTGTCGTGCAATTCCTCCACGGCACGCTGTGCTTCCTCGATGGTTTGCATCTGCACAAAGGCGAAACCTTTCGAGCGCTGGTTGTGCCGGTAACTTACAACCTCGGCGTTTTGGACGTGGCCGACGCCGTTGAACAATTCGAAGAGATCGCTCTCCGTGGCCTCGAATGACAAGTTGCCTACGTAAAGCCTGGGCGAAGTAACTTCGACCGGTTCAGGCTTGCGCGGAGACCGTGATGGCCGGGCGCCATTGCGCGAGGCAATCGCAGGTTTCTTCGTCGCGTTTCCGTTTCCAAAAAATGCAGCGACCCGCTGCCAGAATGTTTTCTTGGGAGCTTTCGCGCCCGCGTTTTGATAGTGCGAACGGCGATCGCCCCTTCGTCGGGACCCGCCGCGCGAATGGCGCGAGCGTCTTCCGGATGAATGAGAGTTCATGATTATCCTTAAGGTTTACCCAATTATTAAACGGGCGGAGCGCATCAATCGATGCACGGTCCGCGGCGCGCGAACTTCGCAAAGTTCGCTCAAGCAATTTGCAGGCACTTTGCGACGCCGCCGGAAACTCCGCCTCCTCCAGCCGGAAACGGACCCGTCTCGAACCGCCAGCCGCGACAGTCAACCAACGAAACAACGAAAATGCAAAATCACGCATCATTGTTCCGAAGAATCTGAATTGCCGTGGAAAGCCGACGCCCGGATGATCGAAGAAGATTTCCGACATCTCCCCGTGAGTATGACTCGCGCCGAGGATGATTGCAAGCGGCCAGAAGATGTTGATCTTAGCGCCGAATCCAGTCGTCGCGCAGCGAATAGAGGCGCGACTTGAGATATTGTTTCGGACGCTCCAAGCGAACTGGTTTGAGAAAATAACGCAAGGCGCGCCGGCTTAGCTTTGGTTCGTAGCCAAATTGCGGCATGAGATCGCGGCAATGCCATTCCACCCAGCCAATTTCGGCATGTGACAATTGCCGCTTCCAGCGCGTCGCTGGCTCAGTGCTAATTTGTGAAAAGTCAACACCTGCGGTTGAATTTCCCGACCAGAAACGGCCGACCTTTGTCGGTTTGAGAACGGTCTCGGGATGGAAACCGATTTCGAGATAATCACAAACTTTTTGCATCGACATGGAAGGATCGGCCACAAGCTGCTCGTACGGAATTACCAAACCGGAGATCTCGCCATCGCGGACGCGCTTTGCCAATTTCGCGGCGACGCGCCAATGCGCGATGACGTAGTAAACCGAGAAGCGTCTCGTCTTTCGCGTTTTTTCCAGCGCGATTTGCGTTGCCAGGATCGCGCGCGGATCGCGCATCGTGACTAGAAGTTTAGCGTACGGAAAACGAGCGAAGATTGCTGGAATATGATTGCGGTTCGCGGGCGTCTTCTCGATCCAGCGCTTGATCCCGCCGAGCGGAATATCGAACGTCGCAGCGTACGATTCGGCCATGAGCGCAAGCAAATCCCGCTCTGCATTCGCGGGATCGAAGGCAACGCGTTCAAAAGTTTCGAGGAATTTCTGCTGTGGAAAACCGGTATATTCGTGTTCTCTCCACTTCGGTTCACCGCCGAACAAAACGCGCGAGAACGATTGTTCGGTGAGATAACCAAACTGCACACGCCGACCGCGCTCGCCGTATTTTGTGAGCACAGTTGGAAAATAGGCTGTCTCTTGCTGGAGAACGAGCAACTCAGGATGCCCGTCGAGCAGTGAAGCCAACAAAGTAGTGCCGGATTTTGCCTGGCCGGCGATGAAACAGGCGCGCTGCTCGAACGGCAATTGCAAGATTGACATGTTTATTTCGCGCGGCCCGAGCCAAGAAACCAATCGATAAAGCGAGGCAACCCATCGCTCAATCGGGTCGATGGATCATAACCAAGCAATTTCCTCGCTTTTGCAATGTCAGCGTAAGTCAGCGGCACGTCGCCCGGTTGTTCGGGCAACCGGTTGATCTTCGCTTTTTTGCCGAGCGCATTTTCAATCGCTGCGATCAAATCTTTGAGCTGGATGGTTTCGTTTTCGCCGAGATTGAAGATGTCGAACAAGGGTCCCCCGTAATCGAGCGCGGCGACGGTTCCCTGAATGATGTCGTCGATGTAAGTGTAATCGCGTCGCGTGGACCCGTCGCCGAACTGATCGATCGGTTGACCCGCGTAAATCTTTCTTGTGAACTGATGAATAGCCAGATCGGGCCGTTGTCGCGGACCGTAAACCGTAAAGTAACGGAGCGCGACGACGCGCATTTGGTAGAGGTGCGAAAAAGTGGAGCAGAGGAATTCGCCAGCGATTTTCGTCGCCGCGTACGGACTGATTGTTTGGGTAAGATGTTGATCTTCGGAAAAGGGGACCGTTTTTGAAATGCCGTAAACCGATGAGCTGGAAGCAAAGATGAATCGCTCAACCCCAGTCACGCTCCCGGCGTCGAGCAGATGCAATGTGCCGTTGACGTTGGTGTCGTAATAAAGTTGCGGGTGAAGGATTGACGGCCGAACTCCCGCGCGCGCGGCCAAATGCGCGATCGCCTCAAATTTTTTCTGATGAAATAAATTTCGCACGGCCGCGCTGTCGCGAAGATCGACAGGGTGGACCGCCGCGTCCCTGGAGACGGCGGCGATGTTCTCGCGCTTGATTTGCGGATCGTAAAAATCATTGAAGTCGTCAAGGATGGCGACGTCATGACCGCTCGTGAGCAGTTTTTCGACCAGGTGCGAGCCGATGAATCCAGCGCCGCCGGTGACGAGAATTCGCATCCTGCGAGGGTAAAGATGAAGCTCGGTCCGGGCAAGGGGAGAACCACGTTCAAGATCGCATTGTCGATCTTTGCCCTGTTCATTCTTTCCTTCGCGGCAACGCTTGCCATCCGACTTTGGCCGGAATTAATGCGGCCGAAATATGTTGATCCGGCGTTTCGACTTCCGTCTCCGCTTGAGCTGGCCTCGCTTCCAACCGCTGCGCGTTTTGATTTTCCGCTCGGCAGCGAAAACGGCGCGATGAGCTACAACGCCCAACGGTTCACGGAAAACCATCACCTCGGCGACGATTTGAACGGAATCGGCGGCGAAAACAGCGATCTGGGCGATCCGATCTACGCCATCGCCGACGGGCGCGTTTTGCTGGCGCGCGATGGCGGCCCCAGCTGGGGCAATGTCGTCATTGTCCTGCACGCCTATATCGAAAATGGAGCCGGCGGGAGCCGAGCGACAACGACAAAGCCCGCAAGGGTTGGCGAGCCAATCAATGGCGAACGCAAGTACGTGCAATCGTACTACGGCCACGTGCAAACAATGCTGGTGCACAAGGGCAACAATGTTCGGCGCGGCCAGCAAATCGCAACGGTGGGAACCGGCGGCGGCCGTTATTTCGCGCATCTGCATTTTGAAATGCGCGAATTCATCACGCCGTTCATTGGGCCAGGCTATCGCGCAGACACACGCGGCCGGTTGGATCCAACGGCGTTTATCGAGGCACATCGCGGCGCGCCCGAAGACGATGTGGGACGCGCGCGAATGCGTTAAGCGTTTAGGAGAAATTGCGCCAGTGCAAAAGCAGATAACTCCAGTTCGCGAAAAACAAAATTATGACAAGGGCTCGAATGCATTTCTTCTCCGCGGCGGTAAATCGCGTGATTCGTAAGCGCCGGGCGCGCGTGATTAAAACGACAAACGCATAAACATTAAAGATCGACAATGTGCACAACGTGACGAGGACAAGCGGATTCCAGCTCAGTGCCGAAGGAAAATCTCCATGAAAAAACGCGATTGCCGACCGCGTCGCCCCACACGTGACGCAGGGGAGGCCGGTGAGATCGTGAAATAGACAGCGCGGCCATGGTAAACCAGCGGCAAACCAGGTCGCCGCACCCGCGAGGGACACAAACGAGACGCTCAGCCAAATCAACTCGTGATCGGTTTCGCCGAAAGTGAGCTGACGACGACAAAGCTGCATCGCCCGGGATCAGTGGTGGTGACTCAAGGCTATGGCCGCGGGAAATAATATGACCAGGATAATCCCGGCTCCGCAACAAACGATCAGCGGAAGAAACACCGCCAAAACCGCGCGGCCGGTATCGGTTTCGTGAGCGCGGGCCAAGCCGATGCAGCGAAGGACGATTCCCCAAACTCCCACGATAAGAGCGCCGCAAAGTGGAACGACCATGAGCGGAGAAACGGAGCCACCGGAAAAACAGACGACGCGAAACGTCGTTTCAAACGATTGCCTGGCACCGCCCACAATCATTAGACACACGTGCAGAATCGCCGCGTTGATGAAGACGCCGATTACGATGAGGAGCGGGGTAAAGACCAGAAGCAAAACCCAGCCGATTCCCATCCCGACGAAGTGAAGGAGCGGGTTATTCCTACTCGCAAAAATACCAAGCGATTGAAACACAAAGCTATAAATCAAATAGACGATCAAGCCAAAGCTCCCTCCGATCAGCGCATAAAGCAGAGGCTCGCTCAATCCGCCTTCACGCTTCATCGCGGTGAAGGCATCGGTCGGTCTGCCTAAAATCATTTGCAGTGTTTCGAGAAACGCGTTGAAAAAGCCGCGTTCCTGACGGTGGTCCCACGGCAATCCGCTGCCCGGGGCCGGAGTCTCCGATGTCGATCCTGCGACCGCGGGGGAGATTGTCGATGTTACCGCCGTTGCTGGAGGCGGCATGGCAGGCGGGGCCGTCTCAAACTCTGCAAATTGCGAGAGCGGTTGCCAACTTGCCATGCCTTCGCGCCAGCCGAGATCGGTGGGAGCAAAACGCCCGGCGCGAAGTCCTTCGCGCACGTCTTCCTCGGAAAATGCGCCCAGACTTGTTGCGCCCCGACTAACGTGGATCATCGCCATAAGATTGGCGTTTTATAAAACGCAATGCGGAAAGTCAATCGCGCCAGTCTGCCAGTCCGGTAGCTCGCACACGCGCAGCTCCAATCGCCTCCTTGGAAACCGCCTTCGAAGATGTTTGCGGCATTGCCATAAGTAATTCACGTATAGCAGCCGAATTCGCAGCGGCGACCAAAAGGCGGTAGTCACGCTTAGGCGCGCCCTTGGTTATCGAGTGCGCGCCAGAAATACCAAGCCGCGATCGAGCGATAGGGGCGCCATTTTTCGCCGAACTTCAAAAGCTGTTTGGGCGTGGGAAGTTTTCGGCGACCGAAAGTCTTCGCGAAACCTTTGCGCACTCCGTAATCGTGCACCGGCCAGATATCGGGCCGGGCAAGATCGAAAAGCAAAAGCATCTCGACGGTCCAGCGGCCAATCCCGCGCACCGTAGTCAAGCGCGCAATAATTTCCTCGTCGGTCATGCGCGCGAGCGCCCGGGCCGAGGGTACCGTTCCGTCCAAAGTTTTGGCTGCAAGATCCTTTAAGGCCGCGATTTTGCTGCGCGACAGTCCGGCCGCGCGAAACCTTTTATCCAGCGTCTCGAGAACGAGCTTTGGGTCGAGATATTTTCGGCGTGGGTAAAGCGCGCGGACTCTGCTCCAAATCGTCGCGGCAGCTTTTCCGCTAAGTTGTTGATACGCAATCGACTCGGCCAGAGCATCGAAAGGTCGAGTCGACACAGGCGATTTGATGTTGTAGCGAAGCGAGCGTGCGATCAGCGCAGCCATGCGAGAATCAGTCGCGGCGAGATGTTGCTCGGGAGTCATTGACGCGGAGTTTACGCGATGCGAGGTCTTGTTAAAGTTCGGACATAAAAAGATTTTTTCTCGCCGCAAAAGTGACGAAAATTTACGAGATGATTGCGCTCTCGCCATCATAAATTGAGATCACAACCTTGCGCGCGCGGAAAGGTTTGAAATTATTGAAGCTGGGCACGTCGAATCGGGGAGGGAAAATGTTTTTTTGGGAAAATGGGTTCAACTTAAAAGAGCGTCTCGTGCCCCAAGGTTTGTCTAACGCCGCAAGCGCGGCGGTCGAGGCGTTAAAGATCAATTCGATCATGGAGAAACTGCGCAAGGGTCGGCCAGCGGTGCTGAAGCGGCGCAACGTCCACGGCGAGCAAATGGCCAATCTGGCCAATTTCTATTTTCGCACCTGGAACATTCCGATTCGTTTCCTGAGCAAAGTCAAAGTGTGGCGTCGCTGGGAGATCAAATGTTTCAACATGCTTAATGGCCATCGTTTTTGCGCGGTTGCCTCGGGCGAACGGACGGTGATCGAGGACAAGCTGCCAGGCGAAAGTCTTTGGGACCACATGAACCGCGGCACGCTGACTGGGCGGATGCTAACAGCGGCAGCCAAGGAATTTCATCGCGCCCATCACTTTTGGAGCGACGAATTTCGCGGCCGTTGGTCGCACGGCGACGCGACCACGACCAATGTCATTTATGACGCGAAGAATGATCGAGCGCGCTTGATCGACTTCGAAATCATGCACGAAAAATCGCTGCCGACCACGGCGCGGCACGCCGACGATTTGCTTGTCTTTTTACTCGACATGGTGGGAATCGTTTCGAGCCGGCAGTGGCTGCCGTTCGCGCTCTGTTTTCTAAACGCGTACGGCGAAGCGGATGTGATCGCCGAGTTAAGAAAGCGGCTTGTTCTGCCGGGCGGTCTGGCGTGGATTTGGTGGGGGGTGCGCACGAATTTCACAAAGCCCGCGAAAGCAACGCGGCGGCTGGAGAAACTTCGCACCGAAATCAGGCGACTCGGGCTTCATCGGCCCGCGCGGGCCAAACGAGCGCGCACCAAACGGCTGCCTTCGATCCATTGCCAGGTGATGAGTCCCGGAATGCCGAGAGCCAGCTCGCGCACTCTCGCGATCAAAGACAAAGCAAAAGCGGCATCTCCGGGAATGCCGAGCAGATTGCCGACGACAAGATAACCGCCTTCTTGCACGCCGAGGCCTCCGGGAACGGGAAAGGCCACCGAGCGAATCGTCAAAACCATGCTTTGCAGAATGACCGCGTTAACCAGTGTCGCTTGCAGACCGAGCGCGTGAAGCGCAATCCAGATCTCGCCTGAGCCGCCGACCAGCGAAACAGTCGTCCACGCGCAGCACAAGACCACACCGCGCCGGCGTGTATAGAGCGCGCGAATGGTTCGATCCAATGTCTCACCGCTTTGCACGAGCGACTGCCACTCTGGCGAGTTGGCTAGCCGCGCGATGATGAGCCCGAGAAAACGGAACATACCGAGCCGCTGGACGAAATAGAACCCAGCCACGGCAAGAACGCCGACGAGCGTGCCGAGCAAAGTTGGACCGACGAAATTTTTCTGTCCAGTTACATCGACAATAAGCAGCAGTCCTAACAACGTAAACCCGGCCTGTGTGAAAACACCGAGCGTGACGTCCACGATCACGCTAGCCGCGGAGATCGACAACGGTGCACCATCGATCGCCGCCAGGCGCGCTCGCACAACGTCGCCGCCGACTGCGGCAGAGGGCACAAGTGTGCTGACCGATTCGCCAACCCAACGCATCCAAAAAAGTTTGTGCAGCGGCAAACGATCCGATCTCGGAAAGAGCGACCACCACGCTGCCGCGTCGAGGAACACCGGCACGAGAAAATGGTACGCAACCACTGCGGCAATGCCCCAGCCTGCCTTGGCAACGGCGGCGCCAACCTGCGGCACGCCCTCGCGAATGAGCAACACTGTGAAGAGCGCGGCTCCGGCGAAAAGAAACAAGTAAAGGGTGAGCTTAATTTTACCCGATGTTTTCATTGTCCATTGAAAAACAATTCGGGCGCGAGCGACGTGGTGCGCTCATTGCAATTACACGAAAATTAAACCGGAGCGATGCGCGCTCGGTTGAAACCGGTTGCTCAGACCGACCGATTCAGCACGGGCGGCTCGGCCTTTTCGATGGGAACAGGGATCGCCACGCTGATTTCGGGCGCTATTTCCGGCACTAAAGTCGGCAAAACGACACTGCGGCGCATCGGCTTGAGGATAACCAGGCAAAACGACAACCAGGCAAGACCGAGAACAATCCCCGCGAGCACATCCGTCAGATAATGCGCGCCCAACGCAATGCGGCTAAAGCCGACCAGGATAACGAGCAACGTCGCCATGGAAATGGTCAGAGCGCGCATGCGGCGCGTTTTCATTGCCGGGAGAACGAACAAAGCGAGTTGCCCATAAAGGAGAGTCGCTCCGATGGTATGGCCGCTGGCGAAACTGTAACCCGACCAGTCCACAAATGGACCTTCCAAAAATGGCCGATGTCGATGGACGAGGATTTTAACCCATTCATTGAGCAGCATGCCGCCGGGGACCGCCACGATCAACGTGACCAGCGAAGGCCACCAGCGTTTCCAGATAAAAAAGAGCACAAGGCAAAAAAGAACCACGCCGATTGACTCCGCTGCACCAAAGTCCGTGAAAGCCCGCAGCACACTGACCAGGGTGTTTGTCAAATGGGCATGGAACCAGGTCGCTACCTCGTGATCGGTGGTGGCGAGTGGGTTCATCGTGGCGAGAGCCACGCAATTCCGGGGGAGAATCAAGGGGTTTGTCACAAAAAAGCCAGTGAACGTAGTGCCCATTTAGGGCCCGTCAAATAGAAAAAAAAATGCCCTCCCGACACATCGCTTTATTGGGCAGCCATTCACGCTGTTGATGATTCCACACGCACACCCTAACCAGGCGCTGAAACCGACTGTCTTGTCCACACGAAAACGAGCTCAGCGTCGGCTTTGGGAGGCGCAAGTGGCAAGAAGTTATGCCAAGTGACGAGAAAATCGCGGCTGTCGTGCGCGATCGAGGATGCGGCTTAGCCGGATAGCGTTCTGATTTTTCGCGGTGACGTGGGTTGCGGCGGCGTTAAGAAAACGGCCGCGCAAAGAAAGACGAACACTGCCGCGGCGCCGGACCATTCCCAAAAGCCTAAGTGCCAGAAGACGGAATGTCGCAGGGCGCTGCAAATCGGCATCGCCCACGACGGTTTGAATCGCGTAAGCAGCAACAAAGATTCGCTAAGGAAAATCCCCGCGAGCGGCAACAGTGTCACCAATGACCAGGTCCAAAACAATCCCGCCCGAAAGCGGCGTTCTTTCCACGCGCACCAGCAACCGAACAACATTCCAATTGCCAAGAATGCCGCAGATGAACGGGAAAGAAATTCGTGCAGCCGTCGAATTCCCAACAGAGCATGTGCGTGCTGTGGCACAACGAGGCAGGCGCAAATCAGCGCGACAATTCCTGCGACAAACGCCCCGGCGCTTGCGCGCGCTACCCGCGGAGAGGCTATTTCCAAATGCCGCTGCAAATATCCGGCGAACGGCAGCATGAACAATCCGGCGAGCGCCATTCCGCAAGCGGGAAGCCAATGATGATTTGGATTGTCGCGCGGCGAGAGCAGGTTGGAAATGACGCGGTAACGCCAGTCGTAATTTTGCGGGAACATCCGCGCGCTCGCCGCAAGCGTTCCGAAAAAGGAAATAAAAATCAGCCCCAGCAATACGGCCAGAATTGATTTGCGATACAGCATTGCGGCCAAACAATGCACGTAAGAGGAAGCCTTGCAATTGTGCGGGAACAATCGGCCGCACCGCGATCAGTGTCGCGAGAGCGGGCTCTATCATTTTTTTGAATTGCTTCTTGCCAGAATATTTTTTATCCGATACACGGATTTTGAGTCGCTCATCCGATACAACGTTGTCCGCATCTTAACCTATGAAAAATATACGACTGTTCTTTGCCAGCCTGGTTCTCAGCGCCGCCACCTCCGCCATTGCCGGCACAGAGGAGTTTAAGGCGCAACCTGCCCCCAGCCCGGCGGAGGAAAACCACCGCGATCTGTTCGATTATGAGATGGACTACACGTTCAGCAGCAATTTCTACGACGTCCACGGCAACTTCGGTCACGGCGATTCGCTCTACAATGACTTCAGCTACGCTCATCGCTTCCTCATCACCGGCAAGTGGTATTTCCGGGCAGGATTTGAATACGAGCGGTTCGATTTCGGCGGCACCGATAATGGTTTGCCCGATCACCTCCAAACCGCGCACGCTCTACTGGCTCTGGAATATGTCGTGCACGATCATGCGGGAGCGGGTATCGAGATCGATCCCGGCCTCTTTTTCCAAAATGACGTCCACGGCAACGATTTCGATATACCGGCCAAGGCGTTCGTCACGTTTCCACTAAAGAAAGACAAAATTTTTGCCGTGATCGGAGTGGGCTTCGCGCTTAACCAGACTCCGATAGTTGCTCCCGGTGGTGGTATCATCTGGCTTTTCACCGACCATTTGCGTCTGGAAGGCGTCTTTCCAAAACCTGCGTTGGTTTATTATCCCAACGATAATTGGGAATTTCGCCTCTTCGGAAATTTGCTTTACGAAAGTTTCCGAACCGACGATGTCATAACCCCCGAGAGGAAGCTGCAAGTGCACGACGCATGGGTTCAATACAGCGAGGATCGTGCTGGCGTGCAGGCTACCTATTCTGGCCTCAAGCCGTTTGACATCTCGCTCGGCGGCGGCTACACACTCAGGCGGGACTTTGATTTCTTCCGCGCTGAAGCGAGCGCCAGAACGAGGCCTGCACCCTTCGTCAAGTTCGAGATCGAAGCGAAATTCTAGGGGAAGATTTCGTCGAGTTTTTTCGCCACCGACTGCGGACCGTGGACTTTTAGTCGCCCAGTTAAAAAGGCCCACGAGCCTTTGAGTGTTCCATTCGACATCGCGACCCAATCGTGATCGCTGGTGATGAAGGTGACGGTGGGATTGTCGATCTTGCCCCGGCCCATCTTGAACGTTCCATCGTTCACGTCGATCCACCATTCGCCGCCGTTCGCGCCGCTCAATTGCCATTGGTAACGCGCATGCACTCCCTTCGCTTTCGCCGCCTGAAAACTCTCGCGCATTCCATCAAACACCTGCTGCGGGTTCGAGTTCGCGGGCTCGTTTGACGCCGCGCTCGCCGCGCACAACGAAAGAGCCGCAGCCGCCATTGTGGTCAGGCAAAAACTCACTTTCTTCGCTTTCATCACATTATTGGATCGCTCTCGTGGCTCAAATTGGCTGTAGCAAACTGTAGCAACTCGTGTCGGCAAGGCGACGCTCTACGCAGCCGCTGAATTTACATTTCACCGGCGCGGCTCGTGAAGTTTCGTCGGCTCGACAGAGTCTCCTTAGTACAGATCCATTCGTCGGTGAGCAAATGCAGCCATCCGATTTCGGACAGAATTAATTACGTCGCCTGAAATCTCAGCTTGGATAAGCTCTTCGCGGTCGACTGAGGCAGCCGCGACAATGGAACCGTAGGGATCGACAATCGCTGATGTGCCGCAGAAAGTGACTCCGTCATCCGTCCCTACCCGATTCGCCAAGATGAGGTAGCTCTGGTTTTCAATCGCACGTGCCAAAGCTAGAATTCGGAGATGCTCGACTCGAAGAAATGGCCAGGCCGATGAATTTATCAACACGTTTGCGCGATGTTCGATGGCGAGCTTTCGACACATTTCAGGAAAGCGAAGGTCGTAGCAGATGCTTAGTCCGAGACGCAATCCGGCCAGGGTAAAACTGCTAAACTCATTGCCCGGCGAGAAGCACCCGCGCTCGTCGAGCGGCGCAGCCGTAACCAAATGAGTCTTTCGGTATTTCGCGACGACTTGACCGTTTGCGTCGACAACGAGTTGCGAATTGTAGATGAGCGCACCCTCCCGTTCTGAGACGCCGCTGACGATCGCGATGGAGAGGGCCTTCGCTATCGTCTGCACTTCGGGAACTGCTCCATCAGCCCAAGCTTTTGCATGTTTTTGAATTATCGGCATCGAATAGCCGGTATCGACCATTTCCGGAAAGACGATCAGCTCAGCGCCGGCATCCTTGGCGCGCGAAGAAAAGTCGCGAATCTTGCTCAGATTTGCCTCGAGATTACCGAGTGCGCACGAAATCTGGGCTGCGGCAATTTTCATTTGATTGTGGCGCAACTTCTCCAAGTTGCGTTCCCATTAATTCGCAAGTTCGAAACTTGCGCCACGACTTGATCTTAGCGCAAATTTTTGTCGAGCGCACCGATCTTGCGCGTTTCCGGCCAAATCATCGCGACCACGATCACGACGAGAATCGTTCCGATCCCGCCACCGACCACGGACAGGACCGGTCCGAAAAGCGCGGCGGTGAGTCCCGATTCGAGCGCGCCGAATTCGTTCGATGTGCCAATGAAAATATTGTTCACGGCAGAAACACGTCCGCGCATTTCATCGGGCGTGACCAGTTGCACAATGGAGCCCCGGACGATCACGCTCACACTATCAAAGGCACCGGCAATAAAAAGCATGCCCAGCGAAAGCCACAAGACCTTCGATATGCCGAAAATGACGGTGGCAATTCCGAAACAGGTCACGCACCAAAGCAAGGCTTTGCCGGCATGTTTCATCGGCGGGAGGTAGGCAACAGCGAGCGCCGTCACAAACGCGCCCACCGCCGGCGCGGCGCGCATCCAACCAAGACCGACCGGTCCGCAATGTAAGATTTGATCGGCATAAATCGGAAGCAACGCGGTCGCTCCGCCGAGCAAGACCGCAAATAGATCGAGTGTGATCGTGGCAAGAATCACTTGCTTGCTGAAGACGAATCGCATGCCTGCAATCAAACTGCGCCACGGATTTTTCTCGACTTGATTTGCGGTCCGCGTGCCGCGGCGAATCGGCAGGACGAGGAGAAAAAACGAAAACGCGCAGAGAGCGTCGAGCGCGTAAACGAATGGAAACCCGGCGTGGGCGACGAGGAGACCGCTGATGCCCGGGCCGACGACCGATCCGATTTGGAAGACGCTGTTGTTCCAGGTCACAGCGTTGGCGAAAGCATCGCGAGACACCAATGTTGGAAAAAACGAGCTGCGCGCGGCCCATCCAAAAGTGCGGGCCGTTCCATAGATGAGAAGCAAAAGGTAAATCACGGGAATGGAAGCATCATCGAAATGGAACGCCGGATGGTGGCGCTCGAAGACGGCGGCAATGGCTCGCAATATCCCGTTTCCCTGCCGCAAGATCGACAGGTTCGGAATGGCAAGATGTTTCCAGGAAACCAACGCCAGCGCTACCGAAGCCAGTGCGCTGAAAATCTGCGACACCAGAATGATTCGTTTGCGGCTGAATCGGTCGGCCAGATGACCAGCCGGCAGTGAGAGCGCGACCACCGGCACCGCGATCACGAGTCCGACGAGACCAAGCGCGGTCGCCGAATGCGTGCGCGCGTAAATTTCCCATTCGACCGCGACCGCGAGCATCTGACGGCCTATGATCGACAATAAATTGCCAAGCGTGAACAAGCTGAACCCGCGGGATCGAAAAGCGGCGTAGGGATCGTGCGGTCGCGCCTCTGGCTTGACCAGCGGTGCGATCGCGGCGCGTTGGCCACGAGGCGAATCATAGCGGTTCGGTGGCAGGTCGTTTTCTTGCGGCATGTTCGAGCGCGTTCGCACGAACACGCGCATCAGATTCTAAATTCCGCAAACGCTACCGCAACTGCGCGATAGCAGATTCCGGCTCCCGAAGATCAATGGCAACGTTACTGGCAGCAGATCCCTGGGTAGGTCGAGGAATCTCTTGTCGCTATAAGCGGCGACCGACTCGAGAAGAACGATCGGCAGCGAAGGTCAGCGAGCACTGTAGCGGCGGTCTGTGACGCCGATTACAAAAGAAAAGACTCGATGAACATTTGCGACGATCCTTGATCGCCGCTACAAAACTGACATGCCGGAAGTTACCACTCCACTCAAACCAGCCACGTCCACTTCGCCTTACACGCGGAGCAATCCGTTTCCAGGCAAACTTGTCGTTAATCGCCGTTTGAGCGGCCCGGAATCGGCAAAGGACACGCGTCATTTCGAAATCGATCTCACCGGCTGGGGATTGAGCTTCGAAGTGGGCGATTCGATGGCGGTTTATCCGACCAACGATCCCGATCTGGTTGAGGAAATCATTCGGGCACTCGGTGGGAAAGGCGATGAGCCGGTGAAAGGACCAAAAGGCGACACCACTTTGGGCGAAGCGTTGCTGCGCGATTGTCGCATCACACAAACGACCCCGAAATTCTTGAAAGCGATCACTAAACGCGCGAACTCTGCGCTGCTGTTGAAAGACCTGCTCGAGCTGGAACGCAAGGAAGATTTGGAGCGATATCTTTGGGGCATGGAGGTGATTGATTTTCTGAATGAGCATCCCTCCGCAAAGTTTAGCCCGGAAGAATTCGTTGGGCTGCTCACGAAATTGCAGCCGCGGCTCTACTCCGTTGCGTCAAGCTTGCGCGTCCATCCCGAGCAAGTGCACTTCATCGTCGACGTGATCCGCTATGAAAGTCACGGCCGTGTGCGCAAAGGCGTGGCTTCGTCATTTCTGGCTGAACGCGCGGACAAGGTTCCCGTGCCGGTTTATCCCAGCTCTGCAAAGCATTTTCATCTGCCGGAAGATCCCGACACTCCGATCATCATGGTCGGACCAGGCACCGGCATCGCCCCGTTTCGCGCCTATTTGCAGGAACGAATGGCTCTCAGTGCAAAAGGAAAAAACTGGCTCTTCTTCGGATCGCAACGGGAGAAATGCGATTATGCCTACAAGGAAGACTTCGATCGATTCAAGCGCGAAGGCATTCTCACGCGGCTCGATTGTGCGTGGTCGCGCGATCAAGCCCATAAGGTTTATGTCCAGCATCGCATGCTGGAGAACGCAGCGGAGATCTGGAAGTGGATCGATTCCGAGGGCGCGCAGTTTTTTGTTTGCGGCGATGCGCGGCGCATGGCGAAGGATGTCGACGCAGCGTTGCGCAGGATCGTGCAGGAGCAAGGCGGCAAGAGCGTCGGTGAGGCAAACGGGTACGTCGAGAAACTGAAGAGCGACAAACGTTACAAGCGCGACGTGTATTAAATTCTCATCGTGTTGTAGCTGTCGCCGTCTCTGGCGGCAGTTTTGTCACGTCTGCCGCTAAGGACGGCGGCAGCTACAACGCCCGCGACGAAAAATACCGCGCACAGGATCGACAATCCCCCGCCGACAACCAGCCACGCCGGCCGGTAAGTCAGAACAAGACGCCCGTGCGAACCAGCGGGTAGTTCAACCGTCGGAAATAAGCTGCGATACGAATCGACGATGAGTTTTTGGCCCGCGATTCGCGCGACGTAGCCGCAAAAGTATGGGCGCGAAAAAGTCAGCAAGGCCGTGCGATCGCCTTTCGCCACATCGACATCGACCTCGACGTGATTTCGCGACTCTACAATTCGTGAAATATTCGCAGAAACAAATTGGTCGCCCGGCCGGGAATCAATCGAAGTAACCGATCGCACTCGCGCAAACGGCGCAACGCGCCGATGAAAGACGCGGCCTTCTTCTGTCGACGCAACGAGCCGCCACTCGATCGCGGGCAGTGGAGCGACATTCACTTCCGAGGCAACCGCGATTCCATCGACGCCAAGTCGGGTCAATATGCCATCGGCCCCGGCTTGTTCCATGAGCAAATATTTGCCGGAATCCGCATCGATTTCACCGTGAATGGCGAAGTTGAAGTCGCGCGCCACGCCGGCGGCGAGAATCGGGCTATACCCGTTGATAAAATGCAAGCCGCCCCACATCGAAGTGCTTCCGGGCCGGACAATCTGCCCGACCCGTTCCGGTTTTTTCTCGATGCGATAGGTGTGTTCGGCCGCCGGATAAATACTCAAATAGAGCCGCTGCCGATCAAGCGGCGCGGCTTCGAGTAATTGTGGATCGAGATTGTACTTCGGCACGCCGCAATTCAGCGGGAGGCAAAAGTAAGTTGCCACGAATGCCGCAAAAGTGACGCAGGCCGGCGTCCACGCAAGAAGCTGTCTGCTTTGACCGGAAAAGAATTCCGGGACCGCCCAAAGCAGCGAGAGCCCGAGAAAAATCCATGTGAGTCGAAAAGCATTCGGGCCGTTCGTGTGCAAGATCGACATCGTGATTGCCGTCAATGCAACAAGCACGAATGCGATGATGCCGGGTAAAGCAAAATTTTCGCGCGATAGCAATTGAGGGCGCGCCCCGCGGCTCAGCCTGCGGAGCGCTTCCGCAGCACAAAGAGCAAGAATCAGATGAAAAAACGGCAACCAGCGAAAACTCCAGCGAAAAACTCCGGCACTTGGCAACATCGAGATCGCAAGAACAAGCAGGAGCAAGCCGAGCTCCCATCGGATTTTCCGGAGGGACGCCACCTCTGTCCCCGTTTCGCGCGCGAGGGTTAACAGCGACGCTATACGTGAATCACGTATAGCATATCTTGCGACAAATGCCGCGATGAGCGCGGCTGTAGCAACAAACCCGCAGGACAGCTCCGTAGCGGTGTGCGGCATCATGTGCGTGGAAAAATCGGCCCAATTTACTTTCCAGCACGGCAAAATGAATCCGGGCAATGCGGTGGGGGGAACAAGCCATTGCCAGTGAGCGGACGAGGGTTGCAACTCACGCGCGGAACCGTGAACGTAAGCAAAAGCTGCCAGCCAAGCCGGCGCGGAAAGACCGAACCCGAGAGCAGCGCCGAAGAGCAGCGGCAAGATCGACAACAGCGTTCGCGTTTGGATAAGCGACCGCAGACAAAGCCATGCGATCAAAAGCACCAGCATCAAAACGGTGTAAGGAAATCCGCCGGTGACGACGAGATAGACGAATGGGGCCGGCCACAAAAATCTCCAGCGAATTCGCTGTGGATCCAGCGCGCGCTCCAGGCCCCACCACGCCCAGGGGAACCAGGCGAACGCGCCAAGCGCGCCAAACCAATCGGTCGCGCCCCAACAAATGATCCAGCCGTTCAAAGCCGCGACCAGTGCGACAAAGATCGACATTGGGGCGGATAATTCGCGATCGCGCGCGAGCAGAAACGCGCCGGCGGCAAGGACGAAAAGATGAGTGATGGAAAGTGCGGCGGCTTGTTGGGGAAAGCTGAGCGAAAATTTCCAAATCAAAATGACGGCCGCGTTAATGAAAATCGAAAATGTTCCGTATTGAAATTCGCCGGCGAGATTACTGCAGACCCAGGAGTACGGACTGAGCAGCGGAAGATGACCTTCGGACCAACTGTGCGCGACATCGGCAAAGACAGGCAAGATCGACAATTCATAATCGTCGTTCCAAAATACGAGCGGGTCGCGCCAAAGCAGGAGCAGGCAAAAGGCGAGAACTAACAGTCCGGAAGCGAAAGCTCCGATTGCGTCAAGGTGTTTAACGCGCATCGAAAATTTTGCGCGCCTTAACGTTCAACGTCCAACTTCCAGCGCTCAACGCTTCTGAATTGAACGCTGAAAGTTGAACGTTGAGCGTTGAGCGTTTTCCTCTTCATAGAACGACCGGTTTGCCTTCGGTCATGACGAGAACTTTCTCTTCGATCCCGTGGCTGCGGGCGGCGGCTTGCAAACGCTGCAGCGGTTCGTCGAGCGGTTCGTAGCCGAGCCGAAAAGTTCCGTAATGCATCGGCACCAGGACCTTCGCGCGGAGCTCCGTGAAGGCTTTGACCGCTTCTTCCGGGTTCATGTGAACTTCGCGGCCGGTCGGCGGGTCGTAGGCGCCGATGGGAAGAAGCGCGATGTCGATCTTGTAATGATCTCCGATCTCCCTGAAGCCCGGAAAGAAAGCGCTGTCGCCACAGTGAAAAATTGTCCGGTCGTCCACCGAAACCGCGAACCCGCCAAATCCGCGATGCAAGTCCGCCAGAAAGCGCGCGCCCCAATGATAACAAGGCGTTAAGGAAACAGTGAGCGGCCCCAGTTGCACTGTCTGCCAGTAATCGAGCTCGTGGACAATGTGGAAACCGAGATCATGCACCAGATTACCCACGCCGATGGGGACGACGATCGGCTGGTTGGCCGCCACTCGCCGCAGCGTTCGCCGGTCAAGATGATCGAAATGCGCGTGGGTGACGAGGACGAAATCGATTTCCGGTAAGTGATGAATCTCAAACCCGGGCCGCTTCAGTCGTTTGATCACCTTCAGCCACTTCGACCAGTTCGGATCGATCAAGATATTGATCTCGTGTGTTTGCAGCAAAAACGAAGCGTGTCCGATCCAGGTGAGGCAAATTTCGCCTTTCTGGATTCTGGGGAACTGCGGTTGAAAATGATCGCCGGAACGCCTGACAAAAAGCGAAGGAATCAGGACGCTGGTGAGGAAATTGCGTTTGTGCCAGTCCGGCCGCGGACGCAAGCGAACCCGGGTCGAGCGTTTAGGGAAAGCGCCATCCTCCGATTTCTGACGAACGATGTTCCTCCGGCTTTTTTTCGAAAAAGGAATCGGCACTCTCGGGCAAGCATATAAGCTTGGCTGGGTGAAGTAAAATTTTTCGCGGCCGATGAGCGACATGTTGTAGCGCCGCTATCCTCAGCGGCGAGCCTCAAGATGTCTGCCGCCGAGACGGCGGCAGCTACAATGCGGTTGATTGACCCGCAATTCCGCCTTCAGTTCTGCGCAGGTATGCAAAGTTGGAAATTTATCATTCCTCTGATTATGGTTTACTCACTCGCAACCGCGGCCGAGACGCGACTGCCGTTCAAAACCGTTTTCAAGGGACAAGATCAGTTCAATCGATTGGTCTCGCGAGCGAAGAACGAAAACTGGAAAGCCCTGCCGGTCGGCGAACGGACGGCGGCAGCGGGACAAGCGCTGGTGGGAACGCGCTACAAGCATTTCACTCTCGAAATCGACAACCGGATTGAAGCGCCCTCCGTGAATTTTCAAGGGATGGATTGCTGGACGTTTTTTGAGATCGCGCTGGCCTTTGCGCGAATGCTGAATGAGCCGGAGGAAAACTGGACGCCCGAGCGTTTGCTGCATTACATCGAACTGGACCGCTATCGCAGCGGCGAATGCACCGGCGATTATCTTTCGCGCCTGCATTACCTCGAGGACTGGCTGTTCGATAACGATCGGCGCGGATTGATTGTCGATCTTACGCGCGAGTACGGCGGGGTGAGCGTTCCGCATTCAGCGCGCGAAATGACGGTTGGCTGGCGGCATTATCGTTATCTTGCGCACAACCGGACGCTGCTGGGTCCGCTGGCACAAATGGAAGCGCGAGTTTCGGCGCGCGCTCTTTATCAAATTCCAAAACGCCGCGTGGCCGCAGTGGAACCGAGATTACGCAGCGGTGACATCATCGGAATCGTTTCGCGGGAGCGCAGCGGACTTTACTCAACGGCGCATGTCGGCCTGGCGCTGCGCACGAGTGACGGCCTACATTTCATGCACGCGTCGTCCCCGGGCAATTCGGGACGCGTAGTAGTTGACTCGCGGCTTTCGAGTTATCTCGCGCGGTACCGGAGCGATTCGGGAATTCTGGTTGCACGCCCGCTGCGGTAATTCGATTGCCGTAATCACGCCCGCGCTTAATCCTTACGCCGAATCTTTAAGACGGAACGAACATCGACATGAAACGAATCAGGGTTATGAAAACGCTTTTGTCCATTTCCCTTGCGTTGGCTACGGCGGCTCCGCTTTGGGCGGAAACGAAAGTTCGAGCAGGCCATTTCCCGAACGTAACGCATGTGCAGGGGTTGGTGGCACATGCACTTTCCCGCCAGGGGAAAGGCTGGTTTGAAGAGCGAATCGGCCCGGGGACAAAAATCGAATGGTTCGTTTACAACGCGGGTCCGAGCGCGATGGAGGCGCTTTTCGCGAAGTCGATCGAGCTTACCTACGTTGGGCCTGGACCGGCGCTAAACGCCTACACAAAGTCAAACGGCGACGAGATCCGATTGATCGGCGGAGCGGCCCTCGTCGTTCAGCCGGACCAAAACCTAAAAACGCCTGGCGACTTTCGAGGAAAAAAAATCGCCACGCCCCAACTTGGGAACACACAGGACATTTCATGCCGCGCATGGCTGGTGGCTGGCGGACTAAAAATTACACAGCTTGGCGGCGACGCCCAGGTTATTCCGACGCAAAACCCGGACCAGCTTGCTCTTTTCCGGGAAAAGAAAATCGACGCTGTCTGGACGGTGGAGCCCTGGGTCTCGCGCATCGAGATGGAAGCCAGGGGGAAGGTAATCGTGGAGGAACCGGAAACGGCGACCACCGTGCTGGTTTCAAGCGCGAAATTTCTGAGTGAGCAACGCGACCTCGTGCGCAAATTCGTACAGGCGAACGCAGAGCTGACGGATTGGATTTTGAAAAATGCGGCCGAAGCGCAGCGACTGGTCATGGCGGAACTGCTCGCGGAAACGAAGAGCGACATGACTCCGGAATTGATCGAGCATGCATGGAAACGAATTGTTTTCAGCGCGGAAATTCCGCGCGCGTCGGTGGAGAAATTTGCACAAAATTCTGTGCGGTCGGGGTTCATCAAGGCCGCGCCCGATCTTTCGCGACTGTTCGAAAAACCCTGATGTCGCTGCAAGAAGAACTGCAGGGTCCGCCGCCGGCGAAGCTTATTGTCGATCATGTTTCGAAATGGTTTCGGCAAAAGCGCCAGACGGTGCATGCGCTGGATGATATCTCGCTCAAAGTCGCTGAGGGCGAATTCATCGTCATCGTCGGTCCGAGCGGTTGCGGAAAATCGACGTTGCTCGACATCATTGCCGGTCTGGAAAAGCCGGATAAAGGGCGCGTGCTGGCCGACAATGAGCCGGTGCTCAATCCAGGTCGTCATCGGCTCGTGATGTTTCAGGAATCAGCGCTATTTCCTTGGCTCAATGCGTTCGGCAACGTCATGTTCGGTTTGAAGTTAAAGCCTGGCCTGCGCAATTCCGAACGGCGTGAGGTCGCAAAATTCTTTCTTCATCTGGTCGGCTTGGAAAAATTCATGGAAGCAAACGTGCACGAGCTCTCCGGCGGGATGAAACAGCGCGTGGCGCTGGCACGCGCGCTGGCGCCGAACCCGCGTGTGCTCTTAATGGACGAACCGTTCGCGGCGCTCGACGCCATGACGCGCGAGCAGCTTTACGGCGACATCCAGCGTATTTGGGAGAAGCGCCGCAAAACGATTATCTTCGTTACACACAACGTGCGGGAAGCGGCGTGCCTGGCCGATCGCGTCGTAATCATGTCTCCGACGCCGGGACGGATCCGCGAAGTTTTTGACATAACGCTGCCTCGCCCGCGCGATTTTAACAGCATCGAAATCGCCCGGCATGCATCGACATTGACGGCGGCCCTGAAAGAACACGGTGCTCATGCGACGTTGACCGGCTGATGAGACGAAGTTTGCTCGCGATTGTATTTTTCGTTGCGCTGGCCGCACTTTGGGGCGCGATCGTTCGTGCGCAAATTTGGTCGCCAGTCTTGCTGCCCTCTCCGCTCAGCGTCTGGGATTATGTGGTCAACGCCGGGCGCGACGGCACATTGTTGAGCGCTTCCATCGTAACATTACGGCGATTGCTGTCTGGTTATGTTATTGGCCTAGCGATCGGATTGCCGCTCGGTTTGTTGACCGCTTCATCGACTTTTGTCGAAGATACCATCGGCGTGCTCGCCCTGGGATTGCAGACGTTGCCAAGCGTCTGCTGGGTGCCGCTCGCGCTGCTTTGGTTCGGACAAACTGAAAGTGCAATGCTTTTTGTCGTGATTATGGGAACGGTCTGGTCGGTGGTGATCGCGACCGATACGGGAGTGCGCACGATTCCGCCGATCTATGCGCGGGCGGCACGCACGATGGGCTCGAGGCCGTTCCATAAATGGACGCGCGTCATTTTACCGGCATCGCTGCCATATTTGGTGAGCGGAATGAAACAAGGCTGGGCGTTTGCCTGGCGCTCACTCATGGCCGCGGAAATTTATGTGACCATTCTCACTGGATTCGGTCTCGGCCATCTCCTCCATTATGGACGCGAACTCAACGCGATGGACCAGGTCATCGGAATCATGCTGGTGATCATTGTCATCGGGTTGCTCGCGGACAAAATTCTCTTCTCCCCGTGGGAACGTTTTCTCCATCGCCGCTGGGGCACGGGAAAACGCTAAGCAGGATCGATTCGTTTAACCCGCCGGCGCCGGGACAGGCAACTCGATCACAAATGTCGCGCCTTTACCGAGTCCTTCGCTGCGTGCGCGAATCGTGCCCCCGTGCATCTCGATGGTCGCTTTGCCAATGGCCAGACCGAGGCCAAGCCCTTCGCGGTGCGGATCAGCCTGCTCAAAGGCTTCGAAAATTTTCTCGAGAGATTCCGGGGCAATGCCCACGCCGCTGTCGCTGATCTCGATGACGAGCAAGTTCGGCCTCGGATTATATGAACGCGCGGAAATCGTGCCGCCTTCCGGCGTGAATTTGCAGGCGTTGCGAAACACGTTCCAGAAAACCTGCTGCAGACGCGGAGGATCGACATGCACTTCGTGACGCGCAGCATCGAGAAACAGAGAAAGTTTGAGATGTCGATCTTCGATTTCGCTGCGGACAATTTCCAACGCATCCCCAAGCAATTCGTGCGCATCGGCCGGGCGAAGTTGAAGCTGTAATTTGCCGCGCGAGATGCGTGTGAGATCGAGCAGATCGTCGATCAACCGCGCCTCGAGTTCGACATTGCGGCAGACCATTTTTAATCCTTGCTGGATCTCCGGACTAAGATCGGGTTGATTTACCGTTCCGTCCGCCCAGATCAACACCGGTGTGAGCGGAGTGCGCAGCTCGTGGCTGAGCGTGGCGAGAAACCGGTCCTTGGCCGCATTTGCCTCCTCGGCCCTTTGTTTCTCGCGTTGTAATTCCTGCTCGATCCGGCGCCGCTCGATAAAGAGCCCGATTAGACTCCCGAAGGCTTCGACCAGTTGCAGCAAATCGTGGTCGGGTTCGACCACCTGCTCACTGAACATCTCGATGACGCCATTGATGGCACGCCCCGCAAAAAGAGGAAAGGCAAAGCCGCCGTGCAATCCCGCCTCCACCGCCCCGGGCGCTCTCGGAAAATTCGGATCGACCGTGACGTCGTAAATCCAGGTCGGTTTCTCCGATTCCCAGACCCGGCCGGGCAGACCTTCGCCTTTTTTGAATTGAGTGGAACGCGAGACCTCCGCGAACTTTTCCAGCTTTTCCGCCCCTCCATGCCAGATGGATCGACAACCCAACAGTCCAGCCTCCGAATCGTAAAGCCACAGCGCGCTCAAAACCCAATCATCGATTGACGCGATGGTTTGGAGAATTGCTGAACTCGCCTGGCCGAGCGTCCAAGATCCGGCCAGGAGACTCGCTACAGCGTATTGCGACAGACGTCGGCGCTCAATCCGGACGCTCTCGGTAATGTCCCGCGCAATTTTTGAAGCCCCGATGACATGCCCACTCTCATCTTTGATCGGTGAAACTGTCAGCGACACATTCAACAATGTTCCGTCTTTCCGGCAGCGAACGGCATCGTAATGATGGATAGGCTCGCCTCGATGGATTCGTTCGAGAATGCCGTGCTCTTCATCGTGGCGCTCCGGTGGAACCAAAATCGTGACCGATTTGCCGATCACTTCGTCGTGCTTGTAGCCAAAGAGCCGGTCCGCTCCCTCGTTCCAACTGGTGATCTCGCCCTCGAGGTCTGTGCTGATGATCGCGTCCGCCGAAGCTTCGACAATCGCGGCCAACCGGCTCCTGGCAGTCTCGCCCCGTTTGCGCTCGGTGATGTCACGCAAATAGGCCGTGAAAAAATGGTTGCCGTTGATTTTAAATGGAGTGATGGCAAGCTCGACCAAGATTTCGGAACCGTCGTGCCGCAACGCTTCGATCTCGATCCGTTTTCCCAGCAAGGGGCCCTCCCCGGTCTTCAGATAATGAGCAAGTCCTTGTCGATGTTGCGCGCGCATTCGTTCAGGAACAATCAGCTCGGCCAGTTCTTTGCCGACTGCTTCGGCACGACTAAAACCGAACACGCGCTCAGCGGCGGGATTGAATTCCCGGACGCGACCGCTGCCGTCGATGGTGATGATGCAATCGAGCGCGGATTCCAGGATGGCGCGATTGAGCGTCTCCGCCCATTCCGGCAGAATTTGCTTCACGTCGCCTTCTTGTCGCCTTGATCCCATTGAACACCGTGCGGCTCGCAACTTTGAGCAGCACATGGCGTTCCGGCAGATTAACAGCCTGACCTCTCGCCGATCAATGCCGATTCGGAGTCAATTGCCGCGTCTCCATGGGTTCGTAACCGAAATGGGGGTCGAGCCGCCTCAACGCATCAATCGCATATTGTCGATCTTCGGCGAAAAGATAATCCTCGAAACCGCCAATCTTGCCGCGCCGCACTTTGAACGATTCCGGGTCGCGTATATCCCGGGCCTGGAGAATCTTCAAATCGAAAACGCCGGCTGCCTCCAATTTTTGCATGTTGCCGAACTCCGAAAAATCGAGCGCGTCCTGAAAGATCGACATGTTGGGTGTCGTTTCGCCGAGCAAGGCGAGCAACGCGCGAAATTGTTCGGCGGGCGCCGCGCGCAGCGATTCATATCGCAGGAGGGAGAAGTTGCGGCGGCCTGAAAATTCATCCAGCCAATCGTTCATCGTTTTGACGATGGAGCCGATCCCGAATTGCTGATCGCGTAACATCTCACCGATGGTTCTCTGGCCAAATTCGTCACGCGTTCCGGGATCGCGCCTGGTCATTTGTAAATAGAGCGAAACAAAAACGTCGCGCGGATCGCGCGCGAGCAGCACGATCTTTGCCCGGCGCAGTTCTTTCGCTGGGACCAAGTATTTACCGCGGACCGCGTCCCAAAGGTTTCCCTTCGTCCTGTGCTCAAACAAATCATGCGAATAAATGACGCGTGGAATTGCCGGATCGCCGTACCGCTCCGGCGTGAGGGTGAAGTCATGGCCGCGGCACTTGCAAAAGTAAGCGCAGAGAAACGTCCGCAGCCAGGTGCGTCCGCTTTTCGGGATCGAGAGGACGATCATGTCCCCGCCCGAAAGAGCGCGAGAGCGGCTGCTCAAATTCCAGCGCGGCCGAAACATTCCGCATTGTGAAACGATCATCCGCTCGCGTCCAGCGCGACGCCGCCTGGTTTGCAAAGCAACCCGATCGTGATTATAATTTATTCTCCAAAAATGGGGGCGTACTGGCTTCGACTTGTGGTTGGAAGCGCAGGCGGCATGTCGAGGATGGTTCGTTGGCCTCGTAAAAAACCGGACCAAAAAAATAAACGCAGATCACGAAGATCTCGCTCTCGCGGCTTAATTGACCGCGACGTTTCCGGCGCGACGCCTGCTAGCATCGGGAACGTGGACAGCAGGCTGGCCAATCGGCGGGGCGACCGCGCCGAGCGGTGAATCGAATTTCGCGGACGCTCGGGGGCCGGCAGTGTGCCGGTGCAACGTTCGGCTCCTTAAAACTCATCGCCGGATAAACATGTAGATGGCTGCGTGGACAGCGACGAGGACAGGGGTTCAACTCCCCTCGCCTCCAGATTGCTGATAATAAGGATGTTGTAACGCGCGAATGGCATGCATGGGAACGTAAATGGAAACACGTCCACTACTGTCCGTTTTTTTTGGCTCACGGTTTTTCACCCGTGACCCACCTTTTTTATTAGTGCACTTCCGCTTCGGAATGATCCGCGCTTCGAGAAACTCGCTTCGACTGCACCTGCTTGCCGCGCTGGGTGAAACGGCCCCAGACATGCCGATCTTGCAGGCGGCGCTCGACTTTTCGCAGTTTGAGAACATGCAAAAATTGGAGGCAGCTGGTGCTTTTGATTCAAAAATCCTGCGCCAGGGCGATGTGTGCGATCCGGAATCGTTCAAAGTGCGACGCGGAAAGGTGGGCGGTTATCGGGAGTATCTTTCGACCGAAGATCAAGAATACGCCGCGGACGCGTTGACCAAACTCGATCCTCGATTCGGTTACGACGCGCGCTAGAACATGCCGCGACAATTCCGATGTAGCCTTGCTTTCGCGTGGCCAAGCCGTTAGTCTGGCCCGCACCGCTCGATGCCATCGAAAAAGGTAAAAGAGAAACGACAACAGGATCAAGGCAGAGAGCGTAATCCGGCGGAGGAACCGGAGGCGCTCAATCGCGCTCGCGCAATTCTCGATTCTACGCTCGATTGTATCATCACCATGGACGCCACCGGTCGCGTCCGAGAATTCAATTCCGTGGCCGAACGTGTCTTCGGTTTTAAGCGCGCGGAGGCCATCGGAGAGGAGTTGGCCGAGCTGATTATTCCACCGCGGATGCGCGCGCAACATCGAAGAGGATTAGCTCATTATTTGAGAACAGGTGAAGGGCCGCTGCTCGGAAAACGGGTCGAGATCGCGGGGATGCGTCGCGATGGTTCGGAAATTCTCGTCGAGCTTGCGATCAGCCCGTTCAAAATCGACGGATCGACGCTTTTCACAGCATATCTGCGCGACATCACCGAGCGTAAACGCAACGAAGAAGCTAGCCGGCGTTTGGCGGCAATCGTTGAATCTTCCGACGACGCGATCGTTAGCACAGACCTCAATGGAAAGATTACGAGTTGGAACCAAGGCGCGGAACGGCTCTTTGGTTACAAGGCCGACGAAGTGATCGGCAAATCAATGGCCATTCTCATTCCGCCGCCGCAGCGTCAAAACGAGGGACCAGCCATTCTCGCCCGGATCCGTTACGGGGAGCGTATCGATCATTACGAGACCGTTCGTCGCCGTAAAGACGGAATCCTGCTTGAGGTTTCACTAACATTTTCCCCGATCAAAGACGAGCGCGGCCGTGTTGTCGGCGCTTCAAAAATCGCCCGCGACATTACTGAGCGCGTTCGAAGTGATCGGAGGTGTGCCGCGCAGTACACCGTCACGGGGTTGCTGGCCGGCTCGCAGTCGCTCAACGCAACCGGGCCTCAGATCATCCAGGCGATTGCCGCGAGCGGGAATTGGGTTTTCGGTTCCATCTGGCTGTATCGTGAGGAGGAGAAGGTGCTGCGTTGTGAAACGACGTGGCGTACGGGCGCGCCCTGGCTCGCCAAGTTCGAAGCGGTCACTCGCACCATGCCGCTCCTGAACACGATCGGTCTGCCTGGGAGAGTGTTCGCCTCAAAAAAGCCTACGTGGATTTCTGATGTGACTCGCGATAAGAATTTTCCACGAAAAGATGCAGCAGCAGAGGCTGGCATCCGCGGCGGTTTCGGTTTTCCGCTTTTCGCTGAAGGCTCGATTAAAGGCGTCCTCGAGCTGCTCAGCCCGGCAATTGTTCAGCCCGACGACGACCTGCTCCAATTAGCAGCAGCGCTTGGGAGTCAAATCGGCCTTTTTATTCATCGGCGGAAGATTGAGGCAGAGTTACAGCGACGGAAAGAGGCGTTCGATGCCGCGAACGCAGTCAAGGATCGATTTCTTGCGACGCTTAGCCGCCAGTTGCGCACGCCGCTTACGCCCGTTCTGATCTGGGCTGGCGGCACCGTCAACCAGCCTGGTCTCAGTCCAGAGATTCAGGAAGGATTACGAATGGTCTGCCGCAACGTTGAATTCGATGCATGGCTCCTCGACGACCTGCTCGATCTCAGCCGCCTCTCGCGCGGCAAGATACAGCTTCAACTTCGCACAGCCGATGTGCATGAATTGCTTCAGCACGCCATCGAGATCGTGCGGACCGAAATCGAAAATCGACATCTTACGCTTGCCGTCTCTCTCGAGGCTTTTTTGCACACTTGGCCCGTCGACCCTCCACGCTTGCAGCAGGTTTTCTGGAACGTGCTTCGTAACGCCTGCAAATTTACGCCAGAACACGGCGCGGTTTCTGTGCGCTCATGCAACCGGACACCCGACGTAATGACCATCGAGATCAGCGACAGCGGCGTCGGGATCGAACCCGAATTTCTCGACAAGATATTCGATGTCTTTGAGCAGGTCGATTCTCGCCACGAAGGCCTTGGACTTGGTCTTGCCATTAGTAAAGCGATCATTGAGATGCATGGAGGCACGATTTCCGCGCGCAGCAAAGGACTGGGGAAAGGTACTACATTTGCGATCGAGTTGCTGAGAGATCGGGATCATTTCATCGGGTAATCTAGTGAGCCTCTTCGCGGCGCCTGGAGGTTCGGCAAGACGAGCCGACGATCTCATCCGTCGGTCACGCTCGGCAGGAATTGAAAATCCAGCAGGGACTCGATGGAAACAAAGCTAGGGAAATCATTCAGGCGATCAAGTCGCAAGGTTTCAAAGTGCAAAGTCAGGTGCAAGATCAACAAATTCGGGTCACAGGAAAAAAGAAGGACGACTGGCAAGCTGTGATTCAATTCGTGCGCAGCCGCGACTTCGGTGTCGCCACAAATTTCAAGAATTTCCGCGACTGACCTCTTCTTGCAAGCAGAGGCTGAAAGCTTTTTTTGCAGTTTGTGCTCCCGAAAATTATCCGCGCCGCAGGGCCGCATTGCTGAAAATTCGCTAACATCACTCCGCTAAATGACTTACGTTGAAAAGCATAGTTCGTGCCAATATTTGATTAGTTACGACGTTGTAACGAATTATTATACTTGACGATATTATGAAGAAATCAGATAATCCTCATTAGTATGAATAAATCATATAATCACCATTATTATGAATAAATTAAAACTCAGCTTATTGGCCCTCGCAATTTGCGCGGGATTCACCTCAGCGGCGAACGCCCAAACCTCCCCCGGCCCCGGATTCCAGTTTTCCGCAGACGCCTACGGTACGCACGCGACCCTTGGAAACACGGTCGTCGCAGGCAAGACGGCGGTTTCGACCCTGGGACCGTGCGGGACCACGGAGCCACCGGTGCACACCGAGAATACGGTTCTGACCGCCAGCTTACCCCCGCTGTTCACCACCGGCGTTATCAACACGACAGCCGACGGCAAAATCCTGCCCGACGGCACGCTGCAGTCCACGGCCACGGCCGACGTCCACGACGCCAGCCTGCTGGGCGGAGTCATTACCGCGGACGAGGTCAAGGCCGTAAGTACGACCACACATGATGCCACCGGTTTTCACACGAGCGCGGCAGGCTCGACCTTCGCCAATCTGGTGGTGGCCGGGGTTCCCATCCTCGTCAATCCCGCGCCGAACACCGTTATCAATCTGCCCGGCTTCGGCCACGTGGTGCTCAACGAGCAGATCTCAAAGGTGAAGGGGACAACTGCGTCCCTCACGGTGAACATGATCCACGTCTTCATCGAGCAAGCGAACGCCCTGGGGATCCCCATCGGGACGGAGATCATCGTATCCCACGCCTTCAGCAGCTTGAGGTCCGAGGTCAATGGAACCTTGGATGGGAGCGCCTACGGCACCACGGCTACCGTTGGAAACGTGGTCACGTCGGGCCCGAGTGCCCTCGTGAAGATGTCGTGCTTAGGGACCAATGGTAACCTCAAGACCAACTCGGTTGCTCAGGTCCAGGTCCCTCCTCTGTTCTCGGTGGGCGAAGTGGACGACACCGTGCAGGGAACTGTGAACGGCACCTCGGCGGTGGGTGAGACGACATCAACGGTCCAAGCCGTCACCGTCCTCACCGACCTAGTGACGGCGAGCGTGGTGAAGGCCGACGCTCACGCTTCGAAGATCAATGGAAACCTGACCTTCAGCGATACCGGCTCGATGTTCGTCGGCCTGTCCGTCAAAGGGTTCCCGGAGATCGGCGATGACGTGGCACCGAACACAAGGCTTCACATCGCCGGGCTGGGGACGCTCTGGCTCCACCGAGTTATCCATACGTCGAACAGCATCGAGGTCCGAATGATCGAGCTCATTGTGACCGAGGCGAATAGCTTCGGGATCCCGATCGGCACCGACGTTCAGGTCGCCGCGGCGGAGGCATCTGTTCACTAGCCAGATTACCCGTCGCCGAACGACGGCGACAAGCATGCGGACAGGAAGGGCCCCGTCACGGGGCCCTTTCGATGATCTGGAGGGAGGAGGCGGGGCGGCTCGCAACCGGCCGATGCGGCGCGGGATCGCGATCAGCAGCATCACCGCTGCAACTGATTGCATCGGGGTGACTGCACCCGACGGCGCGATCGTAAACGCATCCGCCGCTGCTGGAAATTAACGCCTTTTTCACTGCTTTAATTTGCCCATGTTCAGGAACGCCTCGCAACGGTGAAGGAGCGCACCGCCGTTTTGGCTTGTCTTGTCTGGTTTTACGTGGTAAACGGAGGATCCTTTCAGGGCCATCATGAAACAGATTCTTCTCAATCTGAGCGGTCACGCGGCTGTCATCACGGAGCCGCTGTTAAACGGGGCCTATCGAAGCAAAAGGCGTGTTCACCCATTGCTGAAGACGGCGGCGATGCTGATGCCGCTGCTGTTGCTAGCCGCAGAGGGCCGAGCGCAGTCTGCTGTGGACGGCTTCGATCCCGGAGCGGACCGCAATGTTAAAGCTTTGGCCGTGCAACCGGACGGCAAGATTATAGTCGGTGGAACTTTCTCCAGCCTTGGCGGTGGGGGGACCGGCACAACGACGCGCAAGCGCATCGGACGGCTAAACTCTGACGGCACGCTTGACACAAACTTCAATCCCGGTGCGAACGACATTGTCGATGCGCTGGCGGTGCAAGGCGACGGCAAGATTGTAGTCGGTGGATTTTTCACCACCCTCGGGGGCGGCGGCACAATCGTGCGCAATCACATCGGGCGAGTCAATTCAGACGGCACTCTCGACACCAGCTTCGATCCCGGGGCGAACGCGGAAATCACCTGTCTGGCGCTACAAGCAGATGGGAAAATACTGGTCGGAGGAAGTTTTACCACTCTCGGCGGCGGGGGCACCGGCACGATCGTGCGCAATCGTATCGCGCGGCTGAATCCCGATGGCACGCTCGACACCGGCTTCAATCCCGGTGCGAATGATCGAATCTCTGCGATTGCGCTGCAATCCGACGGCAAAATTTTAGTTGGAGGAAATTTCACCACTCTCGGCGGCGGCGGCACTGGCACAGTTGCGCGCAGCTGCATCGGGCGGCTGAATCCCGACGGCACGATCGACACTGCTTTTAATCCTGGTGCGACCGGCCGCGGTACGGAGGCGCAAGACAGCACGATTTTTGCTATTGTGGTACAGGCTGATGGCAAAATCGTGATCGGTGGAGAATTGACTGCTGTCGGCGGTGGCACTGGCACCGCTTTTGCGCGCAGCCAGATTGCGCGAGTGAATGCTGATGGCACAGTCGACAGTTTTGATCCTGGCGCTAGTAACGACGTCAAAGGATTGGCGGTGCAACCCGACGGCAAGATTTTGGTCGTCGGCGATTTCACCAAGCTCGGGGGCGGCGGCACTGGCGTAATATCGCGAAACCTCATCGGCCGGCTTAATCTTGACGGCACCGTTGATGCATTCAACCCAGGCGCGAATAACCCGGCTATGATTTGCGTGGCTGTGCAAGCGGATGGAAAGGTTGTGGTCGGAGGAACTTGTAGTACTCTCGGTGGGGGCGGCTCCGGTATCTACACGCGCCATTTTATCGGTCGGCTTTACCCAGATGGGTCACTCGACACGGACTTCGATCCCGGCGCCAATAACAGCGTGCGCGCGGTCGCAAGGCAAGCGGACGGCAAGGTCATAGTCGGTGGAGATTTCACCACTCTCGGGGGCGGCGGCATCGGCACCGTGACGCGTAACCGGCTCGCACGCATTAATCCCGACGGCACGCTCGACGACGCCTTTGATCCGGGCGCGAACGGTGAAGTCAATGCGTTGGCGATCCAGGCCGACGGAAAAATTCTCGTCGCTGGCAACTTCACCACTCTGGGGGACGGCGGTACTGGCACAACTCTGCGCAACCATCTTGGCCGGCTCAATCCCGATGGCACACTCGATATCAGCTTCACTCGCGGTGCGAATCGCGCTGTTCTTGCTCTGGCGCTTCAGGCGGACGGCAAAATTCTAATCGGCGGAGATTTCACCAAACTCGCCGGCTCCCCGGCCATCGCTCGGAGCCGTATCGCACGGTTCAATGCCGATGGCACGGCCGACATCAGCTTCGATCCCGGTGCGAACCGCACGGTCCGTTCGCTCGCGGTCCAATTGGACGGCAAGATTTTAGTCGGTGGAGATTTCACG
>Ga0209055_1000359_pt1 | contig 32557 bp, 28 predicted proteins | sample GraSoiAngelo_110_FD_185875 | JGI IMG/M metagenome (GOLD analysis project Ga0209055, IMG submission 185875) | Grasslands soil microbial communities from the Angelo Coastal Reserve, California, USA - 14_0903_12_30cm (SPAdes) (version 2) | ecosystem: Environmental > Terrestrial > Soil > Grasslands ... | reverse complement strand
TTGGAACGCGGCCGCCGACAGCCGACGATCTTCCCGCGCTGGACTATACGCGTACGGTGATCGAGGAAACTCTGCGCCTGTACCCGCCCACCTGGGTCACCGCGCGGACGACGAGTCGCGCCGTTGACATCGGCGCGTATCACATCCCGGCGAACGTCATCGTCCTGCTGAGCCCGTACGTCACGCACCGCGACCCGCGTTTCTGGGAGGATCCCGATCGGTTCGATCCGGACCGGTTCTCTCCCGGCCGCGGAATACGACCGCGCTATGCGTATTTCCCGTTCGGCGGGGGACCGCGCGCGTGCATCGGAAGCCTGCTCGCGCTGATCGAGATGCAGGTCATCGTCGCGATGGTGGCTCAGCGTTACGAGCTCACGCTGGCGCCCGGGTCGCGCGTCGACCCTCATCCCGGCATCGTGCTCGAGCCGTACCCCGGCGTGAGGGCGATCCTCCACCCGACGGGGCCGGGGACCGGCTCGTGAGCGGATCGAATCAGAGCGACGCGATCAGACGGGCGAGATCCGGATACTCGGGCCGGACCTCCGCGACGTCCTCCTTGAGGAGCCTGAGCGCCTCGGGGACGTGCTTCAGAAAATACTTCTTACCCTTCACCTCGGACAGAAAACCGTAAGCGCCCAGCGCCTGCATGTGACGCTGGAGCCGGCAGGCGACGAGGCTGTCCAGGAAAGACTTCTCGTCGAACTCGCGCAGCCGATCGGCCTTCATCTGGTCGAGGTAGTAGGCGAGGAGCCGCTCGCGCATCCTGTCGTCGAGCCGATGGTAAGGGTCCCAGAGCAGCGACGCGATATCGTAGGCCGGCGGCGCCATCCGAGCCCCTTGATAGTCGATGATCCGAGGCCCGCCGGCGTGGACCATGATGTTCTGGCACTGGAAGTCGCGGTGAATGACGACCTTCGGGCTCGCGTACACTCCTTGCGCGAGCCGATGGAGGCCCTCGTCGAGGGCCGGCCTGTTCTCGACCGCGAGCTTGCGAAGCCCGGTGACGAACCGGTCGAGGAAGTACGTCGTCTCCCACCGGAGATAGTCGTAGTCGAAGATCCGCGCTTCCAGGAGCGGGCACTCGTTGACGTGAGCGGTGGCCGTCGTGTGGAGCGTCACCAGGCTCCGCAGGACGTCGCGATACATGCTCTCCACGCTCTCATGATCGCGCGGGAGCTTCAGATACGAGTAGAGCGACGTGTCGCCCAGATCCTCGAACAGGGCACGCTTGTCGGCGTTGTCCACCGTCAGAAGCGCGGGCACCGGGACGGTGTGCTGCGCGAAGAATCGAGTGTAGGCGAGATGCCGCTCGAAGTCAGGATCTTCCGGGCGACACTCCATGAGCACCGCCGTCCAGCCGTCGCTCCGCACGCGGTAGTACCGTCGGTCCGAGCCGCCGAGCCCGACGAGGATCGCCTCGGACCACACGGGGGAATTCGCGTCCGCCGTCGCGCCCCGTCCGGCGGCCGACCGGGTCCTGAAGTGCCGCGCGAAGAGCGGATCGCCCAGCGAGACCCGCTTCTTCTCGGCGGCGTGGAGCGACGGCTGCATGTCGGACTCGGCGAGCGAGATCACGTAATCGGGTCCGACGATCGTGTTCTCGTGCTCGCCTGACGTGTCGGCGCCCGGCATCAGGATGCAATTCCTGACGCGGGCCCCGTCGCGGATCTGGCTGCCGGATTCGAGGACGATGTAGCCGTCGATCTCGACCTTGCCGCAGCGGGCCCCGGGGCCCAGGTAGACCGTCTCACCGCTCTCTCGAAGCGCGTCGAGCACGCCCCGCGCGTACGTGGCCGGATCGCCCACGTCGTTCCAGTAGGCGCCCGTGAAGTCCATCGCCCGGACCTTGAAGCCGGCCTTGGACGCGGCGACCCACGCGACGGTGGCGTGGGAGACGCCCTCGGGCAGGAACCTGAGGATCTCCGGCGAATACACGGCGATGCCGGTGTAGGCGACCTTGTCGGCGATGTGGGTCGGGTCGGGTCGCGACGCGCCCGGATTCTCGACGTCCAGCACCTGACCCTGCTTGTCGACGACCACGTTGCCGAGGTGCGGCAGTCGGTGGGTCACGAGGGTCGCGGTGTTCCCAGACGAAAGATGCTCCTCGACGAGGCGCGCGAAATCGATGTCGAGGAGGATGTCCGAGTTGTGCACGATGAACGGCCGCCGCGAGAGGAGCGACTCGGCGTTCTTGAGCGCGCCGCCGGTGCCGAGGATCGGATCCTCGGGGAAGAAGACGATCCGCTCGCTCCAGGGCGACCCCGCGGCCCACGCGCGTAAGAGCTCGGCCTTCCAGTGCAGGTTGATGGCGATCTGACCGTCGCATACCCGGGCGAGCCTGTTCAGGATCCGCTCGATGATCGGCATGCCGAGGATCGGCAGGAGCGGCTTGGGCAGATGGCTCGTGACGGGTCTGAGCCGCTCGCCGAACCCTGCCGCGGGAAGGAAGACATCGAGGGGGTACTGACGCATCCTCACGAGCTTATCGCCCGCCGACGCTCAAAGCACCATGAAACCGGACGTGTCGCGACGCGGCGCAGCGAGGGCCTCTCGACCGTAGACGGCCCTCGCTGGCGCCGGCGCGGAGCGGCTACTTCACGTTGGCTCGGAAGAACCCCAGGGTGCGGGTCCAGGCGTCGGCCGCGGCGGGCTTGTTGTAGACGTCCGCACGGTCGTCGTTGAAGAATCCGTGGTCCACGCCCGGGTAGATGCGGAACTCGGACTGCTTGCCGGCCTTCTTGATCGCGGCGTCGGTGTCCTTCGCGACCTGGGGCGTCACGAAGCCGTCCTTTTCCGCGAACAGGCCGAGCACGGGGCCCGAGAGCTTCGTGTAGTCGGGCTTCACGTTCGGATGGATGCCGTAGAAATTGACGCACGCGGAGACCGAGGGGTTGATCGTGGCCGCGTAGAGGGCCAGCTGACCGCCCATGCAGAAGCCCACGGCGCCGATCTTCTTCGTCGATGATTGACCCAGGAGGTATGTCGCCGCGCCTCGCAGGTCTCGCTCGGCCTGCGAGATGTTGAGCGCCATGAAGAGCTTGCCCGCGCCGTCGGGCTCGCTGGCCGTCTTGCCGTGGTACATGTCGGGTGCCAGCGCCGTGAAGCCCTCGGCGGCGAACCGGTCGCACACGCTCTTGATGTGGCCGACGAGGCCCCACCACTCCTGGAGCACCAGCACACCCGGCCCTTTGCCGGAGGCGGGAGTCGCCAGGTACCCGGCGGTCTTGCTCCCGTTCGACGCGAACTCGACCATTGTTCCAGCCATGCTCGAACCCTCCTTACGTTGACATGTTGATGCCGGCGATCGGCACGATCTTGACCGAGACGACACGCCGGGCGTCTGACTCGAGGACGGTGATCGAATAGCCCGCGATCTGGAACTCCTCGCCGGCCCGAGGGATCCGATGCAGGGTCGCGAGCACGAGCCCCGCGACGGTCTCGTAGTCGCGCTTGGGGAGACTCCAGTCGAGCGACTCGTTCAGCTCGTCGATGTTCGCGCGCGCGGCGACCCGGTAGCTGCCGTCGGGGAGGCGCTCGGCCGGCGCGGCGGCCCGGTCGTGCTCGTCGTGGATGTCGCCCACGATCTGCTCGAGGATGTCCTCGAGCGTCACGACGCCGGTCGCCCCGCCGTACTCGTCGACGACGACGGCCATGTGAGTGCGGTTGCGCTGCATCTCACGGAGCAGGTCGTCGATGCGCTTGGTTTCGGGGACATAGTAGGGTGGGCGCTTGAGCTCGTCCAGGGTCCGCACCGCGGCGCCGCGGCTCAGGATGTCCTTGGCCCCGACCACACCCACCACGTTGGTCTCGCGCTGGCGGTAGATCGGCACGCGCGAGAATCCGCGCTCCAGGATGAACGCGACGGCCTCGCGCGGCGTCGAGGACTCCGGGAGCATGGCGACTTCGACCAGCGGCACCATGACCTCGCGCACGGTCGTGTCGCCCAGATCGAAGATCTTGTCGATCAGCTGGGCCTCGATCGTCGTCACGTCGGCCTCGCCGGGCTCGAGCTGGAGCAGCGCCTTGAGCTCCTCGCGCGAGACGAAGGCGCGCAGGTCGCCCTGACGGGCTCCGAACGTGCGCAAGATCGCGCCCACGACGAAGTTCGCGAACGACACGAACGGCACCAGCAGGACGGCCGCCCAGATCAGCGGCCGGTAGAGCCTGAGGATCAGGCTGGTCGCCCACTCCCGTGAGATCGCCTTCGGAATGATCTCGCCGAGGACCAGCATCACCGGCGTGAGCAGGATCGTCACCACGATCGGCGCCATCCCGCCGAGCACCGGCAGGAGGGTCCACGTCAGCGCCGAGGCGGCCACGATGTGCGAGATCGTCACGCCGATCATCGCGGTCGACAGGACACGCTCGGGCTGGCGGAACGCCTCGAGGTAGCTTTGCGCGACGCCGCTGCCTTCCTCGGCGAGGTGCCTGAGCCGGAGGCGATTGGCGGCGATGAATGCCATCTCGGCCGCCGAGAAGAACATCGTCAGGACCAGACAGAGGACGGCCAGCCAGATCAGGCTCACGCGGCGGCCTCTTTCGCCGGTTTCTTCAGCGCCACCAGGACCTCCACGATCCGCGTCCGCTCCACCTTCTCCACCGTCAGCTGGAGCTCGGCCGTCTCGGCGCGCTCGGCCCGGCGCGGGACGCGCCCGAACAGGTCGAGGACCCAACCACCGACCGTGTCGTAGCCTTCGTTCGAGATCTTGAGGCCGGTCGCGGCGTTCAGCTGCTCGATCGGCAGCTTGCCGGCTACCCGATAGGTCGTGGCGTCGACGCGCTGGATCAGCCGCTCCGGCTCGTCGTACTCGTCGGCGATCTCTCCGACGAGCTCCTCGAGCAGGTCCTCGAGGGTGACGAGGCCGGCGGTGCCGCCGTACTCGTCCACCACGATCGCCATCTGGACCCGTTTGGCCTGGAACTCCTGCAGGAGCGCGTCGGCGCGCTTCGATTCCGGCACGAAGTACGGCGGGTGCAGGTGGGCGCGCAGGTCGAAATCGGGAGGCAGGCCTTCCATGAAGGGCAGCAAATCCTTCGCGTAGAGGATGCCCACGATGACGTCGATCGAGCCCTCGTACACGGGCACGCGCGAGTGCAGATGCTCACGCAGCGCTGGCAGGATCTCCGCCGTTGGCGTCTCGACGTCGAGGCACACCATGTCCGTGCGCGGCACCATGACCGACCGGACCTGGGTGTCCTCGAGCTCGAACACCTTGTGGATCATCTCGCGCTCCTCGCGCTCGACGACGCCCTCGCTGGCGCCCACGTCGACGAGGGTCCGCAGCTCCTCCTCGCTGAGCATCGCCTGCTCCATCCGACCGCGACTGACGATCCGGACCATCAACGCGGTCAAGCCGGCCAGCGCGGCACGCGCCGGCGCCAGGACCACCCCGAGCCAGGCCACCGGCCGGCCCGCGACGGCCAGGAACCGCTCCGGGTACGTGACCGCCAGGGTCATCGGCAGGACCTCACCGAAGGTGGTGAGGACGAAGACCAGCACGACGATCTCGACGAACACGCCCACGGTCGGACCGAAGACACTGTCGGCGATCATCGTCGCGATCGCCGCAGCCCCGATGTTGATCACGGTGATCCCGACGAGCAAGGTCACGAGCAGCTCGTGCGGCCGCTCGATGAGCGTCTTCGGCGCGCCCTCGGGCTCCGCGTCGTCCTTCGCGGCGACGTGTCGCAGCCTGGCGCGGCCGAGCGAGAAGTAGGCCGCCTCGGCGCCCGTCAGAATCGCCGAGCAGATGATCAGCGCGAACAGCACGATCAGCTTCCAGCCGATGCCTTCAGGCACGGGCGCGCCCCGTCACGAAGTGCTCGAACCCCGGTCGGACGGATATGGCCTCGCCGCAGGCGTCGAGGTATCGGATCCCCTCGCCGGCTTGCGTCATCTCTCCCACCGCCGTCAGCTTCGTTCCCGTCGCGCGTGCGAGGCCGCCGGCCAGTCGATCGAACGCCTCGGGCGAGCAGGTGAGCAGGAGCTCGTAGTCTTCTCCACCTCCCGTGGCCCAGTGAAGCGTGTCGCGACCGAGCGCCCCTGCGACGACCTGGACCGAGGCCTCGACCGGCATCCGCCCGACATCGACCCGCGCGCCGACGCCGCTCTCCTCGCAGAGATGCCCGAGGTCGGTCGCGAGGCCGTCGGAAAGATCGATCATCGAGGTCACGCCGCCCGCCTCGGAGAGCCACTGCCCCTCGCGCGTCCGCGGACGTGGCCGCAGGTGGGCCGCCGTCACGTCGGCGCGCGCGTCACCGGGGACACCCGCTGGCGCGGCCGTGGCTTCCAGGAGCGCGAGGCCGGCCGCGGAGCGTCCAAGGGATCCCGTGACGGCGATCGTGTCCCCTGGGCGTGCTGTAGATCTGAGGAGCGGCGCACGGACGGCTTCACCGAGTAAGGTCACGTTGACGATCCAGCCCACGGGGGACGCCGCCGTATCCCCGCCGACGATCGTCACATCCTGCTCCGTGGCGAGGGCCTGAACGCCCGCATAGAAGGCCTCGGCCTCGTCGATGGCGACGGTCTCGGGGCAGGCCAGCGCGATCAACCCCCACCGGGGCCGGCCGCCCATCGCGGCGATGTCGGAGACGTTCACGGCGAGCGCCTTCCAGCCGATATCCGTCGGCGTCGCCCAGCGGCGGCGAAAGTGCACGTCCTCGATGAGCAGATCGGTCGTCGCCAGGAGCACGCTTCCCGCGGTCGGCTCCAGCACCGCGCAGTCGTCACCGATTCCGACTCGGACCGCCGGCGCCCGCCGGACCGCCCGCCGGATGATCTCGATCAGGCGTCGCTCGGTCGTCGCTCCCCGTTCATTCATCCGGACAGGAAATTCCTGAGGAGCTGCTTTCCCTCGACCGTCAGGATCGACTCGGGATGGAATTGGACGCCCTCGACCGGATCACGACGATGGCGAAGGCCCATGATCTCGCCGTCCTCGGTCCAGGCCGTGACCTCGAGCGAGTCAGGCACCGTCTCGCGCACGACCGCGAGCGAGTGATAGCGGGTGGCGACGAAGGGGTTGCCGAGCCCGGCGAAGACCCCCCGGCCGTCGTGACGGATCGCCGAGGTCTTGCCGTGCATCTGCGTCTTCGCGCGCGCGACCGTGGCGCCGTACGCCTGGCCGATCGACTGGTGACCGAGGCAGACGCCGAGGATCGGCGTCGTGGGGCCGAGCCGCCGGATCACGTCGAGCGAGACGCCAGCCTGGTCGGGATTGCCGGGGCCGGGCGAGACCACTACCCGCTCGGGCTTGAGCGCGCTGATCGCGTCGCAGGTCATCGCGTCGTTGCGCACGACCTCGAGCGTCGCGCCCAGCTCGCCCAGGTACTGGACGAGGTTATAGGTGAAGGAATCGTAGTTGTCGATGACCAGGATCATCGTTCCGTCCCCGCGGCGAGCCGCAGCGCCAGGATCATACCGCGCGCCTTGGAGCAGGTCTCGAGCCATTCGGTCTTCGGATCCGAGTCGGCGACGATGCCGGCGCCCACCTGCACCGAGGCGCGTCGGCCGTGGCAGACGATCGTGCGGATCGTGATGCAGGAGTCGAGGTTTCCCGAGTAGGACACGTAACCGACGGCGCCCCCGTACGGACCGCGCTGGGTGGGCTCGAGCTCGTCGATGATCTCCATCGCGCGGATCTTCGGCGCGCCGCTCAGGGTGCCGGCCGGGAACGACGCCTGAAGCACGTCGAGCGCGTCGCGTCCGGACTTGAGCTTGCCGGTCACGTGGCTCACCAGGTGCATCACGTGCGAGTAGCGCTCGATCTCCATGAACTCGGTCACCTTGACCGAGCCAAGCTCGGACACGCGCCCGACGTCGTTGCGCCCGAGATCGACGAGCATCACGTGCTCCGCGCGCTCCTTGGGGTCGTTCTTGAGTCGCTCCTCGATCTCACGGTCCTCGGCCTCGGTCACGCCGCGCGGATGCGTCCCGGCGATCGGCCTGAGATCGACTCGATCGCCCTCTACCCGCACGAGCACTTCGGGGGACGAGCCGACGATGGACATCGCCCCGAGTCGGAGGAAGAAGAGGTACGGAGACGGATTGATCGTCCGGAGCGCGCGATAGACCGTGAACGGGTCTGCGGTCAGGCGACAGTCGAGCCGGCGCGACAGGACGATCTGATAGGCATCGCCGGCGGCGATGAACTCCTTCGCCTTGTGCACGGCGTCGACGAACTGCGCCTCGTTCATGGTCGAGGTGAACCCCGCCTCGCCCTCCGCGAGGAGCGGCGCGGCGGCCGGCAGCGAGAACGTGGCGGGCGCCCGCGCCGGACGCGACAGCTTCGCGAGCGTCATCCCGATGCGGACGGCGGCCCGGTCGTAGGCGCGGTCCAGCGCGGCCGGGTCGTGCCGCTCGATGACCGCATTGGCGATGACGAGCAGCCGGTGACGGAGATTGTCGAACACGAGCAAGGTATCGGTGAACAGGAACACTGCGTCGGGCAGCCCGAGGTCGTCCTCGGTCGTGCGCGGCAGGCGCTCCATGTGGTGGACCATGTCGTACGCGAGGAAGCCGACGGCGCCGCCCTGGAATCTGGGAAGCCCCGGCACCGGCACGGGCTGGAACTGCTTGAGGAGGTCTCGGACGGCGACGAGCGGGTTGCCCTCGGGCAGTCGCTCGGTCCGGCCCTCGCGGCTGAGCGTGAGCCGCCCGTTCTTCGCCGTCAGGACCATGAGCGGCTCCGCGCCTAGGAACGAGTAGCGCGCCCACACCTCGCCGCCCTCGACGGATTCGAGCAAGAACGAGTACGGACCGGGACGCAGGCGCAGGTAGGCCGAAAGCGGCGTGTCGAGATCGGCCGGAAGCTCGGCGAACACCGGGACAAGGTTGCCCTGTGCCGCGAGAGCTCGGAACTCGTCCCGGCTCGGAGAAAGTGACGGGATGCCTATGCCGGCGGTACTGATGCAGACCCCGTCGGGGGCGCGCTAAGCGAGAGCGTCCAGCTTTGCTTGAAGCTTGGCCTTGGGAACCGCGCCGATCACCTGGTCGGAGACCTTGCCCTGCTTCACGAACAGGATCGTCGGAATCGAGCGGATCCCGTATCGCGCGGCGAGCCCCGGGTTCTCGTCGACGTTGACCTTCGCGAGCGTCACCTTGCCCGCGGACTCTCTCGCGAGATCCTCCAGAACGGGCGCGATGGCGCGGCACGGGCCACACCATTCAGCCCAGAAGTCCACCATCATGAGCCCGGTTTCGCGGCCGATCGCCGCATCGAAATTCTCTTCGGTCAGGTGGACGGTCTCGGGGTTGGCCATGTGGCGGTCTCCTCGGTAAAAAGTCAACGTCTACGCTAACATGGCCGCCCCTCCCGCGCAAGCCAGGCGATACCGGAAACCTTTATATAGCTTGTCAGTTTGACACCTCGATCATGCTAGAGTCGATCTAGGCCATGGAAGTCGCCAAGATCCTCGTCGTCGACGACGAACCCTCGATCCTGAAATTGCTGAAGGAAGCCCTCACCCAATGGGGCTACCACGTCGGCTGCGTCGGCACTGGAACCGAGGCGCTCGAGGCGATCCGCACCGAGCTTTACGACGCCGCGATCACCGACATTCGAATGCCGGAGATGAGCGGTCTCGATCTGCTCCGCGAGATCAAGCGTCACGACGAATCAATCGAGGTCATCGTGATGACCGGCTACCCCACGATCGCCTCGGCGGTCGAAGCCCTCAAGGAAGGCGCGTACGACTACCTGTCCAAGCCGCTGATCCTCGACGAGCTGCGCCATCTGATGGCGCGCGTCACGGAGCGACGGTTCCTGAAGGGCGAGGTCCAGTCGCTCCGCGCGCGCCTGGGCGAAGAGCTCACGGTAAACGAGCTAGTGGGCAACGCACCGCCGATGCAGCGAGTGAAGGAGATCATCAGCAAGGTCGCCACGACGGACTCGCCGGTACTCATCGAGGGCGAGAGCGGGACCGGCAAGGAGCTGGTGGCCGCGGCGATTCATCGGCTCTCCGGTCGCGCCAAGGGCCCCTTCATCCCCGTGAACTGCAGCGCCATCCCGGAGGATCTGCTCGAGTCCGAGTTCTTCGGCCACGTACGCGGTGCGTTCTCGGGTGCCGTCTCAGACGCGCTCGGCCTTTTCCGCGGCGCCAACGAGGGCACGATCTTCCTGGATGAGATCGCGGAGCTGTCGCCTGGCCTACAGGTCAAGCTGCTGCGCGTTCTCCAGGAAATGCAGGTGCGCCCGGTCGGCTCCACGAAGGCGCACCCGGTCGATGTCCGTGTCATCGCGGCGACGAACCGGGACCTCGACCGGACGATCGCCGACGGGCGCTTCCGCCAGGACCTCTACTATCGGCTGAACGTGGTCCGAGTGAGCCTGCCTCCGCTGCGCACCCGGCGCGAGGACATTCCGGCCCTCGTGAACCACTTCCTCCGTCGCTACAACCGCCGGTTCAGGCGGGACGTGAAGGGGATCACGCAGGACGCGCTGGGGGCGCTTGGCGCCTACGACTTCCCGGGCAACGTCCGCGAGCTCGAGAACGTCATCGAGCGAGCCTTCGCGATGGGCGCCCGCGAGCAGATCACGCTCTCCGACCTGCCGGTGCTCGGCACCGCCTCAGTGCCCGCGATGGCGGCTCCTGCCAGCGGGTCCGTGCCCAGACTGGCCGATGTGGAGAAGGACCTGATCCTACGGGCCCTGGCCTTCTACAAGGACGACAAGGAGGCGGCTGCGAGCGCGCTGGGCATCTCCCGGCGTACGATTTACCGTCGTCTCAAGGAGTACGGGATGCTCTAAATAGCACACGTGTTGCCGAATTGACACCCCGCCGCGCCCACCATCGAAGAAAGTCCCTGATCTTCAAGCCTCTTCCGGATTGGCACCCCTGCTGCACATGCTCGGAGCCATGTACGCGACCATCCCTGTCGAAACAGAGTCCAAAGCCCTCCAGATCGGTATCGGGTTCGCTTCTCACCAGGATGCGATCTGGGCGGCTGTACGCGCGACCGCGATGGCGCGCACAGGCCTCCACGGGACCTCGCCTGACCTCGTGCTTCTCATCACCGCGGGTGTACCGGCCCAGGATGTCGTGCCGCTCATTCGGGGGGTGCTAGGGCCTGTTGGGGTGGCTGGAGGGGCGACCTCCGCGATCCTAACTCATAACGGGGCCGTGACAGCGGGGGCCCTGGTCGTCTGCCTTACCAACGGTGAGGGCGCCGTGAGCGGAGTCGCCGCTGCCGGGGGCCGCGACCTGACCGAAGCGGGCCAGGGAGCCGCTCGGCTCATCCTCTCCGGTTGGCCCTTCAGGATGCGGTATCCGCGCGGTCTCGGCCTCGCGTTCGTGAAGCCGGGATTCGGTGCGCCCGCCGAGTCGTTCCTGCAGCCCTGGCGAATCCTGATGGGCCCCAAGATGCGGACCGTCTGCAGCGTGCTCTCGTCGCCGCTCGTCTACGGCGCTTCGACGACCGAGCCGCTCGCCAGCGCCGCGTGTCTGGAAGCCGCCTACTCGACCGGGCTGGGCTATGCCGAGGGGTTCGACGCGCGCTCGGCACCCGACTCCGAGACCCTCATTCAGGGGTCCGTAGAGGCCGCCAGGTCGGCCCTGAAGCGCCTCGAGGGGGACGGCGCGCGACTGGTTCTCGTGATCGAGTCGAGCGCGCGCCACCGGGCGCTCGGCTCCGCCGCAGCCGACGAATGGGCCGCGATCAAGAGCGAGGTCGACTCCCGCACGCCCTGCGTCGGCTGGCTCTGTGACCACGTCGCGGGCTACGGACGGGGCGTCCGCCCGGTCGACGCTCACGGCTCGCTCGTCGTCGTGGCGCTCGGCGACGCCCCGCGCCGTTAGCGACTAGTCTCCGCAGACCCGCCTGACGTCAGTCCAGTCCCGCCCCGGCAGAAGCGGCCGGAACTCCTTCGTGTGGGACCCGGCCAGCTGTTTCAAGGCCTCGACCCGATCCGCGGCGAGCGGATGCGAAGTGAGATAGCGGAACGTGGCGGGGGCGCCGCGCTCCGCGGCGCGCATGGTCTCGAAGAACGCGATCATCCCCCGCGGATCGACGTCCGCAGCCAGCAGCATGCGAAGCCCTTCGACGTCCGCCTCGCTCTCGAGATGACGGCTGTATCGCAGCGTGCCAAGCACCCGCGCGCTCTCGATCCCGTAGGCCATCGCGCCCGTGATGTCTCCCGATACCGCCACCAGCACGAGCCCGGTGGAGGCGTGTTGTAACAGCAGTCGCGTCGCGTGGCGCTGGATCACGTGCTGTAGCTCGTGTGCGAGCACTCCCGCCAGCTCCTCGGGCGTGCGCGTGCGCTCGACGAGCCCGCGGAGCAGCACCACCTGGCCGCCGGGGACGGCGAATGCATTCACGGTCCCGTCGTCGACCACGGTCACACGAAACGTGTAGGGGCTGATCGGCTGCGGCTCCATGAGCCGCTTCACGATCGCGCCGATGGCCTCTTCGCGGTCGCGGTCGATGCAGCGCCGCCGCGAGGCCGCGAGCTGATCCACGGCCGCCTGGCCGAGGCGCTCTTCCCAGGACACCGGCACCCGGGCGGCCAGGATGCCGGCGGCGGCTGGAATGCCCCACACGTAGAGAACCGCGCCGATCGCCACGGCGGTGGCCGCCGCGCCGATCGCGAGAAGGACGCGAGCCCGTCGCCGCCGCGGGTCGTGAAAGCGGTGCCCGAAGCCGGGAGCGGTCGCATGCAGCGCCGAGAGGAAGGCGCTGTCGTCGACCAGGAGGATCTCTGGGAACGGCGTACCGCGCTCGAGGCGGATCTGCTCGCCGCGATAGAAGCCTTGGGTCTGGCTGACCTCCCGGAAGGGCCACCAGAGACGCGCGCCGTCTGCGAGGGCGATCTCGAGCCCGCTCGCAGCCAGGCGGATCGACGCCGGCCGGCGGGCGGCGCTCCGGCCGTCGAAGTAATAGCCCGTGAATGCGCCGGGCATTTCCTGCCGCTACGCGAATCCGACGTCGGCGCCGAGGAGGCTCGAGAGCGCGTCACCGGTGGCGGTCGGGAGCTGGGGCTCCTGAACGATACCCGCGAGGTCGAGCGGGCCCTCGACGGTGAGAGACGCGAACTCGAAGCGCGTGCGGCGCACCAGCACCCACGGCCATGCCAGGCCGAGCGTCACGATGAGCAATAGCCAGTTGACGAGATTCTGGGTCAGCAGCCGTCCGCCCGTCATCGTCGAGCGAAAGCGTGCCGCCTCGAAGTACGTGTGCGCCCAGAAGTAGCGCGTCTTCCTCGCGTGGAACCAGAATAGATAGATGCCGAGCGTCGGCACGAGCAGGAGCAGTGCGACGACGTAGGCGCCGAGGAGATCACGTCCGCGTCCGTCGAAGCGGAATTGCCTGCGGCCGAAGCACGAATTCGAGACCATGAACTCCTGCTGGCGTGTCTGGAAGAACGGGTAGTAGAGCGTGAGGGTCAGGGCGCTCAGGAGCGAGGCCACGATGAAGATCTTGACGAACACCCATGCCTTGCCGCGGAACGAGAAGCGGATTCCTCGCCACGAGGTGCGGCTCAGGCGATAACGCCGGGCCCCGACCATCGCGATCGGAATGAAGATGAAGACCAGGAGCGAGGTGAAGGCCTGGGTCGTGACATAGATCGTCTTGTCGCCGGAGAGTCGCGCCATCGCGCTCAGCGCCGTGATCGGCAAACCGACGAACAGCAACGCCTTGAAGAATCCGAGCAGCAGCTCCTTGCCGGTGCCGTGATACGCGAATCGATCACCCTCGAAGCTGGTCTGGCTCAGCATGAAGCGGCGAATGCGGACCTTGCCCCAGAACCGGTAGGCGCCGAAGGTCGCGATCGTCAGCAAGATGTTCACGACGTAGATGCCGAAGAGCGTTCCGCCCGCGCCGTGGAAGCCGAGCCGACGGGGAACGCCGGCCATCGCGGCCGCGGATGTCGTCCCCGTGGTCGCGGGCGCCGGCGTCATCACCGCGGTCGCCCTCGCGCCTGAGCCGTTGGGGGCCGGCCGCGCCGCCTCGGCGGTCTGCGCGCGCGCGGCGGGCGGCGTGGCCGCGGGTGGCGCGCTCGCGCGGGGCGCGCTGGACGGGGGCGGCGGCGGTGCCGGCGCCCGCCGCATCTTCTCGAGCGCCGCGATGTAGACCGAGGCGACGACGCCGCATTGTCCGCACTTGTCCCGCTCGACGGCCGGCGCGCCACAGCGAGGACACGCGGTCGCCATCACTTCACCGGTTGCGTCGCCGGCATCGCGGCGCGCGCCCATCGCTCGAGCGGCACGGCGCGAACCAGCTCGGCCGCGGTCTGCTCGACGGCCCTCCCGATCGCGCCGACCAGGGCCTTGCGCATCGCGGTGTTGTACCAGCGACCCGCATCGGTCCCGGAGAACCGTACGTACTCCGCGAGCTCCTCGTCCCGCAGTGTCTGATACGTGTAGAGCATCGACATCGTGCGTACCTCACGCAGCGTTTCGTTGGCCCGAGCGCGCACCTGTGCGGCTCGGTCTTCGATCTGACCCGGTCGGAGCCGGCTTTCCGGCGGGCCGGCGGCCGACACCGCGCTCGAGAGGCCTCGCGCGATCGCCGCCACCAGCTCAGCCGAGGTCTCGTCTGCGCCGGTGACCCAGTCCAGCCGCTGGAGCAGCTCGAGCCGCCGGGCCGGCGGCGGGTTGGCCTTGAGGCTCGCGGCGTAGTCGGCCACCTTCTGGTCGGCACCTGGCTCCGACGCCGCGATCTCCAGTGCGACGATCTTGCGCGCGACGGGAGTTCGCAGCCACGCGGCCGTGGTTTCCAGACTGGGGCGGTCGACCTGAGGACGAAACGCGTCGCGGACGGCGCTGTACACCGTCTCCTGGCGAAGCCATTGTGCGAGGATCCGGTCGATGATGGCCTGGTCGGCCGGGCTCATCTGGCCGGGAGGCGGGCGCAGATCGACGGCGACCCGACTCAGGAGCCCGACGAGCTGAGCGCGGACTCCGGCCAGCTCGAGGAGCTCATCGATCTTCGTCGGGCCCGCTTTCATCTCCGGAGCCTTCATCTCCGGCGGCGCCTTGATGTCCGACGTCTTGACCTCGGGTGCCTTCACCTCGGGCACTTTCACGTCGAACGTCTTCACGTCAGATGCCTTCACGTCGGGCGCCTTCGGCTCAGGGGCTTTCACGTCGGGCGTGGGCATGGCGGCGGGCGCGGGCGTACGGATCTCTCGCGGCTGCGGCGGCCGATCGGAATATGTGACGTGACCCTGCTCGTCGACCCAGCGGTACGTCTCCGCGTCGCTCGGGGCGGAGACCAGGACCAGCGCGCCGATCAACAGAGCAACCGGGGCGATCCGGTCAGTCATAGTTCCATCCGATGATGACCCGTGGGTCGGGAGCCGGCGGCAGCGCCGCGCCCGGGCCCCAGCGATCGAACTTCGCGAGGAAATCGCGGACCTCGGGCACCGGCGCCTTCCAGCTCGCGAGGAAGGCGACGGCGGCGCGCGCCTCTCTGGCGAAATCGTCGTACTTACCTTGCGCATAGAGCACTCGCGCGAGCGCCAGGCGGCCGCCGGCGTCGTCACCAAAGAGCTGGACCGTCCTTCTCAGGTGCATCTCGGCTTCGGGGTAGCGTTCGAGGTCCGAGAGCAACTTTCCGAGATTCCGATGGGTGCGCCACGAGTCGGGGTCGGCCTGCAGGCCGCGCTGGAGCCACGCGAGCGCCGCCTCACGGTCGCCGAGATGCGCGGCGATCGTCGCGCGATAGTTGTAGGGGCGTGCGAACGTCGGCGACAAGCGGATCGTCTCGTCGAACAGCCGCGCCGCGCCGTCGAGATCCCCATCCCGGAGGTAGCGTTGGCGCGCGATGAGGAAGAGCTGCTCGGCGCGCTTGGGGACTTCGCGATTGCCGCCGAGGCGAACGCGGAGATAGCGGGCGCCCGACTCCTTGTTGCCGGCCGACGGCGTCGTCCGCGTACCCTCGAGGACCATGAGGCGCCCCAGACGCACGTACCCCTCGTCCGACAGCCACTGGCCGTACCACCAGATGCAATCGGCCGCGTCCGGCTGGCCCAGCGAGGCCAGGCGAAAGGCTTTGAAGGTCTCCTCGCGCTCGGCACCCTCGCGAGATTTTGCCTGGGCCTCACCGCAGTAGTTCTCGCCCGACTTGACGATGGCGTACGAGCGCGCCAGCTGGCGCGCCTGCACGAGATCGCCTTTCTCGGTGAGGATATCGAGCTTGATCTGCACGATCTGCTCGAGCGACGGATGATCGCGGAGAAGGCCGGGCTGCAGGTAGGTCGGCGCCCACTGGAAGAGCCAGCGCACGTGCGCCGGGTGGAGCGCGAGGAGCCGATCGAGTTGGGCGAGGGCTCGATCGTACTCACCCACGCGCACCGCGAACGACGCCGTGCGGTAGATCAGCTCGGCATCGTCGGGCGCGAGCGCGGAGGCGCGGTCGTAGACCATCCGCGCCTCCTCGAACTCGCCCATGAACTCCGCCATGCCCGCGCGCAGGGTGAGCGCGCGCACCGACGTCGGCGCCGCGTCGGCGCCTCGCCGCGCCAGCGCCAGCGCCTCCGCGTAGCGGCCGGCCTGGAACGCCGCCTGCGCGCGGTCCAGATCGCTTCCGGCCGCCGCCTTGCGCTCCAGCGCGGCCGCGACCGAGGCGATGCAAAGCATCAGCGCGATCGCAAGGGCGAGAGCTCTCACGGTACCGACGGTCATCGCACGCTGAACGGTGTCGGACCCTGGCGGGCGTCACGCCCGAACTGCGCGTCGAGGAATCTCCGCTCGTGATCGAGGCTCGGCTCGAGGTTCACCGCGACCTGCAATTCGCGAAGCCCTTCGGTCTGCCGCCCGATCTTGAGCAGGAGCCAACCGACGTTCGCATGCGCGTGTGCGTCCGTCGGGTTCATGGTCAGCACCCGTGTGTACGCGGCGAACGCTTCGTCGTGGCGTCCCAGGCGCGCCGCCACCACGCCGAGATCGAACTGAGCGCTTAAATGGTTGGGGTTCACCTCGAGGGCCTTCGTGAGCCAGGTCAGTGCTTGCGCGTCGTCCTTCTGGCTCATGTAGAGCCGGCCGATGTTGTCATACGGCCACGAGAACGCGGGATCGGCGGCGATGGCCTTCGTGTACGCAGCGAGCGCCTCGGCCGATTTGTTGCCGCGGTTCTGCAGTCGCCAGCCCGTAGCGTTCAGCGACTCGGCGAGCTTTGGGACGTCGTGGTCGGGCAGGCGATAACGCAGCACCCACTCCGCCTGCGCCTTGATCTCGGGACTCCGCGAGCGCTGAGACCGATCAAGCAGGACGAGGCGTCCGAGCCGCGCGAGCCCATCGTCGGCAAGCCGCTCGCCGAGCACGGCGAGGCAGTCGGCGCGGTCGGGCTGGAGCATCATCGCCAGCAACCCCGCCGTTTCACTCGATACCGGGAGCTCGCTGGTCGTGCAGTAGTCCCCGTAGTCTCGGAGCCAGCCGCGCGAGCGCGCCAGCGCGATCGCCTGCTCACGTCGCCCGGCTTCGACCATCACGCGAAACGCGTACTGCGGAACCCTCTCGCGCGAAGAGCGAAACCACGTGCGGCCGAGGTGAGCCGACGAGGGGAGACATATGATCAACAGCTCGGAAACGCTCGGCCAGTGCTTGGGCACGCACGCGAGGAGCATCACGACTCCGACCTTGAGCCCGAGCGAGGCATGCTCGCGCCACGGCCCGTACGCCTGCTCGAGCGACTGGATCGCCAGGTCCACTTGCCCCATCCGATCGGCCATCTCGCCGAGGCGAAGCCAGGCCATGGTGGAAGAAGCGCGCCGAGCCGCCGCCTGGTAGGCGCTCAACGCTTCGTCGAATTCTCCGAGGGCCTCGGCGGCCTCTCCCAGAGCCAGCTGCGCCGTGGCGGAGCCCGGAGCGAGCCTCGTCGCCGTGCGGTAGTGCTCCAGGGCTTCACGAAGGTCGCCCTGTTCCATTGCCCGGCGTCCCGCGTCGACCGCCGCGCCGGCCTGACGTGACGTCCCGCATCCGGCGGGCATGAGGACGAGGCCGAGGACGCCGAGCACCGGCATCCAAGGCCGAGCACAACCCATCATCCAGGAATAGCGTGCGCTTCAGGGGCCTACAAACAATCCTTTGGGTGGCACCCCGAGGGGAGATGCGCAGGCTGAGCACTAGCCATTGGGGCGAGGTCGAGCGCGGTCAGGTCAGGCGTCGCTGACGTAAAGTTCGAGACGACCGAGCACGAGCAGCGCCGCTTCACGTTCCGGAACCCGCCACGGGCAATCGGCCCGAGCATTGCCGAGCCGATCAGCTCAGGCGATAACGCGAAGCCCAGAGCTGGAAGGCGAGGAGTGTGTAGAGCTTCTTCCTGTGATCGCGCCGCTGACTCTCGTGCTCAGAGAGTAGGCGCTCGACGATCTCCGGGCGAAAGAGGCCGGCCCGTCGGATCGCGTCGCCTCCGCAGACCTCGCGCAGGAGCGGACGAAGGCTACCGCGGAACCAGCGACCGAGCGGGATCCCGAAGCCCTTCTTCGTGCGCGCGAGGGTCTCTCGCGGGAGCACGCCGGCAAGGGCACGCTTTAGGATGTACTTCGTCGTGAGGCCACGCAGTTTGAGGCCCATTCGAAGGCTCGCCGCCAGCTCCACGACCCGGCGGTCGAGAAGCGGCACCCGTACCTCGAGGGAGCACGCCATGCTGGCACGGTCGGTCTTCGTCAGGACCCCCTCACCGAGGTAACCCTTGAGGTCGAGATAGAGCATGCGCTCGAGGCCCTTTGCGGATGGGACGTGCGCGAGGATGTCGTGGAACGCGGCGTAGGACGGTGGCGCCTCCATGCGTGCGAGCGCGTCGGGCGTGAACAGCTCCTGCTGCTCGGCCGGCGTGAACGAGCCGAGCCAGACGGCGTGGCGCTCGACGTCGGTGTAGTCCATGCCTTCGAGGAAACGCTTGAGCTTGAAGTCGAGGCTCAGATTGTTGAGCGAAACCGGCAGCCGCTCGACCACGGGTCGCACGAGTTGCCGCCGGAGCCACCCCGGGACCAGCTCGACCGCCCGAGCGAGCCGATGCGCCTGGTATGTCGGATACCCGGCGAACAGCTCGTCGCCGCCATCGCCCGAGAGGGCGACGGTCACCGAACGGCGGGTGAAACGCGATAGCAAGAACATCGGGATCAGCGAGGCATCGCCGAGCGGCTCGTCCAGGAGCTCGGGCAGGCGCTCGACGAGGTCGAGCGCCCCGCGCGGGCCCAGGATCTCCTCGTGGTGATCGGTAGCCAGCGTGCGGGCCACCCGGCGCGCGTGGGCGGATTCGTCGAATGACTGGTCTTCGAAGCCGATCGAGAAGGTCTGGAGGCGCCCCGGGAAATGGCGGACAGCAAAGGCCGCGACCGCGCTCGAGTCGATCCCCCCGGAGAGAAAGACGCCGAGCGGCACGTCGCTGACCAGGTGCTGGCGCACCGCGAGGTCGAGCGCGCCGCGGAGCATCTCGACCGCGTCCGCGTCGCCGAGTGTGCGGTCGGGGCGGAAGGGGAGACTCCAGTACGGCTCGATCTTGACGCGCCCTTCCGTATACGTCAGCCAGTGACCGGCCGGGAGCTTTCGGATCGAGCGGAAGATCGATGCCGGCGCTGGGACGTACTCGTGGGCAAGGTAGCGCGACAGCGCCGTGAGATCGAGCGTGCGGTCGACCGCCGGATGATCGACGAGAGCCTTGAGCTCGGAGGCGAAGACGATCTGGTCCGCCAGGAGGGCATAGTAGAGCGGCTTGATCCCGAGCCGGTCGCGCGCGAGGACGAGCGTGCGCGCCGGAGCGTCCCAGAGCGCGATCGCGAACATCCCCTCGAGGTCGCCGAGCGAGCTGATGCCACGCTCCTCGTACCCGTGGACGAGCACCTCGGTGTCGGAGCGCGTGGCAAAGGTGTGGCCGCGCGCGGTGAGCTGTGCGGTAAGCTCACGGTAGTTGTAGATCTCGCCGTTGAAGACCGCCCAGACGCGTTGATGCTCGTCGCTCATCGGCTGGTGACCGCTGGCGAGGTCGATGATCTTGAGCCGGCGCATCGCCAGCCCGGCCGGCCCGTCGAGGAAGAATCCCTCATCATCGGGGCCCCGGTGCACGAGCCGATCGTTCATCCGCTTCAGGACAGCCGGATCCGGCGTCCGGTCCCCGCGCGCGAGGACGTTACCGACGATGCCGCACACGTCGCCTAGTCCGGCCGGTCGACGCCCACTGTATCGCGGACGTAGTAGGTGGGCTTGCGTTGCGGGTCGTAGAAGCCGCGGATGATGATGTCGGCCAGAAAGCCGATGAACAACGAGAGGGTGCCCGTGATCGAGAACAGCACCATCAGGAAGACAAGCGGCGTCGCCTCCAGATGTCGCAGGAACAGGACGCGATAGCCGACGACGACGAAGGCGAGGAGGCCGAGGGCGAGGTTCAAGAGCCCGAAACCTCCGAAGATGTAGTTGGGGCGCGACGAGAAGTCGCCGATGAACTTCAGCGTGATCAGGTCGACCAAGACCTTGTAGATCCGCGTCAGGCCATACTTCGACACGCCCCTGGTCCGCGGATGATGGGTCACCTCCATCTCGGTCACCCTCCCGCCGACCCATGCGGCGAGCACCGGCAGGAACCGGTGCATGTCCCCGTAAAGGCTCACGTCCTGGATGACCTCGCGCCGGTAGGCCTTGAGCGTACAGCCGAAGTCGTGGAGGGGCACACCGCTGACCGCTCGGATCAGGAAGTTCGCCACGTTCGACGGCACGCGCCTCGAGAGCCAGAGGTCGTTCCGCTGTCGGCGCCACCCCGACACCACATCGTGCGAGTCGCCGAGAGTCTCGAGCAGCCGTGGAATGTCGCGGGGATCGTTCTGGAGGTCGGCGTCGAGCGTGATGAGAATCGGATGGCGCGAATGGGCGAACCCCGCCGCGAGGGCGGGCGTCTGGCCGAAGTTCTTGCGCAGCCGGACCAGGCGCACGTGCGAGTCCTGAGCCGCAAGCCTTCGCAGCACGTCCCACGAGCCATCGCTGGAGCCGTCGTCCACGTAGATGATCTCGTACTCGCGCCCGAGCGGCTTGAGCGCTTCGACGAGGCGCGCGTGGAGCAGCTCGAGGTTGTCGCGTTCGTTGAGGACCGGCAGAACGACCGAGACGGCCTCGAGCTCGGACATCACGCCGCTCCAGCAGGCTGAACAGCCTTGCGGAAGATGAAGTGGAGCACGCCCCGCTCGGTCTCGACGGCTTTGGCATACGCGGGGTGGCTGGACAGGAGGCGATGAGCTTCCGGGAGATTGTGCCACGGGATCATCGGATAGAAGTGATGCTCGGCATGGTAGTTGAAATTCATGGGCGCGAAGAAGAAGCGCTCGATCGGACCGACGCGGGTCGTTCGATACCGCGAGAGCTCAGGATCCCCGACGTCCCGAATCTGCGCGTGCCGGGCGATGTTTCGGAGATGCGTGAGCGTCTTTGCCAGGGTGACGAGCGGCAAGAGCCACAGCGTGAGGTAGAGGGTCGGATGCCCGACGGCCCAGAACGCGGCGAGGACACCGAGCTGGGCAGCCGCCAATCCGACGACATCCCGTCGGCTCTTCGGAGAGAACGGTTCGTCCATCGAAGGCGGTCGCGGAGTATGTCGACTCTGCCGCATGAATTGTGTCACGGCGGCGACGCCCGAGAGATCTTTCGCGATCGCGAGCAGCATCGTGGAGAGCGTGGTCGGGTAGGACCGATAATTCGGAAGGTCCGGGTCTCGATCCGTGCCGAGCAGGTTGTGATGGTCGAAGTGCTGCCGGCGGTAGGCCATCGTGAAGCCGACGGGATAGGCCGCGACGCAGCCGATGAGCTCGTTCCACCGGCGACTGGCGAAGAGCAAGTGGTGTACCGCCTCGTGGTGGACGATCGAAAGGTGGTGCTGCAGACCCGCGATGAGGACGAAGGCGGCGATCAGCGTGACCGGCCCTGGGGCCCACACGTAGAGGCAGACTGCCAGCACGATCCCAACGCCGACGCTGAGGAGATAGACCACGGTCTGGAGCGGATCGCGGACACGGAGCCGCATCAAGTCTTCCCGCGAAAGAGTCGGCCGTGGGATGCTCAGAGTCGCCTCCGGCTGAGACGGTTGGGACGCAGTCAAGGGTGTCACGATGGTCGCCTCGCTTGGAAACGGATGACGCCGGTCTTCGACAGCAACGCCTCTAGGGCATTGATCGGCACCAGCGCCACCAGGAGCGGGGCATAGTACCAGGCCCGTCCCGACGTCAGCCCGCGGCAATCGCGTTTGTGCCGTCGCAGCGCGTTCTGCACCGACAGCGCCCAGTGCCCTGTGTGCAGTACCGGCTTGATCGTCACGGCCTCGAACCCAGAGCGCTCGAGCGCGTCGCCCAGGGTGTGCGAGGTAAAGTGCCACAAGTGACGGGGGGCGTGACCCCCGCCCCAATAGCGGCCGAAAATGCGTGCGTCCCAGGAATCGATGTTGGGGACCTCGCCGAAGAGCCAACCCGACGGCCTGAGGATCCGTCGGATCTTTCCCAGTGTCTCGGCTGGATCCATCACGTGCTCGAGCACGTGCTGGAGCACGACGACGTCCGCCGACTCCGGAGGCACGTCAGCATGCTCGAATTCGCCGCGCCATACGCGGATCCTGCGAGCCTCGGCTTCGTTCGCCGCCTCTGGCTTGTACTCGACGCCCCAGAGCCGGTAGCGCCCGAGCCTACCGACTGCCGCCAGAAGCTCGCCGGTGGAGCAGCCGACATCGAGGATCGTGCCTCCTGGGGGCAGATACGACGCGAGCCGTTCCGCCGCCCTGCGCTTTGAGAGGCGAACGAGTGCCCGAGTGATCGCCGACCGCGGCTTCGCATACGCGTGATAGTGGTCGGGGTACGCGCGGCTCAAGACGTCGCGTGTCGGAGACGGGTCGAGGCGAACGAGACCACAGCCGTGGCATTTCACCCATCGATACGTCCCGGGCGCGTCGTATTCGAGATCTCGCACACCGCTACACGCCACGTCGGCCGCGGCTGACCCGCAGAGGCAGCGCACGTCGCATGCGACGGACTGTTGAAGGCCAGGATCACGCATGATCAGATGACGGTAGACGATCGGGTGTTCTGCTGATCATGTGGCGCTGGCCCTCGGTCTCGGGAAAGGTGAAATACGTGATTCACAGCGCACGACGTAGCGCAGGGGGAGCCAGCGGAACGGGACGCCTTCGATGTGCGTGACGCGCAGCCCCGGTGGGATCAGCGCGAGGAGCCCAGCGAGATCGAAGACGTGCAGGTGCCACTCGTCGTCCATGCGCTCCGGCATCTGGTATTCTCCGGAGCGCGAGCCCAGCAGGACGCGGTAGAGGCCGCTCGTTCGAAGCATCGCCTTGAGCGTGTTGATCAGCCGCTCGTTCGGCACCGAGACGACGGCGACACCTCCGCCCGCGACGATCCGGTGCATTTCGGTGAGCGCGGCGGCTGGCGAGGGAAGATGCTCTAGGACCTCCGAGCAGTAGACGCGTTCCCATGCGCCATCCCGGAATGGCAGGTGCTCGGCGTCGCCCTGCACGAGCGTGCCGCGCTTGTTCAGGCGTCGCGCCGCCTTCGCCAGGAGCGATTCGGCGAGGTCGATCCCGAATCCCTGCGCAGAGGGGACCTGGGCGAGAAGGTGTCCGGCGCCGCAGCCGATTTCCAGGACCCGATCGCCGGGCCGTGGGGCGAGCAGGGCAAAGATGCGACGGATGCGCTTGCGTTCGATGTACCGAACGAGAGAGCTCGGGTGGTTGTGAAACTGCTCGACGTCGTACTTCTCCACCATCGCGTCGTTCCACGACTTGAACTCGCGAAGGTCCCGAAAGTCGCGCGCGCTCACTGCCGGGTCACCTGCCTCGGGAGAGTGTAGGTCTCGGCGTGCTCGATCCGTTCTTCCGGCGTGTCGCCGCTCTTCTGGACGCGATGACGGATCAGCTCGGCATTCAGGGTCCAGTTCGTCCAGACGACGGCCAGCCGCGCGGGGCTGATACTCTTTCTCACTGAGAGCGCCTCGGGGCATCCGCTCGCGCACGTGGCCTTGGAGGTCAAGCGTTTCTCACGCTATGCGACTCTCATGCGAGTGCGCCCAGCCCGATCAGTGCAAAGGACAGCAGCCCGAGACCTCCCATCATCACGGCCACGCCAAGAGCCGGGAGACGCAGAGCGGTCGCTTCACACTGCCGCCAGCAGAAGAACAGCATCGGCAGGATGGGAAAGAGATAGCGGCCCTGTCCTTGAAAATCGAAGACCCATGAACGGTAGACCGATTGTGCGACTACCAGCATCGCGCAGACCTGGAAGCCGGTCAGCAACAGCCTCGCGTTTGGCGACCCTCGCAGCACGGTCGGGAGGATGACAATCGCCAGCAAGCTGGCATACAGCCCTGCAAAGACCTGGTAGAGCCAGCCAGGGGCCGCGATGCTCATCCATCCATAGAGGCCGCAGAAGCTTCGAAAGGAGAGCCCGACCCAGTCCAGCGTCACGAGTACGTCCCACATCGACACGCCTTTGGCCCGTAGCGCCATGTATGGAAAAGACGTTGGGCTCGCCTGAGCGGATGGCTTCATTCCCGGCACGGCCACCTTTTCGGCGTGCTCCACGATATTCTGGCCGGTGTGAAAATCGTTGACCCAGCTGTGATACGTCGCCCAGGGAAGCGCGATCGCAGCCGCGATCAGCGCGACCAGTGCCACGCGCCTCCAGCGCACTTCGCCCCTGAGCCACAGGAAGACCCAGCCGACAAACGCGATGCTGACGAGGTAGTTCAGCTTGGAGAGGGCCAGGAGCCCGAGGGACCCTGCGACGACGAACACGCCCACGCCCGGTCTCGCCTGAATCCCACTCAGAAAGGAACGGACACTGGAGTCGGGCCAACCCAGCTCCACGAGAACCACTGTGAGCAGCGCGAAGGGAAGCGCGTCCCCGTTGATATACGAAAAGACGTACCAGACCTGTGGGGTGAGCAGCAGGAAGGCCAGCGCCGGCGTGAACGTGCGCGCGCGGGAAATCATCCAGGCGACCAGGCTCCAGTAGAGCGTCATTTGAAACCACCGCATCGCCGCGACGGGCGCTAGACCCAAGCGCTTGCCGAGGGCCACGGCCTCCCCGAAAACCCAGTAGACGATATCCGCTTCGTCCAGATAGGACATGCCGTAAGAGCTGTACGTCGTCGCCGCCTCGGGCGCGCCGACCGGCGGAGGCAGCCAGTGCTCGCGAAAATATTGTCCGGCATGGAAGTGTAGGATTTCGTCCGGGTGGGCATTGCCTGGACTCCTCAGTCCCATGACACCGACCAACACCGCCGACGCAACGAGTTGGAGCAAGAGCACGACGGCGAGCGCGCGCTCCCAGCCCACGGTGTGGGCGATAGACGAACAGCTCGTCGCGCGGCGCGCGGGGCGGCCGAGCGTCCGGGGCCGTTCACCGATCTCGGGCAGCTCGACGTTCAGGCCCGGAGCTCTCATCGGTCTCCCGTGTCGTCGCCTTGCGCTCGAAGATCGCGAGCCAGACGTCGGAGCGTGGAGTGTAGACTGCCGCCTCCGCTCCCCAGACGTATCGCGTCTGCTCGGGCGACACGATCTCGACGAAGCCAACACGATCGAAACGTCTCTGGTACTGGTCGAACCAGGTAAAGATCGTCTTGTCCGAGTGCGGCGTGCGTATCCACGATGTGTAGACGTTGACGAACACGACGAACCGTGGGTTCCAGGCCTCGATCTCGTAGATCATCTGGCGCTGCATCCCCACGGCGTACGGCTGGTGTTCCATCAGCGCGAAGGTGTAGATGTATCCGGTCGCCGCCAGCCGCCGCGCGTAGAAGTAGATCTGGGGCTCTGAGCCGACCACGGCGATCCGCTCGTCTGTCGACGTGCGCTCGTTGATGTACCGCGCGATCTCGACGGACTCGGGGAACGGATTGACCCCGTAGATGGTGCGGAGCACCCGGCGCGGTGAATCGGTGAAGAGCATCGCACGCTCTAGGTAGATGAGGTGGATGAGCGGTATTACGGCCAGCGCGATCGGGATCCCGTATCGCAGCGTCGGTTGAATTGCCATGAGGCGTCGAGCGATGGCGTCGACGGCGACGCCAGCGAGGATCCCGAGTACGGGAAGCATGAGGATGAAGTACTGGGGCCGGAAGTAGAGCCCCGCGGAGGTCGCGAGCAGCGAAGTCCCGAGCAGGAGCGTGATGAAGCGGCGGCTGGCGCGAGCCTTGGCGTCCCAGCAGAGCGCGGAGAGCCCGAGGCCCGCGAGCGCGGCGACGAGATATGACGTGGGCAGGATCCAGCGTAGCGCTTGCCCGAGATGGAATTTTCCCGCTGCGAGCGACATCGCCGTTCCGTACTTGGACGCGTATGTGACCGTCCAGAACCAGAAGCTCGCAAAGGTGCCCGCCTGGAGCATGAGCAGGCATACCGTCGCGAACGGTGCCAGGGCTCCGGCGACGAGCGCCCCGCTGGCGGCGAGCCGCCGGCGCGCGTCATAGCGCGTGTCGGTCAGAACGTAAAGGACGGCGAAGAGCGCGAAGGCCGCGCCGCTCTGCTTGACGATGAAGGCCGTGCCGAAGAGCACGCCGCTGGCGAGGAATCGCGCAACACCGCGCCGATCGCCGGCGGCCAGCAGGACGAGCACCCCCGCCAGGGCTGGCGGTAACACAAAGTGTTCGGCGTACGCGGCCATAAAGAAAAACCGCGGGCTCAAGGCGAGGACCGCGAAGGTGGCGGCGGCGACGAGGGCCACGCGAGCCTCGAACAGCCGCGTCGCGACCAGGAACAGCAGAACGATCGTCAGGGAAGTGGCACCCAGCAGTCCGAGGTGAATGCCCGCGCTGGTCTCCCCGAGGACGGCGAGCATGAGGGCGTAGAGGGCGTAGATGCCAGGCATCTTGAAGTTGTACGCTTGCGCATACGGCGGGATGCCTTGGAGCAGCAGCTGGCCGAAATACGCATACTCGCCCTCGTCGCGATCCAGGGGTGCGTCCAGAAGGCGTAGCCGGATCGCCGCGGCGCCCAGGATCACCAGGACAAGCAGTGCCCAGGTCCAGACGTTCGGGCGCTTGGTCAGCCGGACAGCTGCTGAGCATGCTCGGTCCGTTCCTTGTACCGCGACGTCGACGTTGACATGTCGAGTCACTTCCGATTCGATCGTGACTGGCGTGACGCCGCTCACGGTCGTCATGGTCGAGATCTCGCTCCTCCGGACGGTCCGGCTGCAAGCGTTGAGCCAGCCGTCGGCAGCTCTGTAGATGCCGGCTAGCGTAGGATCTAGCCTCAAACCCCTGATTCTACGGCGTAGTTTTGTTCTCGCACCTTCGGCGGCACAATGGCGACATTTTCTTTCTGACAGATCTGACGCGCGTGGTTTGCTTCTTGCCTGACTGTCCTGTAGCGATGATTGTGGCGTAGCTCCCTCGCCGAGTTGGACCCAACCGAAGCGAGTCGCTACGATCGCCTCCAGGCGCGTCGACGGAACACGTGCCCCAGTTTCACGCTGCGCACCCTGCCGCCCGGCATCTCACTCCGCAGACCGCGCTCGTTGGCATCTACATATCGCTCCACCCGGTCGCCAAGCGCTTCTTCAGGGAAATTGGGGGCTCGCGAGAGAGGCTACCAGCGGATCAATCCTGATCACTTATGCCGGAAATTGGTCAGCGGCGACTCCCTAGGATCTCCGTAAAGTCCCTTTAACAATGTACGGTTGCGCCCTGGTATGCGTCTTGCGGTCTGATCCGCGAGGAAACCTCAAGGTCCAACACATGACCGCGACCGAGACCCTCGAGGCTGGACGCCCGTCTGTCGGCGAGATTGCGCCACGCTTCTCGTTGCCTTCGCTCAGCGGCTCCATGGTGGACCTGGCCTGGTACCGCGGCCGCTCCAACGTGATCGTATGGTTCTCACGTGGGTTCACGTGTCCCTTCTGCCGCGTCTACACCGACGGGGTACGGGCCGGATATGACGCTCTGCGGGCCTTCGATACCGAAGTGATCCAGGTTGCGCCCAACCTGCTCGAGAGCGCTCGCCGGTACTTCGGCGAGTCAGTCCTGCCGTTCCCATTCGTCTGCGATCCCGACAAGCGCCTCTACGCCGTCTATGGCCTGGGCGACTTGAGGGCGCTCGAGGCGACGCGGACGGCGGTCGTGAGCTTCGCCCACGCGTTCACGCACGGAGACGCCGTCAACCAGATCCGGGGCGCCTGGTTTGACGTGATGAACCGCAACTTCCTGCGTCGTCTGCATCACCACGCCATGACCGCCCAGGAGCAGGGCATCTTCCTCGTCGACAAGGAAGGCGTGATCCGCTACCTCACCGTTGTCGGTCCCATCGATCCCGTGCCGGGCGGGGAACAGCTCGCGGATCTCGCCCGGACCCACTGCGGCGCCGCCTCGGTGTCTGCGTGACCCGGATCGAGCGCCTGACACGGCTCAGCGAGATCCTCGCCGAGCTGTTCCGCTCGCCGATTCCCAGCCACTTCTTCCAAACGCTCGGCGACCAGGCCTGGGCTGCCGTGCCCTGCGACTATCTCGCCGTCTGCCTTCAGGATCCCGAGAAGGGCGGCTATCTCGTGCACTCGCAGGTGGACCTCGAGGATGGCGCGATGAGCCGGCGGGTGTTCTCCCTGGACGAGGGCCTGCCGGGACGGACGATCAGCACGAGCAAGGCCTACGTCGTCGAGGATCTCGCCGCCGAGGACGGAGCGCCCGACCTCGAAGGCGTGCTCGCCGCCGCGGGCCTGCGCGCGGCTCTGGTCGTGCCGATCCGGAGCGGCCTCGAAGTGCTCGGCGCGCTGCTCTTCGCTGGTCGGCCGCCGATCGTTTACGGAGACGACGATCTCCAGATCGCCCAGCTGATGGCGTCCGGGCTGTCATCGGCGCTCGAGACGTCGCGGGCCTACGACAAGCTCGGCGGAGAGCGCATGACGATGCTCGCCGTGCTGGGCAGCTCCGCGGACGCCGTGATCGCGACGAACCCTGCCGGGCTCGTGCTGCTCGCCAATGCAGCGGTGCGTCCGATGCTGGGTCTCACTCCGGACGCCATCGAGGGCCGACCGCTGGCTGCGGCCGTGCGCTACGCCCCGCTGCTCGAGCTCTTCGAGGCCGGGCGGCCGGGGATCTACGAGCTGCCGCTGCCCGATGGACGGACCGCTCAGGCGAGCCTCGTGCAGGTGACCACGCCGTTCGGTGAGCCGGTCGGTCTGGCCGCGGTCCTCCGCGACATCACGCTGCTCAAGAACCTGGAGCAGATGAAGAACGACTTCGTGAACACGGTTTCCCACGACCTCAAGGGGCCCATCACCGTCATCGCCGGCATGGCGGACCTGATGCGGATGGCCGGACCGCGAGACGAAAACCACGCGAGTCGATGCGAGGACATCCGGAGCTCAGCGCAGCACATGGCGGATCTCGTTTCGGACCTGCTCGACATAGGCAAGATCGAGGCCGGGCTCGACGCGGCCCGCGAGCCGATGGACCTGATTCCAGTGATTGGCGAGGCGCTCCGGATGGTGAGGCCACGGGCCGAGACCAAGAGCATCGAGCTGCACGCCGAGCTGGCCGAGGAGGCGATCATCTCGGCGGTTCCGAGCCGCGTGCGCCAGGTCTTGATCAACCTCATCGACAACGGCGTCAAATACACGCCCGCGGGGGGCCGTGTGAGCGTTGCGGCGGCGTTGTGGCCCGCTGGCGATGGAGCCGAGACGGTGCGGATTCGTGTGACCGACACGGGCATGGGCATCCCCGCCCGCGACCTGCCACATGTCTTCGACAAGTTCTACCGGGTCAAGAATAAGGCGACCAGTGAGATCGCGGGCACGGGCCTCGGGCTCGCTATCACCAAGAGCATCGTGGAGGCGTACGGCGGCCGGATCAGCGTCGAGAGCCTCGAAGGCGTCGGTACCACGTTCGAGGTCGAGCTGGAGCTCGTCCGGTCCTGACGAAGGCGACAATCACCCGAGGTAGGACGCTACGAATGTCCCGCTCGGGCTCGTCGCGGTGAAGCGCCCGAACGCGAACGGCGCCGGATCCACTGGTGGCGCCGCCCCGGTGATCAGCGCGGCCATCATCTCCCCGACCGCCGGTGAGAGCTTGAAGCCGTGCCCGCTCATCCCGGCCGCGATCCAAAGGCCGCGCACCGGCGACTCGTCGATGATCGGCATCCAGTCGGGCGTGATGTCAAAGGCGCCGACCCACCCGCGTCGATAGCGGGCCTCGGCGAGGCGTGGGATCGCGCGCCCTGTGCGCTCGAGGACGTCCGCCGCGTCGCCGAGGCTCACGTCGGAGCCGAGCAGCTCCGGCGCCATCGGATGCTGTGCCTCATCGTCGGTAAGCGAGCCGGTCAGCGTAAGACCACCCGTTTCGGGACGCGCGTAGCTGCCGCCCGCGAGATCGAGGTACACGAGATGCGGCCGCCCGAACCCGGCGTCGCGCTCGACGACGAAGACGGGATGGCGGCCAACGATGATCGGAAGCGCGATGCCGGCCAGTTGCGCGACGGCGCCGGACCAGAGCCCGGCCGCGTTGACGACCACGGGCGTGTCGACACGATCACCCGAGGCGGTCTCGACGCCGGTGACGTGGTCGCCCGCTGTTCGGATTGCGACGACCTCGACACCCTGCTCGATGCGGACGCCCCGCCGTCGGGCCGCCGCGGCGTAGCCGGTGGTGACGGCGGTCGGGTCGCCGTAACCCGATTCCGGTTCGTAAAGGACGGCGCCGAGGTGATCGCCGTTGATCCGCGGCTCGATACGGGCGAGGTCGCGGGGCTCGAGCACCTCGGCACGAACACCGAACGATCGCTGGCGTATGACCGTTTCCTCGAGCTTGGGACGCATCGCAGCCGAAACGCCGATGACCACGCCGCAGTCGATGTAGCCCGACTCGCCGCCGACGACGTCGCGAAAGCCGCGGAACGCGGCCAGGGACCGCACGACCATCTGGCTGGTCTCCGGGGTGGGGTAGAGCTGGCGGACGATGCCGACCGACCAGCCGGTGCCACCAGAGGCGAGGGAGTTGCGCTCGAGGACGAGGACGTCACGCACACCGACCGCCGCCAGGTGGAAGGCAATGGAGGCGCCGGTCACGCCGCCTCCGATGATGACGACCTCGGCGTGGCGGATCACCTGGACGCTGCGGCGGTGACCTCGGCGGTCTCGACCTCGTCGAGCAAGCGCGCCGGGTCGCCCTGACGGATGCGGCCCGGCACCAGGACGCGGGCATAGACGCGGCTCCAGCCGGGATGCCGTTTCTGGGACACGCGGGTGAAATCACCGCCCTTGAAGGCCCGCATGATGTTCATGCAGGGGCTCGTATAGCGGGTGATCTGAAGGAGCACGGTGTCGCCGAGGAGCAGGTGACACTCTGGGGCGACGGCCGACCAGTCCAAACCCTCGACCGTCACGTTCTCGCCGATGGTGCCGGGCTCGATCGCGTGACCCTCGGCCCGGAGGCTCGTGATCGCCTCCATGGCATAGAGACACACGGCCCGCTCGGCGCCTCCGTGGTGCTCGGTGTTACGGTGCGCGTCTCCCTCGAGTCCCACCGGCGTGACACGCGCTTGCGCGACCGCAGTCTTCGGAACGCCCCCGCGCGAGATGCTGATCTGGACGATTCTTCCACTCACAGGACGGCCTCTCTTCCGCCACCGGATCGTACGCGAGGCTCAGCGCTGCGCACGACGGATCATCCGCTGAACTCGAGCCTCCAGCACCAGCTCGCCACGCTGGTTCAGGACACGGTGGCGATACGTGACGATACCGCGGTCGGGCTTCTTCGTCTCACGCTTGTCGGCGACCTCCACCTCCACGGTGAGCGTGTCCCCCTCGAGCACCGGCGCCGTCACGCGCACCTCGCTCCCGAGGTACGCCATGCCGGTGCCGTGGATGAGCCCCGTCTGCATGATCAGCCCTTCGGAGAGGGCGAAGGTCATGGCGCCGGGCGCGGCGCGACGTTTGAACAGAGACTCTCGCGCGACATATTCCATGTCCATGAAGAGCGGTTCGGTGAAGCCAAAGAGGTTGACGAAGTTCACGATGTCGGTCTCCGACACCGTCCGGCCGAGCGTGCGGAACGTGGCGCCGATCTCGTGCTGCTCGAAGTGCAGGCCCTCGCCGATCATGCAGTTCCTCCCTCTGTGAACGAATCAGTATAGACGGCGCGACGCACCGGCCGGCTAGGGCAGATGAAACCAGTTGTAGGGACTGCCGAAGATCGCACGAGTCGTCGCCACTTCGGCGCCAGTGAGCACGAGGAGCAGCACCGCGAGCGCGACGACGGCGCGGCGATCGTCCCTCAGAATCCGAGCAAGGCCGCTGACGTAGAGCAGCGCGATGGGCACGAGCACGGCGAGAAGGAGGCGCCCTGCCGTGAAGTACGGTGAGCTCGGTGACGGGTGTTGCGTGCGAGCACCGAAGTGGAACCGGATTGACAGCAGCGCGAGGAACGCGATGGTGCCGAGAACGGCGGCGGCCGAGCTCCAAATGCCGACTTGAGCCCACCGGGGGCGCCTGACGATCGCGGCCACCACGCAGACGAGGGTGGAGCCGGCGTACACGAGGTCCAGGTGGGGCCAGCCGATCGGAGCCAGGTGCCAGACGAGATCGCCGCGCCAGAAGGGCGCGAGCAGTCCGCGAAGAAACACCGTCACGAACGGGAGCCCGAA
>Ga0209055_1000358_pt1 | contig 32565 bp, 33 predicted proteins | sample GraSoiAngelo_110_FD_185875 | JGI IMG/M metagenome (GOLD analysis project Ga0209055, IMG submission 185875) | Grasslands soil microbial communities from the Angelo Coastal Reserve, California, USA - 14_0903_12_30cm (SPAdes) (version 2) | ecosystem: Environmental > Terrestrial > Soil > Grasslands ... | reverse complement strand
GGGAAATTTTTGCGGCAGCAAATGGAAAAGATTGAATCCGCTGATGACGAAACTGGCAAGCAAACCGGCGATCGAAGTGCCGAGAAGAACGAGCAGAAACCAAAGTAACCGGCGCGTTTCGGGAGTTTGCGAAAGCAGATCGAACCGCAGACTAACGAGCGTGGCAGTAATCGCAACCAGCGCGACTAAGCCGATGAACCGATCAAAGACCACGGCAAGCAGCGCGCCGGCTTTGCGATCGGGGGTTTCTTTGAGCAGCAGGTAACTCTTGATGATGTCGCCGCCGGTGCCGCCGGGCAGGAACTGATTGTAAAACATTCCGATTAGGAACAGACCGGACAGGCGCGGAAGACTTAGACGAATGCCCTGAACCTTAAGCAGAACCTGCCAGCGAAAAGCGGCGGCCATCTCTACCACGGCATATGCACAAACTCCGGCGGCGACCCAGTGATAACGCGCGTGGCTGAGCGCTTGCTCCATCTCCTTGCGTTTGTTCGGATCGTGATAAACCAAAAAGAGCAAGGCAATAGTGACAGCGAGCTGAAAAATTGTGATGAGGATTTTTTTCATGCGCCGAAATGTTTTTTCCAAGCTTCTACCGAGCGTCGGATTTCCACGGTGCTTTTGCGAGGACTCATTTCCCAAACCAATACGCACTCGCGCGGCAGAAGCGGAACAAGCTTCACAAGATCGACATCGCCGGCAAAAGGCGGCTGATGATCCTGGGCCGGCCAAATGCAATCCTGGACATGGCAACCAAAAGTGCGCGGAGCGATTTGCCGCAGCCACTCGGCGTGATCGACAAACGCCAGGTTCTCCTTGATCTGGATGTGGCCAAAGTCGTGCCAGTAACCGAGTTGCGGTGAGTTGAATTCATCGAGCAATGCCGGCAATTCGCGCTCGGTCGGAATTTCTTCATAGCCACGCCGTCCTTCCACGCCGAGTTTGACGTTTTTCGAAGCCGCGTAATCAACGATGCGCCGCACGCAATCCCTGACACGCTTGAGACAGGCAGGCGCGGCCGACTCACGTTTTTGCACCGCACGGATTTTTCGACGGACATATTCACGTGAAAGCAATGTGCCGCTTTTGGCCAGCTTGATGAGCGAATTGGTGATCGAGGTCATTCGCACTTCGCCTAAATGCATGACGACGAAAGGCGCGCCGAGGCGCTCGGCAAAATCAATTGTCTGAAGAGTTTGTTTGACCGCGCGTTCGCGTTCTTTGGGATAAGGCGAAGAAAACTGGTAACAGTCAGGAGACGCGCCCAAAACCTCTACCGGCAACGGACAGAAATTGTGCAGACTGCTGAATTTGATTCTCCCAGCGTCGTACATTTCTTGAATTCCGGGCATGAGCGAGATGCGAATGCCGTGGCCGAGCTCAACGTGATCGAAGCCAAGATCGACAATTTCACGGAGCATTTCATCACCGGCCGTGTGACGATGAGAATTCCAGCAAGTGGAAAAGGAAATCATGATCGGCCTGACAGACAGTTACGCCACCGAAGCGATTTCGGGTTCCGGCACTGGAGAAACAGGATGGTCGCATACGTGCCGCCCGGCCATGGTCAAAATCGAGAAGGCGCCGGTGCCGTAAATTATCGAAGCGACAGCTAAGGCAGTGCGCATTCCGACCAAATCTGAAAAGCCAGTGACAATGAGTCCGGCGATTGGCATCAATCCGAAAAAGCTCAGGCCGAAGACCGCGGAGACGCGACCGCGCAAATGGGCCGGCGCATGTTCCTGCACGATTGTGTTCGCGAGTCCGAAGTTCATCGAGAGCGCGATCGCCAGCACACCCATCGAGCAAGCCGTGAGCGCAAAACTGTGCGAGCGCGACATGGAAAAAACACCCGCCGCAACCGCGAGCACATTGCCACTCATAAACTTCAAGCGCCGTTCGCGAGCAACGCTGAGAAGTCCAAGCGACCCGAAAAACGCGCCAGTCCCCGATGTTGCCATGAGCCAGCCCATTTCGCGCGGGCCGAGTTGCAGAACATTGCGCACGTAGAGGGGCAGCATCACGGAAATGACGGGGAAGACAAAAATTGTCGTCAACGCAACGAGGGCGATCATCGCGAGGACCGTTCGTTCCGAAGCGACGTAACGGAATCCTTCCATGATCCCACTGCGCCGTTGCTCCTCCTCTTCTTTTGTGCCGATCGGGCGCTTCGGAAGCGAAACGAGCGCGACAATCAGCGCCAAAAACGAAAATGCGTTTGCGAAAAACGCGGAAGCAGCTCCCCACCATCCGACAAATAATCCAGCGAGCGACGGACCGACAAGGCGCGAACCGTGAAAGATCGAACGATCCATCGCCACGGCAGTTGCAATTTGATCGCGCCTCACCAATTCAGGAACAAGTGCCGAGATGGCCGGCATTTCAAACGCAATTGCAATGCCGAGCAATGCCGCGAGAACAACAACATGCCAGATGTGAATGCGACCCGCCATGACGAGCCAGCCGAGAATGATGGCGAGCGCGATTTGCACGACTTGGGTCGCGATCAGGATTTTCCGCTTGTCGTATCGGTCGGCGGCCGAGCCTCCGATCATGGTGAGCGCGAGTGTGGGCAGGCCCGCCGCGAAATTCACCATCCCGAGCACGATGGCTTTGTTCGTAAGCGCGCTCACCACCCAGCCCTGCGCCATCACTTGCATCCAGGTGCCGGTGTCCGAAATCGCCGAACCGATGATGTAACGGCGAAATGGACCCGGCTTCAACAAAGCAAGCGCTTTGTGGTGAAACGGCGTTTCTCGATTGCTCATCGCATGCACTCATAAACGGGGAGAAGCGCGGCTGCAATTGAACGCGGAAACTTTGCTCGCGCGGCATCATGGTCCAAACAGCACGTTTGCCGCATCGGAAGCGATAGTTCATGGTGAGATATGCGCATCGACAAATTCACGCAGAAAATGCAAGAGGCGCTGCAAGCGGCGCAGGATGTCGCATCGCAGTTTAATCATCAGGAAATTGCGAATGAGCATTTTCTTTCCGCGCTTCTTGACCAAAGCGACGGCATAGCCCGGCCATTGTTCGAAAAAATTGGCGTGCCGCTGGATGGCTTGCGACAGCGATTGGCGAGCGAGCTCGAACGGCGTCCAAAGGTGCACGGCGGCCCTGTCGATCTTCGTCTCGCCAATGAATTGCGCAGCATGCTCGACGGCGCGGAGAAGGAGATGTCGATCTTGAAAGACGAGTTTACGAGTGCCGAGCATTATCTGCTCGCCCTCGCCGGCGCGAATGTTCCGGCGGCAAAACTATTGAAAGAGTTTGGCGTTACGCGCGACAAACTCATGCAAGCTTTGCAGCAAGTGCGCGGTTCGCAGCGCGTGACCGATCAAAATCCGGAGGGGAAATATCAAACGCTCGAGAAATACGGCCGCGATCTCACCGAACTGGCGCGGCGCGGGAAAATCGACCCGGTGATCGGCCGCGATAACGAGATCCGCCGGATCATGCAAGTGCTCTCGCGGCGCACGAAAAACAATCCGGTGCTGATCGGCGATCCCGGTGTTGGGAAAACTGCGATCGTGGAAGGTCTCGCCCGACGCATCATCAGCGGCGACGTGCCGGATTCGTTGAAAGAAAAACGCATCATCGCGGTGGACATTGGCGCGATGGTCGCCGGCGCGAAGTTCCGCGGCGAATTCGAAGATCGCCTAAAAGCATTCTTGAAAGAGGTGACTGATGCGCAGGGCCAAATCATTTTGTTCATCGACGAGCTGCACACGATCGTCGGCGCCGGTGCGGCGGAGGGATCGGTCGATGCATCCAATTTGCTCAAGCCGCAACTCGCCCGCGGGGAGCTGCGCACGATCGGCGCGACCACACTCGATGAATACCGCAAGTATATCGAGAAAGATGCGGCGCTGGAGCGGCGGTTTCAGCCGGTGATGGTTGACGAGCCGAGCGTGGAAGACACAATCGCGATTCTGCGCGGATTAAAGGAGCGCTACGAAGTTCATCACGGTGTTCGCATTACCGATGCCGCAATCGTCGCGGCCGCCGTGCTATCGCATCGCTACATCAGCGACCGCTTTCTGCCGGACAAGGCGATCGATCTGGTTGATGAAGCGGCGTCGCGTTTGAAAATCGAGCTCGATTCCATGCCAACGGAAATCGACGTGATCGAGCGCGAAATCATGCAGCACGAGATGGAGCGGCAGGCGCTCAAAAAAGAAAAAGATGCCGCGAGCAAGGAACGGCTGAAGAAGCTCGAAAAGGAACTTGTCGATCTTCGCGCAAAATCCTCGGCATTGAAAGCCGAGTGGCAGAAGGAAAAAGCCGTTCTGGAAGAGCAGCGGAAATGGAAAGAGCAACTCGATCAATTTCGCACCGAACTGGAGCGCGCGCAGCGTCGTGGCGAATTGGCCAAAGCAAGTGAGATTCAGTACGGAAGAATCCCGGAGCTGGAGAAGAAATTGCGGGACGCGGAGGGTAGAGCGGGCGTCTCGTCCGCCGATTCCGGTGTCTCGCCGGAATCAAAAAGTTCCCCGCGAGACACGAAGAACCGCGCCCGGGACGGGCGCGCTACCCGATTATTGCGCGAAGAAGTGACCGAGGAGGATATCGCCGAAGTTGTCTCCAGCTGGACGCACATTCCGGTTTCGCGATTGCAGGAAGGCGAGCGAGAGAAACTCGTCAAACTTGAAGCGCATCTGCATCAGCGCGTCGTTGGTCAGGACGAAGCGATCAAAGCAGTCTCAAACGCGGTGCGCCGCGCGCGCGCCGGTTTGCAGGATCCAAATCGTCCGATCGGTTCTTTCATTTTTCTCGGGCCGACCGGCGTCGGCAAAACCGAACTTTCACGTGCGCTCGCGGAATTTCTGTTCGACGACGAGAACGCGATGATCAGGATCGACATGAGCGAATATATGGAGAAACACACCGTCGCGCGTTTAATCGGCGCGCCGCCCGGCTACGTCGGCTATGAGGAAGGCGGGCAACTCTCCGAAGTGGTGCGGCGTAAACCGTACTCGGTTATTTTGTTCGATGAGATTGAAAAGGCGCATCAGGATGTGTTCAACATCTTGCTTCAAGTGCTCGACGACGGCCGCATTACGGACGGGCAGGGGAGGACCGTTGATTTTAAGAACACGGTGATCATCATGACCTCGAACATTGGTTCTCAATTTATTACCGAAGAAGAATCGCGCGAAGCGCGCTCGCGTCTGGTGATGGACGCATTGCGCGCGCATTTCCGCCCCGAGTTTCTCAATCGCGTCGATGAGATCATCATTTTCGATCGCCTCACCGAGGACGACCTTAAACAGATCGTCGAAATTCAGCTTGGCCGCCTCACGAAACGTCTCGAGCAACAGAAGATCACGCTCGATCTTTCCGATTCTGCCAAGGAACTGATCGCGCGCGAAGGTTACGATCCCGTTTACGGCGCGCGACCATTAAAACGCGCCATCCAAAAAGAAATTCTCGATCCGCTCAGTATCGACATTTTGGAGGGCAAAGTGCACGAGGGCGAAACCGTGCATGTCGATGCAAAAAACGGTACGCTCGAGTTTCTCGCGCGCTAAAGCCCGATGTTTTAGGGCTTGCCACAGGCGGTCCTAATAGCCACATCTTGTTCTCGTTAGGCTAACATGAGAATGCAAACACGACGCTCCTCGCAGATATTAGTTATCGCGTTCTTGCTTTCAGCCATCGGGCAAATCTGGGCGGCAAGCTGGAAGGGTTGGGTCACCCTTTCCGACTGCCGATACGTGGATTCAAAGGACAACGATGGCGACAGCTTTCGCGTGCACTGCGGCGATAAGGAATTCGGGGCGCGGCTCTATTTTGTGGACGCGCCCGAGACCAATCTTGTGTATGCGGAACGGACGCGCGAGCAGAGTCTGCATTTTGGCATCACGCTCGATGAGACGATGAAGGCAGGTGTGAAGGCGAAAGAGAGGGTGAAGGAACTTTTGCAGAAGGCGTTCGTCTTGCGCACGCTTTGGGCAAGCGCTGCTGGCCGAGGTCGAGAAACACGATATTACGTTTTGATCGAGGTGGATGGAAAGAGCCTGGCTGAGATTTTGGTGAGCGAAGGTTTGGCGCGCGTCAAAGGCGTCGGTCACGTTTTGCCGAGTGGTGAAAAATCCCGCTTCTACGTGGATCGGCTTACCGCTTTGGAGGAAGAGGCCAAGGAGAAGCGAGTCGGCGCTTGGTCCACCTCAGCCGCAGAGAAGAAGGAGAGCGAGTGAGTTCGCGAAGAATTGAACGCCTTGTGGTTCATATATGTCTCACGATTCACCATGATTAAAATTCTCGGAACAGCAGTGGTGGCGGCAGCGATGCTTGTGGCATCGCCCGCTTTCGCAGGTGGAAAAGCCTGTTGCGCAAAGAATGCCTCAAACGAGGCGGCCTGTGCTAATTTGGCGAGCCTCAATCTGACGGCCGATCAGAAGACAAAGATTGAAGCGTGGCAGAGCGAGTGCGTGAAAGCCGGCTGCACGAAAGAAAGCCGAAGAACCTTCCTTAAACAGGCAAAGGGAATTCTTTCCGCCGAGCAGTTCGCCCAGCTCAAAGCAGAGTGCAAAAAGTCGGCGAAGAAGGCCGAGGCGTAAAGCGCGCTGTGTCATCCCGAACGGAAGTGAGGGATCTCACATCGTAGCGGAAGTCGGTCTAAATTGAGAGAATTCTTCGACTTCGCTCAGAATGACAAAAGATCACGCCGGTGGAAACGCCGGCGCGATTTTTATTGGTCGAACCTGGAGACGTTGATCACTGCCTTGTCGCGGGACTTGGCTGCACCGGCGTGCTCGAATTAGGGCGGTGTTCCGTGGCGGCGGAATGGGCGGGGTCGTTTGCGAGACGGTTGTCGGCAATTCCTGATTTCATGACCGGTCGGTCCGTAGGCGAGCGAGCTGCAGGCGAAGAGAACGATTGCGCCTAACGAAATGGAAATCGATTTCTTCATGTTTAGCTCTCGGATTAAAACTCCGCCGTCAAGGCTGCGCGGATTCCTTCAATGCGCGCGAGCAACTTATCAAAATGTGACCCCGGCCAGTAGATCTGGCCGCAACCGGTGCAGCGTCGAAATTGTTCGTAATAGATTTTTGTAAGCGGCTCGAGCTGTTCGATGACTTCACTTTTTTCGACCTGTTCAAGTAGAGCATTGCAATGTAGGCAACGGGTGAATGGAGCGAAAGCTGAGGACAGATCGAAGCGGCGCAGGACCTCGATCGTTTGCTCAAGCGGATTTTGGGACCGCAAATAATACCCATGTTGCACAATCGCATGCATGAGCAAGCGACGATCGCGAGTGAGCAGGGCGCGCTCCTCGCTCTTCATTGCGCCGAGCAATTGTCGATCTTCAGCCGCGGGATCGTAGACGATATCAAAACCGAGCAGGCGCAGATCGCGGACGAGTTTTCCGAGGTGACCATCGGCGATAAACTTCTTGATATGAATAGTTTGCAGTCGATTTTCTGGTAAAAGTATGCGTGTGTTGATTGGATAAACACCAACCTCCGTGTCTCGCTCCACGACATGGGCAAAGTCAACAGCTTTACGGTCGACCAGGATCAAATCGACCTCGGGGTGCGGGACACCGCACGACTCAATCACGTCCTTTATCGAAGTTCTTTTGCGGAATTGGCGCTCGACGATCGCGTTGTTTGATTTCAGGAAGAATGAGAGATCGCCATGAAATTTAAGGCAAACTGTGAATGCGTTCACATCACTTACTCACCTTCGCGTCGGAATACGCGTACTCAAAGGTTGTTCCGCGCGGCCGCGCCATGAATCGGCCTGGACCGAGCGGCTCGTCTTCGCCGTAATAAAGATCGAGCTGCCATTTTCGCAGTCCACCGCCGGTGTCGATAATTTTCCACCGCGTGCTGCCGAAGACCTGCCGGACGGTTGAATCTGGTGTCTGAATTGTGACGCCGCGATGCAATCCGCTTTGCCCCGGCTTTGCGGCAGCGGAAAAACGCGGGACGAGATTACCGCCGCCGCCGGCCGGTCTCGAGGCAAAACCGAATGAATCTCCGCCGTTGTAACGAATGTAATTGCGGCCGTTTACCGGCGTAATTATCCGGCCGAAACCTTCTTTTTTCACCGAGCGAAGAAAATCGCGCGGATACTTGCGTCCATGTAATCCGCGCTTTGTAACTAGTGCGGCATCGAATCCGCGCTCGAATGTAAAACCCGATTCCATGGGCGTGTAGTAAAGCGTGCAGACGATGAAGTATTCGCCACTGTGCCCCTGCGGGCGCCGCGCGAGTTTTTCATTTTCCTGCGCGAGACGCTGCACGACTTCGGGCCAGGGAATGTCGGCTCGAACCCGAGCCAAGATCGACAACGAATACGCGAGTGCGATGCAACTCGCAATTAGTCGCCGAAGACCGATTCGATCGGGCCGCCGATTAATACTTCGATGGGCAGACGCTTCCATTCGTATTCATAAGGTGGTTGCTTCCACTGAAATTGATCGCCGTGGATCTGGCGAATGCGCTTGATGATTTCCACGCCTGTTTTGAAAGGCCGAAATTTGTCCCGATCGAGCACATGCAATTGCGCGCCGCGGCAAAGTTCTCCGGCGAATTTGTGAAACGTCGGCTGAAAATAATTTTCCCGGAAGAAAACACCTGACAGCTTTAAATCGTTCAGTTCGCGACGAAGTATTTCTGCGTCGATAAACGGCGCACCGAAAATTTCGAACGGCCGAGTTGTGCCGCGACCTTCGGAGATGTTCGTTGCTTCGAGCAAACACATTCCCGGATAAACCGTGGCGGTGTCGAGCGTCGGCATGTTGGGTGACGGCACCACCCAGGGCAGACCGGTTTGATCGAACCACATCGCGCGCTCCCAGTTTTTCATCGGCAAGATCGACAATCGACAATCGGGGAATGCTTCATCTCGAAATTGCCGGGCTAATTCGCCAATCGTGCGCCCGTGTCGCACTTTGATCGGATGCATTCCGACAAACGACTTATATGCCGAATCGAGCAAGGGTCCTTCTGTCGTCACGCCATTGATCGGATTTGGTCGATCGAGGACAATGACCTGCACGCCGTGTTTTTCACAGGCGCGCATGCAAAGGTAAAGCGTCCAAATAAAAGTGTAATAACGCGCGCCGATGTCTTGAAGATCGACAAGCAAAACATCGACATGTTCCAGCATTTCTGCGGTCGGTTCGCGGTGTTCGCCGTAAAGACTATAAACTGGAATGCCCAGACGCGGATGTTCGTAGCTTTGCCATTCGACCATGTTGTCCTGGGTCTGGCCGAGAAATCCATGCTGCGGACCGAAGAATGCGCAAAGCCGGAGCAAATCTCCGTTGTGTCGCTCGAGGATCTGCGATGCATGCTCGAGATGTGATGAAACCGACGCCGAATGAAGGAGCGCGCCGATGCGCGCCCCGTGCAATTTTTCCGGCCAAAGCTCGCGGAGATGATCAAGTGGCAATTCGACGCGCACGCGTGAGTTATAACACAGTCATGGCGTTGTAGCTGCCGCTGTCCTCAGCGGCAGAATTCCTAACTGCCGCCAGAGACGGCGGCAGCTACAACCATTTGCGCCGGATCACACTGACGATAATCGCGATCAATGTTACGCCCGCACAAAATTCGGCGAAGAGTTCCCCGTGTTGCACATAAAAGGTGAGATCGCGTGCCGTCGGAACATTCACCTCACCGGCGAGCACGCCTTCGGTGAAAGTGCCGCCAGTTTCATCCTGCAACAATTGCGTGACGCGGCCGAACTCATTCACAAAACAAGTCACGCCGGTATTCGCCGCGCGCACCATCGGACGGCGCGTCTCGACACAGCGGAAAATGGCGTTCGCCAGATGCTGTTGCGAACCGGCCGAATGCAAAAACCAGCCATCGTTCGTCACGTTCGCAAGCAGGTTAGCTCCTTTCAGAACGAATTGGCTGGTCAGCTCGCCGATTGTGTCCTCAAAGCAAATCAGCGGTGCCACCTGCACGTCGCCACTCGTTAGGCGAAAAATGGTGTATTCTTTGCCGGCTGCGAAATCACCCGGTACCCACTGGCTCGCGACAGCGGCAAAAAGCGGAAATGAATGTCGAAGTGGAATGTACTCACCAAACGGCACGAGATGAAGCTTGCGATAAATTTGCACGTGCTGGCCGGCATCCGAGACGAGCGCCGCGGCATTATAATCGTATCCATTCTCCACATCGATTGTTCCGAGGAGCAAGTCTGTCTTTGTCGACGCCGAAAAATCCATAACGAAGCGGTGAGTCTCTTCATCCTCGAGTACGGGGCCCGGCATCGCGCTTTCCGGCCAAATCAGCAAATCAGGCGGCGGTTCGACTTGCAGCGGAACAGCGCTCAGTCGCGTGAATCGAGTGAAAATCTGGGCGGCGAATTGTGGGTCGAATTTTTGTTTCTGTGGAACGTTTGCCTGCACCGCGGCAACGCGCACCGGCTTGGTTTGCGGCCGGTTTTGGGTGATGTGAACACCGAACGCGAGAACACCGACAATTCCGGCCATGGTCAGTGTGAGATCGTAATGCGGCCGCATTCGATGCAGTCGCGCTTCCAGAAACAAGCGGCACGCCGTCGTCAACGCAATCACGTTGGCGAATGCAATCATAAACGAAAGTCCCGGGACCCCGGTGAACTGCGCGATTTGGATGAGCGGCCACTTGGCCCAGAGCGCGACGCCGAGGCCGTTCCAACCGAACCCGCCGAAGAGCCATCCGCGTATCCACTCATGAGTGCTCCACGCGGAGGCGAGGAGGAAGGCAAGCCACAAGTTGTTTGTCGATCTTAGCCATGGTGAGGTCGGTATCGCCGTTGGCGGCTTCCCAGCGCGCTCGAGCATTTCGCTCCATTTGTCTTTTGTTGGTTCCACCTTCGTCGGGCCGGGCCTAACGAGCCCGCAAAACCAGCTCCAAAACGCAAAATTCATTCCGAGATAGAGGGAGAGCAGCAGGGACAAACCGTGCAGCCAGAAATTTTCAAATAAGGTCCCGAGCGAACCAAGCCAGCCAAAGACTCCCGAAAAAAAAACGACACCTGCGACGTAACCGAGGAAGAGATCGCGCAACCATCGCCGCTTTGAATTTTCTCCGGAAAACCAAATCGCCGCGATCAGCGGAATGAGCGCAAACCAGCACAGCCAATCTTGACTGAATGGCGCGAAACAGCCCGTAGCAAGCAGCCCGCTCGCGATCGCGGCCAGCCACGGCCAGAAGGGCAACGCCTTTCGTAACGCGCTCACTTCGCGCAGGTCAACCGCGCCGGCGCCGCGTTTGTTCGCGCCGGCGGCCCGGTTGGATCGCATCTCGCAAATCGCGCGCGTAGGAAGGGTTCACGCGAAAAACGCCGCGCTCGACATTCTCCATGGTACGCAGGTTGGCCTTGTCCGAAAGCACGTAGCCGAGCTGAATCAGCCCATTGAGCTCGTCGAGAAATTCTGCCGTTTCCATCTCGCCAATTTGCTCGATCAACACCTTCCCGAAAGTTGGCGCGCCGCTCAGGCCCATTGTTTTCAGGAATGTGATCTCGCCGCCACTCAAATTAATCTCACGCCGCATAATTAACTTTCGACAACGAATCGACAACTGTCGAGCGGCTCATCGCGCGAGCCGCGCGTGCACGTCTCTCTGTATCGAATCCCAAAGCCGCTCCAGACGCTCATCGATCTCCATTTTAATTTTCTCCAGTTGCTCGGCACTAAATTTTCCCTTTTCCGGCCGGCGCTGGGCGAAAATGTAATATTTAATCTTTGGCTCCGTTCCCGAACCGCGCACGGCAATGCGTGTCCGATCCTCCAGTTCGAAGATCGACATCTTCTCCCTGGGAATCTCCTCGCCTTCAACATCGCGAATCGTTTCCATTTCGAAATTCGTGATGCGGGTCACTTTTGCGCCGTGCATTTTGGCCGGCGGCGCACTGGCATAAGATTCGAGCAGCTGGGCGATCTTGCCGGCGCCTTCTGCGCCTTCGAAATAAAGCGACGCGTTTTTTTCCGCGAAATAGCCGAAGATCAAGAAAATTTCATCGAGCAGTTGATCCACCGTTTGATTTCTCGACTTTGCATAAGCAGCGAGTTCGCAAAACATGATCGCGCCGGCGTTTCCATCCTTGTCGCGCACAAAATCGGCGCCGCTATAACCGTAACTTTCTTCGCTGCCGAACACGTAAAAAGACGAATGCGCGAGTCGCGCTGTTCGCGTTTCCTCTTCTGAAAGCCGGCGATACTTCTGGCGCACTTCCGCCGGCAACGCGTGTTCGTATTTTTCCAGTTTCGCGCCAAAATATTTGAAGCCGGTCAGAGTCTCAACACAGCGCAAACCGTAATGCTCGGCGATTGCCTTTTGCAGATCGGTCGTGACAAATGTTTTGATGATGACAGCGTGGCTCGCGTTGTCTTTGTTCAGCACCCCAATATCGAAGAGCGTTTTTATCCGGTAATAAGCGAGTAACGATCCGATTTGGTTGCCGCTGATCAGTTTCATCGCGCCAGTCGAGCTACGCACGGCCACGCCCAGCCGGTCGCAGTCCGGATCGGTTGCGATGACAAGATCGGAATTGTTTTGCTGCGCGAGCGCGATTCCCATTTGCAATGCCTCGGCATTTTCCGGGTTCGGAGATTTCACCGTCGGAAATCGCGGGTCGAAACGATCCTGCTCCGCGACGATCTCAAAATTGAAATCGAGACGTTTGAGTATCGGTTTCAAAGTCACGCTGCCGGTGCCGTGAAGCGGAGTGAAAACAATGCGCAGCGATTTTGCCGCCCGCACAACTGTTGGATTGACAATCAACGTCGCGAGCCGTTCCTGATAAGCCTCATCGACATCGTGCCCGAGGGTCGTGACAGCTCCTTGTCGATCTTTCGGAAGCGGTTCATAAGTCTCGCTCGCGATCGTGTTTACTTTTTCGATGATGCTGCCGGCGTGCGGTTCGACCACCTGCGCGCCATCGGCAAAATAAACTTTGTAACCGTTGTCGTGCGGTGGGTTATGGCTGGCGGTGATAACAATGCCGCCGCTTGCGTTCGAGTGGCGGACGGCGAACGATAATTCCGGCGTCGAGCGCGGCCCGTCGAAGATGCAGGCGTCGCATCCATTTTCGGACGCGACCTTCGCCGCAAGCTCGGTGAATTCTTTGGAAAAAAATCGCGTGTCGTGCGCGATGACCAATTTTGGTCTATTGGTAGGGCGAGACCCGGATGCCAGTCCGGCTCGGCCGACGACTTGTTTCGCATTCCACTCCTGGACGTACGCCACCAGTCCCTGGGTGGCGCGACTAACGTTGTAAAAATTCATCGCGTTCGTGCCAACGCAGGGAAACTCCGGCCGATCGCTCTCTGCTTCACGGCCGCGTTCTGCTGCGGTGACAATTTTGCCGATGGTGCGGCCGCGCAGTCCGCCCGTGCCGAACTCTAGCGTCTTATAAAAGCGATCGTTCAGCTCGGCCCATTCGTCGGCCGCCACAAGTTCATTGATTGCACGCGAATAAAGATCCGACGGCGCTCCGGGCAGAAGCGCGCGAATGTTTTTCGCCGCCTGGGCCAACAACTTCCCATCCGTGACCGCACGATCGATTGCGTGCAGATTTTTCGTTTCGGCGGACATTGCAGCCAACTTTCCAATCCGGGTGCGCTTTGCAAGCGCTCTCTCAAGCCGGAATGAATCACATCTTTGGGCCGACGCTTTAACCTTTTAGCGCTTCAACCTTTCAACGAGGCGAAGGCATGCCTCCTCGCTTGATGTAAGACGAGGATTTGCGCACTATGCGTGCAAGCAGATGGCCGCCGGAGAATTTTTTCGCCGAGCTGAAACGGCACAACGTTTACAAAGTCGCCGTCGCTGACCGATAGACCAGCAGCGCGGCGGCGATGTCTTCGACCGCCATGCCTAACGACTTGAAAATAGTCGTTTCATTTGCGCGCGGCGGAACTTTGCCGGCAAGCGTGTCGCCAAGCTCAGCGTAAATCTTCGCGCCGGAAAGAAGGACGTCGCCGGATTCTTTCATCGCGGCTTCGCGTGAATCAACGAACACAACATTCGCCATTGCCTCATCATCCAGCTCGCGCCAATCCGGGCGACAGGCGCCGACGGCGTTGACGTGACAACCGGGCTTTAGCCACGCCCCGCGCAAGATCGACATCTTTGAATTCGTCGCCGTCACAACAACATCTGCGTCGCGCACCGCTGCCTCTGCCGACATTGCTTCTGCGCCAATTTCTTCCGCGAAGCCCTCGGCATGCGCCTTCGTCGGACTCCACACACGCACTTCTTCAAATTTCCTGACGAGTCGCAATGCTTCGTTGTGACTGCGCGCTTGTACGCCGCTGCCGAGGATCGTTAAAACCTTCGCATCGGGCGCCGCGAGAAGCTTCGTAGCCGCCGCCGAAACCGCTGCCGTCCTCATCTCCGTAATTAATGTTCCATCCATCACCGCGAGCGGCGCGCCCGTTTCTGGATCGGCCAGAAAAATCGTGGCCATGTGCGTCGGAATGCCAAGCTCCGCGTTCGGCGGATAAAACGTCACAAGCTTTATGCCAAGCCCTTCCGCCAACGCCGGCATCATTCCAAAAAATCCGCCGGGCGGATCAACCGTGATGACCGAGCGCACCGGCTGCGTCACTTTGCCGGCTGAGAAATCGATCAGCGCTTTCTCCATCGCCGGAATCAATTCCTCCATTCGCAAATGCTGTCGGACTTGTTCTTCGTCGAGGTACAACATTAGATGACTGCTCGCTTTCGAGAGCACACGTTGTAGCGGCCACTGCATCAATCGTCGAAGAAAATCCATTGCTGCGATGCGCGCTGCGGGCTAATTCCAGTTCGCCGCGCGCACAGGTATGAACATTCATGAGTACCAAGCGAAAGAATTGCTCCAAAAATTCGGGGTCGCGACGCCGCGTGGAAAAGTTGCCTCGACTCCGGATGAAGCGGAGCAAATCGCCCGCGAGCTGGGAGATGTCGATCTCGCCACAGGACGAGTCCGTCCGACTGGCGGACTTGTCGTTAAAGCGCAGATTCATGCTGGTGGCCGGGGAAAAGGGACTTTCACCAATGGGTTTAAAGGCGGCGTGCATCTTTGCAAATCGCCGGCCGAAGTGCGCGAGCTTGCGAACAAAATGCTCGGGCAAACTTTGGTCACGCACCAAACCGGACCAGCCGGTCGCGTGGTCAACAAAGTGCTGGTGGCGGAATCAGCCGAGATCGCGCGTGAAATTTACTTTGCGATTCTGCTCGATCGCGCGACTGCCGGGTCGCTGGTTGTGGCCAGCACGGAAGGCGGGGTTGAAATCGAAACGGTGGCGGCGAAGTCGCCCGAAAAAATTATTCGCGAGTCGATCGATCCGCTGGCCGGCCTGCAGTCGTTTCAGGCGCGCAAACTGGCGAAGCAGCTGGGATTCGATTCGGCGCAGCTCAAAGCCGCAGCAAAATTGTTCGATGGGCTCTTTCGCACGTTCATCGGACTTGATTGCTCAATGGTCGAAGTCAATCCGCTGGTCGTAACGAGCAAAGGCGAGGTGCTGGCGCTGGACGCAAAATTCAATTTTGACGATAACGCACTTTATCGACACCCCGATATCGCAGCGATGCGCGATATCGCCGAGGAAGATCCCCGCGAAGTCGAAGCTTCGAAGCACGGTCTCAACTACATCGGACTCAACGGTAACATCGCCTGTCTGGTTAATGGCGCCGGCCTGGCCATGGCCACGATGGATATCATTAAATTTTACGGCGGCAATCCGGCTAATTTCCTCGATGTCGGTGGCGGCGCGACCGAAGAGCAGGTGACCGAAGCCTTCAAGATTTTGATCGCCGACAAAAACGTGCAGGCGATTCTGGTCAACATTTTCGGCGGCATCATGAAGTGCGACGTGATCGCGCAGGGCATCATTAATGCGATGAAGACTGTGCACTTACCCATGCCGCTGGTCGTTAGACTAGAAGGGACAAATGTCGAAGCTGGAAAAAAATTAATCGTGGAGTCAGGTCTTGCCGTCATTGCAGCGGACGACCTGGCCGACGCCGCACGGAAGGCGGTAGCCGCCGCAAGCTCCAAATCCCAAGCTCCAAATCCCAAGTAAACAACCAAACCCCAAGTTCCAAAATGGAAGACGGCGCTAAACCACGTGATCTCGAAGATCGAACATTTCTATTCGCGGAGTCGGTACGTACTTTTGTGAAACAGTTGCCGAGGACGATCAGCGACACGGAGGATATTCGGCAATTGGTGCGTGCATCAGGTTCTGTGGCGGCCAACTGGATCGAAGCCGATGAAGCGTTAAGCGAAAAGGATTTCTTGATGCGTGCGAAAATCTGCCGGAAAGAAGCAAAAGAGAGCCGCATGTTCTTGCGATTAGTTGATACGGGCCTAACAAAAAATAGTATCGCTAGCCGAGAGGCGTTAGCGTCAGAGGCGCGAGAGCTGACCTTAATTTTCTCCTCAATCATCTCAAAAAGCGGCGGGACATGATTACGTCTCTTGGATTTGTTGGGAATTGAAACTTTGCCCGGGATTTGGGAATTGGGATTTGGAATTTCTGGAACGGCAAATATGAAAATCAAATCAATCGGATTCGTTGCCATTCCGGTGACCGATATCAAGCGCGCGCGCTGTTTTTACGAAGATGTGCTCGGTTTGAAGGTCTCGGAGGAAATGATGGGCGGAAAGTGGATCGAATACGCAGCGGGCGACGATATGCTCGCGATTGCGAATGTCGGCGATCAATGGAGACCGTCAGATCAGGGAACGGGCGCGGCATTAGAAGTGGAAGACTTCGAGGAGGCGATCGAGCGGTTGAAAGATCGACATGTGCGATTTGCGGCCGAACCGTTCGAAACACCGTGTTGTCATATGGCCGTCGTGCAGGACCCTGACGGCAACAAGGTGATCATCCACAAATTGAAACCGGAAAACGAAAAGGGAGTCTGTTTATGATTAAGGAAGTCGCATTTGTCGCCATCGCAGTTTCGGATAAGGAACGCGCGCGAAAATTTTATCAGGAAACGCTCGAGCTGAAGCCGACCACGACCGCAATGGAAGGCGCCTGGGTTGAATATGATTTGGGTACGGTGACAATTGGCGTCGGTTGTCATCCGGCATGGAAACCATCACGCGATGGGACAACTGTCGCTTTCGAAGTGGACGACCTCGACGCGACAATCGCAAAGCTCAAGGAACGTGGCGTCACCTTTGATATGAACAAAACCGAGACGCCCGTCTGCTGGATGGCGCAATTCCGCGATCCGGATGGCAACAAACTCGTCGTGCATAAACGGAAACCAAAGAAATGAATTTGGAAGGCAGGAAGGCAGGAAAATTTCTGGAACTCTTTCCGTAATCCGCAATCCGCAATCCGCGGTTTTCACATGTCCGTTCTGGTCGATAAAAACACACGGCTGCTGGTGCAAGGCATCACTGGCAGCGCGGGCGCGTTTCACACGCGGCAATGCATGGACTACGGCACGAACGTCGTCGCGGGCGTGACGCCAGGAAAAGGCGGGCAAATGTTTGATGATAAAGTGCCAGTGTTCGACACGGTTTATGAAGCTCGAGAGAAAACCGGATGCAACGTGTCGATGGTTTTCGTGCCCGCACCGGCAGCGGCCGATTCAATTTTGGAAGCGGTGGATGCAGGCGTCGAGCTGGTCGTGTGCATCACGGAAGGAATCCCGGTGATGGACATGATGCGTGTGAAAGCGCTGATGAAAAACAAACCGTCGCGGCTCATCGGCCCGAATTGTCCGGGAATCATTACGCCCGGCGCATGCAAGATCGGGATCATGCCCGGCTACATTCATAAAGCGGGCGGTGTTGGCGTGATCTCGCGTTCCGGGACGTTGACCTACGAAGCGGTCTGGCAATTGACCTCGCGCGGTTGCGGCCAATCGACCTGCATCGGCATCGGCGGCGACCCAATCGGCGGCTTGTCTCATCTGGATGCGGTCAAGCTGTTCAACGAAGATCGACATACTGAAGCAATAATTCTGATCGGCGAGATCGGCGGCGCGGCGGAAGAAGAGGCGGCCGATTGGATCAAAAAGAACTGCCAAAAACCGGTCGCCGCATTTGTCGCGGGCATGACTGCGCCGCCGGGACGACGGATGGGCCACGCCGGCGCGATTGTTTCCGGTGGACGAGGAACCGCCGCGGGAAAAATTGAGGCGCTCAAAGCCGCCGGCATTGCGGTTGCAGAGACGCCGGCGACAATGGCCGACACGCTGATTGCAAAGATGAAGAACTGACCGGCTGCGAATCTGTGTTAGGCTTCTAAAGCAATGACGATCAATGAATTTCGAAATGCTCTGAATGCGGTCCCTTTTCGTCCCTTTATGGTTCATCTTGCCGACCGCCAAAGCATTCCGGTTGTGCATCCCGATTTTGTCCTCATTACTGGTCAGGGTCGAACTGCAATTATTTCCCGGCCGGAAGATGATTGGTTCGCGATTGTTGACCTATTGCTGATGAGCCACATTGAGGTGCCGCCAGCCACGCCAGCCGCGCAGCGATGACATCCCGCGGACTCGAAGGCATCGTCGCCAACACGACGCGATTGAGCGACGTCATCGGCGACAAAGGCCAGCTCATCTATTGCGGATACGACATTAACGAGCTCGCCGGGAAAGTCAGTTACAAGGAAGTCGTTTACCTGCTCTGGCACGACAAACTGCCGAACCGCCGTGAACTCGATACATTTACGCGCGAGTTACGCGGGACGCGCAAGCTGCCGCAACCGGTGATCGACTTTATTCAAACTGCGCCGCGCGACGCGTTGCCGATGGACGTGATGCGCACCGCCATCTCGATGCTAGGGCTTTACGATCCGGACATCGGCAAGGAAGCAACTCCGGAAGTCAACCGGCGTCGCGCGGTCTCGATTACGGGGAAGATCGGCGTGATCGCCGCTTATTTTCATCGCTCGCGCAACGGCAAACCGCTTCCACCAGTGCGCGACGATCTCACTGAAGCCGAGCATTTCCTCTACCTCATGTGCGGCGAGCCGCAGTCGAAAGAGGCGAGCGACACGCTCGATGTTGCCTTTGTTTTGCATGCGGACCACGGCATGAATGCGTCGACATTCAGCGCGCGCGTGACCATATCCACACTGACCGATTTCTATTCCGCGATCACGGCCGCGATCGGCACGCTCAAGGGTCCGCTGCACGGCGGCGCAAATGAAGGCGTCATTCACATGCTCGAAGAAATTGGAAGCGAAGACAAGGTGGACGCGTATATAGACAATCAACTTGCGCAGAAAAAGAAAATCATGGGGATCGGGCATCGTGTTTACAAAACGCTCGACCCGCGCGCGCCGCACCTTCGCGCCATGGCGATCAAGTTGAGCGAGAAAATCGGCGAACCGAAATGGATCCGCATGAGCGAGCGGATCGCCGAATTGATGAAGCAGAAAAAGAATTTGAACGCGAATGTCGATTTTTACTCCGCAACGGTCTACCACTCGTTAGGAATTCCGACCGATTTGTTCACCCCGATGTTCGCGATCGCCCGCTGCTCCGGCTGGTGCGCGCACGTCCTTGAGCAGCTCGAAGACAATCGTCTCTATCGTCCACTGAGCGAATACATCGGCGAGCCGGTCGGCAAGAAAGTCGTGCCGATCGACGACCGACCGTGATTTGCCGGGCCTGCTCGCGATTTTCTTGTCGTTCGCTCGATAAAATCGCGCGCGCTTCGATACGAGATCGCTGAATCAGTCAATTGCCTATGAACCCACTTCTCATCATCGCTGTCACCTGGATCGGCGAGGAACATCGCTTCCTCAGTCTGGACTGGAGTTATCTCGTCATTCTCGGTCTGATCGGGAATGCGATTTTTTCCATGCGTTTTCTCGTCCAATGGCTCGCCTCGGAGCGACAAGGCGAAAGTGTCATCCCGGTGTCGTTCTGGTATTGGAGCATCGCTGGGAGCGTGATCATGTGTTTCTACTTCATTTTCCGACGAGACCCGGTTGGCATTCTCGCTTACCTCCCGAACTCGATGATCTACCTTCGCAATTTGATGTTGATCCGTAAACGCAAGTTCGCGTTTACCGCCGCCGCCTCCTCGCAAAAACCGCGCGAAACTGGATAGCGAGAAACCTGTCGATCTTGCGGAGCACCGCGTTATTTTAGTGAGGCAGTGGCGAACTTTCGGCTGCCGCCGACTCGCCGGCGGGTAAATGCGCCGCTTTCCAATCCATCGCCATCCGAATTCGGGCGCGGCCACTTGGGTGATCGAAAAAGATAAATTCTTCGAGCGGCGTCGGATCGAGTTTGCGATAGGCGGCGAGCTTTAGCGCAACTTTTGCTGCGCCGTCAGGCTCGCGGCAGGTGTTAATTCCAAATGCGTCCGCTTCGCGTTCCGTCACCCGGGTCACTGTGTTGCTAAACGGAGTCAGGACAAAAACGTACGTGCTCAAGATAAGCGCGAGCAATGGCAAACCAGCCGGATCGGCAATGCCGCGAACCCCCCAGCGCTCTCCCCAGCGTCGAACCGCAATCTCGAACGTGTGGCGGGCCAGTGCGAATCCGACCAGGATAAAGATTCCAGAGTAAATTAGGAGTTTCTCGCCGTGGTTGAGCACGTAATGGCCCATCTCGTGCGCCATCACCTCGCGAATTTCGGGCAGCGTGCATTGCTTAAGCAGGTTGTCGTTCAGGGCGATGCGGGTGGTGCTGAGAAATCCCGCGACGTTTGCGCTTATCCTGGTCGTTTGTCGTGACGCGTCCACTTCGAAAACCTGCGTTACCGGGATTTCATTCGCTCGTGCCATAGCCAAAATCGATTCCTTGATCTCCGGATCCTGGAGCGGTTTATACGTGTTGAAGAGCGGCTCAACGTAAAGTGGCGAAATAAAGGCGCCGATGAATGCAAGGATGACGCCCACGATTGTCCCCCAGATCCACCACGTCCGCGAAGCGCGACGGAAAACCGCATAAAGCACGACCAGCACGATTGCGCCCGCCACCAGCACCACTCCGAGGCCGATCAACTGTTCGCGGAACCACGGGACAAACGTTTGCGTCGCCAAACCGTATGCATGTTCGCGAAAGAAATTTTCGTAAAGATTGAGGGGAAAACTCAGGGCCGCCGTAATGAGAATGAACGCGATGGCGTAAAGAGCGACCTGCAAAGTTTTGAAACGCGTGACGCGTTCGGCAAAATCGCGAAGGCGCGCGGAAATATGTGACGTTAGCAGAAATAAGAAAATCGCCGCGCTGAGGAGAAAATTCCAAAGGATCAGCCAGTAACCGCCTTCGAAGTAGGCGTTGGATTTCGCGCGTTTCTCTGCCGGCACCGTGGCCAGCCAGGCCTGCGTTGCCGCAGCGGGATCGAATGACCTTGCGATTTGCGGTGAACCTGTGGCCGAGGGAGCGGGTGCCGGAGGTTCCTGCGCCCTGGCCGCGACCGGGGTGGTAAAGACGAGCAAGGCAGCCAGCCCCAGCAAAAGCAGTCGGTTGCTCATGTCCGCATTAATAAGAAATCATGGCTGGAAAGAAAGCGTCGCGTGCAGCGATTTTTTTTAAAAAGGTCATTACGCTGGACGAATAAGCTCGGGATGCGCAAAATCAATTCATGAAAATGCTTGCGTTGTTCGTTTGCGCATCTTTTATGGGAGCCGGCGCTCTGCCCATGAAAGCGCAAGCGGAAACGGCAGATGCAGCTCGTTACGGAACCTATCCCGCCAATTATAAAGAAATCGTGACCAAATGGCTGGAAACACAACTGATCGACGCGGCCAGTGCGCGGATCGAATGGAACGGCGACCCGAAGCCGGCGGACTTAGGCACAAAGGGCGAACATCTTTACGGTTATCTGGTCAGCTTCAAAGTGAATGCCAGGAACCGGTTTGGCACTTACACCGGCAAACAAACACATGGCGCCCTGATTCGTGACGGAGAAGTGATAAAAGGAATTGGCTTTGCCTACTAACAATGAAATCAAAAAATAACTACGTAACCCGCCAATCGGGACAAATCTTCGGCGTTCTCATTATCATGATCGTTCTACTCGGCGTCGGGCTGTGGATGCTCTTCGCATACAAGCAGTCGACGGAGAAGGAGGGGCGTGAGTTCGGGAATGAAGCGATCCAAAAGCTTGCTGTTCAACACGACCCCGCTTTCCTGGCATCGCGGCTTGGTCCCGCGGCCCGTCTCGATTTTCCGCCTTCCGCACAACAGGATTTGATCTCAAGGCTCCAGCAGCTTGGCACGCCGGTGGGTCCGATCGACCTGAAGGGTGACGTCAAATTTCAATCACAGTTTTTTGAACCGAGGGGCTTTTTCAGCGCGCACGTGAATTATCCGACAAGAGGCGCCCAGATCGAGCTCGGCACTTCACACCCCGTCGGGCGATGGCAAATCGACACGCTCGCGCTCAATTTAGATCCGGAACGGTAATCGCGGTCGCTGATTGTCGATCTTGCCCGGGCGGCAATTGTGATAAGCCGCTGAGGACAGCGGCCGCTACAACTAAGCCAACAAGCGCTCGAGCGAGTCGACGCAAATCTGCGACCAGCTTTCCAGCGATTCGCGGCGCGCAACCAACCCTTCTTTCGTAAGAAATGCCAGACTGGTAATCATCGCTTCGCGTTTTTCGACTTTCGGTTCCGCTAATTTAAAAACGTGGACGATGCCCAGATGGACGCGGCCTACGTCGGTCGTGTCGTCATTTAAAAGGGCGACGATGCGATCTTCAAATTTTGTGTCGATCTTGATTTCTTCGTTCACTTCGCGCTCGACACCGGCGCGGTACGTCTCCTCGTCGGTCGAGTGCCACAGAAACTTATCGCTATCTTCACCCATATGTCCGCCGATCCCGATGGAGGCTTTCGCTACCAGCCGTTGCTCACCGGCTTTCTTTCCGCGCACGTAATGGAGGACCCTGTCTCGAAAAGCAATAATTGCATATGGGATAATCTGCTTGTGCGTCGGATCGTTTTCGGCTTGACCGCGCGGCAGGAAAAAATTGTTCCCGCGCGACAGCAACGCGCCCAAATATTTTTGCGGCTCGAAGTTTAGTCCGTGAAAGCTGCCCAGCTGGTCGAACAAACTTCGCCTAACGACCAGAATGTTTTCGCTAGGGACGTCCATTCTTTGCAGGGCTGTAGGGGGCGCTGTTAGCGTCCCGCGATCGCATGGTCGGGAAGCTGGCGGCTTCCCCTACAGATTGGCGTAACGCGAGCTGAAAACATGGACGCGGCTAAAACGAGTAAGTAACGCCCAGCTGTGGGCCGAGCAGATTTAGACTGGGATTTGGATCGGTTTGTCCGCCATTGGAAAGATGTTCATAAAGAACGCCGACCTCGACTTTCCAACGTTCGCTCAGTTCGTAGGCTACACCGGCGGCTGCCAAAATGTTGAATGTGAAATCCTGCCCTTGCGCGCCGGGAATGTTCGGATGGCTGTCGATCCAGCCTAAACCAACCCCGCCGGAAATATACGGAACGAGACGGCTCTTCGGCTGGACGAAGTTGTAACGCAGACCAAAATTCAGGCCGAAATAATGATTTTCAATGCCGCGGAAAATTGGTTCTGCCACGGCGGAGAAGTAAAATTGATTGTAACCCCGCAGCCAACCGTCACTTTGCCTTACGCCCCAGCGGACGCGCGCCGTCAGGACCTCCGCGCCGATTTCATAACTATGCGGGCTGTTAATAAAGCCGAGTAAATAGGCAGACTCGACCGCTAGTTCGAATCTGGGCGGCTCAAGAGCATTCATCGAGGAGGCGAAAGCCGGTCCTTCGTCACCGGCAAATGCTTGAGAGGACGTGAGTAAAAACGCGAGAAAAGATGCGATGCAGGCGGCGGCACGGAGAATCTTCATGCGGCGCGCTATCATAGAAGCAGTTGGTTCAATTGCAATCGACCTGATTTTTGTAGCAGCGCTCTGCGAGCGCCGAATATTTATCAAACCGGCGGTCATAGACCGCCGTTACAGAAATCGGCAAGATCGGCAGGTAGCGGGCTGGTCCATTCGTGCTCGCCATCGACTGCGAGCTTTGTGGCATGAAGAGCGTGGCGCCGCAGGAGCAGGTGCCGCTCGAGGTCGCACGTCCAGCCCGTCTCGATAAATTGGAGATAAAGCTTTTCATCTGGGCCGTAGATTTTGTCGCCGACAATCGGGTGGCCAGTTAAAGCAAGATGGACCCGAATCTGGTGGGTGCGGCCGGTGTGCGGAATTGCGCGAATGAGGCTGAATTTTTCGATTGTCGATCTAACGAACCGCCGCTCGACATGGAACTCAGTCTTCGCCGGCGCGCCGGTTGGATGAATCATTTGCTTCACCCAGATGGCTGCTTGTCGATGTTTGCCTTGTCGATCCAACGGGGCATCAACGATTTTCATTTCCCAATCCGGCCAGCCCCAGACAATCGCCAGATAATCTTTCTTTAATCGTTGCTGCTGCATCAAGAGACCAAATCGCCGTGCCGCCGTGGAAGTTTTTGCAACCAGGACCAGACCGCTCGTCTCGCGGTCCAGCCGGTTCACAATCGAAACCTGACCGCCATTCGCGATTTCAAACGCGAGCAGGTCGCGTAATTCTTTCCATAACGTTGGCGTGCTGCTCGGCTTGGTCGGGTGCACAAGAAGAAACGGCGGCTTATCGACAACGAGATAAGCCTCCGTCTCGTCAATGATTTTAAAGTCGAAGATCGATATCTTCAGGCGTATCTGTAGCGGCGCTCTGTGAGCGTCGCATTTTATTTCGGCGGTCATAGACCGCCGCTACAGCTTATTCGTTGACTTGACCTCGCTTGCAAAACCGCTTTACCTAGACCTTCGGTTTTTACCAATGGGACCCGCCGTGGACCTCAAAGACATCAAAGCCATCATCGATTTGATGAAGAAGAACGACCTCTCGGTCTTCGAGATGGAGAAAGATGGTTTTCGCCTGAAGCTGCAAAAAGGCGTCGGCGACCAACCGATTATTTCCGCGCCCGCAACTGTCTTGCCATCTCCAACGACGGCGGTTCCAAACGGCCAGCCCGCCGCGGCATCTCGCTCGGTTGAAACGGCGCTCAAAGACATCGTTTCGCCCATGGTGGGCACGTTCTACCGCGGCGGCTCCCCGGACGCACCGCCGTTTGTTGATGTAGGAAAAACAGTCACCGAGGACACGGTCGTTTGCATTATCGAGGCGATGAAAGTGATGAACGAAATAAAAGCGGAAACCAGCGGAGTCATCGCGGAAGTTGTGGCCGAGAGTGGCAAACCGGTGCAGTTCGGTCAGGTCCTTTTCCGTGTGCGTTGACGCGGAGGGACGGAGCGCCAGTTCCTCGCGTCGCCGCCAACTTCATTCATGTTCGAGAAAGTCTTGATTGCCAATCGCGGCGAGATCGCGCTGCGCATCATCCGCGCGTGCAAAGAGCTCGCCGTTCGGACGCTGGCGGTTTATTCCGAGGCGGACGTTGATTCGATGCATGTTCAACTCGCAGACGAATCGATCTGCATCGGGGCGGCGCCCAGCTCGGAAAGTTATTTAAAAATCGACCGCATCATGAGCGCGGCCGAGGTGGGCAATGTCGATGCCATCCATCCCGGCTACGGTTTTCTGGCCGAAAATGCGCATTTCGCCGAAGTCTGCGAAAGCTGCAAGATCAAATTCATCGGACCGTCTTCAAGGGCGATGCAGGCGGTGGGAGATAAAAACACGGCGCGCGCTTGTGCGCGCAAAGCCGGTGTGCCGGTGACACCGGGAAGCAACGAAATCGTCGAAACAGAGATGGAAGCGGTGAGGATCGCGAAAAAAATCGGCTACCCTGTGATGATTAAAGCGACCGCCGGCGGGGGCGGGCGAGGAATGCGCACCGCCCACAATGAGCCAAGCCTGATCCACGGCTTTCACAGCGCGCGTCACGAGGCCGAGAAGGCTTTTGGAAACGGCAACGTGTATATCGAGAAGTTGATCGTCAATCCGCACCATATCGAGTTTCAAATCATGGCCGACCAACATGGCCACGTCGTTCATCTGGGCGAACGCGATTGTTCCATTCAACGGCGCAATCAAAAAGTCATAGAGGAATGCCCATCGCCTCTCATGACTGGGGCTTTACGCAAGAAAATGGGCAACGCCGCAGTGAAATTGGCGAAATCGGTCGGCTACGAGAACGCCGGGACGGTTGAATTTCTGGTCGATGCCGATCGCCACTTTTATTTCATCGAGATGAATACTCGTATTCAAGTGGAGCACACCATCACAGAAGAGGTTTACGGTTGCGACTTAGTCAAGGAACAGATTCGCATTGCCGCGGGTCAGCCGCTTTCACCGCATGTTGCGCATGCGACCCCGCGGCTCCACGCGGTCCAGTGTCGCATTAACGCCGAAGATCCGGCCAGGGATTTTCAACCATCGTCCGGACGAATCGCTTTTTATTATGCGCCCGGCGGCCGCGGTGTTCGCATCGATTCGCATGCTTACACTGGCTACGTCGTGCCGCCATATTACGATTCCATGATCGCAAAAATCATCACCGTGGGCGCGACCCGCATTTCAGCCATCGATCGCATGCGCCGGGCTCTGGACGAGTATTACATCACGGGAATCAAAACGACGGTCCCATTTCATGCCGCCATCATGCGCAGCGCCGAATTCCGCGACGGAAAATACGACACCGGTTTTGTCGAGCGGGTAATGGCTTCGGACAATTTCGAGCTGAGGCATGCGCCTGGCCGCCGGCTGCACGAGTAACGACGTTGCGAAGTCTAACCGAATGCCGACTCTATGGTATCTTAGATCTAAGCTATGTTGATGTCTTAGACGTGCCTCGCGTAGCCGGAGCGATGATCGAAGGAGGTGTCGATCTTATCCAACTGCGTGGCAAACAACAGTCGCTCGACGAACTTGTCGATCTTGCATCGGACCTGCACAAAATTACATGTCGATCTTCGATTCCGCTGATCGTGAACGATCACGCCGAGATTGCGCGAAAAGTCCCGGTGGAAGGCGTGCATGTCGGCCAGGAGGACGATTCAATCTCGCTGGCCCGAGAAAAAACCGGCCGCGCCATTGTGATCGGGAAATCAACCCACAACTTGACGCAAGCAGCCGGAGCGCAACACGAAGGCGCGGACTACATCGGGTTCGGCCCAATCTTCGCGACGCCGACCAAGCCGGATTATGCGCCAATCGGCCTTACGGAGATTGCACCGGTGCATGTCGATGTAACCATGCCGGTCTTTTGCATCGGCGGAGTCAAGATCGACAATCTCGAGCAAGTCATCGCCGCAGGCGCGCGCCGCGTCGCCATCGTTTCCGGATTGTTGAAAGCGCCCGATATTGTCGAGTACGCTCGCGCTTGCAAAAAGCTTCTGATCGCTGACCTCTGACTTCTGATCTCTGATTTATGTCCCTCTTAGTCGTCGGCTCCATCGCACTGGACACGGTTAAAACGCCGGTCGAAGAACACAGCGATTTGCTAGGCGGCTCCGCTTCCTATGCCGCAGCGGCAGCGAGTTTTTTTTCTCCGGTCAAACTGGTCGGTACTGTCGGGAATGATTTCCCCGAATCAGAGTTCGAGTTTTGGAAATCGCGCAAGATCGACAGTGAGGGAGTGCAGCGGGTGAACGGGAAAACTTTCCGCTGGTCTGGCGAATATTCCTGGGATTTAAACACGCGCGAAACGCGTTCGATCGCGCTGAACGTTTTCGAGAATTTCCAACCGAAGTTGCCGGGCTCGTATCGCAAAACTGCTTTTGTTTTGCTGGCAAACATCGCGCCGACGTTGCAATCCCATGTGCTCGATCAGATGGAACAACCGCGCTTCGTCGTGGCCGATACGATGGACCTTTGGATCGAGACAACACGCGGCGATTTGGATGCGCTGCTTCCACGGGTCGATCTTCTCATCTTGAACGACAGCGAGGCGCGGGAAATGACCAAAGAGACAAGCTTGATCAAAGCCGGCCGGCGCATTCGCAAATCAGGACCGCGCTATGTCGCGATTAAAAAGGGCGAGCACGGTGCCTTACTTTTCGGCGATGATGAATTTTTCAGCTGCGGCGCCTACCCCCTGGAAGACATCCACGACCCAACCGGGGCGGGGGACACCTTCGCCGGCGGCATCGCGGGATATTTGGCCGGAACAGTGAAGACCGTGCATTTCACCGATCTACGCAAAGCGATGATTTACGGCAGCGTGCTCGCCAGTTTCGCAGTCGAAGCATTCAGCCTGGAGCGTTTGCGCAAACTGTCGATGGACGAAATCAAAGAGCGCTATGAGACATTCAAACTCATGAGCCAATTCGAAGTCATGGCCTGATTTTTAATCGGGTCGCTCGCCTAAGATCCATTTCTCGCACAAAATGCACAACGGGCACGAAGGACTCAAACTCAATGCATCTAAAAGAGAATTGACGTTGTGACCTTAGTGGCCTTGGTGCGAGACAAAACAAAGAAATGCGCGCCCGTGAAGATTCGAACTTCAAACCTTCTGATCCGTAGTCAGATGCTCTATCCAGTTGAGCTACGGGCGCGGAGAGAGCGCTAATTTGCGGAGGAAGGAGGAACCGTCAAATAAAGTGCAGAGAATGAAAAAAACTCACGACCGCTTTCGAGATCAGAATCGATTAACTCACGGAGGGTTATGGAGTTGACCTCGCGAACACCACCCACCGTACGATCGCAACCGGCCCAACCGGAGCTCTTCCGGCACAGGTCATCAAATAATAAGCTCACGTCTGTTCACTCGCGAAACAGCGCAACCGGAAAATAATATGAACAAGCAAGGCTCTAACAATCCTGACGTCGACCACAGCGTAACGCGTCGAAAATTTATCGGCACAACCGCTCTCGGAAGCGCGGCGCTGCTAAGTGGAGGGCTGACTTCGCTTCTGCCACGCTCTGCTTCTGCGGCGGGCGGTTTTGATTTTCTTGAAAAAAGTATTCCCGAGCTTCAGGATGCGATGGCGTCCGGCAGGCTGAGCAGCAAGGGATTGGTGATCGATTACCTGGAACGCATCAACTCATTCAACGGACTGCTTCACTCGGTGATTGAAACCAATCCAGATGCCATACCCATCGCCGAAGAACTCGATAACGAACGCCGCCATGGCCATGTGCGCGGACCGCTTCACGGCATTCCCATTTTGGTCAAGGACAACATCGCGACGCACGACAGAATGCAGACGACCGCGGGGTCGTTCGCGCTGGTTGGTAGCCAGGTGCCGTCCGACGCGGTGATCATTCACCGCCTACGCGATGCGGGCGCCGTGATTCTCGGCAAAGCGAATCTGGGCGAATGGGCAAACTTTCGGGACGATGAGGCTGAGACGTATCCTCTCGCGGTCGGCTGGAGCGCGCGCGGTGGGAGCACGAACAATGCCTACGACTTGAGTTACACATCGTGGGGCTCAAGCTCTGGTTCGGCCAATGGCGCTGCGGCAAATCTCTGCGCGGCGGCGATCGGTACGGAGACGGATGGATCAATCACCGGCCCATCTGCCGTTGAGAACATCGTGGGCTTGAAACCGACTCGGGGACTTGTTTCGCAGGACGGCATTATTCCAATCGCTCATCAGCAAGACACAGCTGGGCCGATGGCGCGCAGCGTCACCGATGTTGCGATCCTTCTCGGCGCGTTGCAGTCGCCATTTGGCCCTGTGATCGGGCATCAGCTTCCCCACGATTACACGCAGTTTCTCCAACGCGGTTCGCTCAACGGTGCGCGGATCGGACGCGATGTGCGCTTTTTCGATTACAGCTACTTCGGCAGCGGCATTCCGGGCGACCAAAACACGGTCGCGTTTGCGGAGCACGCGTTGAGCGTAATGGAAAGCCTCGGTGCAACTATTGTAGACACTGATACAGGTGACGTATTCGCGTACACCGCTGACGAGTTCACAGCGCTCCTATATGAATTCAAGGCGCAAATCGCGGAGTATCTCGCCACGCTTACAAACACGAACATGCGGAGCTTGGCTGATCTGATCGCTTTCAACGAAGCGCATTGTCGCGAGGAGTTGGTTTACTATGATCAGGACGTCTTCCTAGCATCGGAACAGACCATGGGTTATCCCCACAACCCCATTTACGTGGCCGCGCGAACGCATGCTACGAATACAGCCCAAGCTGGAATCGATGACGCCCTCGCCGCCGACAATCTCGATGCGATTGTCGCGCCGCATTTGACGAATTCGACCGGACCCGCCGTCGCCGGTTATCCAAACTTGTCGATTCCTGTAGGTATTCGCGATGACGGCAGGCCGGCGGGAATGCTGATGTACAGCACTTTCCTGCACGAACCACAATTGATTGGTTTTGGCTACGATTTGGAGCAGGAGCTCAACGTTCGCAGACAACCGCAGTTCTTACGCTTCATAATCCCGATCCCGAACGGGCATTTTTGCGATCAGCAGAGACAGCCGCAGGGGTTCACTGGTGGAGCGCATCTGACGCACAGAGGCATCTTCTAAGATTGCGACCCCTTCGTGCTTGAGCACGCGAGCAGAATGGCGATTCTGCTCGCGTGACGATTTTCCTTGGGTGCGGCTTTGCAGCGAAATATCGCGAGGGCGGCGGGAATTTTTCGGTGCCGCTGCAATGGATGCTCGGGTTGCGACGATTGAAGCTGGACGCGGTTTGGCTCGAATTGCTGCCGGCAACGCAAGATGCGGGCGACAACCGGGCTAAGATCGACAACTTCCAACGGCAATTACGCGAGCATGGCCTTGCCGGTCGTTACTGCCTGCTTTATCAAAAGCCGGCGAATGACGTCCATGATCTCGACGCGATTCGTTGCATCGGCATTTCAAAGCGCGAACTGCTCGATCGGCTCGCCGGCCCGAACACGCTGCTCAATCTCAGTTATTCGATCCATCCGCCGTTGCTGCTCCAATTCGAGCGACGGATTTTTTGCGATCTCGATCCGAGCGAAATTTTTTACTGGATGACCCGAACAGAGATGGGCCAATCGCACCATCACGAGTTTTGGACGATCGGGCTGAATGTTCGCGGCCCCGACTGCCGGTTGCCGAAGTCGCGCCTGAAATGGAAGACATTTTACCCGCTCGTGGATACTGAATTCTTCCGGCGTCAACCGCGTCCGCGCTCGTCGAAATTTACGACGATAGGGCAATGGTATTGGAGTGGGGCGGTTGAAGTTGGGGGAGAATTTCCAGATTTGTCGAAAAAACTTGCGTTCGAAAAATATCTCGATCTTCCGATACACCTGCCGGAAGCGCGGTTCGAGCTGGCCATGAATATCAACGCTAATGACCCCGAGCGAATGCGTCTCACCGAACGTGGATGGCACGTGGTCGATCCGCACCGGGTCGCGCGAACACCAAGGAAATATCGGAGCTACATTGGGAGCGCACTCGCCGAATTCACAGCGATCAAGGGCGTAGACGTTGCGTGGCAAACAGGTTGGCTCAGTGATCGGGCGGCGAGCTTCCTGGCCTCGGGACGGCCGGTCGTCACCGAAGACACCGGCGCCGCGCCGCATCTTCCGCTGGAGAGCAGCTTCTGTTTTGTCGACGGGCAGGAGGAAGCTCTCGCCGCGATAAAAGAAGTCCTCTCGGATTGGCCAAAGTTTTCAAGGCAGGCACGGCGATGTGCGGTGGAAGTTTTCGATTCGACGAGGAATCTTCGCAAGATTGTCGACCTTTAGGCGAAAAGCACTCGGCTCAAGAAAGAAGCTTGATTCAACGTTGCAAAACGATTTTGGGATGTTACTCGTTGTCCCGTTATGGCTGATTTGATGAAAGCGGATGAGCTGAAGGCCCGCATGAAAAAAGTCCCGGAGTGGGAGTTGGAAAAGAAGCACATCGAACGGACTTTTGAGTTTGATGATTTTGCCGATACGATCGATTTTGTGAATGCCGTCGCCGAAGTGGCGGAGGACGAGGAGCATCACCCCGACATCGATATTCGTTACAATAAAGTGCGGCTGGTTCTTTCGACCCACAGCAAAGGCGGTCTGACCGAACTGGATTTCGCGCTCGCGGAACGAATCGATACATTGTCGGAATAAGCAAGGTGACGGGTGACCAGTGACCAGTCAGTCGACGCGGCTTTGGGTTGCCACTGTGGCGGTGGTTATTGTTGTTATCGCGGTCTGGAAATTTATCGACTATCGGAGCCAACCGCCGCCACCGCCGCATAAAGTGGCCGCGCCAGCAAAGGCGCCGTAATTTTGTAGGACAGCGCGTTGTGCGGTCCTGGACGTCGCAAGCGCGGCGTCCCTGCCATTTTCAGTACGACGTGATCAACGAGCGGCCTTCATCGGCGTCGATAAAGGTGAACATCGTCTCAATCTCGGACCGGCCGGCCATGCCGGCTTCTTTCTTGCGGCGTTTGAGCGTCTCAGAGACTTCGTCGTTCCAGCCACGCTTGCGCATGAATTCATTCCAGACATAGATTTCGTCCTCGGATGGGTGCCGGCCCATACTGAAGCACCATAGAAGCATTTCTTCATCAGTGCCGCCTTGCTTCACTTGTTCGACTAATTGCTTGTAGTTGACGCGCAAAAAGGCGACGCAGCGCTCATCAAAACCCCGGCCGAGATTCGCCTGATAATCCGGAGGCAATTCGCCTTTGGCGTGAGCGCGAATTTTGTCCAACATGCGGGCGAAGTAGACTAATCCGCCCACCTGCACGAACGGACTGCGAAGGTCCAAGTCT
>Ga0209055_1000357_pt1 | contig 32583 bp, 28 predicted proteins | sample GraSoiAngelo_110_FD_185875 | JGI IMG/M metagenome (GOLD analysis project Ga0209055, IMG submission 185875) | Grasslands soil microbial communities from the Angelo Coastal Reserve, California, USA - 14_0903_12_30cm (SPAdes) (version 2) | ecosystem: Environmental > Terrestrial > Soil > Grasslands ... | reverse complement strand
GATCGGGATCGCGCGCGCGGCGTGGTTCCCCACCCTCTCGCTCGGCGGCTCCGAGGGTTACGCGAGCAGCAGCTTCTCGGGGCTCTTCCAGGTGCCGAATCACTTCTGGTCGCTGGGGCCCGATCTCGCGGCTACCCTCGTCGATTTCGGCGCACGCCGTTACCAGGTGCGCGCCGCGATCGCCTCCTACGATCAGAGCGTCGCGACCTACCGCCAGACGGTGCTCAGCGCGTTCCAGGAGGTCGAGGACAATCTCGCGGCGCTCAAGATGCTCGCCGAGGAGTCGACCGCCGAGCGCGCCGCGGCTGATGCCGCAGCCGACACTCTGGCGATCGTCGAGAATCAGTACAAGGCCGGGACCGTGGACTATCTCAACGTGGTCTCCGCCCAGAACGCTTCGCTCGGCGCCGAGCGGGCCTGGCGCGACATCACGAACCGCTCGCTCGCGGCGAGCGTGGCGCTCTTGAAGGCGCTCGGTGGAGGCTGGAGGAGCGACGCGCTACCGTTCAACTGATGTCTGGCCGGCGCGCTTCGGTCCGCTCGCGCGAGCGCAGCGGAGTGGTCTACGGGGGGAGGACCTCCAGCCATGGCAGCCCGCCCGCTACGTCGGGTTCTCCAGGGTGAAGCACTGGCGGTGGTCGTCGTAGGCGAAGACCTCGCCGTACCGTCCCCAGCTGATGATGGTGCGCAGCGTCTGCTCGGCCCCCTCCTCCGCCATGTAGTCCTCGAGCTCGTCGAAGAAGCGGCTCTTGGGGGCTGTGTGGCTGGCGCGCTCGTCCAGCACCCGCCGCACGTGCGCCGCGAGCGGCACGTAGGTGATCAGGTGGCGGGCAAAGAGCTTCTTGCGATCGTCGGTGTCCTCGCGCGTGAACTGCAGACCCGCCTCGGTGAGGCGGATGTCGCCGCCCTCGACCTCGGCGAAGCGCAGCAGCTGCAACGCCTCCGCAGCGGGGAACAGGTCGTCGACCTCCATGCGCAGCTCCTGCGCGATCGCCGGCAGGTCCGCCTTGCCGTTGTAGGGGGGGCCCGCCACCGCTTCCATGAGTCCGGCCAGCACGTTGGACGATACGTGCGTGAGGGTGGTGCCAATGCCGGTGCCCGGGAAACGCTCGGACTTCGGCCCCACGCGCTCGCCGCGCGGCTTCGCGGTCATCTCCACGTATACCCGGTCGACGAGCGCGCGGAAGCGCGGGTCGTCCGGATGGCGGGGCTGCGGCAGATCGACCGCGATCTCGCCCATGACGCGCGCCGGGTGAGTGGAGAAGATCAGCAGCCGGTCGCACATCTCCACCGCTTCCTCGATGTTGTGCGTCACCAGGATCACCGCCTTGATCGGCAGCTGCCCCTCGCCCCAGAGGTTGAGGAAGTCGTTGCGCAGCGTCTCGGCCGTGAGCACGTCGAGCGCCGAGAACGGCTCGTCCATGAGCAGGATGTTGGGGTGTACGACGAGCGCGCGCGCAAAGCCCACGCGCTGGCGCATGCCGCCCGAGAGCTCGCGCGGATAGGCCGACTCGAACCCGTCGAGTCCGATGAGGTCGATGGCCTGGAGAGCCCTGCGGCGCATCTCGGGCTCCGGCATGCCGAGCGCCTCGAGGCCGAGCTGCACGTTCTCGAGCACGGTGAGCCAGGGAAAGAGCGCAAAGCTCTGGAATACCATGGCCATGCCCGCGGCCGCGCCGCCCACCGGCCGGCCGAGATAATTGATCACGCCCCGGGACGGGTCATCGAGCCCGGCGATGAGCCGCAGCAGCGTCGACTTGCCGCAACCCGAGCGGCCGAGGAAGCCGACGATCTCTCCCGGGCGGAGCGTCAGATTGACGTCCTCGAGCACCACGAGTGCGTCGCCGTCCGCCTTGCGGAAGGACTTGCTCACGCCCCGCACGTCGAGGAGCGGAGCCAGGTTCAGGGCGGCGGCGGTGGCATTCACGGGCGTCTCCTCGGACGTGGCTCTTTCAGGCGATGCGGAACTTCCGCTCGGCGCGCGCGTACAGGGGGCGCCAGAACACGCGATTCAGCGTCACGACGAACAGGCTCAGCACGACCGTGCCGAGGACGCTGCGCTGGAAGTCTCCTTGAATCGTGGCTTCCGCGATGTAGGCGCCGAGTCCGTGCGCGGTGAGCTTCTGCTGACCCCAGCTTACGACCTCGGCCACGATGCTGGCGTTCCACGAGCCGCCCGAGGCGGTGATTGCCCCGGTGACGAAGAACGGAAACACGGAAGGCAGCGCCACCCGCCGCCACCACAGCCAGCCGTGCACGCCAAGGTTCTCGGCCGCATAGCGCAGGTCCGGGGCCAGGGCCGATGCGCCGACGATGACGTTGAAGAGGATGTACCACTGGGTGCCGAGGATGATCAGCGGGCTCAGCCAGATATCCGGATCGAGCTTGTGGAGCACGATAGCGGAGATCACGATCGGAAACAGCAGGTTCGCAGGAAAGGCGGCCAGGAACTGCGCGATGGGCTGAGCGATGCTCGCCACGCGCGGGCGTAACCCGATCCATACTCCGATGGGAACCCAGATGAGGCTGGCGAGGGCGATCAGCACCGCGACGCGCAGCAACGTGATGAGCCCGAGGATGACGACTTGCCCGATCTCGGCCGGCCGCACTTCCCCGAGCACGAAGCCCGCGGTCTTCGAGAGCGCCACGAGCCCGATGAGAGCGAGCAGCGCGTACCAGGCATAGTCGACCCAACTCGCGTCCCAGACGCTCGCGCGCCGCTCGAGCGCTGCCGGCGCCGTCGCGCCCGGCCTCATCCCCGCGCGCAGCAGCGCCGCGAACGCGCGCGCGAGAAGGCCGAGAAAGTGCGAGCGCCGCATCATGGTCAGCGCCCAGGAGTGGCTCGGGGTGAGTCCGACCTCCTGATCGAGACGGAACCAATCGGCGCTCGCGGTCAGCGGACGGAACAGCAGCTGGTCGAACACCAGGATCACGACGAACATCGCCCCGATCGCCCAGCCGATGGCGGCGAGGTCCTTCTGCTCGATGGCGAGCGCGATGTAGGAGCCGACCCCCGGCAGTGTGACCGTCGTGTGGCCTACATTGATGGCCTCCGACACCGTCAGAAAGAACCAGCCACCCGACATCGACAGCATCATGTTCCAGATGAGCGCCGGCATGGCGAACGGCACTTCCAGCCGCCAGAAGCGCATCCAGGGGCTGAGGCGGAAGTTGCGCGCCGCCTCGATGAGCTCGTCCGGGATGCTGCGCAACGAGTGATAGAAGCTGAACGCCATGTTCCAGGCCTGGCTGGTGAAGATCAGGAAGATGGCGGCCATTTCCGCGCCGGCCACGCGCCCGGGCGTGAGCTGCAGGAAGAACAGGAGGGTGATCGAGAAGCTCAGGATCGGCACCGACTGCAGGAAATCGAGCAGCGGCACCAGCAACACTTCCGCGCGGCGGCTCTTGGCTGCGAGCGTCGCGTAGGTGAACGTGAAGACGAGCGAGGCGCTCATCGCGATCAGCATGCGCAGCGCGGTCCGCGCCGAGTAGCCGACGAGCGCGGACGGCGCGAGCGAGATCGGCACCGCCTCGAGATGCGCGAGTGAGCCGGCGAGCCCGCGCGCCGCCTGCGCGGCGTAGACGAAGAAGGCGAACACCAGCACGAAAGCGAGCAGGTCCCAGCCGCCCGGCACATAACGGGTCCGCAGTACCGAGATCGGCAGCCGGTCGAGACGCATTCGGCGCAGTTTGCCCGAAGGAGGTGACGATTGGCACCGCGATGACGCGCCCGGGGTGGGCATGGCTCGTGTTGGCAGCGCGCGGTGCAAAACGGCGCGCGAGTGTCGTACGATACTTCGTCATGAAAGCAAGCTTCGCCCCGGCGGCCGCGGCCGCCAGCATCGCTCTCGCCCTGGCGGCCGCTGCGCACACCCAGAGCGACCGGACCTCCGACACCAAGACCGCCATCAAGGAAGATGCCAAAACGGTCGGCCATAGAATCGCGCACAGCGCGCAGACCGTAGGTCATGCGGTCGCCGAGAAGACCAGGCCCGCACGCGAGGCGATCAAGGAAGACTCGAAGAAGGCGGGCCACGCGGTGGCACACGGCGCACGGAGGGTCGGCAAGGCGGTCAAGGAGACTGCCCAGAAGACCAAGGAGAGCGTGAGAGGTAAGTCCGACGAGCCGCAGCCGAAGGACTGAGCCCGAAGAGGTGTGGCCGATGCGCGCGCCAGCGGGCTTGCATCTGGACTACGTCTCACTGGCCGAGTACCAGGCGGCCGAGTGGGGCGACGTGCTGGGTGTCGCCACCTTCAGTGGCACGCGCGACCGCGTGGGGGCGACGGTCGCGGAGATCCCCGTCGCCGAGGTCAGCACGCCGGTGCTCCCCGGCACCGGGCACGTCTTCGAAGTCTGGCGCTGCAACCGCCCCGCGACCTCCGGCCAGCGCCAGCGCGTGCGCTTTCGCCGCACCGCCGACATGCTGTTCGGCTGCATTGCGGTGAGCGAAGCGCAGCTCGCCGCAGCGGCGGCGGGACCTGACAGAGCCCGGTGCAGCCGGGCCGGGCATGCCGCGGGGCACGGCGCGCTGCACGAAGCCACGTCCCAGGCCTACCGGGAGATCTGCGCTGCGGTCGATGCGGAGAACTACCCTCACCTGCTGCGCGTCTGGAATTATCTGCCGGACATCAATCGCGATGCCGACGGCACCGAGCGCTACCGGCAATTCAACAGCGCGCGCCAGCACGCGCTGCGCGAGAGCGGCCGCTCGCTCGCCGGCAACGTCCCGGCCGCTTCCGCTCTCGGCGCGGCGAGCAACAGTCCGCTGGTCGTGTACTTCCTCGCCAGCCGCAGCGCACCCTGCTTCGTCGAGAATCCCCGCCAGCTGAGCGCCTACCACTACCCGCGGCAGTACGGGGTCCACAGCCCGGTGTTCTCGCGGGCGACGCTCTGGCGGGCGCCGGACGGACTCGCGCTCTTCATCTCCGGCACGGCGAGCATCGTCGGCCACCGCTCGCTCCACGTCGGCGACACCGCGGCCCAGACGCGCGAGACCCTCACCAACATCGAAGCGCTGCTCGCGGAGGCGAATCGCGCGGCGCGCGGCGCACACTTCCGGTTGGGCGCGCTCGCGCTGAAGGTGTACGTGCGGCGACCCGCGGACCTGCCCGTCATCGAGGCGGAGCTCGCGGCCGCACTCGGCGAATCCGCCCGGGTCATTTACCTCCAGGCGGACATCTGTCGGCAGGACCTGCTGGTCGAGATCGAAGCGACCGGCATGTGTCCGCTCGACGCGGCCGCCTGAGGCACGCGCGCACGGCATGCGTACCCCGGGGACCGCGCCGCTCGCGCTGCTCGCGGCTGCGGCGCTCGCCGCGGGGGCCACGCCTGGCACGCGAGCCGCACCTAGGCCGCTGTGGGAGCTCGGCCTCGGAGGCGGCGCGCTGATCTTCCACGATTACCGCGGCGCCGACACGATGCACGTTTACCCGGTGCCGGTGCCGTATCTCGTGTACCGCGGCAAGTTCCTGCGCTCCGATCACAACGGGCTGCGCGGCAGGCTCTTCGACGCTGAGCGCATCCAGCTCAACCTGAGCGTCAACGGCACGACCCCGGTGCGCAACGACTCCTCGAGGCACGGGATGCCGGACCTGCGCCCGACGGTGGAGGTGGGACCGGCGCTCGATGTGCACCTGTGGAAGAGCGGCGACCGGCTTCTCAAGCTCGATCTGCGGCTGCCGGCGCGCGCGGCCTTCACGGTCGAGGCCTCCCCGCGCGTGGTCGGGGTTTTTCTCGCGCCGAATCTCAACCTCGACATCGGCCAGCGGCGCGGGGACGACGGCTGGAAACTCGGCCTCCTCGCCGGCCCGCTGTTCGCGACCCGCCGCTATGACGAGTACTTCTACGGCGTCGCGCCGCCGTACGCGAGCGCCGGTCGCCCCGCCTTCGAGGCGCGCGGCGGCTACGCCGGCACGCAGCTCCTCGCCGCGCTCACGCGCCGTTATCCACGCTACTGGCTGGGAGCGTACCTGCGGCACGACGCGCTCGCCGGCGCCAGCTTCGCGGCGAGCCCGCTGGTCAGACGCGAGAGCTACTGGTCGGGGGGTTTCGGCATCGCGTGGATCATCGGCCGCTCCTCGCGCGTCGTGGAGAGCGAGGATTGACGTCCTCCCGCACACACCTGGTCCTCATCCCGAGCTACAACCCGGGATCGAAGGGCGTCGACACGGTGCGGGCGGCGCGGGCCGAGTGGGATCCGGTATGGGTGGTCGTCGACGGCAGCACCGACGGCTCGGGCGATGCGCTCGCCGTCATGGCGCGCACCGATCCGAAGCTCCGCGTGTTGTTGCGTACCGGGAACGGCGGCAAGGGAGCGGCGCTCTTCGATGGCCTCACCGCCGCCGGGCGCGCCGGCTTCACCCACGCGCTCGTCATGGACGCCGACGGCCAGCACCCCGCGCAGCTGATCGGCGCCTTCATGGCCGCCTCGATGGCCGCGCCCGAGGCGATGATACTCGGCGAGCCGCGGTTCGACGCCAGCGCGCCGCGCGTTCGCCTCCGTGGCCGGCGGATCGCCAACTGGTGCACCAACCTCGAGACGCTCTGGGCCGGCATCCCCGACGCGCTGTGCGGCTTTCGTGTCTATCCGATCGCACCGCTCCTCGAGGCCATGCGCTCGACCCGCTGGATGCGGCGCTTCGATTTCGACCCGGAGGCCGCGGTGCGCCTCTCCTGGCGCGGCGTTCCTGCGCTGAAGCTGCCCGCCCCGGTGCGCTACTTCAGCGCCGCGGAAGGCGGTGTGTCACACTTTAATTACTGGCGCGACAACGTGCTGCTGACATCGATGTACCTGCGGCTGTTGGCGGGCTTCGTACTGCGCCTGCCGCTCCTCATCGCGCGGCGCCTTGTATAATGCCGGCCGGCCGTTTTGGCGAGCTCCGCTAAGGATAAAATGTCCGAGAAAGTGTCGCCCCTCCGGCAGCCGGCTGCCCCGGTGAGCGCCGCCGCATTCATGCACGAGGTCGCCGGCCTGATCGTCGAGGCGCTGAACCTGGACGTGGCGCCCGCGGACATCGATCCGGCGCAGCCGCTCTACGGCGAGGGCCTGGGCCTGGACTCGATCGACATCCTGGAGATCGCGCTCGCGGTGTCCAAACGCTACGGCGTGCAGCTGCGCGCCGACGGCGAGGAGAACGAGCGCATCTTCGGGTCGCTCCGCCAGCTCGCCGATTACATCACCGCCCACAGGACGAAGTAGATATCTCGCCCACGCTGCCGCTGATTGCGCACCCGTCCGCCGGCGCTGTTCTCGCCTATCGCGCCGGGGCGCCGATTCGCGCCGGCGAGTTCCTCGCCGACGTCGCGCGCGTGGCGGAGCGGCTCGGCGCGGGCCGCCACGTGCTCAACGCCTGCGCCGACCGCTACCACTTCACGGTGGGTTTCGCCGCAACGCTCGTGTCCGGGAGGCTGAGCCTCCTGCCCTCGACGCACACCGCTCAGGTCATCCGCCAGCTGCGCGCCTATGCTCCGGACGTCGTGTGTCTCACGGACGCGGACGACTGCGACATCGAGCTGCCGCGCGTGCCGTACCCGCGGACCGCCGCCGCGTCGGACGCGAGCCCGCCCGGTACGCCTGCCGTGCCGGCTGCGTCGATGTCGGTGCCGGCGATCGGCGCTGCGCAGCCCGCCGCCTGCGTATTCACCTCCGGCTCGACCGGCACGCCGGTTCCCCATCGCAAGAGCTTCGGACCGCTCATCGCCTGCGTGGGCGAAGAAGCCCGGCGACTCGGGATCGCGGACGGAACCTCCCGCGCCATCGTCGCCACGGTCCCGCCGCAGCACATGTACGGTCTCGAGTCGAGCGTGCTGATGGCTCTGGCAACCGGGCACGCGCTGTGCGCCGAGCGTCCGTTCTATCCGGCCGACATCGCCGCCGTGCTGGCCGCCGTGCCGCGCCCGCGGATTCTCGTCTCGACTCCCGTTCACCTGCGGGCGCTGCTCGAGTCCGGCATCGCGGTGCCCGCGACGGAGCTGATCGTGTGCTCCACCGCGCCGCTCGCCGCGCCGCTCGCCGCCGACATCGAGCGGCGCTGCGCGACGAGGCTGCTCGAGGTCTACGGCTCGACCGAGACCGGGCAGATCGCGCTGCGCCGCCCGACCGAGGGACCCGAGTGGCGACTGTGGCCCGGCATCAAGCTGTCCGCCAGGGGTGAGGAGACGTGGGCGCAGGGCGGTCACATCGAGCAGCCGACCCGCCTGTGGGACGTGCTCGAGGTGACGGGCGCCGGGCGGTTCCTCCTGCACGGGCGCGTGGCGGACCTCGTCAACATCGCCGGCAAGCGCAGCTCCCTCGCCTACCTCGATCACCAGCTCAATTCCATCCCCGGTGTCGTCGACGGCGCGTTCTTTCACGTCGATGATCCGCGCGCCGCCGCTCGCGGCGTGGCGCGCGTGGCCGCCTGCGTCGTGGCCCCGCAGCTCGATACGGCGCAGGTGGTGGAGGAGCTGCGCCGGCGGATCGATCCGGTGTTCCTGCCGCGCCCCCTGGTCTTCGTGGCTCAGCTGCCGCGCAACAGCACCGGCAAGCTGCCGCAGGAGGCCCTGAGATCCCTCGCCGCGGCGCACTTGAAGTCCGCCTGAGAGCCAAGGGCCCCATGGGCGCCGTCACCACGGTCACGATTGCCGCCGAGCATCCGGCGCTCGCCGGACATTTTCCGGGGGCGCCCATCCTGCCCGGGGTGTTGCTGCTCGATGAGATGGTGCGCGCGGTGGAGCAGGAGCGCGCACAGGCCGGCGCGCGCTGGCGCATCGCCGCGGCGAAGTTCGTGAAGCCGGTGGGCCCGGGAGAAACGCTGACTCTCGAGCACGACGCGCTGCCGAACGGCTCGATCACGTTCCGCATCTCGAGCGGCGGCAAGGCGGTTGCCCACGGGTTACTTGTGCCGGCGCACCCGGGCGCACGAGCCGCACCATGACCGGCAGGCATGAAACCTCGCCCGCGCCGCGCGCGAGCGCCGCGCAATGGGCGCTCGCGCGCGAGCGCGGCAGCGCGACGCTGCTCAGGATAATGATTTTCGTCGCGCTCCACATGGGGCGCCCGCTGGCGCGGTGCATGCTCTACCTCATCGCCGCGTATTTCTTCGCCTTCGCCCCCGGCGCGCGCCGGAGCTCCCGCCAGTATCTGCGCCGCGTGCTCGGACACGAGCCCACCGCCCGTGAGCGCTTTCGCCAGGTGTCCGCCTTCGCCTCGACCATTCTCGATCGTCTTTACTTCATGCGCGCTCGCTACGAGCTGTTCGACATCTCGATCGAGGGCGAGCCGCTCATGGAGGAGACTTTCGCGCGCGGTCGCGGGGCGTTTCTCGTCGGCGCGCACCTCGGAAGCTTCGAGCTCATGAGCGCCCTGGGCCGGCGCCGCCCGGGCCTCTCGGTGGCGATGGCGATGTACGAGCACAACGCCAACCGCGTCGCCACCCTCCTCCGGGCCGCCAGTCCCGGCTGCGCACCCGAGATCATCGCGCTCGGACACCTCGAGGCGATGCTGCGTATCAACGACTGCCTGGAGCAGGGCAAGTTCGTCGGCATACTGGCCGACCGCACGCTCGGGGATGCGCCGGCGCAGGTGGTGAGCTTCCTCGGACGCCCTGCGCTTTTTCCCTCGGGCCCCATGCGCGCCGCCGCGGCGCTCAAGCGCCCGGTGATCTTCATGACCGGGCTCTACCGCGGTGGCAACCGTTACCACGTGGTGTTCCGGCAGATCGCCGACTTCTCGCGGCCCGCCCCGGGCGGCCGCGAGGCGGCGGTGCGTGCGGGGATCGTGCGTTACGTGGCGGTGCTCGAGGAGTACTGCCACAGCGATCCGTACAACTGGTTCAACTTCTACGACTTCTGGCACGGGGCCGACGCCACCGCCGGTGCCTCGGCCGGCGCCTCCGCGAGCGAGCCCGGGGCGGGCGCGTGAGGCGGGGAGCCCGGCCCGCCGGCGTCGCGGCTGCGCTCGCCTTCGCCGTCACCTTCGCCTTCGCGGACCCGTACGTCTTCACCGCCGCCCGGGCGGCCGCGGGGACGGCCGATGAGGCAACCTCGCCGCAGCCGGTGGAGTACGAGCGGCTGCTGAAGCTGCTCGCCGCCCGCCGCCATGGTCACGTCACCTTCACCGAGGTGCAGCGGCTCGCCATTCTCGATCGCCCGCTCGAGTCATCGGGGGAGCTGCTCTACGACGCACCCGACCGTCTCGAGAAGCGCACTCTGAACCCCCGGGCCGAGACGCTGGTCCTCGAGCACGGCGTGCTGACGGCGCATCGCGGGCATCGCACCTACCTCATGCCGCTGCGCGACTATCCGCAGGTGGCGCCCTTCATCGAGAGCATCCGCGCGACGCTCGCCGGAGATCGGGAGGCGCTGGAGCGTCTCTTCCGCGTCGGGTTCGAGGGGAGTCTCGCGCACTGGTCGCTCCTCCTCGTGCCCACCGACGCGAGGCTCGCGGGGGCCGTGCGGGAAATCCGCATCGAAGGCGAGCGCGATGCGATCCGCTCAGTCGATATCCGCCACGGCGACGGCGATCGATCGCTGCTGCGCATCGGCCCTGAAGTCAGCCCATGACGCGCCCGGGTGGCGCGGCGACCCCGATCTGGGCGGTGCTGGCGATCATCGCGGCGGCGATCGTCGCGCACGCGAGCTACACCGCGGACCTGTCGGCCTTTCTGCCGCGCAGTCCCACCGCAACCCAACAGCTCCTCATCGAGCAGCTGCGCTCGGGTCCCGCGGCGCGTCTCCTGCTCCTCGCCATCGAGGGAGGGAGCGGCGCCGAGCGCTCCCAGGTGTCGGCGGAGCTCGCACGCCGGCTGCGAGCCGACCCTGCGTTCGTCGCCGTCAACAACGGCGACGCCGCGGGCCTCGAGCGGGACCGGGAGTTCCTCTTCGCGCATCGATACCAGCTGAGCGAGAGCGTGACACCCGAGCGCTTCAGCGCAGCAGGCCTGCGCGCGGCGATCACCGACTCGCTGGACCTCCTGGCTTCACCCGCGGGGACACTCTTGAAGCCACTGCTCACGCGGGACCCGACCGGCGAGATGCTCGGCATCCTCGATACACTCGGAGCGGGGCGGCTTCCCCGCGCCGCCGAGGGCGTGTGGAGCTCGCCCGATGGCCGACATGCACTGCTCATGGCGCAGGTCCGCGCCGCAGGCTCCGACACCGACGCGCAACAGGCGGCCTGCGACACGGTCCGGCGGGCGTTCGCCTCGAGCCTCGGCGCGATCCCGGCCGCCGCCCGTCCCAGCGTCACGCTCCTCATGACCGGACCCCCGGTGTTTGCGGTGGCCTCCCGCGCCCTGATCAAGGGCCAAGTCATGCGCCTCTCGGCGCTGGCCGCCCTGCTCGTCGCGGTGCTGCTGCTCACGGTGTACCGCTCGCTTCCGGCTCTCGCGCTGACGCTCGTGCCGGTCGCCTCGGGTGCGCTCGCCGGGATCGCCGCCGTGGCGCTCGGCTTTCCCGCCGTCCACGGCATCACCCTCGGCTTTGGCATCACACTGATCGGGGAAGCGGTCGACTACTCCATCTATTTCTTCGTCCAGCAGGCGGCGGACTGGCAACATTCGGTGTGGCCGACGATCCGCTTAGGGATGCTGACTTCGATCTGCGGCTTGGCGGCGCTCCTGCCCTCGGCGTTCCCGGGCCTCGCGCAGCTCGGGCTGTACTCGGTCACGGGTCTCGTGGCCGCTGCCCTCGTGACGCGCTTCGTGTTGCCGGCTTGGCTGCCGCGCGCGTTGGCGATCCGCGACCTGAGCGGGCTCGGGGTGCGGCTCGCGGGCGCGCTGCCGCACCTGCGCCGTACGCGGATCGCGCTCGTGCCCGTGGCGTTGCTCGCCGCCGCGGCGCTCTACGCCCATCGCGGCACGCTGTCGCATCGCGAGCTGTCCGCATTGAGCCCGATTCCAGCTGCAACCCAGGCGCTCGATGAAGAGCTGCGCATCGAGGCCGGCGCACCGGACATGCGCTACGTGATCGTGGCATCGGCGCGGGATCGCGAGTCGGCGCTCGCCGCCGCCGAGCGGCTTGCAGCCCCGCTTGAGACGCTCGTTGAGCAGGGTGCGATCGGGGGCTTCGACTCTGCGGCGCGCTACCTGCCGCCGCTCGCCGTGCAGCGGGCGCGGCAGGCGAGTCTTCCTCCGCCCACGGAGATCGGCGCGCGCCTCCGCGAGGCGCTCTCAGGCGCGCCGGTGAGCGCCTCGAGGCTCGAGCCGTTCGTGCTCGACGTCGAGCGCGCGCGCAGCGCCCCACCGCTGACCCGCGCCGACCTCGAGGGCACCTCCTTCGCGGCCGCGGTGGATGCGCTGCTCGTGCGAAGCGCCGACGGCTGGTCGGCGCTGCTGCCGCTCGCGGCCCTCGGCTCCGGCGATCTCAAGCCGGGCGCGGTCGCGCAGGTGCGCGCGGCACTCGCCGGGGAGCCTCGCGTGCACACAGTGCTGCTCGACCTCAAGGCCGAGGCCGACCGGCTCTACTCGAGCTATCTCACGGAGGCGGCACGGCTGGCGCTCGCCGGGCTCGGTGCCATCGTGCTGCTGCTCGTGCTCGCCCTGCGCTCGCCGGGGCGGGTCGCGCGAGTGGTGGCGCCGCTCGCGCTCGCCGTGCTCGCGGTCGCGGGAGTCCTGGTCGCGCTCGGCGGGCGACTCACCATCCTGCACCTCGTCGGGATGCTCCTGATCGTTGCGGTCGGCTCGAACTACGCGCTGTTCTTCGACCGCAGTGGTGAGCCGCCAGGGCGCGCCTCCCTGCCGCTCACTCTCGCCTCGCTCCTCGTCGCCAACATCGCCACGGTGCTGACCTTCGCCGTGCTCGCCTGCTCGCGCGTCCCGGTGCTCGCCGAGCTCGGCTCCACCGTCGCCCCCGGCACCCTCCTCGCGCTCGTCTTTTCCGCGCAGCTCAGCCGGCCGCAGAGGCCGGCGGCCGCGGCGCTGGTGAGCGCGCGATGATCCGCAGCATCGTTGACGCCGCGCACTCAGGCAGGAGCGCCCCCACCCTGATCGTGATGCTGCCCCCCGCCTACAGCGGTCCCGAGGATTTCGTGCGCGCGGGTTTCGTCGCGGCAGCGCGCGAGCGGCGACTCGATGTCGACCTCGCGTTCGCGGCGCTCGAGCTGCGGCACGTCGCCGACCGCACCGTGCTCACGGCGCTGTGGCAGGAGCTGCTCTCGCCGGCACGGGCGCGGGGCCGCGCGGTGTGGCTCGGCGGCATCTCGTTCGGGGCTTACCTCGCGCTCTGCTGCGCCGAGCGCCACCCGGGCGAGCTCGCGGGGCTCTGTGTGCTCGCCCCCTGGCTCGGCACTCACCTCATCACCGGGGAGATCGCACGCGCGCCGGATGTTCACGCCTGGGAGGCGGGCGAGCCTGCCGAGGACGACGAGGAGCGGCGTGTCTGGCGCTTCATAAAGACGCAGGCCTCGCGGGCGCTGCCGATTCATCTCGGAATCGGGCGCGACGACCGCTTCGCCGGGCGCCACCGGCTGATGGCCGCGGCGCTCGAGCCCGATGCCGTCGACATCGTGCCCGGGCGCCACGACTGGCCGACCTGGGGGCGACTCTGGGAGCGATTTCTCGACCTCTGGCTGGCGGGCAATTTCACGGCGGATCCCGCCTAGGAGAGAATTTCCGACCGATGCCGGCTTACGCTCCTCCACTAGCGCGGCGACCGTGGCGACCGGCGCCGCTCATCCGCGGCTCGGTCGCGCTGCACCTCGCCGCGGCCGGCGCAGCGCTCGCACGCCCGCAGTGGTGGCCGTGGGCGCTGTCGGCGGTCGTGGCCGATCATGTGCTGCTCGGCGCGGTGGGACTATGGCCGAGAAGTAAGCTGCTCGGCCCCAACTGGACGCGCCTGCCCGAGGCCGGCGCCGGCGGCGCGGCGGCCATCGCCATCACCTTCGACGACGGGCCCGATCCCGACGTCACGCCGCGCGTGCTCGCGCTGCTCGATGAGCACCGCGCGCCCGCGACCTTCTTCTGCGTCGGCGAGCGGGTCAACCGGCACCCCGCGCTGGCGCGCGAGATCGTCGAGCGCGGCCATACCATCGAGAACCACAGTCAGCGCCATCTCCACCGCTTCTCGCTCCTCGGGCCGCGCGCGCTCGCGGACGAGATCGCCCGCGCGCAGCAGGCGATCCTCGCGGCGACCGGGGAGGTGGCGCAGTTCTTTCGCGCCCCCGCGGGATTGCGCAATCCCTTCCTCGAGCCGGCGCTGGCGCGCGCTAACCTGCGCCTGGTGAGCTGGACGCGGCGCGGCTTCGACACGGTGAGCGGCCGTGCGCAGGGCGTCCTCGGCAGGCTGACGCGCGGCCTCGAGGCGCGCGACATTCTGTTGCTGCACGACGGGCGCTCGGCGCGCACCACCACCGGGAGTGCCGTGATCCTCGAGGTGCTGCCGCCGCTCCTCGCGGCCATCGCCGCGGCCGGACTCACTCCCGTGACGCTGCGCGCGGCGGCGGATCGTGCCGCGCGCAGCCCGTGACGTAGACTAGCGGCGCATGAAGGCGCTTGCGCTCACGAGCTATACGGCCACGAGCTGCATCGGGCGCGGTGTCGAGGCCACCCTCGCGGCGCTACGCGAGCGGCGCACGGGACTTGAGCGCTGCGCCTTCGAGACGGTGACGCTGGACGCGTTCGTGGGCGAGGTCGCGGGAGTCGATGAGGCGCCGCTCCCGCCGGGGCTGCGAGAGTACGAGTGCCGCAACAATCGCCTGGCGCAGCTCGGGCTCGTGCAGGACGGGTTTGCCGAGGCCGTGAGACGCAGCGCGGGGCGCCATGGGCGCGAGCGTGTCGGAGTGTTTCTCGGCACCAGCACCTCCGGGATCCTCGAGACCGAGCTCGCCTACCGGCGTCGCGACCCCGCGAGCGGCGCGCTGCCGGCGGAGTTTCGCTACCGTGGCGCGCACAACACCTTCTCGCTGGCGGCCTTCGCGCGCGAGGCGCTCAAGCTCGCCGGCCCCGCGGTGGTGATCTCTTCGGCCTGCTCCTCGAGCGCCAAGGTGTTCGCCTCGGCGCGCCGCGCCATCGAGGCGGGGCTGATCGATGCGGCGCTGGTGGGCGGGGTCGACTCGCTGTGCCTCACCACGCTCTACGGCTTTCACTCCCTGCAGCTGGTGTCGCGCGGCCCCTGCCGGCCCTTCGACCTCGCGCGCGACGGGATCTCGATCGGCGAAGCCGCGGCGTTCGCGCTCCTCGAGCCCGCCGGCGCGAGCCTCGATGGGGATGCGGTGCTGCTGCTCGGGGTGGGCGAATCGAGCGACGCCTACCACATGTCCGCTCCGCATCCGGAGGGCCGCGGCGCCCGCGCCGCCATGCTCGCGGCCCTCGAGACCGCCGCGCTCGATCCGTCCGACATCGAGTACATCAACCTGCACGGCACCGGCACACCGAGCAACGACGAGGCCGAGTCGCGCGCAGTTTCGGGGGTACTCGGCACGCAGGTCCCGGCGAGCTCGACCAAGGGCGCCACCGGTCACACGCTCGGCGCCGCGGGCGCGCTGGAGGCGGTGATCTGCGCACTCGCGCTGCGACACGGGCTGATGCCGGCGGGCGTCAACACCAACGAGGTGGATCCCGCGCTCGCGGTGCACTACCTGCTCGAGAACCGCGCCGCACCGCTCTCGCGCGTGATGAGCAACTCCTTCGGCTTCGGGGGCTCGAATTGCTGCCTGATCTTCGGCCGCGGCGGGTGAGGCCGTGACGGCGCTGGAAGCCTGTGTCGACGGCATCGGCCTCGTGGGACCCGGCATCGCCAACTGGCCCGACGGCGCGCGGATGCTGACGGGGGAGACGCCCTGGGTGCGCTCGCCCACGCGGCTGCCGCCTCTTCAGTGCCTGCCGAGCGCCGAGCGGCGGCGCACCGGCGCCGTCGTGCGCCTCGCGCTCACCGCCGGTCTCGAGGCGACGGAGCGCGCCGGAGTCGATGCGGCGAGGCTGCCGGCGGTGTTCACCTCCTCGGGCGGCGACGGCGAGAACTGTCACGAGATCTGCCAGGTGCTGGCCTCGGCGGACCGGCAGCTCTCGCCCACGCGCTTTCATAACTCGGTGCACAATGCGGCCGCAGGCTACTGGGGCATCGCGACCGGCGCGACGGCCGCGTCGAATGCCTTATGCGCCTATGATGCGAGCTTCGGCGCGGGGCTCCTGGAAGCCCTGACGCAGGTGGTCGTCGAAGGGACCGCGGTGCTCCTCATCGCCTATGACGCGAGTTACCCCGAGCCCATGCGGAGCGCGCGCCCCATTGCGGACGCGTTCGGCGTAGCGCTGGTGCTCTCGCCGAAGGCGGGTGCGGCGTCGCTCGCGCGCGTCGTGACCACGCTCGGGCGTGCTCCCGCGGATCGCATGCCGGACGCCGCACTCGAGAGCCTGCGCACCTCGATTCCGGCCGCCCGCAGTCTCCCGCTGTTGGCGCAGTTGGCGCGGCGCACCGCGGGCAGCGTCGTCCTCGACTACCTCGACGGTGAGCGCCTCACCGTGCAGGTGCGCCCATGCCTCTAGACCGGCAGTGGATCGAGCAGCACATTGCGCACAAGGGCCGCATGTGCCTGCTCGACGAGGTGCTGTCGTGGGACGCCGCGCGCATCCGCTGCCGGAGCGCAACGCATCGCAGCGCCGACAATCCGCTGCGTCTGCACGGCCGACTCGGCGCGGCGTGCGGCATCGAGTACGCCGCGCAGGCCATGGCGGTGCACGGAGCGCTCATTGCCGCCAGCGCGCCGCTTGCGAGCACCGTCGCCACGAGCGTTCGCGGCAGCATCGGCTCGAGCGTCGGGTACCTGGCGAGCGTGCGCAACGTGTCGCTGCGCGTCGAGCGGCTCGATGACCTGGAGGCCGATCTGATCGCCGCCGCCGAGCGCCTCACCGGCGACGGCCGCACGGTGCTCTACGAATTCTCGGTGTCGAGCGGGCGGCTGCAGCTCCTCAGCGGACGCGCCAGCATCGTGTTCGACGCCAGCTTCGGGCTGCCCGCCACCGGAACCCACGCATGAGCGAGCCGCGTGCGACGAGCGCCACCGGGCGACGCGCCCTGGTGACCGGCGGCAGCGGCGCGATCGGCGGCGCCGTGTGCCGGCGGCTCGCGCGCGACGGACACCACGTGTACGTGCACTCGCACCGCGGCGTCACCGTCGCGGAAGCGCTGGTGGGCGAGATCCGCGCGGGCGGCGGTGAGGCGACGCTCGTCAGCTGCGACCTCACGGACGGCGCCGCCACGCGCGCCTCGCTCGAGGCGGTGCTGGAGCAGGGCCCCATCCAGATCCTGGTCAACAACGCCGGGGTGCACGACGATGCGGTGCTGCCGGGCATGAGCGCGACGCAGTGGCAGAGGGTGATCGATGTGTCGGTCAACGGCTTCTTCAACGCCACGCAGCCGCTGCTGCTGCCCATGATCCGCACCCGCTGGGGCCGGATCGTCAACGTGTCATCGGTCGCCGCCCTCATCGGCAACAAGGGTCAGGTCAACTACGCCGCCGCCAAGGGTGCCCTGAACTCGGCCACCAAGGCGCTCGCGCTCGAGGTCGCAACGCGCGGCATCACGGTGAATTCGGTCGCGCCCGGCATCATCGGCACGCCGATGACGGCCGGCCTCTTCGATGCGAAGGCGATCGAGCGACTGGTGCCCATGAACCGTCTCGGCTCCCCCGAGGAAGTCGCCGCCGTCGTGTCGTTCCTCGTGTCCGAGGAAGCCGCGTACGTGACCGCGCAGGTCATCTCGGTGAGCGGCGGCATGGCCTGAAGGAGATCAGTATGCTCATCGGTCTCGCCGCACCGAACCCTGACGCTCAGCGGAGATCCGCATGCTCGTGAGGCCCCGCGTCGACTTTTGTGGGACCGCCCGCCGTGTACTCATCGCGGCGGCCGCGACGGTGACCCTGTGCGTCGCGGCGACGGGCGCGCGGGCGGCCACTGCGCAGCCCGCCCCCGCCGCGGCGCCATCGGCCGCCCATCTCATCGAGACCCTCGGCCTGCACGTCGCGCCGCAGCCCGTGCGCGAGCGCCAGGGGTGGCACTCGCCGCGCATCGTGCTGGTGAATCCGGAGCTGCATGAGCTGCTGCCGCAGCTGCAGCAGGCCGCCCCGCACGCGAAGCTCATCGAGATGAGCGCCGCCTCCGCGCGGGAGCTTGCCGGCGCCGATGCCGCGCTCGGCGTGTGCTCGGCGGAGGTGCTCTCGAAGGCGAAGCAGCTGCAGTGGATCCAGTGGCTGGCGGCGGGGGTCGAGCGCTGCGTGCAGCAGCCGCTGGTGCGCGAGCGTCACATGCTCCTGACCAACCTGCAGCGCACCATGGGTCCGAGCATGGCCGAGCACGTGCTGGGAATGATGCTCGTGCTGAGCCGCCACCTGGACTACTTCCTGAAGCAGCAGCAGCAGGCTCACTGGGTGAAAGACGACGACGCGCGGGCGCCGCAGCTCGCCGACCTCGAGGGCAGGACGGTGCTGGTAGTCGGCCTCGGCGGCATCGGCACCGAGGTCGCCCGGCGCGCCCATGCCTTCGGCATGCGCGTCATCGCGACCCGCGCGAGCGGACGCACCGGACCCGATTTCGTCAGCTACGTGGGCCTCCCCGACGAGCTGCCGAAGCTCGCGAAGGATGCCGACTTCATCGTCAACTGCACGCCGCTCACGCCGCAGACGACCGGCGTCTTCAACAAGGAGTTCTTCGCCACCCTCAAGCCCGGCGCGTATTTCATCAGCGTGGGGCGTGGCCGCAGCACCGTGACGGCCGATCTGATCGCGGCGCTCGCGAGCGGAGGGCTCGCCGGCGCGGGCCTCGACGTGGTGGATCCCGAGCCCCTGCCGCCGGACAGTCCGCTCTGGCATCTGCCGAATGTCATCATCACGCCGCACGTCTCGGCCGACACCCCGTTCGCGGAGGAGCAGCGCAACGCGGTGGTGGTCGAGAACCTGCGCCGCTATGCGGCCGGCGAGCCGATGCTGTCGGTGGTGGATGTCGAGCGCGGGTACTGAAGCTCCGCGCGCTTTCCACCCGCGCGTCGGGCGCCGCTCTAGGGGCGCTCGCGCAGCCAGGAGATGATGCGGGAGGGGATCTCGTCCGCCCCCTTGCGGCTCGCGTACATGCCGATGTGCCCGGTGTCGATTCCGCAGCCGGTGTAGTCGCGGCTGCCGAGGCAGCGCTCCATGGCGGCCGAGGCGGCCGGCGGCACGATGTGATCGCCGAGGGCGTAGAGATTCAGCACCGGCTGAACGATGGCGGCGAGGTCCACCCGCTTGCCGCCGATCCGGAGCGTGCCGCGGATCAGGCGGTTCTCCTGGTAGAACCAGCGGACGAACTCGGCCAGCGCGACCGCCGCCTGCGGCGGGCTGTCGAAAATCCAGCGCTCCATGCGCACGAAGTCCTCGAGCGCTCGCTGATCGCTGTTGCCGGCGAGCAGGCGCACGTACTTCTGCTGCGTGAGGCGAAAGGGCATCAACGCCAGGAACAAGCCGTTGAGCGCCTCGCCCGGAACGTTGCCGCTCTGCCGGAGCAGCTCGGTGTCGAGCTCGCGGACCCATTTCGAGAGCAGATTGTCGGGCGTGTGGAAATCCACCGGCGTGGTCAGCGTGACGAGGTTGGCCACCTCCCGTCGGTGCAGCGCCGTGTAGCACAGGCTCAGCACCCCGCCCTGACACACCCCGAGCAGGTCGAGCGAGCTCGTGCCCCGGCTCACCAGGATATGGCGCACACAGCCCCCGAGATGGCGCTCGACGTAGTCCTCGAGATCGAGGCAGCGGTCGGCGTCGTCGGGATCGCCCCAGTCGATGAGGTACACGCTCAAGCCCGCATCGAGCAGCCGGCGCACGAGCGAGCGGTCCGGCTGCAGGTCGAGCACGTACGGGCGGTTGACGAGCGCGAAGCAGATGAGGAGCGGCCGCGCGGCCGACCGCTGCGGCGCATCGCGGGCGGCCTCGCGGAGGGGCAGATACTCGTAGAGAGTCGTCTTGCCGAAGCTCCACACGGCGCGCTTCGCCGAGCAGCCCACGGTGACGTCGCGCGCCTGGCGCAGTCGCGCCAGCGTGTCAGCCACACGCAGCGTGAGCTCGGGAACGAATGCCCCGGCGGCGCCGGCGAGGAACGAGGCGTCGGCGCTGAACGGCCTCAAGCGCGCGGCTTCCGCGCGCGCCGGGACCGTCGATCGCGCGCCGGTGTGCTCGCGGGTCGCTTTCCGGCTCCTCGCCCCGCAGTCGCTCGATCGGGCTGCGGCGGTTTTGCGCGGCGCGCCTCAGTCAGCTCGGCGAGCTGCGTGCGGAGCTCCTTGAGCTGCGCGTAGAGCGCGTCCACTTCGTTGCGGCTCGGCAGGCCGAAGGCGCGCACCAGGGTCTCGGCGTGGCGGCGTTGCTCGACGAGCAGCGCCGCGGAGGCGTTCGCGAGCTGCGCCTGCAGGCGGCAGAACTCCTCCTTGCGCACGGTCGCGGCGTAGCTCTCCTCGGCGCAATTCACCCACAGCTCATAGAGCTTGAGCGCGCCGTCGAGGGTCGGAGCGCCGCCCGCGGCGGCGCCCATTCGCGTGACGAAGCGCTGCGCGGCGTCGTGGGCGATCTCGCCCCAGTAGGAGGCGAGCTGCGCCTGCAGCTGCGCGAGGCGCGCCACGAGGTCCCAGCTGCGCTGGGCGTCCTGTTGGGGAGCCGCGCCCGCACCGAGCGGTAACGGACCGAAGGAGGAGGCGGCGGCGCCGAAGCCCGCGCCCGAGCCGGGGGCGCTCGCGGCGGTGAACCATGGGCCCGCCGACTGGGAGCTCTTCAGCCATTGCTCGAACTGCCCGGCGAGCGAGCCGGCGAGCGCCGACCAGTCCGGCGCCGCGCCGGCCGCGCCAGCCGCGCCGGCCGCGCCGGCCCCCGGCAGGCTGAAGCTCTTCAGCAGCTCGAAGAAGCGCTCGGCCGCTCCGGTGAAGGCCAGATCGGGCTTGAAGGCGGCGCTCATGAAGGGGTTTTGCATGGCTGTATGCGCTGCGGAAAATCAAGGTGCGAGGGTCAAGACGCCGTCAGATAACCCACGGGAAACAAAGGCGAAAAGCCGTGGCTTCATCACCGCGAATCGCTACCGGAAGCGTGAAGGCCGTCATTGTGCGCTGCATACACAGAGGCTACCCTCTCCGTGCCGAAAACCGTGCGCGGCCGGCTGAAAGAGCGGTAAACATGGCCGAAGAGCGCCTGATACGCAAATACGCCAACCGGCGCCTCTACGACGCCGAGGAGAGCCGGCACGTCACGCTCGACGACCTGCGCAAGCTCATCGCGAGCGGCCAGCGCATCAAGGTGATCGACGACAAGAGCGGCGAGGACATCACCCGCGGCGTGCTGCTGCAGATCATCGCCAGCCAGGAGCAGTTCGGAACCCCGGTGCTGAGCCTCCAGCTGCTCGAGGCCATCATTCGCTTCTACGGCAATCCCATCCAGCAGATGCTGACCTCGTACCTCGAGCAGAGCATCGGGGGACTGCTCCGCCAACAGAACCTGATGCAGCAGGAGATGGCCAAGGCGCTCGAGACGCCGATGGCGCCGATCGCGGAGATGGCGCGCCAGAACATGGAGATGTGGGCCAAGATGCAGGCCTCGATGCTCTCGTCCTTCACGCCCACGCCGGCCTCCGGCGCCACGGGCACGCCGCCGCCCAAGCCCGAGTCGCCCAAGCGTCGCGGCTGAGGCGCGCGGCCTGAGCGCGCGCCGCCAGATGGCCGGCTCCCCTTCGAGATTCAAGCCCTTTCGAATTCAAGAACGACCGGAGTGACAGCCAAGTGGATGTCCGCGACAAGACCATTCTCGTGACCGGCGCCGGTCGCGGCATCGGCCGCTCCCTCGCCCTCCACTTTGCCCGCAAGGGCGCCAATCTCGCGCTGATGGATACCAACCGCGAAGGGGTGGACGAGACGCGCGCCCAGTGCGCCGAGGCCGGAGTGACGGCCCGCAGCTACGTCGCCAACGCGGCCGACGAGGACAGCGTCATCGGCGCGCTCGATGAGGTGACCGCGGATTTCGGGCGTCTCGATGGCCTCATCAACAACGCCGGCATCGTGCGCGATGCCCTCCTCGTCAAGGTCAAGGACGGCCAGGTGGTCGGCAAGATGACGCTCGCCGACTGGCAGGCGGTGATCGACGTGAACCTGACGGGCGTCTTCCTGTGCGCGCGCGAAGCCGCTGAGCGCATGATCAAGCTCGCCTCGCGCGGGGTGATCGTCAACATCTCGAGCATCTCGCGCGCCGGCAACATCGGGCAGACCAACTACACGGCGGCCAAGGCGGGCGTGGCGGCGATGACCGTGGTGTGGGCGAAGGAGCTGGCGCGCTATGGCATCCGCGTCGGCGCTGTCGCACCCGGTTTCATTCGTACCCCGATGGTCGAGAGCATGAAGCCCGAAGCGCTCGCGAGGATGACCGCGCCCATACCGCTCGGGCGGCTCGGGGAGCCCGAGGAGATCGCGCACGCGGTGGGCTTCATCTTCGAGAACGAGCTGTTCAGCGGGCGCTGCCTCGAAGTCGATGGCGGCCTGCGCATGTGAGCGCTCCCGCGCCGCCGACCGGCGCCTCGATCCTGATATTTGTTTGCGATGCAAAATGACTCCATGACAATACGTACTATACGAGAAGACGGGTTATATCTCTATTTTTATCAATACATTCATATAGTTCTATGTTTCGTGACTCAGCTTCTATCCTGAGAGCACTTATTTTTATCTTGCAATGCATACAAACATGGGTAGAATGGTCGGCGTGGATGGATCAGGATCAAACGCATCGGAGACGACCATGAGCGACAGAACTTTCGACCCCAACACGATGATCGCGGCCGCCCGCGAGTCTTTCGCGCCGCTTCTCAAGGCGCAGCAGGAAGGCTTCAAGGCCGTCGAGCGTCTCGCACGGCTGCAGTACGCTTTTGCCGGTGACGTCCTCGAGACGGGCCTGGCGCGTGTGCATGCCGCGTTCCACGCGACCAGCCCGACCGAGCTGCTCAGCCAGCAGACCGAGCTCACGACGCAGTTCGTCGAGAAGGTGCGGGCCCGTACCGAGGAGTTCGCGAGCTTCACGACCGAGGTCCAGAGCAAGATCACGCAGCTTGGCAGCGAGATCGCCGCGAAGGCAGTGCACACCAAGAAGGCCGCCTGATATCTTGGCGGTATCCCACACCCGGGGGGCGCACGCCCACCCGGGTGTGTCACTTTGAGGAGACCGCCTTGGGCGCTCATGCGAAGAAGAAACCGGGGGCGCGGCCGCAGCCGCGTACACCCGGAGCGCGCAACGCCGGCAGCGCGCAGCGCGCCCGGAAAGCGCGCGCGGCGGCCCCGAGTACCGAGGCCGCGTCGAAGGCCGAGATTGCGCGCCAATTGCGGGCTCAGCTCGCGGCCCTCACCGGAGGGCTGGCTCCCGATGACTATCTCAAGGCCTGGTGGGAGTGGTACCTGAAGCTCGCCACTCAGCCGCCGCGGCAGGCGCAGCTCGCGCACAGCGCCTACGAGAAGACCCTCGACAGCCTGCAGTTCATGACCCGTGCCGCGGGCGGTGCGCCGCTCGCCCCCGGTCACGCAGACCTCGGATTCACCGACGCCGCCTGGAACGTCTGGCCCTTCAACGCCTACGCGCGCGCCTACGGCAACTGGGCTTCCTGGTGGAAACAGGCGCTCACCCCGGCGGCCGCAGCGGCTGATCCCGACCTGTCGCGCGTGAATTTCACCGGGCGGCTGCTGCTGGAAGCCGCCTCTCCGGCGAACTTCCTCTACACGAATCCGGAGCTGCTCGAGCGCACCGCGGCGGAGTCCGGCCAGAATCTGATCCGGGGACTCAAGAACTGGCTCGAGGATGCGCAGCGCGTCGCCCGCGGGGGCCGTGTCGGCGGCACCGAGCATTTCGAGGTCGGCAAGGACGTCGCCGTAACACCCGGCAAGGTGGTGTTCCGCAACCGGCTGATCGAGTTGCTGCAGTACGCGCCGCAGACGCCCGACGTGTACGCCGAGCCGATCCTGATCACGCCCGCGTGGATCATGAAGTACTACATCCTGGACCTCTCGCCGCGTAACTCGCTGGTGCGCTACCTGGTCGAGCAGGGCCACACGGTATTCATGATCTCCTGGAAGAACCCGGATGCGGCCGACCGCGAGCTCGGCCTCGACGACTACCTGCAGCTCGGCTTTCTCGACGCACTGGCCGAGGTGCGCCGTCTCATCCCGCGACAGAAAGTCCACGCGGTCGGCTACTGCATCGGGGGCACGCTGCTCGCGATCGCGGCGGCCGCCCTCGCCGGGGCCGGCGACGAGCCCTTCGCCTCGCTGACGCTTCTCGCCGCACAGACCGATTTCAGCGAGCCGGGCGAGCTCTCGGTGTTCATCACCCCGAACCAGGTCGCGATGCTCGAGGCGATGATGCACAAGTCCGGTGTGCTCGAGAGCGAGCGCATGGGCGCCGCATTCGCCCTGCTGCGCTCGCGCGATCTGCTCTGGGGGCCGGCGGTCGATCAGTACGTGCGCGGCGAGCGCCCGAAGCTCAACGATCTCATGGCGTGGAACGCGGATGGGACCCGCATGCCGTGGCGCATGCACAGCGAGTATCTCGAGCGGCTGTATCTCAGGAACGAGCTGGCGCGCGGGGAGTTCACGGTCAAAGGCGAGCCGGTCAGGCTCTCGGCGCTCGGCGCGCCGCTGTTCGTGGTCGGCACCGAAACCGATCACGTGGCCCCCTGGCGCTCGGTGTACAAGCTGCGCTCTCTCACGCGCAGCCCCGACTACACGTTCCTGCTGACGAGCGGCGGCCACAACGCGGGCATCGTGAGCGGCCCGGTGCACCCCAAGCGCCGGCACCGCTTACTCACCTGGTCGAACGCCGCCGAGACGCTGACGCCCGATGAGTGGCTGAAGCGCGCGCCGCAGCGGGAAGGCTCGTGGTGGCCCGCGTGGCAACGCTGGCTCATCGAGCACTCGAGCGCCAGGCGCGAGCCCGCGCGCAGCGTGGACGCCGGCGGCGGACCCTCCGCCACGCTCGAGGATGCGCCCGGCAGTTACGTGCGCCAGTAAGCGCGCCGGGGTCGCGTCGCGCTTTGCCGCCGTTGAGTAGCGGCTACCGGGGTCAAGGAGAGCGACTCATGAGCAGGCACAGGGGTGTGAGTCTTTCGCGGCGCGACTTCATCGGCACCGGGCTCGTCGCCGGTATCGGCACGGCCCTCGCCGGCCCCCCGGCGGCCGCCGAGCCGGCGGGCTCCTCGCCCCCGCTCATCACGAAGGCCATACCGCCGAGCGGAGAGCGGCTTGCCGCGATCGGTATCGGTACCGACACCTTTGGCGAGTCGGCGCGGGATGAGATCCACGCCGAGCTCGAGCGCATGAGCGAGCTCGGAGCTTCCGTGATCGACACGGCCGCAGCCTATGGGGACAGCGAAGCGCTGATCGGGGAGGCGCTCGAGAGCCTCGGCATCCGCGACAAGATGTTCATCGCGACCAAGCTCGTGGGCTCATCCGCCAATCCGTTCACGCCGAGCGGCGCCGCCAGCTTCGATCGGTCGCTCGAGCGGCTGCGGACGCGGCGCGTAGATCTGCTGCAGGTGCACAATCTGAACGGCGTGGCGGAGCTGATCCCCACGATGCAGGAGTGGAAGAAGGCGGGGCGCATCCGTTACATCGGCGCGACCACCTCCCGGGTCGGCCAGCACGCACAGATGCTGCAAGTCATGCACAACTACCCGCTCGATTTCATCCAGGTCGACTATTCGATTGCCAATCGCGACGCGGCCGAAGCGATCCTGCCGTTCGCCGAGGAGCGCAGGATCGGGGTGCTGGCCAACCTGCCCTTCGGACACGCCACGCTCTTGCGGCAGGCCGCCGACCGGAAGCTCCCGCCCTGGGCGGCCGACATCGACGTCGCTAGCTGGGCGCAGTACTTCCTCAAGTACGTGATCTCCCACCCGGCGGTCACGTGCGCCATCCCGGGCTCGACCAGGCTGAGTCACCTCGTGGACAACCAGGCCGCAGGCCGCGGCCGGCTCCCGGACGCCGCGATGCGCCGGAGGATGGAACAGTACTGGGACGCGAAGCGCTGGTGAGTCGAGGCTCCTGGATGGGAGCGCGGCAGCTGGTTCCCGCCGTTAGTGTTTGTTCGTAGCCCTAGGGGTTTTCCCTATCCCTAGGGTTCCGCCTTAACCTTTTCGCCCTAGGGTTTGCCGGGCCGCAGACGTATTGCACTCTCTTGAAGGTCCACAGATCTACCGCAGTCTAACAATTGCCGATGACGCGCAACCTAACAGCGGAGGACCGAGAAGCCTATTGACATATTCTGCCGTAGCTCCTCATGATCATTACACTTTCGTTACAGCGGTCTCTGCTCGACTCACCTGAGTGTGACTCGAGGCAGTTCGGACAGGGCACCTTCTTACGCTTCTTACGCGTGATTTTGCGCGAATCGTGAGCGACGGCAACGGGCTCCGTCGGCGCTGGACCTTTCTTCAGGAGTGCTTGCAGGAATCGATGGAAGCGATTCGCCCCTTGATGCGCGGGAGCAAGGAAGAAATGCGCTCTGCTTCATCGTCGAAGATGAGTACCGGCGGTCACGGCCTATCAGATGGGCCTGGGCTCTGTGTCCTGCAAGCTGCTGAAACGGCCGGCATAGAGCCGCCAATTCGCGTTGAGGTGCATAAGGTATGAGTGACGTACACCCAACCAGCCTTCGTGGTAGCCAGACCGCCGAGCGCGACGCCGTGCCTCTTGCCGTGTCTGGCGCGTGGGGCGACGCTGCGGCTCGGGCTGGCGATTTGCCGCTAACCCCCGGCGTCGCCCAGATGCGGCGGAGAAGCACGGACCGCGACCCGCGTTTGCCCTCGGCGGCGGCGCACGAAACCGCGCACCTGAAGAGGATTCTCGTCTATTCGCACGACACCTTCGGGCTCGGCAACATCAAGAGAATGTTGGAGATCTCCAAGCATCTGGTTGCCGCCTACAGCAATGTCTCGGTGCTGATCATTTCCGGCTCACCGGTGGTGCACGCGTTTCGCATCCCACCGCGCATTGATTACATCAAACTCCCTTGTCTCGCCCGAACGCTCGACGGTGCCTATGACGTGAAGTTCCTAGGGCTTGGCTATGACGACACGATCCGCCTGCGGGCGACCCTGATCACGAGCGCGCTGCTGGACTTCTCCCCGGACTTGATTCTTGTCGACAAGAAGCCATTCGGCGTGAGCAATGAATTAGCCCCGGGGCTGCGGCTCCTGCACGGCCGTGGCGCCCTGCCAAAGGTGGTGCTGCTGCTTCGTGACATCCTCGATAACCCGGAAACGACCACCGCTACTTGGGAGCGCAACCACTATCACGAAGCGGTGCGATGCTTTTACGATCGAATCCTCGTAGTCGGGTCGCCGGAGATCTTCAACCTCGCAACGGAGTACAAATTCCCGGCTGCCAGCGGATCCAAGCTGCAGTTCTGCGGCTATCTACGGCGCGATCGTGGATCCCAGACGCGCGACCAGATCAGGGGAGAACTTGGAGTTCACGACGACGAACATCTGGTGCTGGTGACCGGCGGCGGTGGCGAAGATGGCTACCAACTGCTGGCCAACTATGTACACGGACTCAGTCATATCCCCAGGGGGACGAACATCAAGACGCTGCTGATCTGCGGGCCGGAAATGTCCGAGCAGGATCGGCGCCGCATCCGCCTCGCCGCGGCCCATCCGGGGCTGGTGATCCAGGAATTCAACAACGACATGATGGGCTGTATCGACGCGGCCGACTTGGTCGTTTCCATGGCCGGATACAACACCATCTGCGAAATACTGAGCTTGCGCAAACGAGCGATCGTCGTGCCGCGCGTCAGGCCGGTGCAAGAGCAATGGATGCGTGCGGAGCGCCTGGCGCAACTGGGCGTGCTCCGCACCCTCCATCCGGACCATGTCACACCGACGAAGCTGATGTCTGCGGTTACGGAGGAACTCAACGCGGACGACGGTGAGTCGCAAAAGGCCTACAAAGTGGATCTGGACGGAATGTCGCGCGTCGTGAGCAGCCTGTACGCGCTATTGGACGACAGCGCTCCCATCGCCGCGACCTCGATGATTTAGCAGAGGCGCCGGCGGTGGCGACACCATCCATGGTTGCAGGCGCGACAGTTGGGTTTCTGGTCAAGACCTACCCCAAGATTTCGGAGACGTTCATCCTGGAGGAGCTTCTGGGGCTGGAGCGCAACGGCCTGCAGCCGCACATCTTTTCAATCCAGCAGCCTACCGACGCCGTTTGTCACGATGCGAACCGGGCCGTGCGGGCACCGGTTACTTACCTGCCGCCGACCAGCGTGTCGAACGCAATGCAGGGAGTCAGAGCACACGTTGCCCTGATAGTGAAGGAACCGTGGCGTTATCTGCAAGCGCTCGTGTTTGTGTTGCGACGCGAAGAGGGCGGCCGGACGCGCGCCTTTTTCCAGGCAGGGTACCTCGCTAACCGGCTCTCCAGGGCCGGGATTCGTCACCTGCATGCTCACTTCGCAAGTGAGCCCGCTGGCGTTGCGGAGCTGGTCAGCAAGCTCGCCGGGATCTCGTACAGTATTTCCGCTCATGCGAAGGATATCTATCTATCATCGCCCGCCTCCTTGCGCCGCAAGATGAGTGGAGCGTGGTTCACCGTCACGTGTACGGAATACAACAGAAAGCACCTTGCCGGCATCGCGACGCCGGAGGCCATGGTGCTGTGCATGTATCACGGGATCGATCTCGAGCGCTTCAAGCGCGGGCCCGCAGCCGCACGCGCGGCCGGGGCGCCGCTGCTACTGAGTGTCGGCCGCCTGCGAGAGAAGAAAGGATTCGCCACTCTGATCGAAGCGTGCCGACTGTTACGCGATGCCGGAAAGGTCGTGCGCTGCAAGATTGTGGGTTATGGCGAGGAGCACGACCGGCTCGCGGGCCTTATCAGTCGCCATGGGCTGAACGACGCCGTCCAGCTGGCTGGCAAAATGACCCAGGATGAACTGATTGATCTGTATCGCAGCGCGTCCGTGTTCGCGTTGCCCTGCCAAGTCGCGAGTGACGGTGATCGTGATGGAATACCCAACGTATTGCTGGAAGCCATGGCCATGGAGCTGGCGGTGGTCTCGACGAGTGTCTCCGGAATACCGGAGGTGATTCAGAACGGGATCAACGGGCTGCTAGTGAAGCCGGGCGATGCTGCGGTGCTGGCAACCGCAATCGGTAGCGTGTTGGACGACCCGGCATTGTGCAGTCGTCTGGGCGCAGCGGGCCGCCATACGGTCGCGACCATGTTCTGCAGTGAGGCCAATCTTCAGACCGTTCGGCAGCTGCTGCTGGCTGCGTCCCGCGGCGTGGGCGTGGGCGAGGGCGCTGGCAATTGCGACGCGGCACGCGAGAGGTTTCTTTCTCCCCGCCATAAAGAACGGCGTCATCAGCGCCTGAATCGGGTGCGGCCGTGCGAATGAGCATGGACAAGATCAAACGCACGCGACTTCGGCAGCTGATCATCGGACACCTGCTGGAAACGAGGTCGAGCATCGCGCTCGCGGGGTTGTGCCTGCTGGGCGCGCTTCTCATGGAGCTGCTGGCGCCGTGGCCGTTGAAGCTCATCTTTGACCACGTGTTAATGGGCAAGCCGCTTGCGCCCTCATGGTCGTACCTCGGTGGGCTGTTCCAGTGGGGACCGCTGCCCGCAGTGGCCATCCTGTCTGCCTCGGTGTTTCTGATGGTCCTGGTGGGCGGTGCGTGTTCCTACGCGCAGGTCTACCTGGTGACCAAGTCCAGCTATCAGCTCGCCGCCAAGCTGAAAGTCAAGTTGTTTTCCCACCTGCAGAGACTCTCGCTTGCCTTTCACACCCATGTGCCATCAGGCGAGCTCGTAGTGAAGATGGCCAGCGACACGACGGCGATCAGGGATTTGTTTACGGACTGGGGTGTCCGGGCCCTGTACCAGTCCTCGGTGATCGGCGGAATGCTGGTCGTCATGATCGTCGTCAACTGGCGATTGGCATTGGTCGTGGTTGGCACCATCCCCGTGCTGTTTATCGCCCTTGCCAGGCTGAATCAAAAGCTCAGGGCTTCGATCAGCCGGCAGCGCAAGCAGGAAGGACGGATTGCCTCCCGCATGAACGAGGTTCTCGGTGCCATCGCCATGGTTCAAGCGTTTGGACGCCGCGAGTTTGAGCAAGACCGTTTTGAGCTGGAAGCCGCGCGAAATCTGGCCGAGGGCATCACTTCGGCGCGCACGACCGCAGCTGTTACCCGGGTGATAGAGGTGATCTGCGCGCTCAGCACGGCCGTCACGCTCCTGTTCGGCTCCTGGCAGGCATTCAAAGGCTACATGACGCCCGGCGATCTGCTGATCTTCGTGTCCTACCTGAAATCGATCTACAAGCCCATCCGCGATCTGGGGAAGTCCTCTGTCAGAGTGAGCAGAGCCTACGTTAGTGCTGGCCGCATCGAGGAGGTGCTGGCGATCGAGGAGGAGCCGCGTGACGCGCCGAATGCGATTGCAGCCACAAACCTTGCCGGCGACATTGTCTTCAGGAACGTCTCCTTCGGATATGACGGAAGACACCGGCTCCTCGACGACGTGTCGCTTCACATTCATCCGGGGCAGAAGGTCGCGCTGGTAGGTCCATCCGGCATCGGGAAATCCAGCCTCATCGGCTTGATCCTGCGGCTGTACGAGCCTCAGCACGGCTCGATCATGATCGATCGCGTCGATGTGCGGGACTACCAGCGCGAATCCCTTCGCCGGAGTATCGGGCTCGTGCTCCAGGATTCGGTACTATTTGCGGCCAGTGTTCGCGAGAACATTGCCTACGGACGGCCGGAGGCGGGCCTTGACGCCATCGAGGCGGCTGCCAGGCATGCCCACGCGCATGACTTCATCATGGCATTACCAGACGGTTACGACACGATTATCGGAGAAAGAGGTTGCACACTCTCCGGCGGTCAGCGCCAGCGCATCTGTCTCGCGCGAGCGCTCATCAAACAACCGCCCATTCTCATCCTGGATGAGCCGACATCGGCCGTCGACCCGGCATCGTCATCGATGATTCACGATGCGATCGACAGGGTTCAAGCCGGCAAGACCATACTCATGATTTCCCATCAAGTCTTACCCGACAGCGACGACAGCGACTTTGATCAAATACTCACTCTGAGAGATCGCAAGATATGCGTCAGCGCTCCGCGAGAGCATCGCGTCAGATTGACGTCATGAGCGCCTGTCCGACGCTCCTGCTCCATTGTCGGCGCGCCGGATACCGATTGACCTTGTGAGCCGAGTGCGAAGATATGCTGCGCATTGCCGCACGCATGGAGGAACCGGCCCCGGTTGAGGACCCGGCGTTGCCGGCGCTCGCGGGCGGGCGTCACGACGCGCTCGCCGCCGCGCTCACCCGCGTCGGACTGCGGGGCGCCCGTACCGTCGCTCTCTTGAAGCACCACCCGGGCTCGCGGTGCACCCTGGCGATCGCGGCGGGCGCGGATCGCTACGTCGTGAAGCTGTTCGCCGACGCGGGCAAAGTGCTCGCTCTGTCCGCCGTTCATCAGGTGTTGGCCGGCGCCGGGTTCGCCTCGGGGCGGGGGCCGACCGTCCCCCGGCTCATCGGGGTGGACACCGACGCGGCACTGCTCGTCACCGAGATGTACGCCGGCCCTCCGATCACCGAGCTCGTCGAACGGGGCGAGTGCGACCGGGCAGGACGGCTCGCCGCTCAGTGGCTGCGGGCAGCGGCCACGCCCGGCCTCACGCTGGGTGATCCCTACGATCCGAGGCACGCGCTCGAGGAAATACACCGCTACGTGTGCACGATCGCAAGCGCGGCGGGGGAGCTCGGTGGGCGGGCGGGCGCTGTGTGGGACCGGCTCGCCGCCGACATCCCGCCCCCGGGTTACTCCGATTTGCGGCACGGCAGCTTCTATTTAAGCCATGTGTTCGACCTCGGTGATGGGCCCGGCGTGATCGACTGGGACTCATTCCGGCAGGGACCGGTCGAGGTCGATGCCGGGATGATGAGCGCTATGGCCGCCCGCTGGGCGGTGCGCCGGCCGAACCATGCCGGAGCCGCCCAGCGCGCCATCGCCGTGTTCCTCGACGAAGTGGATGATCTTGTCGACCCTGCCCGGCTGCGCTGGTACCGGGCGGCCGCCCTGCTCAAGTTCGCCTCGTATCTGGCCCGCCGCCGGCCCGAGGGGTGGGCGGTGAGCGCAGCATCGCTCATCGGCGACGCCGCGATGGCGTGGGCGTGAGCGCGCCGGAGCGGGCCATCGCGGTCGACAGCGCCGCCGTCCTTGCCATGACGAGCGACGTGATCGCGCGCTACTCGGGGTCAGCGCCGGTCAGCGCCACGGTGCAGGTGTTGAAGGACTTGCCTCTCCGCCTTGTCGCCCGCTACGACCTCGCGCTCGCCGACGGGACAACGGCATTGATCGCCGGCAAGTGGTATGCGATAGACCGAGGCGCGGTCGTCGCGTCCGAACTGGAGTATCTCGCGGGTATCGGCCTTGCGGTCGCTCCCCTGCTCGGCTACTGGCCCGCGGTGCGGTTGCTGTTAACGGCATGGGTGCCCGGTCGCAGGCTCACAGAGCTGCTCGCGGAGCGGGCGGACACGGCGATCGCGGTCGCGCGGGCGGCAGGTCGCTGGGCAGCGAGACTCCACGGCAGCGACATGCCCACGCCGCGCTCGT
>Ga0209055_1000356_pt1 | contig 32622 bp, 21 predicted proteins | sample GraSoiAngelo_110_FD_185875 | JGI IMG/M metagenome (GOLD analysis project Ga0209055, IMG submission 185875) | Grasslands soil microbial communities from the Angelo Coastal Reserve, California, USA - 14_0903_12_30cm (SPAdes) (version 2) | ecosystem: Environmental > Terrestrial > Soil > Grasslands ... | reverse complement strand
GCCTCGGGCAGGGTCTGCTGTATGACCTTGACGTAGCGAACCGGGCCATCAGCCGGCAGGTCCTCCCCACCAGCTTTGGCTTGATACTGACTCGGGTGATTACAGCCGGTCAGCAGCAGCGACACGCCGAGCGCGATGGCAAATGCATCAAATAGATAAACGCCCAGATTTAGCTTCATTGATTCACTTCTCTTACAAGCAGCCAAACGCGCAGTCTCGGGAAAGACAGCGTGACAAGGCCCGTCTCATGCCTCTCTCAGCGAGCCGCCACAAAAGGCAATATCGAGGTATGCGCCCGGTTTACGGCGCCCTAGTGCTTAAATTGGTTTTTCCTAAGAGTCCGATGCAGGAGGTGCTCGGGGTGAGCTCGGTTGAACCACACGCGATCCAATTGGCGATCTGAAACGTAGCGCTTGCTCGTGATCGGAGGAGGAGCTGTACAACAAAGAGCAAGCGGCCGGGAGGGCGATTTCCGAACCACGCTGCGCCGCCAGGCAAAGGGCGGGACTGTCTGGCCGCTGCGCAAGAACGTCCAGCGGTTTGCAATTTCCCGCGTCCGTGGATGGAAAATCTTCGCTCCCGACCTTGCGAAAACCGCTGCGCCCTTCGTTCAGCCAAACGTGGAGACGTTTGTGGGTGAAAGGCTGCTCGACGACGATGTCGGTTGCGCCGTCGCTGTTAACATCCAAGGCTGCTATCGCCAGCGTGGTTTCGTTGGACTCAAAGGTGAGGTCCCCATTCTCCCGGCTGGTGAAATGAAGCTCGATGGTGCGGATGCTGCCCTGAGACCGAGGCCAGCCATGATCGACAAGGACAGCGCCATCGACCTTGCTGTCACCGTCGAAATCGGCAGCGGCAAGCGTCTGAGTGAAGGGCACCCCGAGATTGGCTGGCGATGCCAGATTCGCCCGTGACCATGCGCCTTCGAGGCCGTCTTGTCCCGAGACCCAAGGCGCTGGAAGAGTCAGGGCAGCGCCGACGACGAGTTTTACGCAAAGAGACCCCAGATTCATTTGTAGGCCTTTGAATATAGCACCTTGCGGCTGCTCCCGGTCCAGGCCAATTAAAACGAAGGTGATTAAATGGGCTATCGGTTATCCCGATCATCACTGGGGGGATTTGGTGGTACGGTGGTAACAGGGTGCGCGGCTCGCGAGGACAATCGTCATGATGTCGCGGAAAATCTAGGCCGATCCAGAGACTGATCCTAAGTCTTCAGGGTAAGTTAAGAGCCGTCTCTTGCTTAACAATTTGCTTAACAATTAAAGAGGACAAGAACGAGCGATCTTCCCCGAGACCGCGAACGAATCAGGCAACGGGCTGAGACGTTACGGTCGAAGACGACCCAGCGCCGTTGGCTCGGGTGGGGGAGCCATCTGATATTCTCGTGCCGGCGATGCGGGTTAGGGCCGGGAGATCCAATAAGTAGACCGCCTTCCGTTGTCGCTGTATGATTTCGCACTGCTGCCAACCTGAGAGGAGTCGATTGACGGTGAACTGCGACATACCTGTCATTTGTGCTAACTCAAGATTGGAGAAACTGATCTTGACAAGCTGGCCGGCCGGAGATCTCTTCTCACCGAGCAGGCGGATGAGCATCCGCGCCAGTCGGGAGTCGGCACTCTCTGTGGCAAGTTCCAGAAAGCGCTCTTCCAGGATTCGTAGACGCTCATCCAGAATTTGAACGCTGTTGCGACCCAGCCTGGCAAATCGTTCGCAAAGGGTGCCGAATGTTTCGTCCGCCCAGCCAAGGATTTGGCACGCCTCCAGAGCCTGGACTCTCAACCGGTCGAGAGGCCCGAATGCCGGCACCAGTTCGCCTACCAGGTCACCCGCTTCTTCTATCCTGAGAACAACCTGGACCCCGAACCGGTTGAGTCGCACGGTCTTCACTCGACCGCGGAGGAGAAGAGAGATAGGGTGCACAGCGTAGTCATGTCCCGAGATGTTTTCTTTGGGTCGGAGGCATTTAAGCTGGGCGCAAGAGACTACTTCCGTGCACTCGCTCAGGGAAAGACCGTCAAAGAGCCGAGGCCGCTCGATGCAGATCAGACGATTTCCTCGCGGCGCAGCCGATCGAGAAACCCGATAAGCACTGGCGGCTTTGCCGACGCGCGGTGGAATCGAGGGCATAAGTGTCACCCAGGAGGACAGGCCCGAGGGGGAAGGCGGGGGAAGGCAGAAAACCCAGAAAACTAACCTCCAGCGCTTCGATCGCCAGTCAACCAGCCTGGAGCGGAGATTCGGCGGTGGCCAATCCCACGACCACAGTTTAGAAAGGTGGAAAGATCACTGTCTACATCCAGATGAATGAAGGCTCGGGACGAACCTTGCTCCGGCTAACGTCTTCAACTAGATACAGGAAGTCTGAGAAAAAATTCTTGCAATAAATTTACAAACTGCTGGCAGGTCGCGAAAAAGATCAGGTGGGGTAAGGTTGGGTGTATCATCCCAAGATTAAGATTAGCGGATGGCTGTTCCCGCTTCGCAATGGTGGTTTGCAGGGAGTTACAAGTATGCGAGTTTCCGGAAGTAGAGTCTGTGTGGTTCTGCTCTTGTTCTTGCCTGTTCCATCGCTCGCTGGTACGGCCCAGAATGCTCCCACGGCCTCAGATGAACAGAGTACGGCGCAGGCTCCAGCTGACTCCACGCAACCACCTCCGGGCCGCTCCGCTCATCGAGCGCGGTCACCTCTCTGCTGGAGGCAGGCCGGTATTTCCCCTGCGGCCATGAACCAGCGGTGGAAGATCCAAGATAATGCTAAGGGGAGGGTAAACGAGGTTTGTACCGACGCTACCCTGACTCCGGAAAAGAAGCGTGACAGAATCCGTCAGATCAACCAAGAGACGGAGCAGGAGATCGCAAAGATCATCCCGGCCAAGCAACTCGAGGAATTCAAGGCATGTCAAGCGGAGCAGGATCGGGAGAAAGAAAAGCGTCCCGGAAAAACGACGCAGAAGGAGCTGGGACCGTGCGGGGGCATCATTCCCGAACCGCCAACGAGTCCTGGGCATTCGCACGAGCAACCGCACAATCCTTCGAACCAGTGATTCGCGGCCCGATTGCCTGACAGGCACTCCTGCTGCTAGCTTCTCACAATCCACGCCGCCACGGCGCAGATTCAATGTTGCGCTGCTGGGCTGCTGGCCTAGGTTGGTGCTGAGCCGTTATTTGCCTTACGAGAAGTCCTCACTCGGGGTCGGCCAGAATGTCGTTCTCAGCTTTTATTCGGAGCACGGGGGCACGGGGTACCTGAACTGTCTACTGAACGCCCAGAATCTCGATCTCAAATATCAGGGTCGAATTCGGGGGAACGACCTCCGAGCCGCGATGACCGTAAGCGAGGGATGGGGGAACCCATAGCTGCCGTTTGCCGCCGACCCGCATGCCCTCGATGCCCTCATTCCAACCCTGAATCACCTTAGAAGAGCCAAGCAAAAAGATGACCGGCTGCCGTTCATCCACCGAACTCTCAAACTTTTTCCCAGACTCCAGCCATCCGGTGTAGTGGATTTTTACCGCCTTCCCCTTGGTTGCCACCCCCCCCGGTCCCGATCTGCAAGTCCCAGTATTTCAGCCCCGACGGCGTGGTCGTTCCCTCCCCCGTGACTGTCGTAGGTCCGTGCATGACTCGCAGGCCAACGACCGGTGGTCTGGGCTGGGGTCGTCGAGTATGACCCTGGGCCAGCGCGTAGCTTGCCATCAAGGCCACCATCACAATACAGACATTCTTCCTGCACATGTATAAGACCCTTTTCCCTAACCTGCCTTAAGCATCCGGTCCATGACACGGCAGCCTGGCATGTCAGGACGACAAGAAATTGTGGACGATGTCCACGATGCGATTGGTACGCGCGTCCACGATCAAAATGTCAGCATTAATTGAGCCACGCAGGTAGTTCGGAGGCAAGTGCGGCAGGTGGTGGTCTAACTCGGGCGGAAATGGCGTAAGTCGTCTTAGCAAATAGGGCGACAACAGGCCATCCCGCTCGACGCTCAACTGAAGCTCCGGGGGGACACCGCGGCCGACCGTGCCATGACTTAGCTTAGCGGACAGATTCTTGTAGTAGACACGGATTGTCTCCCGATCGCGCGAGCTGAAAGTGATTCTTGCTCCGGGAGCTCTAGTTTCGTTGCTATCTGGCTGTGCACTTTGTGTCCCCTGCGGCGTGCTCTTGGCACGATCCTGCCCGACACTGAACACAGTCAGAAGATTGAATAGTGTTGCCACCAAGGTTCGAGCGATTATTTTAGAGATGTCCATCTATTTATATTTATCTCTGAGGTTCCGCGGGGGGGGCACCAGGGTTGTGGTTATCGCTGCCCGGCACTTCGGTATTTGGAGCCGCCGGAGTCGTCACGGGCACCAAGGCAGGCCGACGAACCGCCACCGCGCTAGTGGTGGCCGGTCCCGTACCTGCTTGCGGTACAGGCCTAGGAACTGGCATGGGACGCTGGGGGCGTGCTTGCGCCTCCGGTGCGAAATAAGCCTCATTTAGCGTTGCCGAAAACGATTTATGGAGTTGATCCATTGTCTGCTGGAAACGTTGTTGTGACAGTTTGGATTTGAGGTCCTCCTGCGTTTTGTCGTCAAGGGGCTTTCGTTCCTTGGACAAGAATTTGTAGATGAAATATCCGTTGCTCTCAGGGAAAACATGGGATATTTCGCCAGGCTGCATGTCGAGAATTGCCCGCTCATCCGCTGGCAATTCCTTCAGCGTAAGTTTGACGTTCGTGCTTGAGGGGGGAGGGGTTAGTCCGGCCAATTCGAAGGCTTCCTTCTGTAATTTATCGAAGTCCTCCCCAGCAGCAGCGCGCGTTTCGAGAGCGTCCGCCTCGTTCTTCATCGTATTATTGCCAGACTCCGCGGATTCCTCCGCCGTCTCGGCACTCGATTTTTCGTTTGGGGCTTGCTTGCGTGGGCCTTTGGGGATAAAGATCCGGTCCACGGTCACCTGCTCGAAGGAGTCAGGGTTGTCTTTGTAGTATTTCTCAATGTCCGAGGGTGTAACTTCTTGTGCGTCCTTTTCTACCGCGCGATTCAGCTCTGTAGAGAGTATCTGAATACGGGAAAACTCCATCAACTCTTTGAAATTCGGCTTGCTTTGATATCCTCGCTTCTCAGCCGTGTGAGCCATGATAATCATGGTGGGATAAAGCTCAGCCAGCTTCTTCTTAAAGGACGGGGTCATGTCTGGTTGTAAGGCAGCGGCCAGGCGCTCGAACTGCGAGCGAGTAATGACCGTCTTGCAGTCGGCTGCTTTATGGGATGCTGAGGTCGAATTAGGTCTCGGCTTTGCCGTTTTGCTCGCAGCAGGAGCGTCACAGATGCCCTGTATAGTGATAACAGGGTCGTCGGCACCAACGTGGCCACTAATGGGCACAGGTACCGCACCGCTCGGCCGGAGACCGGTCGCCTTGCGCGGGGCCTTTCCCGGGTTAGCGGGCGCGGTAGCGGGAAGGGCCTGCGCCAGTCCCATCGAAGTTAGGACAAGAATTGCCATGCTGCGAAAATGCATTGTGGGTAGCCTCCGTGGTTATTCGACCCTGTTTCCTCGAACTGCTACTTTCCAGCGATCCATTTTCTACCCGCGTAAACCGCGGGGCTTCGGAAATGAGCGAAGTCAAAGTGCTGCTGACCCATTCGCCCAGCGGTACACTTGTTCTTCCGGACTCCCGTGAATCAACGTGGGCAAACACGGGAAAGAGGAGGAGATTTATCGAGCCGGACAGGTTGCGCCCGCATCCAGCACAAACCTTGCGAATGGTCGCCAATGCACATCCATGAACATCCTGAACCGACGTTGAGAACCACTCTAGCTAGCAGACGACCAGTTCGGATGGCTCTTCCGAGTCGGTGATTAGCGGGTGTGCGATAGGGTACTCGCCTCGACCACCAGTCCTTGCGCCCGAAAAGTACCGATGACTACGGTCACACGGTTTCCGGGCTTCACAATATGACTTCTGTTAGAGAACACCATCCAGTATTCTCGACCGTTCTCAGGTGTCGCAGTTTGGCGCAGCTGTCCGACCTTCTCCATAACCGGAACCTCTAACCTCGCTCCCGAGGTCTGATCGGTCAGCGTGGGACTGAACTTCTTGTTATTGAGCACCTTCGCCTTGGTCGCATCCACTACCCGGTAACTGAAGCGGATCATGGAGCCCGAGGCGGTTTCCCTGAGCCTGAGGTCGTCGACGCCCCAGATACGGCTGTACACCATGGCCGCGCGCTCGCTGCTTACAGTTTGGGTAACCGAAGGGGGACGGGCAGAGACAAGCTTCGCGGAAGCCATCGGCGAAGATACCGTGTGATCCACTTGTCCAGGTGGTTCCACTGCTCGAACTGCCAAGGCCGATAAAAAGACGATGCTGCCCGCGAGAAACCTCGCGAGCAGCATCCGGATGGGCACGAATGGCTGGTTGATCATCGTCTCATCCTACTAATACGTCCCAGTCAGCGACGCCGTTTGCGGGCTGTTGGGCGCGTTGTCGAAGACGCTCATAGTTGCGCTTGTCGCCACCCCGAGTTGCGTCGAGGGCGGCGGTGAGAAGACCACCAGGATCGTGCAAGTCGCTCCTCCTGCTAGGCTTGAGCCGCAAGTACCTCCCGTGGCCGTGCCTGCCGGGCCGTCCCGGTAGAAGTAGGTCGACGAGAAGGTAATGGCGGCGATGTTCAGAGTTGGGTTCCCCGCTGGGTTTGTCAGCGTGAACGTGGTCGGCGCGCTGGTTGTGCCGGCCGCGACCGCTCCGAAGGAGTAGGGGGCTGTCGCGGTCGTTGCCGGGGTCACCGTCACCGCCGCCCAACCCGCTCCCGTCAGAGTCACCGGCTGAGATACGCCTCCGTAGCTGATGCTCAGAGTCGCAGTCTTGACCCCTGCGCTGGTCGGCAGGAATCGAACCGTGATGGCGCAAGTCCCTGCGATGGGCAGGCTGGTGGCCGTACAGCCATTGGTTACGATCGCGAATTGGTTCGCGTTCGTGCCCGAAATGGCAGCTGCTGTGCCACGCGTGAGTGCGGTGTCGCCCGTATTGTTGACGTCCACAGACAAAACGGGTGCTGTGGCTGTGGTCAGGGTTGCGCCCAGTTGCACATTGCCGAAGTTAAGCGGGTTCGGCAGCACGCTGTAGGACGGCCCGCCGGTACTCGCGGAGGCCCCGGTGGTGAACTGGACCGCACCGGCATCGACTCCCCCCGTCCTGCTGTGGCCGAAGAAGTCGGTGGCTGGCACTGGCGGGTAACCCGCCATGTTCGCCACGCCGGCGTTGTTATGAGCCCTCAGAGCGTAGTCCCCCAAGGGCTCGCCGTAGGCCGCCGCCCCCACTGTCTTCGAGGAGTTGACCGTGGATAGGGGCCCGTAATAGAGGTTGATCCAGTTATTACCTTCGTCCACCGTTGCCGCCGGGCTGAGGCCAAACGGCGGGGTGGAATTGCTGGCGTCGGGAACGCCCGCCGGCACCCCAACCGATCCGGGATAGAGGCATCCAGCGTTATTGGCGCCGCCGCTGCCAGCCGTGCAGAAGGTTACACTATTGGCGATTTCCGGAGGCACGCGTGAACCGTTGCAGTACTGACTGACAAAGTTCGACGTTCCGCTGTCGGACACGATGGAGTGCTGCGGTGCTGGCGCAGAGCCGCCGGAACCCCCGATCACGCCGATCTCCAGGTAGCTGGCTCCACCGACGCATTGGCCCGTAGTGGCCTGTTTCAGCGTCGGATTCAGCACGACTGAGGACTGCGTCTGCGTGGTCGTCGTCACTGTGCCAGCAGTTCCCACACTGATGTGGAACGCCCGGTTCTGCCAGAGCAGGTCGTTGAGCACAATAGGCGTCGAGACGGTTTTGCAATTCGGATGGTTGGGAATGCAACCGGTTGCCCCAGCCATAGCTCCCAGGAAGTTGGCGTCATGTACTTCTGTCGCCAATCCTGACGGCTGGTTCGTCGACGTCGTGATTGACGAACTGCTGCACGCTGGCGGAGGAGGAACGATCGTCGGGTCGCAGCCCGGTGGGGGGGTGCTGGCATTGGGTGCTCCACCGGCGTCGAACAGCACTCCAGCCGAAGCCGTTGTATCGTTCGATGCCACGGTGTTGTTGATCAAGTCAATGCCGATTGCATTGTGGATGGAGATACCGCCTCCTGCCCACCCCGCAACGTTATTGGCGATGATGTTGTTGGTTACCCTGACCCTGTACGCAGGGCACTGATTCGGTGCATCACCGAACGATCCGGCACCGAATGATCCGGGGGTGAAGTATGTGTTGTTGTTCAGAGTGCAGTTGGCCAGCACATTCGTGTTCGGCGTGGTGGCCGGGGACACAACGGTTGTCAGGGCACGTTGCACCTCACTCCCGTTGACATGCTGGAACCGGAGACCGCCTCCGCTGCCGCTTTCGGCGGTGTTGCCCTGGATCAGGTTGGCATTGACCACGAGGCCGGGGCCAATGCCGTCGGAGAGCGCAGGAGCACAATCGAAGTCAGCCACGTTGGCGTTGCCCTCGCAGACCGTGCCATCCGGGGGCACACCCTCGATGATGAGCCCGCCACCATGAGTGGGCAGCGTCGGATTGGTGCTCTGGTTAAAGAGGAAAGTGTTGTGTTCAATGTCGCCGTAGTAGGAGAACCCGAAGTGCGACATGCCGCCGCCGTTGCCCGTGCTCAGGTTTCCGCATACCCAGTTGAACTGGAACTTATAGTAGTCGGAACCATCGCAGACCGTCACCCCACCAGCGGCTGCCGGGGTGGTTGAATTCAACTCGTCGCCGTAAGCGGTGTTTTGCGTGACCGAGTTGTTGTGTATATAGACGTGGTGGTTCAGCATAAACGCCTGCTCAATCACGCCGGGATTGAGCTGAGCGGTCGCGGTCGCGGTCACGCAGCCAGTGGTACAACGAGCAGGAGGAGCGATGGTGACCGTGGGAACCGTGATATAACCGCGGCCGGGATTGATAACCGTTATCGCAGTGACCTGGTGCAGAGTTGCATTGACCGTTGCCACTGCTGTGGCCCTCACACCGCCCCGTGGTGGTACCGAGATGGTGACGGACACGTTGCAGGTGGTGGCCGTTCCCGGGCACGTGTAGCCCGAGCCTGGGGTGGTCACAATGATCGTGTTGATGCTGTTATCGAAGGTCGGCGGCGGAGTTTCAGCCTGGCCAAGAATGATGCCGCCGCCAAGCGTGCCGGCATTGTTGTAGACGCGGTTGTTGGCAACTTCCAGGTAGTGGGCATAGCCATGGATGAACATGCCGCCACCCCCCTGGGAACTGTCGGCGAAGGTCAAGCCGTCAATACGCGACGGATTGCACAGATAGTTCGTCTTGTAGAACGGCGACGTCGTGTTGCAGTCCCCAATGGTGTTATTAACGACAGCGCCGCCGACAGTACTCGTCGGGGAGTTTGTGCAGGCTCCCAAGGGGTTTGCGTACGCGGCGCAGGCATTAAGCGGAATGCAGCCATTGTTAATGGGTGCTCCCCCAACTGTCGTATTGTCGCAAACGCCCGGCTGGTTGTTGTTCTCCAGGCCCTTAGCCAGTACTGTAATGCCCGCGCCCTCGTAGGCGCCCATGAGCGAGGGCTCCTGCAAGAGTTCCGCGATATTGCCGTTTTGCGTGACATCCCAGCCGATCACAGTCTCCAGCGGTATCTGATCCACCATGCTCTGAGTCGTCAACTGGCCCGTCACGGAACTGTAGTACGGACATGAGTAGGTGCCGCTCGAATCATAAGGGTTGACCGTTCCGCCGCCGGCCACGGGGGCGTTGTTGATGTAAGCTCCGTCCAAGGACAAGCCGAACAGGCAGGCCACTTTCCTGCGCCAAGGATCGAGCAGCTTGGCGGCCGGGTGGGTGTTGGAGTCTACTACGCTGGAGGCGGCGCCCACGCCTTGCAGCCGCACCGGCTTCCACATCAGAAGCATTTCGTAATACTTCCCCGGAGGAACGATGATCAGATCGCCCGGCGAGGCGGCATCGATGGCGGACTGAATGGTTTGTCCCGCAGCCAGCACCGTAGGAGTTTTGCCGCCAGCCGTGATGGTTACGGTATCAATAGACTGCTTGCCATTGGCTGCCGTGATCACCAACTCGCCGCATCGTGCGTTGAAGTTCGGGTTGCTGGTGCCACCCACGCCATAGGCCGGGTTGCTATTGCTGCACAAGGATAAATCTCCGGGCACGCTGGCGACGATGGTTGAATCGCTCCAGCTGCTGACGTTCGCGTCCTCGCCGTTAATCCGAACCGATCCTCGGCTATTGCCGAAGCCGTAATGGCGAGTGATGAATTTCTGGTTGTAGGGAGGCACAGTCGCTGCCGGCCCGGAATAACCGTTGTTGGCCACGAGCACGTCACCCAGAGCAGTGATGGTTATATTCTGGCCGGTCGCACTGACCCAAGGTCCTGCGACACTACCGGTCACGGACTTGATGGCCGGCGTTGCATCCGGGTAAGCGCAATCGGGCGGGTTGTAGCCCTCGGCGAACGCTGATGTTGGCACCACCGGCGTGTCCAAGTAGGCGGTGTCAGCCGGCATGAAGGGGTTCTCGTAGCAGAACGTGCTGTAGTTCGAGTTGAACAGAGGATCGGTGATCATCTGCCCGAAGGTCGGGGAGGTGACGCGCGTATCTTTGATAGGTCCCGGATCGTTCATGCAGGTAATCATCATCCCCGGCGCGTAACCGGTCGGGTTTGGCGGGTCCACCTGCCACGTCGAGAACGTTACCCCGTTGAAGGAGCCCCACTGGTCGGAGTACACGCGAGAAATTTCCACTCCGGCGTAGTCCTTGATCGCTACCGGAACATTGGGCACGGCAAACTTCTCGCCGAAGGCCGGTGCAGCGGGGTCAAATTCGGAAGAGAAATCGTCCGTGATGAACCCGGTGAAGTGAGAAGCAGCAGGCGTCTTGGTCCAAACGAAGAAGTCAGCGGTTGACTCCATCTGGTCGTTGAGCGTGATCTCCTTGCGGTCGCACAAGGGCCGTGTAGCACCTGCGAAGGGCGCCACTTCGCCCCCTTCCGGCGAGATGCTCATGTAGTCGGGGACGATTCGCATCTGGCCTACGCAAGGTGCCGGCATCACGATGTTCCCGCCTGGGCCAAATCCGCCAATGTTGAAAGTTCGCCCCAGGTCCGTGGTTGGATTCGTACACCCACCACCGGTGCCGAAACAGGAGTTGGCATTGCCGATGGTAGCCTGGTCGGGCACAATGAAAATGTTAGAGATGGCGCCAAACTGCATTGTCGCCGGCGCGATGAAGTTGTCGCCAATGAGGATGTTCTTGTCTTCTTCCTTGGTGATCTCGTAGTTCGGCGGAGTCACAGCCTCGACCACATACTTGCCTGTGCAGTTCAAGTTGCCTGCCTGGCAGGTGGCCTGGGACGGCAGCACACCCTTTACGGCCCCGGTCTGGCCGGCTATTCCGTAAGCCGGGTTGGTTACTGTGGCGCACACGATGGTTGTCCCGGGGATAGTGCCGCCAGGGTTATTGCTGCAATACGGGCTTGGGAAATGGTACAAGCCATCATAGGGAGCCGGTTGCACCTGGTTGAGGTTGTGGTACCCGTCATAGCACTTGTACTGGGAGTTGTGGGGCACTGCGGTCGTGGGGTTCAGGTAGTTGGTCGTGTTCTCGAGCGTGTAGCTGTAGAAGGGGTCGGTGGGGGGCTGGCCTGGGCAATTCATGTTGGGGATAGTGGACGCAACTGCAGTTCCGTTCGGAGCGGTGCCTCCGCCAAAACCCTGTTGTCCCGCGCCCGCGAAGCCCTGGGCCCAAGCGTCCCAACTGCTGGTGGTGGTCGTATCCACCAGAGTCAGAGTCTGGGTTCCGTCCGCCGCTGTGCCTTCCTCATAGAGGTTGATGGTTACGCCAGGAACAAGCGGTTCCCAAAGGTTCTGGAAGAGTTGTCCAGGATCGTCAAACGGTCGGGTCGAACTGTAAACCACATGGCCGCGAATGCCGCCGTTTTCGCCCGGGTAGTAGGGCTGCTTGCCCCAGTCGATCATGTCGAACTCACTAAGACCGCCTTGCCAGCCTTCCGTGGTGATCGTGCCCGGATCAATTCGACCGGTGGACTGAACCGAGGTGGTGCTGGTGCTTCCAGCCGTTCCTCTTGAAGCCAAGCCGGTTGGATTGATCAAGAACGTATTGTTATTGCAGGCGGCGTCCCCGCTGGCGCAGTAGATCGCGCCCGGTACGCTCAGATCAGCGGGAAGCGAGTAGGTCTCCGCCGAGTTCAGGACGGCAGCGTAAGGACCTGACGCGTCCAGGGCTCCGCCGTTGTCGTTGACCACGTGCACACCGGTGCCCCGGAAACGCGTGGTGTCCGACTCAGCCACATAGAAGGCGAACAGTGGGAAGGTCTCATCGAAATGGGCCTCGCCGCCGAAGTTGGTGAACTGGGTGTTACTAAACTTGCCGTTTCGCATGCGGATGCGGACTGGAGTCTGAATCAGTCCGGGGCTCTGCAATGGATCCAGGGTCCCATCCCCCAGCAGCACCGGGCTACCCCGGCCTGTGGTATCCATGTAGCTGCGATTCCAGAGGTGCGTCTGCCAGGTGAACGCGGCATAGTTCACGTTGCAGGTGCCCGGGCTACTGCTCGAATTGCAGGCCTGGGTGTGATTTACGTTCAAGGATTTGCTGGAACCGTCAACGATGAAGTCCACCCATTGGTCGAAGACAACCAGTCCCCACTCCCCGTCAGGAACCCCGGTGAACGTCACGTTTCCATTTTCATCGCACTTCTGGAAGGCGAACGTCGCACCGTCCGTATCGCCCAGAGAGGCGTAGCACGTGGTGTAGTTTAACGGCGAGTAATTGAGTGAACTGCCGTAAGCGCCGACCATGCTGCTGTAAAGCTGCTCATTCGGCGAACGGCCCTGGTGCAGGTTGGTCACCTGGACTTTGACCGTGTTGGTGCAATTAAGGGCAGTGCCGGTTGCGGGAGCGCCGCTGGAATTAAGTGCTCCGCTACAGATTGCCGGCAGGCGTCCGTTAATGATCTTGGGATTGGCCATTCCGAAGAACACGTGGTATCCGCCCGGCCCGTATTCCTGGAAATAGTGTGGCTCAGCCGCCTTGACGAACGAGTCCAGGAGGTGACTGCCGTCCAAGGTATTGGTCTGGAGCCATTCTTCCCCATTGGCTTCTCGCCGCGCTCCGGGGTGCACGATCACTCCAAATCTGCCGGGCATGAGGTTCTCGATCACGAACTGGCCCACCAGTGGGGACAGGGTTACCCCGTCGGACTCGAACTTCGGGCACACGATGATCGTGCCCACCTGCTGGGCTTGGCCGCTGGCGTTTGAGATGGGACACGCGTCCAGTCCGGTGAGCGGATCGATGGTTCCGTTCAGGGCATTCGTCAGCGGCATGTTGAACATGTCGTAGGTCATTTGCCCGGTGGCGTCACCGCTGCCGCCGGCATCATCCCAGAGGAGGACAGAGAAATCTTCCAGCCCCGGCTCTACGGTTGGGAAGGCCTGAGCGTTAGTGCCGCCTTCGACACCTCCGCCGGTGTCTGGTTCACCATTGAGCGGCCAGTCATCTTCAAACACCCACCCAACCACGGTGGCGGTGGGCAGCGGGTTCGGTTCCACGTTAACTGTAACTTGCGTTTGGCCGGGAGCAATGGGAGCACCTCCCATGGTATGCCCGCAGTTCGAGGTGACGGCCACCCCGGTCGCGGTGGTAGCAGCAGTACAATTACCCGCCACAGTGGGGTCCGCGGCATTGCCGGTATTGAACGCGTTTGCGGCATCGCCCGGCAACACGGAGATGTAGTAATACGCGGGCCGGCCGAAGGCATCGGCCGTTGGGAGGTTCACATCGCCCGGTAGGGTTACAGGCAGAGACGAAGCCCCCAATGTGGAAGCGGGCACGCAAATGCCGCCGTCGCATACTGCCGGAACGTGAGTGTTGGTGGTCGGGTCATAGACCGTCTGGGCCCGCTCGCAGCTTTGCGGTCCGGTGCAGCCAACCGCCACTACCGGCATGTAGCTGGCGTTGAGGTTGGTGCCCAGGGTCGGAGGAGGAACTGTCCCGCCGCTATTGACCTGCTTGGTCGGATCGATTTGGAAGGTGAGGTCTTGCTCAATGATCCACTTGTAATCGCTGACGGCCGCCTGCGTCTTCGCATCCTGCACTCTCACCTGCAGGCCGCTGCCGGCCTGGAAATTCACTGTGATAGTCGCTGTATTGCTGACCGCCTTCTCCGCGTTGATGGCCACGTAGCTGAAGGCGGCCGTGCCGGCCGCACCGCCGGGGTTGGTCGCCAGGAAGGAGCCATCCGGCTTCAGGAGCAACTTCGCTGTTCCTGCCGTCGCGGTAAGCGTCTGACCTGTCGTCGGGCAGCTCGTTGCAGTCGTCGGAGCCGCGCACAACGGGGAGTTATGGGAATCGGTGTCGTTTGCCAGAACACCGGGCGCAGCGGCGCGCAGCAGAGATTGAAGGTTGCTCACGTAACTGTCGTTATTCGCGACCGGCTTTGTTGTCAGGGTGGTTGGAGTAATGTTAGCGGTTTGGGTCGTCGCGGTGCCGTCTATTGAATACGTGAACGAACCGCCGCAGGTAGTATTGGCAGCTGCCTGCGTGTAGGTGAAGGTGCCATTGGGGTTCAGAGTCAGAGAATCGGTTCCCCCAGCAGCCCCGAAGGGAGTTATTGTGTGGTTCGCGGCAGCCACGCCGGCGTTAAGCAGACTCACGCCATACACGTTCACGTCTTGCCCGATGACTCCCTTGCCCGTGTCGGACACATTGAGGGTCACGCCCGGTACGCAGTAGTAAGTAGCCGGAGCAACAATTGTGGGGTTAGTGGCGGCCCACGCGCCGCCTCCGGCCACCTGCAAAACGGTCTGCATACCACCGTCGCGCGCGCTGCCGTTGGTAGAGAGGCTCAATTCGCGGTCAAAAACCTGATAGTTGGCAGCAGTAAAGGTGCCAGCCGCCGTCGGCGTGGCGGTGTTAGCCGGGTTGATCATGACGTCGTACACCTTGCCGGCAGGCAGGAAGACTTCGTTCTGGACTCTCACGGCGAGGTTCGGCGTTGCGGTGGTGACTGTACCCACGGTGGTTGTCTTGGCGGCGCCCAGAGCGACGTCCGCAAGAACGTTGCTGTCTTCGGCGATCAGCGACATGGAAAGCCCGTTCACGGATGGAACGTGCATATGCAGGCCGGCGTTCACAAAGCGCAGCAGAACATTGCCGGTTGAAGCGGCAGAGCCAACGGGCGCTGCCGAGGAGAATCCGGTCGCCAATGTCTTGTTGAACGCCTGGCCGTTCATCAGGAAGTACAGCGGCGTGTAGTTCACCGCCGCCGGATAACAGGTGTGGGCCGCGCCGCAAGCCTGGGTCCACTTGGCGGTCGCCATGGCGGCGCTCAGCGAACCGGTGCAGGTTCCTGTTCCGGGCGTGGCCGTCGGGCACCCGGCAGACGTTTCCACCAACTGCTCTACGGCCGAGTTCTGCACCGGATCAATTTCGCTCAGCAGCAGGGGTACGTCGGCATCGTAGTTAATCGAGTAGTTAGTTGTCGCCGCGCTTGCGCACGTGGCCGGCGTTAGAGGCGCGCAGCCGGAATAAGCCGTGCCCGCAGCCGTGGTGGTTGGAGCGGTGGTAACTACCAGCACTCCGTAAAGACCCATCGGACCCTGAATCGAGGGATAGGTTCCCGACTCGATGAGATAGGTTCCAGGTTTCAGAGCGCTCCACGTGTAGCTCGCCGTACCAGTATTAGGTGTGGCTTCCGTCACGAACGACCTGACACGTTGACCTTGAGCCGGTGGAGTGAACGTTGCAGCAACGACGGTGGTCCACGTGGTTGAGGTCTGGCCGGCGTGGGCCCCGTCGGTGCGCGGTCCACTCTCTCTAACGGGGGTGCCCAGGCCACCACCCGGCAGCTGACCGACAATTACCAATGAGGTCTCGACCGGGAGGTTGTTAGTCAAGTTGATCGTCAGGCTAGTTCCGGTGGCCACATAGGGCGCCGTGATCAGAGGTGGCTGCCAGACGGTGCCACCCGTCTGGGGGGTGCGATTTAGAGCCAGGCAGTTGCCGGCGGTCGCACTAGCCGCGTCGCACGTCCAGCCCCACATGGGCACAGTATTGCCGTCAGGCAGAATCGTGGTCTGCCGTGACGCGGTGAGGGTCACTGTCACCTGGCCCAAGGACACGGCCGCTGTAAGGAGCAGGAAGATCACTGCAGACACGGCAGCTTTGAAAGTGGCGTTAACGCGTTTTGATCGCATGGCTCTTGTCTCCATCACAGCTCTCCATTACAGCGTTTCGTCAATCCAAAAGGTGGGCGGATCAACCAGCATCATCTGCAGCATCCCGCCCGGGAAAATGTCATTGGTGGTGATCTCGCGCTCATTGTGGGAATGCCACATGAAGGCGATGCCTGATTCGATAAAGGGGTTCATGGTGCTTGCACTGGGGGGCAGAGGTGTCGGGCCGCGATTGCGCCCTACGGCATCCGGCCCGAGGTAAGGGGTGCCGTTGTACCACAGACCATTGGTGGCAACCAGGGGATCAAATTGCGTCGCCGGGCCGCCACTTCCGATCTGCCCCACCGGATGGGCCTCCAGCGGGTGGTTATGGTCGGCGCACCACTCGTAGTAGTTCGGTGAACTGGCGGTGGCTCCGCTATTCTTTGTGTAGTAACCATTGGCATCGGGGACACATGGTTGAGTAGCCACCGCGTACGCGTTTGTGTGCCCATAGATATCCCAGCCCAAGCCCTTTCCGGACCAGTAGAAGATTCCGTCGAACGCCTGGCCCGGAGTGGTGTCGGTATTAAACTCCATGCGGCCGGCAAGCCTCGGAGGAACGACAGCATCGTTCTGGCTCAGGATCAAGTTGCCGTCACGCGCCAGGATGCGCACGTGGTTGCCGTGCTCGTGGAAAGGATGCTGCCAGTGTCCCTGTCCGATGACCCGGACCAGGACCAGGTCTCCAGGGTGCATGTGGGGGTTAGCGTTGTAGGGCTGGTTCGGGTAGTTGGGTGCGTAGGACGGGTCCATGTTGTCCGGCATGGAGCGCCCATTGATGAGGAAGTACGACGGATGGTACGGCTCGGTCTTGACATCGAGTGCGGTGGGACAGACACTGGCGGCCGGACAGTTTGCGATGGCCTGTACCTGGTTTTCTGCCTGCTTGTGGATGTGCGCATCCAACTCCATCCACTGGGTGAGGTATTCGCGGTCGTAGCAGGCCTCCGGGTGGTTATAGGCGGCGGCGGCGAGCCGAAAGTCGGTAGATCCACCACCCAGTTGTTGCGCAATGGGTATGCCGGTTGAGCAATTGGCCCCGGCGGGAATCGTCGAGGGTAAAACCACGACGGCACCATAAAGGCCCATCTCAATCTGAAGGTCAGGCTGCGTACCGCTGTAGTAAGCGTGAGTACCCGCGTTCGCAAAGGTGACGTTATAGGTCACGCTTCCCGCGGGTGCAGCCTCCGCCGCCAGCAGTCCCGCCGTTCCCGTTGAAGTGACTGTTGCGCCCTGGAAGACGATCGAGGTATTGCCCGCTCCCTTGGGAAGGTTGTTAGTCAAGGTCACTGTAAATGGCACGCCCTGGGTCACCACCAGAGTGGGCCCGGGAATCTGCATGCTGGGACAAAAGGCGCCGGTGGTGTAGGGTTTAAAGGTGGCACTGTTAGTGGCGCACCCGTAGCCCCAGGAGTAGATGAGGGCGCCATCCGGCTGCGAGATGTAACCCTGAGAGGCGACCAGGTTGAACGTGGAGCTTCCGCCCGCGCTGGCCGTTATGCCGGGAACCGCGGCTTGGGCCGTTCCCCCGATCAGCAACGCCACCGCTACCATCACGACCGCTGTCAGTGTTGCCGCGTTTCGCGTTTTCTCATTCACGTCACTCATAGCTGCTCTCTCCTGCTTAGTTCACAACCACAACTTCGGTCATCAAACCGCCGAAGTTCTCGGCGTCGTTCGACAAGTGATCAAGATTCGGGGTGTAGAGGAAGTACGTGCCTGGGGGAACGCCCGTAGCATCAAGAATCGCATCCAGCGACTCACCGCCGCCCAGCGTGATGGAGTTGGTCTTGATGAAGAGGTTATTTCCCGCCTGGTCACGCAGCAGCTTGGCATTGAACCCAACTACCGTCATGGGGATTCCCAATGACGCGAGGGTCTGATACTCGGTAACATCGAGATCAGCAATGCGCAGCAGAGCCCTCGATGGACCATTGGCTGGGCTGGAATGCAGGGTGATCAGGGTCGGCAGCGGTTGCGAATAGCGCGTCAGTCCGTCGGAGTCCTCCGTCCCGATGGCATTTGATGTCGGGTCCTGGGCTGGGGCATTCGGAGTGAGACCCGCATACCCCGGATTGGTGGACGGAGCGCTGATCGTGTCGGGATAGCTGCGGCCATTCAGCAGGAAGTACTTGTCCTTCATGTCGGCGAATCCTTCCGGGTTGAACGTCATGCCGACAAAGTGGAAGTTGGGATCGAAGCCGTGAATCTGAATAGGGACGTCTATGTCGTAGCGCGTGCTGCCGTCGCCGTCGTCATAGGCATACTTGGCACCCGCTACCTGCACAGCCCCTGTATCGGCAAGGGGGATAGGGGCGGAACAGAGAATATCGATGGAGCCACTCGCACCGTAGGTGTATCCCGCCGCGGGAGTCGTCCCGGTACCTGGGCAGGCCGTCCGCAGATCGCTTTGCATACCGGGCCCCGGTAACGAACCGAACGTTCCGCTGGTGGCGCTGCCTGCAACGGCATTGTAGAGATTCGTACCCGCCGGCTCGCGGTTCTGCCGCGGTCGCACATAGAGCTGGCCGACCATGCCCATCTGCAGGTGTTCGGGCGGCGTTATGTGGCAGTGCCAGAAGTAGGTGCCGGCATCAGGCGCCACATAGTAGTAAGTGGCGCTGCCGCCGATATTGATCGCCCAGGTCGCATCCGGCACACCATCGTAATAAGAGGATGCGTTGGGATAGCCGTGGAAGTGGACCGTGTGCTCCTCGAACAGGTCCGGCCGCATGATCATGCCCACGTTGCTCAAAGTCAGGAAAAATTCGTCGTCCTCGTCGAACGCCATCAAGGGCGCCGGAATGTTTCCGTTCAGCACCCCGATTTCCATGATGGTGCCAGGATCGGCTATGCCGCCGTTCAGGCTGTTGGCGCGCTTTGGGTCATAGGTCGGATCTGGAGTGTCATTCGGGGCCGCAGCAACGGCCGGCTGATTAGGCTCGTTGTAGTAATTGTTAAAGTCTGCGGCGAACAGAGTCCCAGCCTGACCATTCTTGATTAAGTCCATGCCGGAGAGAGGACCGAACGAAAACATGAAGATTTGGTTCCCATCCGCCATGGTGGAATAACCGTCCCCACCCGAAATCTCCTGGCACTTCACGGTGCCGCCGTTGAGCGTGTAGCTCAACGATTGCCCGCCCACCGTCTCTGGTGTAACCGCCGGCCCCGTGTAGGCAGGTTCTGCGGCTTCGGTCAAGGGAGTGCCGGGAGCGGAATTGGAAATAGCCGTGGGGTGTAAGGGTGTAGTGGTTGGGCACTGCACCCTGAACGAACCGCCCCCTTGAGCGGTCGTCCCATTGCCGCCCGGGCCTGTCGGCCCGATGCCGACTCCGCCCACGCCGGTGGCCTGAGCACCTGCGATTGCTGTCGCAAGGCAAATTAGAGTTAATGGCAACAAAACCCGGTAAGGCTTTCTCACGTGTGCAGCCTCCTTCCTGACTTGCTCAGTCGCTGCTACCGCGACGCTGATTGCGGCAAACCCAAGCTGGTGTCGCCGCGAGATTGCTGAATTCTTATCGGACTACTGCTGGGCACCTTAGCCCGAGCGAGTACCCGGGGCCCTTCACAACAAATGCCTGCTGGTTGGGGATGCGCAAAATGACGAGGCCGACTGAGTTGGACAAGGCCGCGCATGACGGACATCAACACCCTCCACAGACGTTCGTTCACGGGATTTTTTTGGGGGAATCCACAAGCCGGGGGGAGGAGTTCCGGCCTACAAAAACATGGCGACAGCTTAGGAGGGTTCGAAGATCACTGTCTACGTCCAGATGAATGAAGGCTCCGGGAAAATCGCGCGTCCCTCTGGGCTTTAGTTCTTGAGCTAGAAAGCAACACTGCCGCAGCAGGCGCCTTGCGAGCCGCAGCCTTCCTACTCATCAGTCCGATACTCTTAAGGAGCAAAGAGACGAGCTGGCTTTGGCGCTGCACGTGGGTTTTCTTGAACAGCTGCCGGAGATGGCTGCAAGCCGTAGGACGCCGAATACCGAGCTCGGCGCAACAATCCTCTAGGCTTTTGCCTTGCATCAGTAGATTGGCAAGACGAGTCTCCGCAACCGTGAACCCGTAGAGCTGACCAAGCTCGCCAGCGTCGGCTTCGACCGGCAGTTCGGGGTCCAGGATGAAAACCAAGGCGGCCGTGGTCGGCGGACTGCCGTCCTCCGACAGTCCCTCTGCCGAGCGTACGAACAGGGTCAAAGGCCTCCTGCCTGAAGGACGTTGAACGGCCAATGCCAAATCATTGGTTTTCGATTCTTCTGACAGAGAGGCATTCGCCGCTTGCTCGAGGGCATCCATCAGGCCCGGGCACGAGAGCACTGATCCCTGGAGTACCCCACGCGGGGTTAGTTGCAGACCATCACGCATTTCCAGAATGCGCTCGGTGGTCCGATTGGCCAACAACAAGCGTCCCGAGGCATCGGTCACGGCCAATCCCAGGTTGAGCAGGTCAAATGCGTCGAAGCCGGCCATCATCAGGTGAAACGGGTGACTATCCGGGTGGTCGTCTACCAGGTCCCTAATTTTGCTGAGGCAGACGTCTTCCCTTCTCTCCAGGTCTTCAATGCACTTCTTGGGATCTTCGCAGCCACCCATCGAGTCCCGTGCTCCACAGGTAGGACAATGAGATTTTTGGTGAGCGGGCACCATAGAACGTATGAATGTCATACTCCGGTCCTCTCAAAAGTCAAAACAACCCGCTAGCTCCCCGTGAAATAATCAGTCGGAGAATTTCAAGATGGTTAAGGTGAACTCTCAGCATCGGGCGTTTCTCCGAAGGGCCAATGTTTCCAACCGGACCTCTGGTCCCCATTCCGCGCCCGAACCGTCCCCGTGCTGTTGAACAAGAGGGCCACCAACTCGCCCTGCCGCTGTACATCCGTCTTGGTGAACACGTTTCGAAGATGCATTTTGGCCGTCGAGCGGCGGATGCCCAGCATGTCACAGCATTCTTCAAGTGTCTTGCCTTCCATCAGGAGATTGGCCAGCCGGGTCTCGGCGGAAGTAAGTCCGTAAAGCTGCCGCAATTCCGGCTCGCGAGCTGTTGGACTCTCCGGATCCAGAACAAACACCAGAATCCTGGCCGGCTCCGGGTAATCTGACGGCGCCACTTCCGCCGAACGCACCAGTAACGTCAGCGGTCTTTTGCCGGAAGGCCGGGACAGGGCAATGACAGCCTGTTTCACGCCTGGCTTTCCCTTCAGTATGGATTCCATAGAAGGCGAATTGCACCCGGGCGAGGTGGAAAGTGTACCCTCGGATGTCAATCTGAGGCCGTCCTGAGCTTCGAGAATTTTCTCCGCCGTAGTATTTGCCAGCAGCACGCGGCCCGCTAGGTTAGTCACGATGAATCCGATGTTGAGCAGATCAAGAGCATCGAAACCGGTCATCAGTAGGTTAATAATTCTCGATCTCGTCGTGACACCTGGAGTGGCCATATGGGTAACGAGCCTAATTCTCTGTGCGGGGAGGAGCCAGTCTGTGATACGCTCTGGCTGTTCGGGGCAGAATCGTGGCGGCAATTGTGCAGAATGGCTATGTAGAAATGGAACGTTATCTTTCGAATTGGCGACCTATCTTTCGGAGTTCATAACCTATCTTTTGGCGGCCGTCGGCTAGACAGTTACCTCTGCCATAGTTTCTTCACAATATTATTGTAGTCAGGCCATGAAGGATGCCTTTTCCATCTATAGCCCGACCAACCGTACCAAACTCTTGGTCGCAGCGGGAATCCTCGGCACAGCCATTGCTTTAGTCGACTGGTGGACAGAGCCTTATATCTCGCTAGGCTTTCTGTACCTGTTTCCCATCATGATTGTGGGTGGGTTCCTGTCGCGGGGGAGGATCGTAGTCATTGCCTTGCTGTGCGCGGTTCTTGACTTCAGCAATCTGCCCAAGAACGAGACTCTCGTACACTTGCTGTTTAGTTCTGCCGGGTTCATGGGAACGGGATTGTTCATATCAGAACTGGTCCGCAACCGGCGTATCGCTCTGACCTACGTCGAAGAGTTGGCAGCAGAGGTAAAGTTGCGCCAGGATGCGGAAGACCAACTCCGCATCCTCATCGAGAGCAGTCCGGCCGCCATTGTGACCATTGACCTGGCTGGAAAGATCCTGCTCGTGAACGAAGCAGCGCAGCAATTGCTGTCACCTGAGGGCGCGCCGCTACAAGGGCAAACAATCAATTCCTACCTGCCTGCGTTGCAAAATGTGATTCAAACCGAAGTTTCCAGAGCCTTGCGTACAGCGCTGCAGTGCAGGGCGCGCCGCAGTAATGGTCCGGATTTTTTGGCTGGCGTATGGTTTTCTACCTACACCACGATCTCCGGTCCACGGCTCGCAGCGATCGTCGTGGATCTTTCTGAGGATCTGCGCGACCGCGAAGACTTAAGCCTTGATCACCTCCTAAAAAATAGTCGCATTCTCATGGGCGCGATGGCCCACGAGATCCGAAATCTGTGCAGCGCGATCCTGGTGGTGCATAAAAACCTTTCGCGAATCCAGGAACTGGCACAAAATGAAGACTTCCATGCTCTCGGCACGCTTATTCAAGGCCTAGAGAAGATCTCTGTATTTGAGCGCGGGTCGTCCGCCGTCCAGAATGCGGCTGCCGTTGAACTGACCTCCACGCTGGACGAAATCCGGGTTTTAATCGATACCGCCTACCATGAAGCCGCAATGGAGGTTCAATGGAAAGTTCAAGAAGGGTTACCGGTTGTCTGGGCCGACCGTTATGGATTGGTGCAAGTCTTCCTGAATCTTGCCAAGAACAGTCAGCGCGCAATGCGGTCCACACCGACGAAGCGGCTGTACGTGACTGCCTCGGCAGAGAACAAACATGTAGTCGTCCGCTTTGAGGATACCGGCATCGGCATTGCTTCTCCTGAACATTTGTTTCGTCCCTTCCAGCGCGGAACCGGCGGCTCATCGGGTCTAGGCCTGTACGTTTCTCGTGCCATCATGAGAAGTTTTGGCGGCGACCTGATATACGAGCCCCGGTCCCCGGGGTGCTGCTTCGCTCTCGTTCTGCCGGCGTTAGGCGCAGTCGAGGAACCGGTGAATGGCTGAGTCCTCACCAGCGACTATCTCCGTCCTCGTTCTGGACGACCACGCTGTCTTTCGCGAGAGCGTCGCGCGGCTTCTCCACAACGAACTCGGCTTTGAGGTCACGCATTGTGGATCCATCCACGAAGCTCTTGCGGTTCTGCGCCAACGTCGGATCGACATCGTGCTGCTCGACTTCGACCTCGGGAAGCAGAATGGCACAGAATTTATGCGCTTGGCTAAGAAGCAAGGGTTTGCGGGCAACGTCCTGGTGGTGACGGCGGGAATCGAGGAGGCGGACTCGCAGCAGCTGATCCGGGCGGGCATCGCTGGGATATTCATGAAACATAGTTCCGCCGCGATGCTGGCAGAGGGGATCCGTCATGTCATGGCCGGAAAAGTCTGGTTCGACCAGGAGGTGCTTCTGAGCGCTGTTGCTGCCGACACGAAGCCGCGTTTGTCGCCTGCCGCCGAGCGACTCACGCAGCGCGAGAAACAAGTTCTTTCTTCTGTGTTCGAGGGTCTCAGCAACAAGGAAATAGCGGGGCGCCTGGGCGTATCTGAGACCTCCGTCAAGGCCACTCTGCAGCAACTGTTTTCCAAGACGGGGGTGCGCACCCGTACTCAACTGGTTCGTATCGCCTTGGAGCAATACAAAAACCAGTTCTAGGTTGGGTTCGGATCGTATTTGGGTTTGGAACCCGAAGACCCTGAGAGAAAGCGAGCACCCCAATGGCTTCAACTTCCGGCTAGCGACTATCCGACCATCCGACCGAAATCTCCTCTGTTCAATAGCGAAGTATCACGCGCTGGCGATTGTACACAATTGTATTTGCGATGCGTGAGCTGCCTGGGACAAACCGCAGCAGGCACGCAATTCGGGGACGGCTTGCGGAAGCCGAAGCGAGCACGCACTCTGGCGAACAGGAACAAAACCATCGTTTTTGGTGCTTATCGTGTTCTGATGGGTCTGCTCCCTTCCGACAAAGCTAAGGTGTTCGACCGCGCTCCTGGCAACGCTCGGTTATGACCTCAACGATACTTCAGCGGACATCGCGACACCTGCTGGAGGTGGAAAATGAGAATTTTGCGCTCATGAGCTAAGTGCCTCTAGAAACCCATGTTGTATGACACTCTCACGACATCTTGATTGCCGGTTTTCTCTTCGAGCATGGCTCGGCGCCTTTTAACATAACAGCGGTGATCGAGCAAAGGTCGAAGCGTACATCAAGACATTCGAGCCCGAGCAATCGGTCGAGCGCATGATGGGATTCCACAGCCAGACGGGCGGGTTCGATTTGCTGGCGATCGAAAGCAGCGAACGACTCATGATCAAGTTCCGCGTCAAAGAGAAAGGAAGTTCGACGATTGGCATCGGAAGCTTACAAGTGAAGGATGCTCAATCAGGAGTCGTGGAGAGCTCTAACTTGCGGGCGATTCCTCCAGGAGCCGTTCTCGAAAACATCAAGCTCGACGCCGCTGAGCGACAACGCGTGATTGATGGCGTAGCCAAGAATTTAAACGAGTCGCCGTGTGGACGAGCTCGCCGGTGAAAACCAGGGAATCGGGCTTCTCCTTGGCGACTTGCGGGACGATGGCGCAACCAAAGTCCGGATCGCTGGAGTCCCTGCGAGTCGAGTCGATGAACCGCATGTCGCCATGATATGAACCGAAACGCGCCCGCGAGGCTGAAATCGAGGGTCTGCAGCGCTGCGATCGAGAGGAGTAGGAAGATAAGGACAAGGCGTTTACGGGAACCCGTGGTATCTCCTGTTCAGTATGTTTTATGTCGGAACGGGGACAGCACCGGCTGCCACTCTGGAAGTTGTGACTGACTGCGTGCTTCCAAGTTCGCCGGACGACGTGAACGGGAAGCCTCCAGTTATCATCGGCCGTCGCTCCTGGTTGCGGCGCCGCGGTCGCGAGCCGCCTCGCGGTAGAACTGCTGCAGGACGAAATAGGCCTTCTTTTTTTCACCGTTGTTGGAAATCAGGCCCTTGCGATTGAAGCCGTCCTGCACGGAGGGCAACTGGCGGCGCGGGCTGCGGAAGTCCTTAAGAATCCACGGCGCGATGCCGCGAATGAAAGCAACTTTGCGCAACGCGGCGATTTGGTGTTTGTAGATGTCTTCCTGATACTCCTCGGTCCAGCGCTGGGAGGGATCGCCGTGCAGGCCCTGCCTGGCATCGCCGCCGAATTCACTGACGATAACGGGCTTGTCATACGGATTGCTCCAGGAGGTCAGGTCCAGATCGGCCGGTACGCCATCGTACCAGCCGATGTATTCGTTCAAACCGACAACATCGAGATCCGCAATCAGCGGGTCATCAATCACCATCTTGTGCGGCTCGGGCCGGCTCGACTGGTTGGTGGCGGCGGTGATCAAGCGAGTGCCGTCCAGCGAGCGGGCCGCCGTGGCCAATTCATGTAGGAACGCGTTGCGCTCCGCACTCTTTGCCGACTCGTTGGTGATGGACCAGAAGATGATGGAGCTGCGGTTGTGGTCGCGCACGATCATCTCCTCAAGTTGCCGCCGCGCTTTATCCGAAACACCGGGCGCCGTCCAGGCAATGCCTTGCCAGAGCGGAATCTCGCTCCAGACCAGCAGTCCCATGCGGTCTGCCATGCGCGTGGTGTGCTCGTCATGGGGATAGTGCGCCAGCCGTACGAAATTGCAGCCCAACTCGCGCGCCCATTCGAAGGAAGTGCGCGCATCATCGTCGCCGTGCGCGCGGCCGGGGCGGAGCGGCGCTTCCGCATGCAGACTGATGCCGCGCAGGAAGACGGGCGCACCGTTCAGCAAAATCTGGGTGCCGCGCACTTCCAGGGTGCGAAATCCGATCTGATCGGTAATGCGATCATTGCCGGCAACGAGGGTGACGTCGTAGAGCTTGGGATCATCTGGCGACCAGCGCTCAAGCCCGGCAGCTTCCATTTCGAAAGTCGCCTTGCCGTCGGGAGCCGGGATCTCGCGATGGATGCGCAGCTGGGGAATATCCAGAGTGACGCGGTTCGTTGCTGGCGCGCCCGCTAGCCGAACCCAGCCCGCGATGCGATTCCCCGTTCCCCGCTGGAGCTGCAACGAATAATCTTGAATGAAGCTGTCGGGAACCTCCACGATACCGACGTCGCGCGTAAGCCCGCCGTAGTTCCACCAATCGGTGCGGAGCGCCGGAACATCATCGGCATGGCGCGTGTCGTTGACGGAGATGACGACAAAATTCGCGCCGTCTTTCAGCAGGGAAGTAGCATCGCAGTTGAACGGGGTGAAACCGCCTTCGTGTTCACAGAGCGGATTGCCGTTTACCCATACCTGCGAGCGGTAATTCGCAGCTCCGGCATACAGAAACGACCGCCAGCCCGGCCGCGGATGGTACTCGAAGGATTTCTCGTACCAGACCGTCCCCTCGTACAGCAGCAGTTCGGGACGCTGCGTGTTCCAGTCGCCGGGAACGTGCAGGGTTGGCGAGGCGGCGAAGTCGTACTCGACCACCCCGGTGGAAGCCGCCGGCGAGAGATTCAGCGGGTAGCGGCGGCGCACGCCTTCGTCGTACGGATCAACGACGTAGTGCCAATCACCGTTCAACCATATCCCCGGCCGGGCCAGACCATTCTGCAGAAGAGGTGCGGGAGTTTGCGCTGCGGCAGTGGCGGCTGAAAACAACGCTCCCCAGAAAAGCCAAACAAGTTTAGTTTTCATAATCTCTCGCATTCGCGCCCACCACCTTATCAGCGCACGGTCGCTGCCACCGAAGGAAATGCGACAAAGGGCTTGTCGCAGGGGGGCACTTTGCGGCTACCGCGGACCTTGGTGATGAGCACGTCCTCGCCGGCCGGCGCGAAGTTCACTTCGCCGGGTCCGGTTGCAATGCGCGCGTGCGCGGCGTGGACCTCGACGGGCGGCGCATTCGCCGCCAACACCCCGTCGAACGTTATGTACAAGGGGTGGGCACCATCAAAGCCGTCAAGCGAGATTCTGCCGCCGCCGCTGATGCGCACGTCGCGCAGCAGAATGTCCTGGTACTGGGGAATCAGCGTTCCCCGCGTCACGTGCTTGTACGTAGTCTCAAAGAAGATCGGGTTTTTGACGTCCTGGATGCAGACATCGTGATAGGATACGCGGCGCACCAGGCCGCCGCGTGTCGGGCTCGACTTGATGTGAATGCCGTTCAAGGCGCCCTGGATCGTGAGGTCACTCACCTCGATATCGCTCACGCCGCCTCGCGTCCCGCTGCCGATGGACATGCCATGGCCCGTGTAGAAGTGATTGTGCGCGATTGTCATGTGGGTGGAAGGGCCGCTCGCACCCGCCTTGATCGCAATGTGGTCGTCGCCGGCATGGATGTAAGAATAAAGGATGCTGACGTTGCGCGACGACGACGGATCAATGCCATCGGTATTGCGTGCCGTTTCCGGAGAATCGATCTTCACGCCCCAGACCGTGAAGCCCTCCGTGCGATAGACGATCACGTGGAACTTAGGGGAATTGCGCAGCGTAATGTGGTACAGAACCAGCCCGTCGGCCTCGTCCCCCACCAGCATGTGCGGCACGTTCTGGCTTGCCTTTTCCGCCTTAGCCTGCTGCGCCAAGTCCCACCAGGAAACATTCTGGCCGAGCAGCTTGGCGCCCCCGCGACCATCAATTACGCCGTCCCCCATCACCGCGGCGTCGTGAACGGGGACGCGGATCAGGGGTCGGCAGCCGCTTCCGCGGTTGTCCACCTTGCCGCAGGCGCCCGGTGTGACGTCGTAATCACGAGGATTGCGCGAAGCGAACAAAGTTGCTCCACGCGAGACCAGCAGGGTAATGCCTTGGCGGAGTTCCAGCGGCGCGGCAAGAAAGGCGTTCTTTGTTCCATTCGCACGCAACTCGACAGCAGTTCCGGGCCGGCACTGGTTGAATGCCTGCTGGATACGTGAGGTGTCCAGCTTGGTTTCATCCGCGTCGGCGATGGCTTCCCCGGTGCTGGAAAGTTCCGCGTCAAGGCTGCGGCATACCGGCGGAATTGTCGGTTCTGTGACTTTGCGTGTGTCCTGGCCTGTAAGGGTCACGGCAAACAGCAACATGGCACCGATGGGGAAAAAGAAGGTAGGTGAATTTGTCCCCCGAAATAAAACCTGTCCCCTGGGAACGCCCGCGCCCGAGGATCGGACAACTGCGGGTTTCCTGCGTGACGCGAACTGAAAGCTGGTTTGGCCGTTCAATGCGATTTCTCCCGCGGCTTTGGTGGCGCCATCTGAATGCGCGAACTGAGCCGTACATCCCGCGAGGACGAGCCGACCAGGATCGAATAAGTCCCGGCGGCAACCTTCCAGCCGTGGGTCGTCGTGTCCCAGTAGGAGAATGCGCGCTGGTCGAGCGCGAACTGCACGTGAGTCTTCTGCCCGGGCTCGAGTCGTACCTTCTGGAATCCTTTAAGTTGCTTTGGGGGCTGGGGAACAGCGTCGCTGGACGGCATGCCAACGTAGAGCTGTACCGCTTCTGCGCCACGCACGCGACCGCTGTTCACAACGTCAAAATCAATCTGCACATTCGGCTTGGCGTCCGCGCTAAGCGAAAGCCGTTCGGGCGAGACCCGCAGATTGCCGTATCGGAAGGTCGTATACGACAGACCATAGCCGAAGGCGAAGAGCGGGTCTTTCTTGTTCGCGTCGTAATGCCGATAGCCGACAAACACGCCCTCCGAGTAGTGCACGACCTTGTCAATGCCGGGATACTGCTCGGGTTTGCTCGCGGGAACGTCTTCGAGCCTTCGTGGAAACGTCAACGGCAGCTTGCCGGAAGGATTGACGTCGCCGAAGAGGACAGCGGCAACCGCGTTGCCGTCCTCTTGGCCAGGATACCAGGCTTCCACGATAGCAGGTACTTGCTCTGCCCACGGCATCAGGACGGCGGAGCCAGTCTTCAACACTACGACGGTCCGCGGGTTGGCGGTGGCAACGGCCGTCACCAGTTCGTCCTGGTTGCCGGCAAGGGACAGTGACTGATCGTGGCCTTCCCTATCCTGATCGCCCACCATGACGATGGCGATATCCGCGCCGTGCGCCAAAGCGGTAGCGGCGGGAATAGCAGCGCCATCGTTGGTTTCGATCGTGACCTGCGAACCAACGCGGGAACGCAGGCCGTCCAGGGGATCAACCGTGTACAGCGGAAGGACGCGCGAGCTGCCACCACCGCCCGTGGAGGCCTTCGGGAGTCCAATCAACGCCACGCGCTTGAGCTGCGAGGCTTTCAAAGGAAGGATGCCGCCCGAATTCTTGAGCAACACGATCCCATCCTCGGCGATACGCAAGGCGATCGCGCCGTGTTCGCGGGAAGGGAGCGGCTTGGGTGTTGGCGGGCGGTCGAATACCCCCAAGTCGATCATGGCGCGAAAGCGCCGGATCAACTTCTCATCAATGGCCGAAACGGGCACCTGGCTCGACTCGACCGCCGCTTTTAAGGCTTCCCCGAAATACTTGCCGGTGGGCATCTCCAGATCGAGCCCGGCCATGGCTGACTCGACTGTGCTGTGGACCGCCCCGAAATCCGAGGTAACGAAACCTGCGAATCCCCATTCTTTTCTCAGAATCGTGTCCAGCAACGGACCGTTTTCGCAGTTGAAGGTGCCGTTAACTTTAGGATACGCGCACATCAGGGAAGCCGAATGACCGCGCTTGATGGAATCCTCGAACGCGGGAAGGTAGATCTCGCGCAACGCCCGCTCGCCAATCTCTTCATCTATTACATTCCGGTCGGTCTCTTGGTTGTTCGCGACGTAGTGCTTTACGTTCGCAATGATGCCCTGACTCTGCACCCCCTCGATGAACGCAACCGCCAACTGCCCGGCGAGAAACGGGTCCTCTCCGTATCCCTCGAAGGTGCGGCCATTCTGCGGCACGCGCGCGATGTTTATCGTCGGTGCCTCCAGCAAAGCATTTCCCAGATCGTGCGCTTCGCTGCCGGCGACTGCGCCATATTCCTTCGCGAGGTCGCGATCCCAGGTGCTGGCCAGTGCTATCGGCGCCGGCAGCGCTGTGGCAGGCTTCTTTGGACCAGCGCCGCCGGGGCCTGCGCCTGCGGGTCCGTTGGTGATGCAGAAGTCGGGAATGCCCAGCCGCGGAATGCCGAGGACGATTCGATTATGGGTAGCATCGCGGAAGCCGTGCAGTTGCGCAATCTTTTCGTCCAGTGTCATGCGCGAGACGATGTCTCTAGCGCGCTGCTCGGCGGTCTGCGCTTGCAGCAGAGCGGTCAGCAACAATATAAGCAAAGTGCAAGCCACTGGTCTGTGTGTGCAGAAACCTGTCTCAGAAGGTTCGATTACTGAGAGCATCGTGTCCGCCATTGGGGAACACCAGGTCGGCCCCAACTCGCTAATCGGCCTGCGACGCTGTCCGCAGCAACCCCGAGACCCAGGTACTCTTCGGCGTTGCGGTAACAGATACGACGCACGATATCACCGATGAGAGCAACGTCGTTGGACAGGTTCTCCATGTCTTTGCCCAGCAGATTGCATAGCACGCGCCGCGTATTGCTCCACGGCCCATTTACTGACAGCGCTGGGTTCAGGACGTTTCGCAACATCAATGTCTATGACACTCGCGTACGGAGCGCAGAGCCGTTCGCGATGGGAAAACGCCTGAGCGTAAATTTCTTTTGCAAGCGCCAGACCGTCGCCGCCGGCCTCGGCCAAACCAAGACTTGCTCCAGCCAGGTGTTGCCAGCAGTCTTCACGTGCACACTGGAGTCGAACTCGCGCCGCACGCGGCGGATCGCTGGGTAGATGGAGAACTCGTCGCTTCCGGAATGCACACTGAGTTTGAGTTCTGCCGGCAGATGGTAGGTGCGAACCCCGTGCGCGAGCACCGCCACGTCGCTGCGGAACTCGCTTTCGAACTTGGCGAGGTCGCCAACATAATCCACGCCTTTGTTGAAGCGGCCGGTGAACTTGGATGCCACCGCTCGCACCGGGACTCCGTGGTCAGCCAGTGCGGCCAGGATCACCAGGACTTCGGCGGGATTCTGGGGGGCATCGGTCTCATCCCTCGACACCTCGGTAATGAAGTTGGCCTTGCCGCGTGAGCTCAGAATGGCGGGCGACGAATGCATCAATCTGCGGAGGCGGCAGCGGTTGGCCGATCGCCGCAGCGACGTCAAGCGTGTAATAGTCGCTGGAATCAAGGAAACCGTCCACAGTCTCCAGAGTGATGTGGTCGGCGTCGATGCGAAAGGGCCGGGTCCAACCGAGTTCGCGCACGGCCGCTTCGGCCGCAGCACGCACGCTGCCGGGCTTGGAACCAACTATAACGTGCTCGCGATTGGACTTGTTGCAGACGGGCACGATCGCCAGGCCAGATGGCGCAGCCGGCATGCACGCGCGCAACTGTGCCTTCGCCTGATGAGCAAAACGGTCGTCTACTCCGTAAGGAATACTTTGCCAGGACTAAACGTTGCGACTGCGGAACCTGTTTCATTTTCGAGCCTCGCCACAGCGTCCGGCATGGACACAGCCGGGGCCGTGGACCCTGCGTTTTATAGAATACAATGTTGTTTTATTTGACAATAGAGATACTTTCGTGTTTTCTCTTGTATGTCAACCCTACAATTTTGGGCGCCGACTAGGTGACCCGGAGGCAAACCCATGCCGCGGCCTGGAGCGGAAGCGGTTCACAATAAGCAGAAGTACGCCAAGCCTGCACCCTTCAGCCGGGAAAAGCTTGCGGCGATGTACGACTTCACCGGACAGAGGGCGGTCGTCAAAGGTGGCACCGGCATTTTGGGCGGGGGGGGCTCGCTTGCGCCCTGAGCGGTTGCGGCGCGCAGGTCGCTATCCTCGGCCAGAATCTGGAGTGCGGCAGGGCAGGGGTGGCGGGATGAGCTGTTGAGCGGGGAACACGAGTGCAGGCGGTATGGCCGAACCCAAGGATGGAATCGCGGTAGCGCAGGTGCCAGTGGCAGTCCCCGCGGGTGTCCCCGTCATTGGCCATTATCGCTGGATCATCTGTGGACGGGTGTTCTTCGCCGCCACGGTGAACTACATTGACCGCAAACTTATAGGCCTGCTCAGGCCCATTCTGCAAACCGAACTTCACTGGAACGACATTGACTATAGCTACATCGTCTTTGCCTTCCAGAGGGCGTATGCCGGCGGCCTGCTGATTGTGGGCCGGGTGATGGACTGGCTCGGCACGCGCAAAGGTTTTTCGCTCGCGGTGTTCCTGTGGAGTGTTGCTGCGATGGCTCATGCCCTGGCCCACTCTTTGTTTGGCTTCGGCGCGGCTCGGTCGCTGGGACTCGGCGAATCCGGCAGTTTCCCGGCTTCCATCAAGACCG
>Ga0209055_1000355_pt1 | contig 32734 bp, 28 predicted proteins | sample GraSoiAngelo_110_FD_185875 | JGI IMG/M metagenome (GOLD analysis project Ga0209055, IMG submission 185875) | Grasslands soil microbial communities from the Angelo Coastal Reserve, California, USA - 14_0903_12_30cm (SPAdes) (version 2) | ecosystem: Environmental > Terrestrial > Soil > Grasslands ... | reverse complement strand
CGCGCACGTAGAGGAAGAGCCCGACGGTGGTCCCGCCCAGCGACTGCGGCGACTTGCACGCGCTCATGCCCGGGAACTCGTCGCTGAGCATCACGATCGAGTCGCCGATCTTCATCTCGGCGTGCATGACGCTCTTGCCGTCGGGGCCGGGCATCCGCACCGTTTCCACCGCGCCCAGCGCGCCCTTGTAGAAGTCGATGGCCCGCGCCGCGTCGCGCACGGTGAGGTAAGCGGTGACGGTGTGGTAACCGGCCGGAATCGGCTTGACCCTCGCTGGTGGCCTCCGGGCGGCGGACTTCTTCTTCGGCCTCGCCTTCGCTCGCTTCGCCATCCGCGTGACTCCCTGGACTAGAGCTTCAGCTTGTCGACGAGCTCCCGTACCGCATCGGCCGATTTCTTGAACGCGGCCTGCTCGTCGGGCGTCAGCTTGATCTCGATGACCTGCTCGACGCCCGAGCGGCCGAGCTTCACGGGCACGCCGACATAGAGGCCGTTGACCCCGTACTGCCCCTCGAGGTAGGCCGCGCACGGCAGGATCTTCTTCTTGTCCTTCAGGATCGCCTCGACCATCTCGACGGCAGAGGCCGCCGGCGCGTAGTACGCGCTGCCGGTCTTCAGGAGCGCGACGATCTCCGCGCCGCCGTTGGCCGTGCGCTGCACGAGCGCGTCGATCTTTTCTTTCGACAAGAGCTCGGTGATCGGGATGCCCGCCACTGTCGAGTAGCGCGGCAGGGGGACCATCGTGTCGCCGTGGCCGCCCAGCACGAACGCGGTGACGTTCTCGACCGACACGCTCAGCTCGCGGGCGATGAACTGGCGGAACCGCGCCGAGTCGAGGATGCCCGCCATACCGACCACTCGCTTGCTCGGAAAGCCCGACTTCTTCCAGGCGAGCTGCACCATCGCGTCGAGCGGATTGGTGACGAGGATCAGGATCGCGTTGCGCGAGAGGGCGACGATCTTCTCGACGACCCCACCGACGATCTCGGCGTTTTTGAAGAGCAGATCGTCGCGGGTCATCCCCGGCTTGCGGGCGAGGCCCGCGGTGATCACGACGATGTCGGAGTCGGCCGTCTCGTCGTAGCCGTTGGAGCCAACGAGCGTGGAATCGTACCGATGGATCGGTCCGGCCTGCGCCAGGTCCAGCGACTTGCCCTGCGGGACGCCCTCGATGACATCCACCAGGACGACGTCACCCAGCTCCTTCTCGACCACGTACTGGGCGACGGAGGCGCCGACGTTGCCGGCGCCGACTACCGTGATCTTCGGCCTGCCGGAAGCCACTAGCGCTTCGCCTCGAGCGTGATCTTCTCGTCCTGCGCGATCTTCACCGTGCTGGCCATCAGTTCTTGTCTCCAAGTGCGGCGAGTGCTGCCGCCGAGCAGGCTCTGAACCACCCGATGTGCTCGATCATGAGGTGAAAGCGAGCATTTGCCGCCGATCTGGTCGATTTCAATGACGCATTACTCTAACGCGCCGCGCCGACAGGGTCAAGAACGCGGCGATTTCCCGAGCGTTTCGAGGAGCCGTCGAGCGATCAGCCGGCCACGCAGCGTCATCACGGCGCGGCCCGTCCGCGCACGCGCCGCCCGGGGCCAGCCGAAGTAGCCCGCGCCGCCGGGGCCGAGCTCGCGAAAGTTCCGCGCCCCACGGGCAAGCGCGCCGCGAAAATCGCACCAGGCCGGCGCCAGCCCACGGGCGATTCGCTCCCGTACGAGCTTTCGATCGACCGACAGCATAAGAGCCGTCTCAAGCTCGCCGGAGTGCCACTCCGCACCTGGATTCGGGCTCCGCATGAGCGCCTGGACCCGGCTGTTCACCATCGGCGTCGGCGGTCGTTTCCCCGGCTCGAAACCCGCGACGAGCACGCGCAATCGTCGGCGCCGGCCGAGCTCTCGCCGGGCGGCGGCGATCGCCTTCAAGTGATCCGGGTCGGCTTGATAGTTCGTCAGGACGAATCGACGAAAGCCGTGGCCGGCGAGCCCGGTGACCACTTCGACGATGAGCCGGCGCAACGTCGGCATCGAGAGCGAGACCGTGCCGGGCCAGCCTATCGCCAGGGTGCTGACGCCATACGGAATCGCGGGCGCGAGAATCGGACGCCATCCGGCGCGGCGAAGATGCGGCGCGATCCTGCGCGCTAGCTCCTCGGCGCCTCGCCAGTCGACCAGCAACGGCAGATGCGGACCGTGCTGCTCGATCGCGCCGAGCGGCAGGAGGACGACCACGCGCGGATCGCGCGCGAGCTTCTCGGCCTCGGGCGAGGTCAGGCCGGCCAGGTGGATCAACGGGACAGACCGAACATCCTGAGAACCGCGAGCCGACGCAGCCGCCGGATCGAGTCGGCGGGCGAGAGACCCATCGGGCAGACCTCGGTGCAGTTGCCCTGGCCGTGGCAGCGCGCCAGCGCATCGCCATCGAGAAGCATGCTACGCCGCTCGTCGCGTCCGGCGTCGCGGGGATCGAGCTCGAGCGTGAGCGCCCGGTTGAGCGCCGCCGGCCCGGGGAATCGCTCGTTGTGCCCGACCATCGAGCACGCCGACAGGCACATCCCGCAGCCGATGCACTCGATCGCCAGGTCGATCTCACGGCGTTCCGCGGAAGCACTGGACACGAGGGCGTACGTCGCGGCTCCCTCGCTCGGCGTGAGGGCCGCGTGCACGTCGCGCAGCTTCGCCGCGAACGGCGCCATGTCGACGACGAGGTCCCGCAACAGCGGGAAGTGATAGAGCGGACGGACGCTGACCGGACCCGGGCCGAGCGACTCGAGGCGCGTGCGGCAGGCCCAGCGCTCCCGACCGTTCACCACCATCGCGCACGAGCCGCACATCCCGACCCGGCACGCGTAGCGGAAGGCGAGCGTCGGGTCCTGGCCGCGCTGAATGTCGACGAGCGCGTCGAGCACCGTGGTGTCGGCCGCGGCGGCGACCCGGTATTCCTGGACGCGCGCGGGCTCGTCGGGGGTCCAGCGAAACACGCGGAGCGAGGCTGACGAAGCCATCGGCGGCGCTATACTACCGCCACTTTCATGTCGTCTCGCCACGACCGGCTCGAGATCCTCGATCGCTACCTGCGCATCCCGACGATCAGTCGCCAGGTGACCCCGGAGATGATCGAGGCCGTCCGCGGCCTCTGGCGCGGCCTCGGCCTCGAGCTGACGCCGCTGGCCGCCGCCGATGGGCGCGGCACACCCGCGCTCTACGGCGAGCTACCAGGGCCAGAGGGCGCTCCGACGCTTCTTCTCTACGGCCACTACGACGTCCAGCCCACCGGTGACGTGGCGCGGTGGAAGTGGCAAGGCATCCAGTGCGAGCCGTTCGTGCCGGCCTACTTCCTCGACGGGCGCGCGGTCGAGCCGCGATTGATCGGCGACGAGGCGCTGGAAGACCTGGTGCTGGTGGCGCGCGGCGGGGCCGACAACAAGGGCCAGCACCTCTCGAACATCCTCGGCGCCATGGACGCCGTCCGGGCCCGCACCGCCTGCTGGAAGGTCAAGATCATCCTCGACGGCGAGGAGGAGCACGGCAGCCCGAACCTCGAAGCGATCGCACGCGCTCATCGGGCGAAGCTCGCGGCGGACGTGCTGATCGGCTCGGACGGGCCCAAGCAGAAGAACGCCCCGACGCTCGTGATGGGCGTGCGCGGGCTCCTCACCGTGAACATCGTCGCCGACAACGGCCAGCAGGCTTCGGTCCACTCCGGCAACTACGGCAACATCGTGCCGAACCCGGTCCTCCCCCTCGCCCGGCTCATCGCCGACATCGAGGAGCGTGTGCGGGCATGGTCGGCCGAGCACGAAGCCTTCCGGCGCGAGGCGAGCGAGGTCTTCGCGAAGTGGGAGGACAAGGCGGTCTGGACGCCTTTCTTGAAACCGACCGTGAACATCAACAGCTTCATGTCCGACGGCGCCTCGCTGACCCTTCGCCGGACCATCATCCCGCGCACCGCCCACGCGCGACTGGACATCAGGCTGACGCCCGACACGCCGCTGCCCGCGATGCGCGACATCGTCCAGCGCGCGGTCGCCGATCACCAGAGTCGCACGCCGGGTATCACGTTCTCGGTCGAGACCGACGGCCAGCCCGCCAGCTACACCTCGCCCGCGCGCCCGGAGTTCGGCTGGCTTCTACGCTTGCTGGAGGAGCACGGCGGGGAAGAAGCGGTGGCGCTGCCGATCCTCGGCGGGACCTTGCCGCTGCACGTCTTCACGGACGTGCTGGGGATCCCGTGCCTGTGGATCCCGGCCGCCAACAGCAACAACCAGCAGCACGACATCAACGAGCACTACGTGCTCAGGCACTTCTACCGCCAGACCGCGCTCTACGCTGCGATCGTGTCGTCGCGGCCGATGTAACCCGTCGAGCTCAATACCATCGCCACACCCAGACGGCGGCGAACACCACGATCGCGAGGATCAGCGCGAGCCCGAACAGCGCGCGGTGCCAGCGGTGAGCGAGGCCGAAGTCCAGGAGGATCGTGCGGACCCCGAGCAGCGCGTGGACCAGGACAAGCGCGAGGAGAGCCGCCTGCACGCCGCGGCGGAACGGATTCGCCAGATGCAGCGCGATCACGAGCAAGAGCGCCACGGCCGCGGCGCGCTGGATGAGCCACGCCCACATGCCGGCCTTCGTGTCGCGCCAGCCCTCGGCGGTGCTCCACTCGCGCTTGAGGACGCGGCTCACTGCCCCGCCAAGCTAGAGCTGTCCCTTCCGGTACGAGCGCTTGGCCGCGATCTTTCCGTTGTGCAGGGTGAGCAAGTCGCAGCCCTGAACCTCGAAGCGCGTCCCTCCGCGCGGCGTCCCGGTCGTCAGCCACTCGACGGTGGCGAGCTCGGGACAGGCGAAGTGCCGGATCTCGTCCCAGCGGATGTCGGGCACCCGCTGAAACATCTCGGCGAGGAATTCGCGGACCGCCGGCTTTCCGACGGCGCGCGAGCCCCACGGGTCCTTGCCGAACGACGCCTCGAAGATCACGTCGTCGGTCATCATGGCCAGAATTCCCTCGATGTCGTGTCCGTTCCACACCGTGTTGAATCGATCCACGAACGCCTCACCGTCGAATGCCATGGCCGTCCTCCTCAGTCACCGATTTCTACCATCGACGAGACACGTGCCGCACCGGCGGGCGTTGCCCGCGTCAGCGCAACCGGCTCCATCGAGACCGAAGCCTCACCCGCGCGCGACTGTACGCGCACGGTATAGAGCGGCGCGGTCGACGGCGCGGGGAAATCGCTGCGGTAGTGGGCGCCGCGGCTCTCGGTGCGCGCCAGCGCGCTGGTGGCGATCAAGCGGGCGACGGTCGCCTGGCTCGTCAGGTTCAGCCAGTCCTGCCACGCGAGATTGAATCCCGGCCCACCGGGAACGCCGACGCGCCCGAGCTCCCCACCGATCCTCTCGGTCGCCGCCACGGCGGCCTTGAGGCCTTCGCCGTCGCGAACGAGCCCTGCCCGCTCCCACATGACCTCGCGCAGCTCGCGTTGCAGTCCGTAGAGATCGCCGCCGCGACGCTCGAGCGGCGCGGTGAGTCGCTCGATGACGGCTCCCACGGCCACATCGCCATGGCGCGACGTCGCGCGCCCGGCGACGAAGTCCGCCATCACGTCGCCGGCGATGCCGCCGAACACGGTCGACTCGGCGACGCCGTTACCGCCGAGGCGGTTGGCGCCGTGGACCCCGCCCGTGTCCTCCCCGGCCGCGAAGAGCCCCTCGATCGCGGTTCGGCAGGCGGTGTCGACGACCACGCCGCCCATCATGAAATGGGTCGTCGGGCCCACCTCGACCGGCCCGCGCGCGAGATCGCGGCCGAAGTCGCGGCATCGCCGCACCATCCCGCGGAAGTTTCGCTCGACGACCTCGGCGCCGAGATGGGAGACGTCGATCCACACCCCGCCGTTCGGCGTCCCCCGCCCCTCCGTTACCTCCAGGAACGAGGCGCGCGCCACGAGGTCGCGTGTGGAGCGCTCCATCCGTGCCGGGTCGTAGCGCTCCATGTACCGCTCGCCGCGCCCGTTGCGAAGGTGTCCACCGGCGCCCCGTAGCCCTTCCTCGAGGAGCGCGCCGGTCATCAGGGAATCGGGGATCACGAGTCCCGTGGGATGGAACTGGACCATCTCCATGTCGCGGAGCGGGAGCCCGGCGCGATACGCGAGCGCGATCCCGTCGGCGGCCTTGTCCGCCGAGCACGCGACCACCCTGTACATGGTCGGTCCGCCGCCCATCGCCAGCAAGGTCGCGCGCGCGGTCACGACGACAAAGCGGCCGGTCCGGACGTCGAGCACCAGCGCGCCCGCGCAGCGTTCCGCCCCGTCCAGCAGGAGCTCGACCGCGCGGCACTCCTCGAGGGCCCGGACGTTGTCGCGTCTCAGCACCTGCTCGGACAGGCGATTCATGATCTCGATGCCGGTGAGGTCGCCCTTGTGGATCGTCCGATCGTGCGTCTGCCCGGCGAACGGCTTCTGATGGATCCGTCCCTCGGAGGTTCGGTCGAAGAGGCAGCCGTAGCGCGACTCGAGCTCGAGCACCCGCCCGGGCGCCTCCACGACCAGGGTCCACACGAGCTCCTGGTCGTTGATCCAGCCGCCGCCGGCGAGCGTGTCGAGAAAGTGCGCGTCGAGCGAGTCGGGCTCGGTGAGCACGGCGTTGTAGCCGCCCTGCACCATGCGCGTGCAGCCGGCGCGCCCAAGCAATCCCTTCACGACGACGGTGACCGAAAGGCTCGGTGATCGATCGGCGGCGTGGAGCGCAGCGCAGAGCCCGGCGCCGCCCGCGCCGAGGATCAGGATGTCGGTCTCGACGCGGTCGATCACAGTGGCCCTATTCTAGCTCGTCCTGCTTCGTCTTGGCCGCCTCGCCTTTGCCGAGGCGCTCGGTTGCGGGAAGTTCTACGAGTGGAATCTGCCCGTCGTAGACTGTAAACACTCGACGCGGCTAGTCGGTCTCACCACGAGGTTCTCCGGGAAACCCGAACCCGGCGGTTGACAAGGAGTCGCCATGCGGACTCGACGCGTCATCGTCGCGCTTCTCACCTTGTCGGTTGCGGCGAGCAGTCCGGGCTTGATCCCCGCTGCCGACCCGCCGGCCCCGGAGCAATCCGGCGAGATCACCCCGACGCGGGTGAGTTATCTCTACGGCCAGGTGTCCTTCTGGCGCCTCGGCGCGCAAGAGTGGGCGGAGGCGAAGCCCAACACACCGCTGGCGCCCGGCGACATTCTGTACACCGGTCAGGACGGTAACGTCGAGCTCCAGATCGGGCCTCGCGCCTTCGTGCGAGCCGGCAACGGCACGCAGATCGGCCTGGACAACGAGGAACCGGACTACGTGCAGTTCCGCGTGACCGCTGGCCACGCCGCGTTCGACGTCCGCGAGATTCCGTCAGGCCACACGGTCGAGATCGACACTCCGAACGCGGCGTTCACGATCGAGAACAGAGGCTACTACCACGTCGCTCTCGCCGAGGACACGACGACCTTCTCGACCTATCGTGGAGGCAGCGCCACCGTCACCCCGGCCGCGGGAGCCGCCACGCCGGTCGCCGCCAACAAGCAAATCGTGATCGCGGGCGCCGAGACGCCGAACGTGGAAACCGGAGCGGCCCCGCCGCTCAGCGCGTGGGATCGCTGGAATCACCAGCGGACGGCCTATCTGCTGCAACCGATGAACTCGCAGAACGTCTCACCCGCGATGTACGGAACGGAAGAGCTCGTCCAGCACGGAAGCTGGCGCACCGAAGAGACGTATGGACCCGTGTGGGTGCCGACGAGCGTCCCCCCGGGATGGGTCCCGTACAGCACGGGCCGGTGGATCTGGGATCCGCGCTTCGGCTGGACGTGGCTCGACGCCGCGCCCTGGGGCTGGGCGCCGTACCACTACGGCCGCTGGGTGTTCGTCAGAGGCTACTGGGGCTGGGCGCCGGGTCCCGTCGTCGTCCGGCCCGTGTACGCGCCGGCTCTCGTCGTGTTCCTCGGTGGTCCCGTCGGAGTGGCGGTCGCCGCGCGGCCCCTCCACTGGGCGCCCCTGGGATGGGGCGAGCCGGTCATCCCGTGGTGGGGTCGTCCGGGCTTCGTCGGCGTCGCCTGGTGGGGCGGCTGGGGCGGCCCTCGCGTCGTGAACAACGTCGTCGTGAACCGCACCACTACCGTGAACGTGACCAACATCAACGTGTACAACAACGTGCACGTGCACAACGCGGTCGTGGGAGTTTCGGAGGATCGCTTCGGGCGCGGGTCTGTCCAGACCACGCGTGTCGACGCCGCGCGTGTGCGCGAGCTCACGCCGGTGCGGGGTGCGCTCGACGTCAAACCCGTCGCGGCCAGCGTGATGAGCGCCGACCGCGCGGCCTTGAGGCCTCCGGAGGCCGTCCGCGACCGCAACGTCGTGGCGACACGCGCACCACGGGATTTCTCGCCGGCCTTGCGCGCTCAGGGCCTCAGCGCGGAGCGCGAGGCGACGCCGTCGGCCGCAGCGCGAATCGTGCCGGGGCCGAAACGCACGATCTCTGTCACGCCACCGGCGGAGGGCCCAGGCTCGAGTCAGAGGCCGCGCCCGAGTGAGACGCCGAACGCCCGCCGACCGGATCCGAGCCCCGCTCCGAGCCCCGGCGCCGGCGCGCCGCGCCCCGGCCGTCGAGAGGGCCCTTCAGGACAGCCGGATTCGGGACAGGCGGATTCGAAACAGGGCAAGCGGCCTCAGGCCGATGAGAACGAGCGCGGCCGGAGGTCAGGTCCGCCGCCGCCACCGCCGGCACACAGCTCCGCAGAGTCGCGCCAGGTGCATCCTCAAGGCCCCGACCAGCGGCGCCGACCCGAAGCCAAGCCCGCGCAGCCGCCGCAGCGCTCCAACGAGCGCCCACCTGAACGGACGGAGCCGCGCCAGCAGGAGAAATAGCCGAAGCCGCGGACGGTTCGCTCGCGGTAGCACGCACCGAGCAGCCGAGTTTCGAGCGCCGGCTTTGCCGGCGCGGGTGGTCGGTGGGGGGATTCGGGGGGAGCGGCGTCGCTCCCCCCGATGTCCAGCCTAATGCATCCGGTGGTCGTCGAAGCCGGCCGAGGACTTGATCCGGTCCTCGGTGCCCGGGATGTACTTCTTCTCGAGCTCCTGGAAGTAGGAGACCCGCGCCATCACGTGATGGCTCTCGGTCGGGTGGCCCACCTTGGCCTTCTCGAGCATCCACTGCGCCTGCTCCTCGTCACGCACCAGCTCCTCCATCGCGTTCCAGGTGGCGTACGTGGCCGCGTGGGAGGCGAAGAGCGTGATGAAGATGAACTTGTAGCCGAGCTCGCCCAGCTCCTTGAACGTGAAGGGGTTCGGATCCTGGTGCCACCGGAAGGACGACGAGTAGTTGAACGACAGCGGCAGGTCCGGATGCGTCTCGCGCATCGCCTTGGCGAAGGCCACCGCGGGCTCGCGCGAGGCATTCGAGAGCTCGCACCACACGCTGTCGACGCCGGCGTCGGCATAGGCGCGGCCCCGGCGGATCGCTTCCTCGAGGCTCCCGCCGACGGCACCGTAGGCGTCCGTCCGCGCGATGATCACGAAGTCGGGATCGAGGCGATCACGCGTGTCGAGAGCGGCCCGGTACTTGCCGAGCGCTTCCTCGAGGCTCACGACGGTCTTGCCGGCGATATGGCCGCAGCGCTTCGGGAACCGCTGGTCTTCCAGGTGGATCCCGGCGACCCCCGTCTTCATGAACTCCTGCACGGTCCGGATCGTGGAGAGCGCGTTGCCGTAGCCGTCGTCGGCGTCGGCAATGATCGGAAGGCTGGTCGCGCTGGCCACCATCGACGCGATCCGCGCCACCTCGGTCTGCGTGAGGAAGCCCATGTCAGGCCACGCATTGTGCAGGGCCATCGAGTACCCGCTCAGATAGATCGACTTCATGCCCACACGCTCGGCGATCTGCGCGCCGAGCGGCTCGTAGACGCCGCCCGTAAATAGGTAAGGCTCTTCCTTCAACAGGCGTCGAAACTGTCGTCCTTTGCTCTCCGGCATCGATCCCTCCTCAGGCGACACGATGGCGCGCGAGCACTGTCGCGCACCATCGGCAATAGGTGACGGTCTCCACGTCGATGACGCAGCTCGGGCAGGCCGCCACGTCGCACTCCTGGCAGCGCGCGGTCCGGCCCGGCTGCTCGAGCGTCACTCCGCACTCGCACGTCGTCGGCATCGCCGTCTCCTCCCGTGCTCGCGTCCCGTGTTCCGTTCCGATGAGTTCAAGAGTGCGGTCGTCGGGGCAACAAATCAACAAAGTGATTGTTTTTATCTACTAGATAAATTATATTTATCACTACGGGAAATTCCGGAAGCCGAACGCATGGATATCCCTCAGGTCGAAGCGTTCCTCGCCGTCGGCACGTTCGGCGGATTTCGCCGGGCGGCCGCGGCGCTCCGGCTGACCCAGCCCGCGGTGAGCGCGCGCATCCGCGCGCTGGAAGATTCGCTGAGCGTGCGGCTCTTCGAGCGCGGCCGGCAGGGCCACGGGCTCGCGCTCTCGGCGGCCGGGCGCGCGCTCAGGCCGCACGCCGAGCAGCTCTTGCAATCGGTCGCGCTCGCGCGCCAGGCGGTGCACGACATCCGTCCCACCAGCGGCGGCGCAATCCAGATCGCGGCGGTGCTGTCGATCTGCACCTATCTCCTGCCCGACGTCCTCAAGCGATTCCAGACGGCGCACCCGACGGTGATGATCACGGTCCGCTCCGGGCACTCGAAAGAGGTGCTGGAGATGGTGCTGCGCGGAGACGCCGAGATCGGTCTGGCGCGGTCGCTCCACCATCCCGAGGTCGAGACGGTAAGCCTCCGCGACGATCCGCTCGTCCTGGTCGGCCGCTCAACCGCGTGGCCCACGCGCGAGCGCCGCGCGCGCCTGGAGGAGATCGCCGACCGGCCGCTGATCTTCTTCGACCGGGGCTCGAGCGACTGGACCTTGACCCAGGGCCTCTTCCGGCGGGCGGGGCTCGTGCCGAACGTGGCGCTCGAGGTCGAGACGATCGAGACGGCCAAGCGGATGGTCGAGCGCGGGATGGGGCTCGCGTTCCTCCCGCACCTGGCCGTCGTTCGCGAGCTACGCCGGCGGAGCCTGGTGGCGATCGAGATCGTGGACGCCGAGCCGATCACCCGGAGCCTCGACGTGATCCATCCGCGTCCTCGCCCGCTCTCGCCGGCCGCGCGGGCACTGCTGCAGGCGCTGCGTTCGGCCTTGAGCGAGGCCGGCGGCCCGCCGCGTCGCCGCCGCTAGCTCTTGCGCGCGAGCAGCGAGCGGAGCAGCGCCCGCCCCTGCTCGCCCGTCCACTGGCGCTCGCCGATCGCCTTGCCGACCAGCCTGCCGCCGCGATCGACGAGAAAGACCGTGGGCGTGTACGCGATATCGTACTGCTTCGACACTTCGCCTTTCGCGTCGAGCAACACCGTGGACGTCACGGCCCTGCTCTTCACCCACCCCGCGACCAGGTCGCGCTTCTCACCGAGGTTGATCGCCAGCACGACCAGTCCCTGGTCCTTGAGCTCCCGATTCACCTGCTCGATCGTCGAGGGCAGCTCCCGCGCGCAGTAGGGACAGGTGCTGTCCCAGAAATAGAGCAGCGCGGCGCGCCCGCGTAGGTCGGCGAGCGACACGGGCTTGCCGTCGAGCGCGTCGAGCATGAACGGCGCGGGTCGCTGGTCGCCGAGCGGCATCACTTGCAACGCGGAGAGCAGATCGTCGAGCCGGTCGTCGGCGGCGGCCGGCAGCAGCGAGAGCCCGATCAGCGCGAGCGCGAGCGCCAGCTTAGCGCTTGATGTACGCGTCGCCCGCCTCCTGGAGCTCAATTCGCCCTTCTCCCTTGCCTCACACGACCCGAACGCGCGGGCGTGGGGCGAGCCTCACCCGCCCGAGACTCCGCAGGTGACCCGCCACGACGTCCCAGGCCGGGGGCCCGTCGACCTCGGCGAGGCTCGCCCAGCCCGTCGCCTTGTAGCGCCGGGTGGGCTCGAGGGAGCGACCGGCCACGCGGACGTCGCGAATGCGTCGGCCGACCCGCTTCGACGGGTCGATCGTATAGGTCAAGCCACCAAGCCGCACCATGTCGCCGCCCTGACGGTAGTACGGGTCGGGATGGAACAGGTTGTCGGCGACGTCCTCCATGAGCGCGTGGATCTCGCGCCCGGTCATCTCGCGCACCCAGGTGTTCGGATAGGTCACGGCCGTGTGAGCGTACACGTCCTCCAGGGTGATCTCCTGCCCCGGCACGATCGTGATCCCCCAGCGGAAGCCCGGCGAGAACGCGATCTGGGCGTCGGCGCCGCGCAGGAGCGCGTCGAGGATCACCTCGTCGAAGGTGCCGTTGAAATTACCGCGCCGGTAGAGCAACGATTCCGAGACCGCGAGCCGCTCGCTCAGCTTCGCCTCGTAGGGGCGGCGGATCTCGTCGATCAGCTGCGCCATGCCCGGATCCGCCGGGAGGTCCTGGGCCAGAACCGGAATCAGGCGATAGCGATAGCCGCCGACACGCCCGTGCTGAACGTCGAGATCCAGCCGGCTCAGGAACTTGCCGTGGGAGCCCGAGTTCACGACGAGCGTGCGGCCCACGAGAATCGGCTGCGGCAACGCGTCGTGGGTGTGGCCGCCGAGAATGACGTCGAGGCCATGAACCCGGCTCGCGAGCTTCAGGTCGACGGCGACGCCGTTGTGCGAGAGCAAGACGACCAGGTCGACCTTCTTGTCGTCCCGAAGCTCGTTGACCAGCCCCTGGACGCCGTCTTCCCGGATGCCGAACGTCAGGTCGGGCACGAAGCGGCGGGGGTGGGAGACGGGAGTGTACGGAAACGCCTGGCCGATGACGCCGACCCGCGCGCCGCCGACCTCGCGGATCGTGTAGGGATGAAATGGGCGTTCGCCCCACCCGACCTCCCTCACGTTGTGCGCGACGAAGTCGCCGGCGAAGAGGCCCGTGCGCTCGCGATCGCCGAAGAGCTCCTTGACGCGGTCGAGGCCGTACACGAACTCCCAGTGCGGCGTGAAGACGTCGACGCCGAGCTGGTTGGAGACCCGCACCATGTCCTCGCCCCGGCTCCAGAGGGCGGTCGCCGAGCCCTGGATCGTGTCGCCACCGTCGAGCAGGAGCGTGCGGCCCGCGCGCTCCTCCCGGACCCGTCTCACGAGTGTGGCGAGATGGGCGTAGCCGCCCATCCGTCCGTAGCGCGCCGCCAGCGCCGGAAAGTCGAGGTACGTGCACGCGTATGCCTCCACGCTCCCGGGCGCGAGGTGATAGGCGCGGAGCAGCTCGGCACCCGTGAGAAACGGGGGCCGCCCGCGCTCGGCGCCGACACCGATGACCGAATCGGGCTCGCGGTAGAACACGGGTCGAAGCGTCGCGTGCGCGTCGGTGATGTGGAGCAAGGTGACGTTGCCGAGCGGCTCGAAAGCCAGGAGCCGCGCCGGACCGTCGGCGCCCTCGAGACTGCGCGGTGCGAGCCCAGCGCCCGCCGCGACCGCGAGCAGCTTGAGAAGGTCGCGCCGGGAGACGTCCATGCTCTAGTGGCGGATGCCGGGCACGCTGAGCGGCTTGCCGTTGTCGAACGAGGTCAGATAGAGCTCCAGCTCCGCGTACTCGATCGAATCCGCCGCGAGCATGTTCATCCCGAGCGGTGTCATGCACCACTGGAAGCGCTTGCGCATGTCCCACACTTCGGCTCGGTCGGTCCGCCAGGTCGGGAAATGCCGCGTCAGACCGGCTCGCACGTCGACCAGCACCCGGCCGCCCAGGAACTTTCCGGCCGCCGCCTCCGGGGTGTGGCAATTGGCGCACGAGTGGTTCCGCTCGCCCGCGCGGCGGTTGAAGGTCGCCCTGCCTCGCGCGAGCGCCGCGCGAGCCTCGGGGCTCAGGACGTCGACATTCACGGGCAGGCCGTTCGACGCCCGCTTGACGAGCATCGTCATGCTCAGGCTGTCGGCCGACTCGGCCGCCAGCGGGAGGCCCGTCGTCTCCGGCCCATGCACCTCGAGGAAGTCCTCGACGCTCATCACGCGCCCGTACGCCTTCACGAGCTTCGGATAGCGCGTCGCGGCGCCGCGCAGCGCACGGCCGGCGCCGCCCTCGTGGCAATCGGCGCACGCCTTGCCCGACGGTCCGCGCGCCGCCCACAACGCCTCGGCATCCTCGGCGAGGACCACCGCGGGGTTGTTGGTGGGATCGAGGTTGTCGCCGAAGCCCACGGGCTTGGGGCGCGTGAAGGGATTGCGGTCGCGGTCCTTCTCGGGCGCGATCGGCCCCTTGAGCGTCTGGAGATAGGCGACGATGTGAACGATCTCCTCGGGGCTGAACATGCCGGCGGTCCCCCACGGCGGCATCACGGTGTTCGGGAAGAACACGCGCGCGTCCCAGACGACCTGATAGAGATACTGATCCGGCAGCCGGCGGTCGCCGATCGTGGATTGATCGGGGCCCGCGCTTCCGGCCGGCCAGACGTCGTCGCCCGGAACCAGATGGCAGGCCACGCACGGCCCCTTGCTTCGGTTCAGGAAGAGCGCGCGCCCCTTCTGGGCGTCGCCGGCGATTCCCGATGGCATCGCCACGCGCTGAACCGGAGGCTCGGGGCGCTGGTCGTCGTAGGCATAGGTCGTGTAGCGATCGAAGTCGCGCGTCGGCCAGCCCGGATAGCGAACGGCCGCACGCTTGCCGTCGGGTAAGGTTCGGAGATCGCCACGCGCTTCCGGGATCGCGCGCGACGACCACCGGGGAACGGCGCGATAGTCGGGCACATCGGGCGCGGTCCCGGCACAGCCGGCGCTCAGCGCCGCGAGCGCCGCCCACGCGAGCGCCCGGCGCGCCGTCGCGCCCCTCATCGAGAAGCGTTCACGAGAACTTGATGTCGGCTGTGCCTTCGTACCGGCCGCCCGTGGTGTCGAGGAACTGGACCTTGAGCTGGCCCGGGTCGGTCGCCTTGAAGGTGAAGGAGAAGAACGGGTTTTCGGCCACACTCTGGGTCGTATCGAAGGTCGCGATGGTCTTACCGAGGTAGGTCACGATGACCTTGTTGATGTAGTTGTAGTTCTTCTGGACGATCTTGCCCTGCGGGTCGCGCTCGACCCGCTCCATGGGATGGATCACGAGCGAACGCACCTCCACGACGTCGCCGGGCTTGATGCTCGAGGGAACGCGCAGCCGGACCTTCCCGATGTCTGCCATGGCTATCCCCCGCAGCCGCCGACGGTGACCTTCACCTCGCGTTTGACCTGGAGCAGCGTGCCGTCGCTCTGCTCCACGATCGCGCGAACGTCACCGGACTCGCCGAGACGGATGTTCGCCCCCATGTACGCGCGGCCCGCATCGGGCGCGAGTGTCACGCGCGTGACGACGGGGATGCGGTTCTTGTCGGCGACGACATAGATATGCTTCACCCAGTTCGTGGGCGTCATCGGCGACTCGACGGTGACGAAGACCGGGACGACCGCGCCGTTCTCGGCAATGAGGGGGATGTCGAGCTTGGAACCGTCCTTCATGGTCTTGCCGCCGAAGAGGCGCTTCATCGCTTCCTCGACACTCTCGTTCTGGCCGAACACCTGGCCGTGCGCCGTCCCCGGCGCTACGGCAAGCCCGCCGGCGGCGGCGACACCCAGGGTACCCAGCGCGATCAGCACCGTCCGGCGGGTCACTCCCTGGCCGTCAGTCATGCTCGTTCCCCCGCGTCACGCGGCGTCGACCGTCGTGCTCTTGCATCGTTCCGATCCTCAGGCGCGATAACCGTCTTGACAAGGGGCCTCCACCGTCCCAGAATTTCTAAACGTCTCCAGAGCTCCGAGACACTATGCGCCCAAGGCAGGCCTTTGGACAACTCCCCGTGAGCCGCTCCCGATGGCCTCGCCTGCCGCTCGTGCCCAGCGCCCTCACCCTCGGCGCCCTCATGGTGCTCGGCTGCGTGCCAGGAGCCGAGCGGCACCAGGCTTCGGCCCCTCCACGCTGGACGTCACGGGCAATTCCCGAAGCCAAGGGAGAGGTCAGAGAGGTCGACGGCAAGCGAGTCCAGGTCCGCTACAAGGACGACGCGTTTAGCGCCATCACGGCGAACTTCGAGCAGTGGCCTACCTACGCCTACGACGACACCAGGAAATTCCCACCGCCGAACCGGATTTCCATGCCCGTCGTCAAGGGCGACCCCAGGCGAGGGCGCGAGCTCTTCAGGGCACGCGACAAGGCCCCGTGCACGGGTTGCCACCTGATCCCGGGGGACGACATCTGGCCTGCCGGCAGCGTCGGTCCCGATCTCTCCGTCATCGGCGACCGGCGTCTACCGGACCAGTACCTCTTCGACTTCGTCTGGGACGCTCGCCTGTTTCTGCCGAATCCGACCATGCCTCCCTGGGGGACGAGCGGCATCCTGTCGCCCGAGGAGACCGTGCACATCGTTGCGTTTCTCCAGACCCTGAAGGGAAGCCCGCCATTCGTCCCGCCCCCGGAGAAGGACCCCGCGCGGAACCCCCACACCCGTCCGCGCGTCGCGCTCTATTGGGGCGACAACCTCGACCCGGCTAACAACCCGGCGATCCTCCTGGCGGAGACGGGCCTGGCGGTGTGGTCTGCGAAAGGACCCTCGGGCAAGGCGTGCGCCGATTGCCACGAGGGCGGCCTGGAGAAGGCCATGAAGGGCGTGGCCACCCGATACCCGAAGTATCTCCCGGCGTACCGGCGCGTGATGTCCATCGAGGACTACCTCACCGTCCATGCCCCGGAGAGGACTGGCAACGAGATGCTGGCCCAGAGCCCGACTCACCTCGCCATGGCCATCCTCATCAAGATGCAGTCGAACGGAATGCCCGTGAACATCGATGTGACGAGCCCGGAGGCCCGGGCCGCGTACGAACGCGGTCGCGCTCTCTACTATCAGCGGGTCGGGCAGCGGAACCACGCCTGCGCCGATTGTCACGATACGGATCGCGGGGCGGGGCGGTACGCCGGCGCGCGGGTCTTGAGTGTCGCCCAGACCGGATTGACCAGGCACTTCCCCCTGTGGTTCACGATCCCGCGAAGGATCTGGAGCGTTCGGACGCGATTCCAGTTCTGCATGCTGCCGCTGGGGACGAACTACCTGGCGGCCGACGCACCCGAGTACGCCGACCTCGAGCTCTACCTCACCGCGTTCGACAACGGCAAGCCGATGAGCGTGCCCGGAATCCGGTGACTCGCCAAACCGTGGCGCGCGCTCATCGAGTAGCCTTCCCGATCGCCAGTGCGTAAGCGCGAAGATAGTAGACGGTATCGGGTGCCCGGGCCACCGCGTCCTCGCCCTCGGTCAAGAGCACGTGCGTCGTTCCGCCAAAGGTGACGAGAATACGCCGGGCCACGTCCAGATAGTCGGCGCGGCCTCCGACCTGCTGCGCCCGGAGCAGAGCCTCGGCCATGACCCCGTTGGCGTCGAGCGGGGGTGGAAGGCTCTTGTCCTCGTTGAAAGCTCCCCGACCCGCATCGAAGAGCTCGGCCACGGCGAAGCGCAGCACGTGCTCGGCAGCCTGGCGCTGGGCTTCGACCGGTGCGACGCGATAACCCGCGAGGAGGCCGAGGGCAGTCCACGCATTGGCATCGACTTGACCTTCGCCGTATCTTCGTCCCGTCCGAGGATCGTAGAGGTGAAAGGCCCCTTTCTCGCCGATCAGGGTTGCGCGTACGAACTCGAGCGTGCGGAGGGCGGCGTCACGCAGATCCTTTCTCCCCGAGGACTGGCTGAGAGCCAGCAACGCCATCGCCGCCTCGGCGTTCCACGCTGAAATTTTGTCGCGGTTCACCGGCGGCTGGCGCGCAGCCCGCCGCTCCCGGAGCGACAGGCGGTAATACGCGGGGTCCGCGCTCTGGCTACTGTAGAATCCGCCCTCGGTCGCGTCGTAAAGATTCCGGAGCAGGTAAGCGGCGGTACCATCGGCGGCTTCCCGATAGCGCGGGTTTCCCGTCACCCGATGCGCCTCGCCGAAGACCGCCGCCAGCACGGCGTTGAGATGCACGAGCTTCTCGTAGTGTGGCTGGCGCCACTCCCGTCCTTCGGCGTATCGGAAGAACCCGCCATCGACACGATCGTAGAGGGCTCCGAGGATCCCGTCGAGGCTCTTCTCGACCGCGACGAGATAGCGGCGGTCGCCCGTGGCCTGATACAGCTCGAGCAACAACGCGAGCAGCCTCGCCTGGGGGTATTTGTCGCCGGCCCCGAACCCGCCGTAGACCGTGTCCAGGTTCTCGACGATGAAGCGCAGCACGCCCTCGCGGAGCTGCTGATACGTACTCGGGGTCACCGGTGCCGGGTTCGGGGCGGCGACCAGCCCGGTATCCGTCGCCAGGGGTGGCGACGCAGCAACCTTCTTCACGACACTCAGAAAGTCGTCCTTCTTGAGCACGCCGGCAAATGATTGCCGGACCCGGCCGTCGGGGCCGAAGAGCACGATCATCGGCAGTCCCCGGACGTACTTGCGCACGAGGTCCGGGCGTCTGTCATGGTCGGCGGAAACACTCACGTAGTGCTGATTCAAGTATTTCGACACCTCGGCGTCGGTAAGCACCTGCTGCTCGAAGTACTTGCACCAGTAGCACCACACCGCGCTGATCAGGAGAAAGACGGGTTTGCCTTCCCGTTGCGCCGCGTCGAATGCCGCCGGCGAATGCTCCACGAACCGCACTTTCGACGGCGACGGGACATCGCCCTGGACGTCCGCGGCGCCCGCGAAGACCGCGATGACTCCGAGCGCGAGAGCGAGGAGGAACCGCCTTGACAAGCTCTCCCGGCCGACACAGAGTCTGCGCACGTTCATCCCTCGGGAGGAAGTATGCGCCCGGACCAGAATCCAGGACAACCATGCGGACGCCCCGTCTCGGGCGCAAGACGTTCGGGCCGTGGTCCCGCGAGGCACGCGCGTGGTCTCCGCTGATCGGCGCGGACACGGTCGCGGAGTGATTCTCCGTGCACTCAAGCCCTTGGTCTTCGTGCTCGCGATCGTCGGGGTACTGGCCGGCGCCGAGGCGCAGCGCCCGGACAAGATTCCGCGGATCGGCTATCTCGTCATTTCGCCGCTCGCCGACCCGCCTTCGGCGGAGCGCGCCGCGTTCCTCGACGGCTTGAAGGATCTCGGCTACGTCGCGGGCCGGAACATCGTCATCGAGTACCGATCGGCGGCATGGAACCGTGAGCTCTTGCCGGAACTGGCGACCGAGCTGGTCAATCTCAAGGTCGACGTCATCGTCGCCGTGCCGGGCGCCGTCGACGCCGCGAGAGCGGCGACGAAGACAATCCCCATCATCGTCCCGTCGCTCACCGATCCGGTCGAAGAAGGGCTCGTCAAGAGCCTCGCGCGTCCGGGCGGAAATATCACGGGGCCCGGCTGGTCGGCGGAAGGACTGACCGGAAAACGACTGGAGCTGCTCAAGGAGGCCATCCCCAAGCTTTCCCGCGTCGCGATCCTCTGGAATCCGACCAACGAAGGCGCAAAGCGGCAGTGGCAAGAAGCGCAGTCCGCGGCCCGCAAGTTGCGAATGACGCTTCAGTCCCTGGAAGTGAGGGACCCTAACGACGTCCCCAAGGCCTTCGCGGTGATGACGCAAAAGCATCCCGACGCCTTGATCACCGTTGCCAGTGCGCTCACGACAGCCTATCGGCCGATCATCATCGAGTTCGCGACCAAGCAGCGCATCCCGACCATGTTCGCACTGAAGGCCGACGTCGAAGCCGGGGGTCTGATCTCCTATGCCCCGAGCCTGACCGACACGTTCCGGCGAGCGGCACGATACGTCGACAGGGTTCTGAAGGGCGCCAATCCCGGCGATTTGCCGATCGAAGAGTCCACGAGGTTCGAGCTCGTCATCAACCTCAAGATGGCGAAGGCCCTCGGGTTGACGATTCCCAAAACGCTGCTGCTACAGGCCGACCAGGTGATCGAATAGCGCCGAGCGGTCGAGCGGCAGCGGCGAGCGTACAGGCCTTCACGCCGGGACGCGTCGTCACCCGCCGTCCAGACGATAGGCAGACGCGTCCGGCTTGAAGGCGCGCGGGAGCCATAGCGGGCGCCGCAGCCCGTCGGGACCGGGGGCGGGGCGCGCGAGCGCCAGCCACTCGCGGTACGCCTCGAACGATTTCGCCGTATCGACGAAGACGTCGCCGTAGCGGTCGTCGGGACCCGGTCGCGACACGGTTACCTTCTGATGCCAGCAGTGCTGGCCGCTGACCGGATCGGGCTGGACGGGGAACGTCAGGTTCTGATGCACGCCGGCCTCGCTCCACCAGATCCGCGACGAGTCGGGATCGTCGCTCGAGAACGGGCGCGGTCCGTGAAGCTGGCGCATGCGCCATTTGCCGGGCTCGAGCTGGCTGAGATCGACGAGCGCGGTCGACCACCGCTCGCCGCCCGCGTCCTCGTGCAGGCGCCAGCGGCCGAGATGATGCGAGCAGGCCACGACGCCCGGCCGCACCGACTCGGTGACCCACGCCTTGTCGACGAAGTGGCCGATGCGGGTCGCGATCTTCAGAAGATCGCCCGTCGCGACGCCCAGCCGCGCCGCATCCTCGGGATGGACCCAGAGCGGGTTCGTGTGTGAGAGCTCGTAGAGCCACTTCGCGTTGCCCGAGCGAGTGTGGATCAGGGTCGGCAGCCTGAACGTCGGCAGTAGCACCATCTCGCCCTTCGCGCGGTCGAGGTTCGACCAGTGGACGTGGCTCCGGATGTAGTTGGGCACCGCCTGCTCCGGCCACTTCCACGCCTTCAAGGTCTTGGAGAAGAACTCGAGCTTGCGCGAAGGCGTGGGGAATCCGAGATGACGTCGGCCGTCGATCTCGACGCCGACCGCCTGGCCGGCCTTCGCGACCACATTCGTGACCGGGTCGACGGTGGCGCCGTCGAGGTCTTTCGGTGCGAGCGCTTGCTCGTGAGTCCGGTAGACCCCATCCTCGATCAAGAACGCGCCGTACTTGCGCATGTACTGGAGCGGCGTCAGCTTCTCCTTCGCCGCGGCTTGCGGCAGGCCGGGCACGCTGTTCTCGAAGATCCAGCGGTACTGCTCCTCGATGCGGAGCTTCTCGCCCGGGCGATACGGCGACTCGAAGTACTTCCGGATGCCGAGCGAGCCGTCCGGATCGATTCGCCAGGAGAGCTCGATCCAGAACTCGTCCTCCTCCCACACTTGCCCGAGGCCGGCGGCCTCGTGCGCCTGCCACGTGAGGTCGAAGCGCTTGCCCGTTTTCTCCAGGGCGACCCGCAGCACCGGCTGGCGAAAGCCGATCCAGCGCGCCGCGTGGGTCTCCTGCGACATGAGGTCGTGGCGCTCGGAGGCGTGGCCCATCGGCAGCACGTAGTCGGCGAACCACGCCGTCTCGCTCCAGATCGGCGTCAGGCACGCGTGGCGCTCGACCTTGGCTTCGTCGGTGAGCGCCTCGATCCACGACATGCCGTCGGGGTTCGTCCACACCGGGTTGTAGACGCGCGTGAAGTACATCGCGAGCTTGCCGCGGCCCTCGCGCAGGAAGTGTGGCAGGAGGAAGCTCATCTCGAAGAACGCGAGCGGGTACTCGCGCGGCATGAGGAGCTCGCTCCAGATCTTCCCGGGCGGCGGCATCATCGGCGGCGCCGGCACCGCCTTGTTCCACGCGTTCGGCGCAGTACCGCCGGGCGTGCCGACGGCGCCCATCAACACCACGATCAGCTCGAGCGCGCGCGCCACCTGCCAGCCTCCGAGATTGCCGGCGGCGGTGTTGCGCCAGATGTGAGTCGCGAGCGCCGAGCCGGCGCGGCCGATCTCGCGCGCGATCTCCACGATGGCGGCGGCGGAGACACCGCTCTCGGCCGCGGCGAACTCCGGGGTGAAGCGGGCGTACAGCTCGTCGATCGCGCGCTCGAACGACTCGAACTCGACCGACAGATCGGGCCGCTCTTCGCGCAGGTATTCTTCCCAGTTCACCCACCGGCGGACGAACTCCCGGTCGTAGAGCTTCTCGCGCACCAGGATGTGCGCCATCGCCAGCAGCACGGCCGACTCCGAGCCTGGCCAGGGCGCGAGCCACCAGTCGGCCATCGACGCGGTGTTGCTCAGGCGCGTGTCGAGCACCGCGATCTTCGCGCCACGCGCCTTGGCTTCCATGATCCGCTGGGCGTGCGGGTTGAAGTAGTGACCGGTCTCCAGGTGCGAGGACAGCAGCAGGATGAAGCGCGCGTTCGCGTGATCGGGCGACGGGCGGTCCATGCCGTGCCAGAAGGCGTAGCCGGCCCGCGCGCTCGCCGAGCAGACGTTCGTGTGGCTGTTGTGGCCGTCGATGCCCCAGGCGTGAAAGACGCGCTGGAGGTAGACGAGCTCGTGGCCGGGCCGGCCCAGGTGATACATGACCTCCTTCTGCCGGCCCTCGACGAGCGCCTGGCGGATGCGCGCCCCGATGTCGTCGAGCACCTCGTCCCACGTGACACGCTCCCAGCGGCCGCCGCCGCGCGGCCCGATCCGGCGCAGCGGATACGTGATCCGCTCCGGATCGGTCACCTGGTTCAGGGTCGCGGGCCCCTTGGCGCAGTTGCGCCCGCGGCTCCCGGGATGGGCGGGATTGCCTTCGAATTTCTGGATCGCGAGCGTCTCGCGGTCGACGTAGGCAAGGAGCCCGCAGCCGGCCTCGCAGTTGAAGCAGATCGTCGGGATCAGCGAGTAGCGCCGCTTGACCTTCTGGGGCCAGGCGACCGGGTCGTATTCTTCCCAGTCCTCCCAGCGCTCGACGGGCGGATAGCTCCTCAGACCGCCCTGGGACGCGGCGAGCTCCCGGGCCACCGGATGAAGCGGCTCGGCTGCGCGCTCTGTCATAGTCGTCCTGTCGTCATCGGATCGAAGGTTCTCAGCTCAGCGGCACCGACTGCCCGGCTTTCACCCACAAGTCCTCCCAGAGCCAGAGGCCGGCCAGCGCGAGGAGGGCGCCGACCGTGCTCAGCGCGGTCGAGTCCGCGGCGGCGGCGGCAATCAGGAGCGCCATCGGAAGAAACACCCCACCGAGGACCACGCCGCCCCAGAACCGGGCTCGATACGGCCCGCGCCGGATCAGGCGGGCCGCAAGCGTTGCGTCGTGGACGGCGTGGCGGTTGAACACCTCGAGCCCGAGGAGAAACCCGTGCGCGACCAGCGACAGGAACAGCAGCGGCCACAAGGTCGCGATCGGATCCGACTCGCCGTTTTGAGGCGACGCCACCGCCGCGGCGATCGACAACGTCGCGGCGCCCGCCATCACGGCGGCGATGATCAGATGAGGGAGCACGAGCGGGCTCTGCCAGAAATCGCGCCCCTCGGCCTGCCCGAACAGAAACGCGCTGTAGCCGGCGGTCGCTAGGGCCAGCAGCACGGACGGCACCAGCACGAGATGGAGCAGGTCGGAGCGGCCCGTCGCGCCCGCCGCGAGCCACGCGACTCCGGCGGCGCCAAACGCCATCAAGATCCAGGCACCCCACACGAGCCACGAGCGCCAGTTCGGCTTCAGCACGATGTAGGCGAAGCGCTCGGGGCGCTTGAGATCGGAGACCAGGAGCACCGTCGTGAGCGCGAGGAACAGGAGACTGAGCGCCGGCGCCACCCCGCTGAAGAGACCGCCCCACGCTTCGGACCCCGCAAACGCCGCGACGAGCAGCGCGCCGGCCGCGATGGATTTCGTCCACAGGTACGCGGAGACCTTCCAGCCCCAGGGCCGCACGGCGTGCGGCGCGTCGTACACGGACCGGCTCAGGCCCGCGTTCGCGGGCCCGTGCCCCGTCTCCTGGGCGGCGGCGACCATTTTCACCAGATCGACTTCCTCGCGGGGCCGCTCGGCCCACAGATAGCGCTCGGACTGGGTCTGCAGCTCGGGCGTGAGCGCCGCCGCGTCGGCGCCGAGGTAGAAAACTTTCGGCCGGGTGCCCTGCTCGGCCTTTCTCACCTGCACCGGCTCGCGGGCCACGATCGTGGCGATCGGCGACGCGGGGTCGTCGAGGTCGCCGGCGATGATCGCGCGCTCCGGGCACACGATGACGCACGCGGGCTCGAGGCCGACCTCGACCCGGTGCGCGCAGTAGTTGCACTTCGCCGCGGTCGAGGTATCCGGGTCGATGTAGAGCGCGTCGTACGGGCAGGCCTGCATGCACGACTTGCAGCCGATGCAGCGGCGGCCGTCGAAATCCACGATGCCGTCGTCGCGCCGATAGAGCGCCACCGTCGGGCAAATGGTCACACAGGGCGCGGCGTCGCAGTGATTGCAGCGCAGCACGGAGAAATACCGGCGGGTGTTCGGGAACACACCGCGCTCGATGTACTTCACCCAGGTGCGGAACGCGCCGAGCGGAACCCGGTTCTCTTCCTTGCACGCCACCGTGCAGGCATGGCAGCCGATGCACCGGCGCTGGTCGATCACGAACCCGTAGCGCACGTCAGGCGAGCCTACACACGCCCGAGCCCCTGCAAGATCATGCGGAGCCCGACCACGGCGAGAGATCCGGCGAGGATTCGTCGAATCAAGGTGGCGCCCGCGCGCAGCGACGCCCGCGCGCCGAGCTGCGCGCCGACGAGGATGCCCACGCCCATGAGGGCGACGGTGCGGAGGTCGACGTTGCCCAGGGCCAGGAACGTCGCGGCGCCGACGAATGCCGAGATGCTCAGCACGAAGTGCGAGGTGGCGGTGGCGATGTGGATCGGCAGGCTCAACGCGACGATCAGGAACGGCACATGGATGATGCCCCCGCCGATCCCGAGGATACTCGACATGAATCCGACGAAGAGGCTGACGACGATGCCCTTCCAGACGTCGACGCGATAGGTGTGCGCCTCGCTCGAGGCATCCACGACCTGGCGGACCCCGGCGCGGCTCGATGGCGCCATCGCGATGCCGGAGAAGAGCAGGGCCGCGATCGCGACCAGCACGATGCCGAAGAGCAGGTTGAAGGCCGAGGACGAGATCGAGCGCGTGAGGAAGGCGCCGATGATCGCGCCGGGGATCGTGGCGGCCGCGAACTTCCAGCCGAGCGAGAGATCGACACGCCGCTGCCGAAGGTAGGCCACGCTGCCGGAGGCCGCGTTGAGGAACACGAGCGACAGCGAGGTGCCGACGGCCTGGGCCGGAGGGAAGTGATAACCGAGGACCAGGAGGGGTACCAGGAGAAATCCGCCGCCCGCACCGATGAGGGTTCCGAAGGCGCCGATGGCGAGCCCGAGCCCGACGAGAATCGTCCCATCGGCGAGTCCCACTTACCGGACGCTCGACCAGTAGGCCGCGAGATCGGCGATCTGCTCGTCGGGGATCGTGCGCATCAAGGTCTTCAGCGCCTTGAGGTGCTCGTCGCCCGGGCTTCGCCGGTCGGCCTTGAAGAGGAGCATCTGGTTGCGGAGGTATCCGGGTGGCTGGCCCGTCAGATCCGGGACACCTTTGGATGGATCCCCCTTGCCCGAGACGCCGTGACAGAGCGTGCACTGGACGGCCGCGGCGCGACCGCGCTCGACCGCGGCGGGCTCGAGCACGACCGGCGACGGCGTGCGCGCCTGAGCGGCGAAGTACGCCGCGACGTCGTCGACGCCGAGCTGCAGCACCATCTTCGCGTAGGGCTCCATCTCGGGCGACGGGCGCTTGCCGGCCGCGTAATCCTGGATCGCCTTCTTGAAGTACCAGGGCGCGATGCCCGCGAGGATCGGCATGGTGTTCGACCGGCTCTGTCCGGCGAAGCCGTGACACGCGCTACACACGAGCGCCTGTGGCGCCCCCTGCATATCAAGCGGCCCAGCCGCCGCCGGCCCCGCCAGAGCCAGCAGCAACAGTAGACTCGTGGTGACTCGCATCGTCGTCCTTTCGCGCCGGGCAGGCGAATGAGAAAGGTCCAGCTGCGAGGCGGCGCCCGAAGGCTGCACGCGAGCCGTACTCGCTGTACGGTGAGCGCGCAGCCGAGGGCGCCAACGAAGCAGATGGGCCTTTATCATTCGCCTGCCTGCCTAGCCGAGCATGTCTTGCCAGATACTGTTGGCCCACCCAACCGCGTTCTGCGCCCACGCTTCCGACTGGCCCGGCGTGAGCTTCTGCTCGATCTGGACCACTTTGCCGCCCTCGATCTTGTAGCTGTTGACCACCGCGATCGCCTCTTTGTCGCTCACCCAGCTGTAGCAGGTGTTCCCCGGCGCCATTGTCGGCACGGGCTTGTCGTTGAGCAGGCTCACCACCGCCACCGCGCAGATCTTCCCCATCGCGTTGGCGACGTTGCCCGACTTCGGTACCGGCAGCCCGATGGTCGAATCGCCGATCACGTGGACGTTCTTGTGCTTCACCGACTCGTACGTCAGATGATTGACCTCGCACCAGCGCTTGTCCGCGCCGACCAGGTCGGCCGTGACCGCGATCGTGCCCGCCCGCTGCGGCGGAATCAGGTTCAGCACGTCGTACTTCACCTTGTCGCCGAGCTCGGTCGTCACCTCGCGCGCGCCCGGATCGACCTTCACGACCTTGTTCGAGCCGCGGTACTCGATGTTCGGATAGGCGGCCCACGCGGCGCGGAACAGCCCGGTCTTCGACACGATGTTCGGGTTCGCGTCGAGCACGATGAGCTTCGACTTCGGCTTGTTGTTCTTCAGGTACCACGCGACCTGGCACGTCCGCTCGTACGGGCCGGGCGGGCAGCGATAGGCCACCGGCGGGATCGTCAGCACGAAGACGCCGCCGTCGGGCATCGACTGGAGCTGCTTGGCCAGCTCGACCGTTTGCGGGCCCGCCTTCCAGGCGTGGAGCACGCGGTCCTGCGCGGCGGCGAGCCCCTCGACCTGATCCCACTGGAACTCGACGCCGGGCGAGACGATGAGCCGGTCGTACGGAAGCGCGTCGTAACCCACGCGCACGCGCCTGGAGTCGGGCTCGATCATCGTCGCGGTCTCGTGCAGGACTTTGACGCCCTGGGCGCGCAGACGATCGTAGTTGAAGGTCAGGCTCTCGATCGTGCGCACGCCGCTCAGCACCAGGTTCGAAAACGGGCACGAGACGAACTCCTTGTTCGGCTCGAGCAGGATGACCTCGATCGACGGGTCGGCCAGCCGCACGTACTTGGCCGCCGAGGTGCCGCCCCATCCGCCGCCGATCACGACGACGCGGCGGCCGGGTTTCTGGGCGAAGTCCGACACCTTCGGCGCGCAGCCCGCGGCGAAGAGCCCGAGCCCGGCCCAGGACGACGTCTGAAGAAATTCCCTGCGCGTCGACTGCGTCATGCGACCCTCCGCTGACCGCGTTCCGAACCGCATCTAGACGACGCTGAGCGTGTGCGTCTCCTCGTTCCAGGTCGACAGCATAGCCCAGGCGACCGCGATCGCGACGATCAACACGATCGCCCCACCCCAGCCGAGCGAGGCCGGCAGGAAGATCGCGGCGCCGAGCTTCTGCAAGAGCCCGGTCTGAGCCGCCACCAGCCGCGCGAGCGAGGCGCCCAGCGCGAAGCAGGCGACCGCCACCCAGAGCTTCACCTGCCCCTCGCCGGCGCGCCAGAGCGAGCCGGCGCCGCAGCCGCCCGCGAGCGTCATTCCGACGCCGAAGGCGAGACCGCCGGCGAGCGAGCCGATCCCCGCGGCGGGGAACACCCACTCGCTCTTGTCCTTGAGGTCGGTGTATTTCAAGATCGCGAACCCGAGCGTCGAGAGGACCAGCGCCAGCGCCGCGGCCCGCGTGTGCTCGGCATCGCCCGTCATGAACGGCTCGCGAAAGGCGCGCACCAGGCAGAAGCGTGACCGCTGGAAGACCACCCCGAAGGCGGCGCCGAAGAGCAGGAAGACGCCTTGCGGGCCGTAGCCGGCACGCGCGTAGAGGAACAGCACCACCGCGACCAGGCCGACCACGAGAGCGCCCGCCCAGGGCTGGCGCGCGGACGCCGCGCCGGCGGCCTGGAGGTAGATCCGCCCGCCACCCCGCGACCAGTGCGGCCGATGCGCCACCTCCCAGATCAAATAGCGCAAGCCCAGGAACGCGCCCGCGCCGAGACCGAGCATCATGCCGAGGCCCGATAGCGAGAGCGCGCTCGTCGCCGAGAAGAAGCCGCCGATGTTGCACCCGAAGGCGAGCACCGCGCCCACGCCCATCAAGATCCCGCCGGCCGCGCCCTTGGCGAGCTCGGCACGCGCCGGCACGCGGACCGCGAACTCCCGTGACAGGAGCGCCGCGATCGTTCCACCGACGATCACGCCGATGTTCAGGAGCGATCCCGAGTAGAGCCAGGGCGGCAAGAGGTCGGGACGACGGACGAGGCCGACACCGGTGAGGGCCCAGTCGCCCCAGTTGCGGAGCCCGTCCGACGCGGTCCACGGCCGGTCGAAGGCGAAGAGGAAGACGTTCAGGGTCGCGATCAGGACCGCCGAGCCCCAGACCAGCCACGGGCGCGCGAACACCGTCCCGTACAGCGGAGCGAACGAGCTCGATTTCACTGAAGGGCTCGCCTCAGCGGGGTACCGCTTCGGCTCCCACTCCCACGGACGATCACGCGCGAGGAGAGCTGCCCGGGTCGGACGAGGCGCGCACGACGGGATAGCCGAATCGCTTCCACGCGGTCATGCCGCCCGTGACGTTGTACCAGCCCTGAAGGCCGTGGCGCTTGAGCGCGCTGATCGCCGTGCTCGAGCGAAGGCCACCGGCGCAGAGCACGACCTTGGGTCGGTCGGCCGGCACCTCCGCGCGCCGCGCGGCGGCCTCGAGCATCGGCAGGTGGATGGCACCCTTGATGTGGCCGTCGATCCACTCCGAGTGCTCCCGCACGTCGATCACGGCCACGTCGCGTCCCTGCTCGAGCCACTCGGCGAGCTCCGACGCCGTGATCTGCGGCACGGTCTCCACCGGGAAGCCTTCGCTGCGCCACTCGATCATGCCCCACTGGAGAAAGCCGCTGATCTCGTCGACGCCGACCCGCGCGAGCGCCTGCACGGCCCGGTCCAGGTCGGACGGACCCTGCGCGAGCAGGAGGAGCGGCGCGCCGGCCGGCACCATGCCGGCGACCCGTTCGGCGAACTGCGGGCTCTCGATCCACACGTTGACCGCGCCCGCGATGTGCAGCTCGCCGTAGGTCCCGGGATCGCGCAGGTCAAGGACGATGTCGCCGCGCTGCACCGCATCCCACGCCTCGCGCGCGGTGAACGGGCGCGGCTTGGCAGCCACGAGCGAGATCAGGCCCTTGTTCTTGCCCACGATCTTCTCGAACGACGGCGGCTTGGGCGGGAGGTCGCGCATCAGGAAGTCGACGAAGGCCTGGCGGTCGCGGATCTGGAGCGCGGGGTTGAATCGCCGCTCGAAGCCGATCGTCGAGCCCGACTTGGCCGACATCGCGCGCCCGCACGCCGAGCCGGCGCCGTGGGCGGGATAGACCTCGACGCTGTCGTCGAGCGGCAGGAGCACGCGCTGGAGGCTGTCCCATGCGTCTTCCGCCGCGCGGGCGCCGCCGAGGTCGGGGCGGCCGACCGAGCCGACGAACAGCATGTCACCCGTCAGGACGAACCACGGCGAATCGCCGCGGGACAGATCCGACACCATCAGGCAGATCGAGTCGGGCGTGTGACCGGGGGTGTGCGCGATCTTGAAGCGCACGGTCCCGATCAAGAGCTCGTCGCCGTCGCTCACGTCCTGGTGATCGAAGGCCACGCCGGCGGCGCGGTGCACGAGGATCGGCGCCCGCACCGCCTCGGCCAGATCGCGATTGCCCGAGATGTGGTCGGCGTGCGTGTGGGTCTCGAGGATGTGGCTGATCGTGAGGCCCTTCTTGGCGGCGAGGCGGAGGTATTCGGGGACGCGGTCACGGCCGGGGTCGACCACGAGGGCCCGCCCGGCCTCGGTACAGCCGATCAGATAGGACAGACAGCCGGACTCTTCGTTGAGGATCTGCTGGAAGATCATTGGGCCCTATTCTACGTCCGAGGCCCCCGATGCTCTAGTGCTTCTCGGCCTTCTCCCGCTCGGCCTTCGCCTCCTTGATGACCTTGTCGGCGAGGAACGACGGGACTTCTTCGTAGTGCGAGAACTCCATCGAGTAGCCGCCGCGGCCGCCGGTCATCGAGCGCAGGCTCGACTCGTAGGTCAGCATCTCGGACATCGGCACCACGGCCCGCACGGCCGCGGTCTCGCCCGCCGGCTCCATGCCGACGATCCTTCCACGGCGGCCGTTCAGGTCGCCGATGACGTCGCCGGCGTGATCCGCAGGGGTCGTGACCTCCACGGTCATGATCGGCTCGAGCAGGATCGGCCGGGCGTCCATGAACACCTTCTGGAGCCCCATCGACGCCGCGATCTGAAACGCCATGTCGGAGGAGTCGACGTCATGAGAAGAGCCGTCATAGAGGGTAACCTTCATGTCCACCACCGGGTAGCCGGCGAGAATTCCCTTCTTCATGCAGTCGCGGACGCCCTTCTCGACGGATGGGATGAAGTTGCGCGGGACCGCGCCGCCGAAGACGTCGTCGACGAACTCGAACCCGCCGCCGCGGTGCATGGGCTCGACGCGCAGCCACGTGTCGCCGTACTGGCCGCGTCCCCCGGTCTGCTTCTTGTACTTGCCCTGACCCTCGGCGCGCCCCTTCACCGTCTCCTTGTAGGGAATGCGCGGGGGCAACAGGTTCACATCCACGTTGTACTTCCGCTTCATGCGCTCGACGACCATCTCGACGTGCAGGCTTCCGACACCCGAGACGAGGAGCTGCTTCGTCTCCGGATCGAAGTGGTAGTGGACGGTCGGATCCTCCTCGGAGATCCGCGCCAGCGCGGTCGAGATCTTGTCCTCGTCGCCGCGCGTCTTGGGCTGGATCGCGAACGAGATCGCCGCCTCGGGGAACGTGATCTTCGGGAGCTCGAACGGCTGCGGCTCGTCGCAGAGCGTTTCGCCTGTCTGTGTCTCCTTGAGCTTCTGGGCAACACCGATCTCGCCCGGCCCCAGTGCCTCGACGTTCTTCTGCGTCTTGCCCTGGAGCCAGGAGACGTGGCCCATGCGTTCACGAGCGCTGTGCGCCGGATTGAAGAGCGTCGAGTCGGCCCTGACGGTGCCGCTCATGACGCGGAAGAGCGAGAGCTTGCCAATATGGGGATCGCTGAGCGTCTTGAACACCAGCGCCGTCACCGGGGCCTTTGCGTCCGCGGTCCTTGTGGCCGCCTGCTTCGTCTTGAGGTCCGTGCCGGCAACCTCGGCGCGGTCGGCTGGGGAAGGCAGCTCGTCGACGATCAGATCGAGCAGCGCGTGAACTCCGATCGACTTCGACGCGGCAGCGCAGACCACGGGCATCAGCTTGCCCACGGTGATGCCCGCGCGGAGCGCCTTCAGCATCTCCGGCTCGCCGAGCGAGCCCTCCTCGAGGTATTTGCTGAGCAGGTCGTCGTCGGTCTCGGCGGCGGCCTCGACGAGCTTCTCGCGGTACTCCTTGGCCCGGTCGGCGAGCTCGGTAGGAATATCGCCCTCCGTGGCCTTGCCGCCGGCGAAGGTGACCGCCTTCATCTTGACGAGATCCACGAACCCCTTGAATCCGGCTTCTTCACCGACAGGTAGGTGCAGCGCGACCAGCCGCCCCTTGAGCCGACGGCCGAGCGATTCGAACGTACGGAAGAAGTCGGAGCGCTCACGGTCGAGGCGGTTGAGGACGATGACCCTCGGCAGGTCATACTCCGTCGCGAACTTCCAGACTTTTTCGGTCTGGACCTGGACGCCGGCGACCGCATCGACCACGACGATCGCCGCTTCGACGACCCGCAGGCCGGCGCGCGCGTCGGCGATGAAATCGCCGTACCCGGGGGTGTCCACCAGGTTGATCCGGTGGCCCTTCCAGTCGCAGTACGCTACCGAGGTGTTGATCGAGATCTTCCGCTTGATCTCGTCCGGGTCGAAGTCGGTCGTGGTCGAGCCGTCGTCCACGCGGCCCAGGCGCGTCACGGCGCCGGCGGCGAACAGCATAGCTTCGACGAGGGATGTCTTACCGACTCCACCGTGACCAACGACGCCGACGTTTCGGATCTTCCCGATCTCGATCGCCATCAGCAGGCCTCCCTAGAACGAGCGATGCAGTGGGCCAGATGCTACCACCGAAGGCCGGACGCTGTTAAGCCCCGACCGTACGCCGGACCTGGGCGAGGATTTCCTCTTCGGCACCCGCCAGATCGGTGGGCGCCCCGAGGGGGGGCGGATCGTATTTGAGCCCGGCGCCGGTGAAGATCAGCATGATCTCGGCGTCCCGGACGGCCTCGCCGCGGTCCTTGAGCTGGGCGAGGGCGGCGACGAGCGCCGCCGACTCGGGCGCGGTCCAGATACCCTCGGTCCGGGCCACCAGGCGCTGTGCTTCCTGGATCGCCTTCTCGCTGACCGCGACCGCACCGCCGCGCGTATCGCGCAGGAGGCGCAGCATCTGGCGTCCCGCGAACGGCGAGGGCACCCGGAGCCCGGCGGCGTGCGTGGTGGGGTTCTCCCAGGCGGTCGTCGTCTCGGCGCCCTCGGCGAAGGCCTTCACGACCGGCGCGCAGCCCTCCGCTTGCACGGCGAAGAGCCGCGGGAGCTGACCCGAGAGCCAGCCCATCGATCGCAGCTCCTCGTAGCCCTTGGGGATGCCCACGAGGCCCGTGCCGCCGCCGGTCGGGTAGAGGAGGATATCGGGCACCCGCCATTCGAGCTGCTCGGCCAGCTCGAGCCCGATCGTTTTCTTGCCCTCCAGGCGATACGGCTCCTTGAGCGTCGAGAGATCGAACCAGCCGAGCTGGGGCGAGACCTTCGCCACCACCCGGCCGGCGGTCGCGATCGAGCCCTCGATCGTGAAGACGTGGGCGCCGGCGACCTG
>Ga0209055_1000353_pt1 | contig 32845 bp, 35 predicted proteins | sample GraSoiAngelo_110_FD_185875 | JGI IMG/M metagenome (GOLD analysis project Ga0209055, IMG submission 185875) | Grasslands soil microbial communities from the Angelo Coastal Reserve, California, USA - 14_0903_12_30cm (SPAdes) (version 2) | ecosystem: Environmental > Terrestrial > Soil > Grasslands ... | reverse complement strand
TTTCCGGTTTTCTGCGCCATAGAATTTGTCGCGCCAGTGCCAGAGCAGGAGCAGGCCAGCCGGAATCGCATAAAGCAAGCCGCGCTGCGTTACGAACATCGCCAGTGGAATGCTTTTCCAAGCGATCGCTTTGTCGCCTTGATAATCGAGGAATTTAAAAAACGTCGAGGAGCGGAGTATTTGGAAGCCGGCGATGCCGCCGTTAAAGAGAAAACCGGCCACCGCAAAGGAACCGCCCCAGCGATAAAAAGCATAAAAGGTCGCAAGCGAACCCAGCAGTCCGGTCCAGACTAAGCCCCGTGTTAGATCGACATGCAGACAGCAAAGCAGGGCATTGAACAAATCAATGCCCGCTGGATATCTTAGTTTGCTAAAGACGTAGATCGGATTGTCCGGCCAGAGAGAAACCCCGTTCGCGAAATTTCTAATATAAGTGATGTGGAGCGCGAGATCGCCGAGATTGTTCGGCGATTGGATTTTCAGTTCCTCGCTGTCGATATAAATCAGCCAGCAAAAGGCGCGAAATGCGAAAATGGCGAAAAACGCTGCCAAGATCCATTTCCATGCATCCCGATATTTAACGAAAGAAGAATGCTGCGACACGACATCGGCGGCGCCTGGCTGTTGCCATCTCGTATCGGGAAAAATGTTTGCTTCCGCTTTCGACGACTCTAAGACATCAGACTTCAAAGAATCCGAGGCTATGAGATATGCTGCAATAGCCGCGCCGAATATAACCGAGATAGCCGCGATCGAGAAGGTCAGGCCGCCGCCAACCATTCCGAGAATCAGGCCGCAAGCGGTCGAAAAATTGACGAAAGTTACCCCGGCGGAAAGCCATTTCATCGCCACCGCACCATTTCTCTAGCCGGACCCTTTCCCTTTGAACTCAGGTCGCCGGCCGGGGAAGATATCCTTGAAAACCTTGGCATTGAAATACACTTTCGAAAGGTCCTGGTAAGCGCGAATCCGCAAAGATTCGGTATAATAAACCTCGTGTAATTTCGATTCGACGTCGGCGATTCGGTCCTCCTGCACGAGGAGAAAAGCGGCATCGAGCTTCGCGGGAAGGCTCTTCTGCTCGTAATAGCCGATGTGTGGAAAATCATCCAGCATCCACGGCAGCGGATAGGCGCTGGTACGGATAATGTGTCCGGTCAACTGATAGTAAACTGGATTTCGCCGGACGAGGGCGAACAACGGATCGGTCAGTTTATAAATGTCGTTGTAAGTCTGGACATAAACGTAAGGCTCGCTGTCCGTCGTGCAGTGAAAGTAATTGAGCCAGATTGTCGATCCAAGCGAAGCGCACAATAGCGTCGCCCATATAACATATGTCGCGAGACGATATCTTAGAGGAACAATAACGAGTGCTGCTCCGAAGATGAACAAAAAAGGCCAGATAAAGCTGACGATGCACCACGGGGTTTTATAGTGGACGATGCTGTAAGCAATCAGAGTCCCTACGCCGTAGATGGCGAGATAACGCAGGCTGACGTTCTTGAAGCGCTGATAAGACAAACAGAAAATTAAACCGGCGAGAACGGGCCACTCATAGCGCACAATCAACGTCGATACCCAGTAATGCCAAGGCTTTTCATGGCCATGCCCCTCGTGGCCGGTGGCAAACCAGGCGGCGTAGGCTTGATAGAGACCTTTTACACCGCTCCAGTGAAAGAATGTTCCCGAATAAAAAAAGACGAGCAGCCCAATGCCGGTCACGAGGACCATTGCAAGATCGACATTATCCCAGCTCTGCCGGACTGGCCGCGCGTCCGGAGGCCGATCGATCGCGTTAGAAATCCACAGCACCGGCACGGCAATCAGTGCGCAACCGACATGGATGACATAAGTCTCCTTCGTCAAAATCATACCGGCCATTCCCATGCCGACGCACCAAAGGTAATCCGGCGTTCCAAACTTCCAAAGACCGAGCAAGCCGAAAATGAACAACATCGAGAAGAGTACCAACCACACTTCGTGGATCGAGTAGCGCCCGTAGAAAACGAAACCGGGCGAGACCGCCATGGCGAGCGCCGCCATGCGACTGACGCTTCGTCCGACGAACGGCTCGAATTTCATAGTGAGCCAAACGCAGGTGATGCTTACGAGCACGACGGGGAGGCGTAACGCCCAGAGATTCCGGCCAAACAAAGTTTGCGAGAGCAGCACAACGTAAAAGTGCAGCGGGCCGTGATAATTTGTCGGATCGTATCTGTAAAAACCGTTTTTAATCACTTGATCGACAAACCAACCGTTGATCCCCTCGTCGAAATGCGGTGGCTTGATCCCGAGCAGAAAAAAGCGCAGGAACGCCGCCAGCCCGATGATCATCCAGGGAACCCAATCGATTTCCGCGAAGCGCGTTTGCCAGGCCCGGACTTTATCGTAATCGGGTGCGCTTGTACTTTGAGGGTCAACGCTGGTGAGGTATTTCATTCGGAATTTCTCGCACGACGGACACAAAGGTCACAACGGTCACAAAGAAATGTCAGCGGGATCTTTGTCTTCTAGTTGGCCGTTGATAATTCGTTTAATTCCATTCTCTAGATGTGCTTCGCCGAAATTGATGAGTAACCCAAGCTTCAATCCACTTAAACGCAACTGGGTGAGGACCTGTTTCGCGTGAACGGCAGACAACGCTTCCACGGACTTAAGTTCTGCGATGACTTTTCCGTTCACAACCAGGTCCGATCGAAATGCCTCATCAAATCGAACACCATCATAGGTAATCGACACCGTCTTTTGCCGCTCGACCGTTAAACCTTTCTTTCACAGTTCATACGCCAGTAGAACTTCGTAGACCGATTCAAAAACACCCGGACCAAGCTTGGTATGGACAAGAAAGGCAGCGTCCAAAATGTGTTTGGCAATCTCATTCTCAGTCATCCGTTGTGACCTTTGTGGACTTTGTGTGATGCTTTGAAGGCGGTGACGGAAAATCTGCTAGCGCGCCACCGTCCCCGCTGCTAGTACGCGCTGCAATGCGCATTCTCGTAACGGGCGGCTGCGGTTTCATCGGGAGCAATTTTATTCGGCATATTTTGCAACATTACAAGCCAGCCAGCGTGACCAACGTCGACGCGCTCACTTACGCCGGTAATCTCGCCAATCTTGATGGCGTGGTCGAGGAACATGGCGAACGCTACGAATTTTTCAAAGCCGATATTGCCAATGCCGACCAAATGGACGCGCTCATGACCGAGCATCAGTTTTACGCCGTAATTAACTTTGCCGCTGAATCGCATGTCGACCGCAGCATCAATTCGCCCCTTAACTTCATTCACACCAATGTCGTCGGCACGAGCGTGCTGCTCGATTGTGCGCGACGGCATGGCGTCCAGCGTTTCATCCAAATTTCCACGGACGAAGTTTACGGCTCGCTCGGCAAAACCGGGAAGTTCACCGAGCAATCGCAGCTCAATCCAAGTTCGCCTTACTCCGCGAGCAAAGCCGGCGCCGACCTTCTTGCTCTCGCGAGCCACAAAACTTACGGCCAGGAAGTGATCGTGACGCGTTGCTCGAACAACTATGGGCCGTATCAATTCCCGGAAAAATTGATCCCGCTCATGATCATCAAGGCGCTGCGCGACGATCCGCTCCCGGTGTATGGCGACGGCCTCAATGTGCGCGATTGGATTCATGTGAGCGACCACTGCGCCGGGATTGTGGCCGCGCTCTTCGAAGGGAAACCGGGAGCGATTTATAATTTTGGCGGCGACGGCGAAATGGTGAACCTCGATCTTGTCAAAATGATTTTGCAGAAGCTGGGCAAACCGGAGAGTCTCATTTCGTTCGTGACCGACCGGCTCGGGCACGACCGCCGTTACGCGATCGACTCCTCGTTGGCGCAGCGCGAGCTGAAATGGAAACCGCGAAAGAATTTCAAAGATGGCCTCGACGCGACCATCCAGTGGTACGTCGACAATCCATCGTGGTGGGAAGCGTTGCTCCAACGCGCGGAAAGATATTAGCGATCATTAGGGAATGTTTTTCTTCCTGTATGTTGTAGGTGCCGGTGTTCCCACTGGCAGTTTAGTAGTTCTGCCGCCAGAGACAGCGGCAGCTACAACAGCATGAAAATCGTAATCCTCGGCGCGGGTGGCCGGCTCGGTTCCGCGCTGATGCGCGAATATCGAGAAAAATTTGACGTGACCGGTTTCAACCACGCGCAACTTGATCTCTCCGATCATGCGCAACTGCGCGAGAAGCTCGGCACGTGCGATATCGATCTTGTGATTAACACCGCCGCCTTTGCCAATGTCGATCTTTGCGAGACGCAGCGCGAAGAGGCCTTTCGGATCAATGCCGAGGCGCCGCGCGTCCTGGCAGAGATTTGTCGCGACAAAAACGCGAAGCTCATTCACTTCAGCACCGATTACGTTTTTGATGGCGAAAAGCGCGAGCCCTACACCGAGGACGATGTGGCAAAGCCGATCAGTGTTTACGGCGAATCGAAATGGGAAGGGGAGAAATTAGTTCTGCAAACGCACGGTCATCTTGTCGTGCGTGTCTCCTGGGTTTTCGGTCCGGATCGGCCGAGTTTTATCGACGGCATGATCAAGCGCGCCCGGGAAAGCGATCAGGTCGATGCCATCGCCGACAAAATTTCCACGCCCACGTACACCCGCGATATCGCGCAAGCACTTCCGCAATTTTTCGATAGCGATGTTCCGGGCGGCATTTTGCACTTCGCAAGCTCCGGCGAATGCAGTTGGCAGGAATACGCCCAGTGGGCAATCGATTGCTGTCACGCGGAAGGCGTTCCGCTCAAAGCCACAACGGTCGAGCCGCGCCGTATGAGCGATATGAAAAACTGGATCGCACCCCGTCCGGTTTATTCCGTTCTTTCGACCGCGAAATACACCGCGCTTACGGGAATTGCGCCGCGCTCTTGGCGTGACGTTGTTGGCGATTATGTTAAGGGTTCTTATTCGAAAAAATGAAAACGAGCATCTTCGCATTTACATTGTCGATCTTTGTTTGCCTCGCCGCGCGCGCCGAATTGAAATGGGAACAGACCGCGGTGGAGTTGCATCCGGCGGTCGGCGACAAAGAGGCGATCGGTCGTTTTAAGTATCAGAACACCGGTGATAAACCGGTTCGGTTCAAATCTGTCCGCAGCTCCTGCGGTTGCACGACCGCACAGACGCAAAAGGAGGAGGTGCCGCCCGGTGAAAAGGGAGAGATCACAGCAACGTTCAAAATCGGTGGTCGCACCGGCACACAGGTGAAAAACGTGACCGTGGAAACGGACGATCCGGCGCATGCGGTAACAGTGCTTACGCTCAAGACGGTGCTACCGGAGGTGGTGGAAATCACACCGAGCTTTGTTTATTGGCAGAGCGGTGAAGCGCCCAAGCCGAAGAGGATTGTGGTGCGTCCCGGCAAAGATTTTCCAGTGAGCGACCTCAAAGTCACTTCATCGAACCTCGAATTCTCGACAAAAGTCGAACGGGACAAAGCCACTGGCGAATTCAAGATCGACATCGCGCCAAAACAGACGACGAGCCCGGCCACCACCATACTCACCCTCCAGCCCGACAATTCCACGAAGATATTTTACGCGAACGCGCGGGTCATGAACGCGCCGGTTGCTCAGTAACTTGTGAAATCTGCGCTGCTGCGCCAGCTCTCGCTCCTCGCCGCGCTGGCGCTTGTTCCTGCGATCGGCCAGGCTATTTACTTTCGCAATAAAGTTTCGTGGCAGTCGCCGCTTCCCGTTTCCGAAATTGTTACGCTCACGCAAGCGCGCGCCTGGGGCGGGAACGCGATCTGGGTTGACGCACGGCCGGATGAGGAATTTGCGCATGAACATGTCCCTGGCGCGATCTTGTTGAACGAAGATCACTGGAACGATTTAGTTGGGCCGTTTCTCGCGACGTGGTCACCGGACAAGAAAGTTGTCGTTTATTGCAGCAGCCAAAGCTGCAATGCCAGTCGCGAAGTCGCGCGCCGCTTGCGCGTTGAAGCGCAGCTTAAAAACGTCTTTGTCCTCGAAGGCGGCTGGGAAGAATGGCTGAAGAAGAAGTGACGAGAGCTCCATCAACCATCCCACAATTCGTCTGGCGAATTGTGGAAATCATCATCGGCGGCGTTTTCATTTACGCCGGCGCGACTAAAGCGCTCGATCCGATTCGTTTCGCCAACGACATCGACAACTACAAGATTTTGCCGTGGATGATCGGTGTCCGGCTCGCGTTTTATTTGCCCTGGCTGGAAATCTTCTGCGGACTCGCATTGATCGCGCGCCGACTTTATCTCGGGGGATTATCGATCTTGACCGCGCTTGTCTTCATCTTCGTCATCGCGACCGTTTCCGCAAAAATCCGCGGCCTCGACATCAGCTGCGGCTGCTTCGGTCACGTCAGCAAAAACTGGACTTTGCCTGCGCATCTCGCACTCGATTTCGGCTTGCTGATCTTTCTTCTCTTGCTCTTACGTCGCGTGCGCGGACAAGGCGGCGCGAATTTGCCACGAAAAGTCGATGTATAAAATCCCAGAGGAGCTTCGCGATTTGCCCGAGGCGGACCGGCTCAGAAGAGCACAAGCGGCCTTTACCGCTGCGGCCAAAGAAGGGAGAAATTTAACATTCGAAAACGAAAAGAGAGTTCGTCTAGTTGGTGAACGACTGCGTAATGCTCAGAATGAACTCGGAAAAGCCCAGAAAGCCTTCGATTTGGCGACCGGCGAACCCAAGCCGGTTGGATTGACGCCTGCGGTCGTCGAGGAGATCGGCAAACATTTTCCCGCCGCTCAGCATGATTTCATAAAACAAATTCTCGACCAAGAATGCGGGCGGCCGATCCCGTTCTGCCGGGAGGCAACGGCGCAAGAATTGGAATATATTCGGCTGTGCGTGCTGCGGCTGAGCAAAGGCAATCTTTCCGAGCTCCGCAAATACGTCGAACTCGCGAACATTGATCAGCGCGACGTGTTTTTGGCGGCGGGACCGTTGATGAAAAAATGAAATCTCTATGATCAGAAAGCTCAAGTCTGGCGGCTATCGATTGTATTCACGGAAAAAGAATCCAAAGACGGGGAAGCGAAGGAATCTGGGCACGTTCCAGACCCGCGCTGCGGCTAAGAAGCACGAAAGAGCGGTGCAGTACTTTAAGCGGAAGTAACGATTTGTGGGGCGCAGCTCTACCGAATTATTTTTTGGCAACCGGAGCGGTTGCCCTACAATTTTTGGAGAACTAACAACAAGAGGAAATTATTTATGAATTACATACTGATTCGTCACAAAGTCGCTGACTTTGCCAAATGGAAACCCGTTTATGACGGGCACGCATCCGCGCGTGCGAGCGCCGCGCTCAAAGAGGAATATCTGCTGCGCAACATCGACAATCCGAACGAAGTGATCCTGCTTTTCTCTGCTCAGGATCTCGACAAGGCGAAAGCATTTGCGGCATCGCCGGATTTGCGGGAGAGGATGGAGAAGGCCGGAGTGACCGACAAGCCGGACATTTATTTTCTGAAATAGCCAGCTCGATCTTTTGTTCTTTGGGCGTTTAGTACGGCAGTGAACATTCGCCCAGCGGTAGAACAAGATCGCGATGCGATCTGGAATATCTTCCACGAGGTCGTGGCGGCGGGCGACACCTACGCGTTTGACCCGCAGATGTCACGTGAAGATGCGCTGGCCTACTGGTTTTGCGAAGGCACGCACACCCACGTGGCCGAGCAAGATCGACATGTTGTCGGCACCTATATTTTGAAGGTCAATCAAGGCGGGGCCGGTTCGCATGTCGCGAACGCGGCGTTCATGGTCGCGCTGAATGCGCGCGGACAAGGAATCGGTCGCGGCATGGGCGAGCATTGCCTGAGCGAAGCGCGCCGGATCGGGTTTCGCGCGATGCAATTCAATTTTGTTGTTTCCACGAACGAATCGGCGCTGCGACTCTGGTACCAGCTCGGTTTCAAAATCGTTGGCACATTGCCGGGCGCATTTCGGCATCCGGAGAGGGGATATGTCGATGTTTACGTCATGTTCCGCTCGCTGCTGTAGCCGCGCCTCTGTGAGGCACGCACACGTCGCGCAGTGGCGTGGCTACAGCAATTGCCGTTTGTAATTTCCGCTCGTTAGGCCGAATTGTGACCCGGCGATGCAAACGGTGATTCAAGTCATCACGAGTGGCCACGGATCTTTGCGAAGCAGGATCATGGACGATTTGCAACTCGAACGAAAGTTTAAGTTCGAGCGTAAGTGGCATAAACAGCCTGGACGTCCTCATGGTTGGGCGAAAATTCGCAGCGCCAGAAAAAACGTTCCCGGTGCGATCAATTTGGAATGGCATGGACGCAGCGGAACCCTTATCTGTCGGGTGGTGACCAAGCTGGGCAACAAACCAAATTCCATCATCGGCGACTTCATCGATTATCTGCTCGCCCGACATCAGAGCCGCATTCTCTCCATTCACATCATGCGGCGATAATTGCCCGGATGAAAGCAACTCAAGCCGCGCTCGGTTTTCGCGTGAAATCAGGCTGGGCTGTCGCCATTCTCATGAGCGGTTCAGTGCGCTCACCGCATTTGTGCGACAGTCGCGTGATCAATCTTTCTGATCCGTGCGATCCGGCAACGCGACAGCCTTATCATGCCGCGATGGGGCTGCTCGAGACCAATGCGACCAAACTAAAACGGCGGACGCAAAGCGTCCGGCGCACGACCGAGCAATCCGTTGTCGATCTTCTCCAGCGGTACATCGACAACGATTACAAAATTCGGTTCGCCGGCCTTGTTGTCGGAAGCGTGATCGATCCGCGCTCGATCGCCAATCCGCACATTCGCGCGCACGCCTTGGAAGGACGCCTGTTTCGAACGACACTCGCCGCTGCTTTGCAATCGCGCAGGATTCGCTGCGCTGCCTTCACGGAACGCGGTGCTTACGCGACCGCAGCCGAGGCTCTTGGTAAATCGCCCACCCAAATAAAATATACTGTAACTAGTCTTGGTGATTCAGCGAATGGTGCGTGGCGCGCGGAACAAAAACTGGCGGCGCTGGCCGCCTGGATGGCGCTGCGATGAACCGAACGCGCTCGGTTAAAAAGATCATGAAGATTTTGCAATCGTTCCGAACTCGCCTTGTTGTTGAATGAGCTTTGCGACAAGGCCGGTCCAGCCGGTTTGATGCGACGCGCCGAGCCCTGCACCGGTGTCGCCGTGAAAGTATTCATGAAACAAATAACGTTGATTCGCTCGCCGCGGCGAGCTCGCCCGCTCGGGCTTCCCGTCCATGTTGCTCGGCTCCGGCGGGCTCCATTGTCGATCTTGCGCGCCGTTTGGCGAGTTGCCTGATGCGCGCTCGAACGGGCGCTCGCCGTTCTTGCCGCGCAGCCAAATTTTGATCAAACGATTGGAAAGCTCGTTTGCGATCTCGTTCAGTGTCAGGAAATTTCCCGAGCGCGTCGGACATTCGACTTTGAAATCGTCGCCGTAGTAATGATGAAATTGCTGGAGCGACTCAATCAGCAGATAATTGATCGGAAACCAAACCGGGCCGCGCCAGTTTGAATTGCCCCCAAACAGGTTCGTTCGCGATTCGGCTGGCTCGTAGTTCACGATTTTTTCGTCGCCGCGCACGGTTAGCTTGTAGGGATGAGCCTTATGAAATTTGCTGACGGAACGCACACCGTAGTCGCTCAGAAATTCGTCGGGATCGAGCATGCGCCGCAACAAACATTTCATGCGATGACCGCGGGTGAGGGCGACAAGCCGGCGCTCGCCCATGCCCGGCTCGTGCCAGCGGGAGATGAGACTGCAAAGATCGGGACGATTAGCGAGGTACCATTCGAGACGCGCTTTGAAACCGGGCAACGCTTCGATCAATTGCCACTGGATCGTTTCCACCGCCAGTAACGGCATCAAGCCGACGAGCGAACGCACCTTCAGCGGTAAATATCGTCCGCCCGGTGTGTGCAGCACGTCGCAGTAAAACTCGTCTTCTTCATTCCAAAGACCAATGCCTTGGCCGCCGAGATTGTTCATGGCGGCCGCGATCCCGAGAAAATGCTCGAAGAACTTCGTTGCGATATTTTCGTAAACATGATTCTCGCGCGCGAGCTCGAGCGCGATGCGCATCAAGTTGAGGGAAAACATTCCCATCCAGCTGGTGCCGTCGCTTTGCTCGAGATGGCTGCCGTCGGGAAACGCCGAGTTGCGATCGAACACGCCGATGTTGTCGAGCCCGAGAAAACCGCCCTGGAAAATATTATTGCCCTCCGAATCTTTGCGATTCACCCACCAGGTGAAGGCGATGAGCATTTTGTGGAAAATAGTTTCGAGAAAAGCGCGATCGCCTTTGCCGGTTTGTTTGCGTTCGATCTGGTAAACGCGCCACGCCGCCCAGGCCATTACCGGCGGATTCACGTCGGCGAAATTCCATTCGTAAGCGGGAATTTGTCCGTTCGGATGCTGATACCATTCGCGCACGATGCTATCGAGCTGAGCCTTGGCGAAATGCGGATCGACCAGTGCAAGCGGAATGCAGTGGAAAGCGAGGTCCCATGAGGCGTACCAGGGAAATTCCCATTTGTCCGGCATCGACATGACGTGTTCGTTGTGAAGATGACGCCACTCGGCGTTGCGGCCGTGCCAGCGTTCGTCAGGCGGTGGCGGTTGACCGGGATCGCCTTCCAACCATTGCTCAATGATGTAATGATAAAATTGTTTGTTCCAAAGCAATCCCGACAGCGCCTGCCGCTGAATAGCCCGGTGTTCCTCGCCTAAAGATGATGGCGCGAACGCGGCGTAAAACTCATCGGCTTCGACGGCACGTTGCAGAAAAATCTTGTCGAAATCAGAAAAGGCGTCGCGCGGTCCTTCTCTGGGGAGCGCGCGCGCCTCGCGTGCACCGGTCGGCGCCTCGCAGACCGGGTTCTCGGAAGAAGAACGTCGCGGCGAGCCGCCGCGAAGAACAGGCGGGCCGCCTGTGCTCCCCGGACTGTCGATCTTCGTTAGTCGCAAGCGAATTGTGCGCGTCTCATCAGGCGCGATCATGAATTTGTAATGCGCGGCCGCTTTTGTGCCGACGCGCTGCGGATTAACGATGTCGATCTTGCCATGAACAACGCGATCGTTGATCGAGTCTTTGACAAACGGCGTCGAATTCGGCAGGCCCCAGAGCCGTTCGGCGTTGGTCTCGTTTTCGGTGAACAAAACTTCGTCGGCGTTTTCACAATACAGTGCGTACCGGTCGAGCGCGTGATCCGTCGCTTCGACGATGTCGATCTTCGATTCGGTTTTGGAATTTTCTCGAAGATTTGGTTTTCGATTATCCCGGCCCCAGCTCCAGGTATTGCGAAACCAAATTGTCGGCAACAGATGCAATATTGCCGGCTCTGATCCGCAATTCGTCGCTATGGCGCGGATCAAAATGTCGTTCGGCGTCGCTTTCGCGTATTCAATCTCGATATCGAAAAAATTTCCGTCGAGTGCACCCGTGTCCCAAAGCTCGAATTCGCCTTCCATCTTTGAGCGCGCACCGCTTTGCGCGACGAGCTCTTCATAAGGAAAACGCGTTTGCGGATATCGATAAATCATCCGCATGAAACTGTGCGAAGGCGTATTGTCGATGTACCAATAAAGTTCCTTCACATCTTCGCCGTGATTGCCCTGCGGGCCGCTCACGCCAAAGAATCGTTCCTTTAAAAACGGGTCGCGCTCATTCCAAAACGCGAATGCAAAACAGAGCCGGCCTTTGTGATCGGAAATTCCGCCGATCCCATCCTCGTTCCAGCGATAGGCGCGCGAACGGGCGTGATCGTGCGGGAAATAATCCCATGCGTCGCCGTCTGCGCTGTAATCTTCGCGCACCGTTCCCCAGGCGCGCTCGGCCAGGTACGGGCCCCAGAAATGCCACGGCTCTTCCGTTGAATTGTTTTCCTGAAGACGAGCTTGCTCGGCGTTCATGGCAACGCTGTTCAATCACATCCGAGCTTCCAAGCCAACTTGCTTTTGCGATCGACTCCACGGTTTTGTTCCTTGCTAACGTTCGACCGCGTCGAACGTCTTCATCCAGAAGGCTGCCCGTTCTGCCAGATGCACGAAGGATCAATAGTCGCATAATTATTAGGTTTGGGTTTCAATCCAGCGTTTGCCGGTCGTCTCGTTGGTCACGACGATGCCAGTCGCAACACCAGCGCGGCGACGGCCAGCAGGAGGAACACGACCGCCAGGCCGAACGAGTAGTCGCCTGCATGCAGGTGGGTGATGATGGCGCCGACAAAGAACAGGATCAGGCCAACTGCCGCGGCCGTCCCAATCAGCGGCACGCCGATGCCGACCAGGAGTCCGAGCGCGCCTGCTGCTTTAAGGATGCCCAGCATGGTCATCCACGATTCCGGCACGCCCGCGTTAGCCATCGCGATACTGACCTGCTTATAGCGAACAAAATCGCACGTGGCCGAGAAGATGTTAGCGGCGGCGGCCAGGATGGTGACCGCGAGGTAGGTGTCAAACATGGGAACTCCGACAGTTATTTCGCGATGCCCACGATTTTGTGGAAATGTCTTTTTTGCTCGATCGCGTCGAGCATGAATGCCGCAACCGCTTTGCGGGCCAGGGTGAAACCCATCTTGGGAGCAGCGCCTTCCCGGCTTCGATAGGTCGCGTATTCTTGCTGGGTGAGACGTGGAGGACGGGTGATCGTCCAGTCGAGACCGCTGCCTTGCACGATTTCTTCCATGGCAAGCGAATCACGCATGTGGTTTCGCATGATAAAACTGGCGATCCGATTGGGAATACCAGGGAAATGCGCTGCAGCCGAGAGAATGACGAGCCGTTTCACTCCAGAACGGTTCATTGCCCGAGTAGTCGCAAGGGCGCTGTCGTGGAGCATTGACCTTGGTTTGAATACCTCTCGCGGTCCCAGGGTCGAAACGACCGCGTTGTGATTTTGCATTGCATCAAAAAGTTCATTTTCGTCCATAGCATTCCCCTTGAGAACGGTAAGTCGTTCATTACGTAAAGTGATGCTCTCAGGCGAACGAACAAACGCGGTTACATGATGACCTCTTGCGAGAGACTGCTGAACAATCTCCCGCCCGGTCCGACCAGTCGCTCCTATGACAAATAGCTTTATAATCAGTTCCTTTCTGTTGTAATCGTTCCTTTAATCCAGTGTCTGCCGATAGCGTTTCATCGCGACGAACATGGCGACGGCCGCGAAGAGTGCGATGGGCCAAAGTTCCAACCCAATGCTTCCGACTCCGTTGCCCTTCAAAAGAACGCCGCGGACGATCCGCACAAAATGAGTTAGGGGGAGGACTTGGCCGATCATCTGGGCCCAGCCTGGCATTCCGCGAAAGGGGAAGGCGAACCCGGAGAGCAGTAGCGAAGGCAAAAAGAAAAAGAAAGTCATCTGCATAGCTTGGAGCTGGTTTGTGGCGATGGTGGAAAAGGTGATGCCCACGGCAGGATTTGCGATGATGAAAACCGCGGCCGCCGTCAGCAGTAAGGCCAGACTTCCGAACATCGGCACGTGAAACAGAAAACGCGCGGCGAAAAGAATTAACCCAACCTGAATGTAGCCTACCAGAATGTAGGGAACGAGTTTGCCGATGAGCACCTCGATCGGGCGCGTAGGCATGGAGAGGAGATTTTCCATCGTGCCGCGTTCTCGCTCGCGCGTAATCGCCAGCCCGGTTACCAGGATCATCGTCAGGGTAAGGACAACGCCCATTAGGCCAGGCACAATATTGTATTGCGTGATGGCTTCCGGGTTGTAGAGCGAGTGCACGCGCAGATCGATCGGACCATTGTTCACGGCGAGTGATTCCAGAGGACCTTTTAAATCATTTTGCAGAGCCATGTTCAGCGCCGTCGATAACGAGCCGATTGCGTTCCCGGTCGTGCCTGGATCGGTCGCATCCGCTTCCACCAGAAGTTCCGGCCGATCGCCACGGACAAAATCGCGGCTGAAGTTTTCCGGAATATTGACGACGAACTGAACTTGACCGCGCGCAAGCAGGTCGTGCCCTTCGACTTCGGTTTTCACTTGTCGAACGAGATTGTAGTAGCCGCTGTTCTGAAGGGAGGAGAGCAAGGTGCGGCCCTCAGGGCCGTGGTCGGCGAGAATAACAGCCGCGGGCAAATGCTTCGGATCCGCGTTGATGGCGTAACCAAAAAGAACGAGCTGAAGCAACGGAATGCCAACCATCATCCCGAAAGTCAGGCGATCACGACGCATCTGGATGAATTCTTTGACGAGCATGGCGCGGAAGCGCGCGATCGAAAATCTGTGCCATTTTTTCATGAGGAAGAAGTGTCCGGGGATTTGTCCATGAGATGGATGAAAACATCTTCGAGCTCGGACTCGACCTGATGCCATTCGTAATTGTTCGCGCGAAACGGCGCGATGGCTTGCTTAAGGGCGACCGCGTCGTCTCCACTCACATGCATCGAATTGCCGAACGCAACCGTTTGCTCCACGCCGGGGCGTTCGCGCAGTTGCGCCGTGAGGTTGGGCAAATCGGGACCGCTCACTGCCCAGGTCGTCAGGCGCTCGCGTGCAATAACGTCTGCGACCGTGCCGTGCGTAAGCAATTTGCCGCGGGAAATGTAAGCAAGCCGATGGCAGCGCTCGGCTTCGTCCATGTAGTGAGTGGTGACGAGCACCGTCAGTCCCTCGCCGGCGAGATGGTGAATTTCATCCCAAAAATCGCGGCGCGCTTTTGGATCGACACCCGCCGTCGGCTCATCGAGCAAGAGCAACCTCGGCTTGTGAATAAGGCACGCAGCCAGCGCGAGCCGCTGTTTCCAACCGCCGGAGAGATGACCCGCGAGCTGGTCTTTGCGCTCGGTCAGTCCAAGTTGCTTCAGACTTTCGCGCACGGTTTGCCGCCGATTTTTCACGTCGTACATGCGCGCGACGAAATCGAGATTCTCCTCAATGCTCAGATCTTCCCAAAAACTGAATCGCTGGGCCATGTAACCGGCTTCGCGTTTGATCGCTTCGCTCTCGTTGATGACGTCGTGGCCAAGACACGTCCCTCTGCCTTCATCCGCGCGCAGCAGTCCGCAAAGCATCCGCAAGAACGTCGTTTTGCCGCTGCCGTTCGGGCCGAGAAAACCGAAAATCTCGCCGGCACGCACGTCAAGATCGACATGATCGACGACCATGCGATCGCCGAAGCGCTTCGTCATTCCGCGCACATCGATGGCTGATTCGCCATTCATGACTTCGATTCAAATTGCACATCCACCGGCTGGCCCGGATGCAGGTTGGCCGAAGCCGTCGGATCGAACACGGCTTCAACCATGAAAACGAGCTTGTCCCGGCTTTCCTTGCTGTAGATGACTGGCGGCGTGTATTCCGCGTGGGGCGAAATGTAACTTACTTTTCCGATGAAAGGTTCACGCACGCCATCCACTGCGACCCACACGCTCTCGCCGTAATGAATCGATCCGACGCGCGTTTCCGGGACGAAGGCGCGGACCTTGATATTTTGCGGTGGCAAAAGCGCAAGCACCGGTTTTCCCGCGGCGACCCATTCACCCTGACGGTAAAGCGTGTCGTAAACCAAACCCGCTTGCGGAGCCGCTTGTTGCTTCTGCGAAAAATTCCATTCCGCTTGAGTTAAGCGCTGCTGGTCCTGGTCTCGCGTCGAACGGGCGCGATCGAGATCCTGGCTGGCGGCTACACCGGTGCGAAAAAGCTTGTCCTGGCGCGCGTATTCCGCTTCCGAAAGCACCAGCGCTGCCTGGTTTTGATCGCGGGCAGCTTTCTCCGCAGTTTCATCCAAGACGAAGAGCGGGTCGCCGGCCTTTACTTGCTCGCCGCGCCGCACCTGCAACGTTTCCAGCGTCCCAGCTAGTGGTGACGCGACATAGACAAATTCACCTTCGACATAACCTTGGAAGCGATTCTTAGGCGGGTCGCTGCAACCGCCGATGAAGAGAAGCGCTATTAACGCACCGGCGGCGCGGGCAAGTTGCCGATCTTGAACAAAGTAAAATGCATTCATAATTTCGTTCCTTTCCGAGCAATAACGCCCTCAAGGACAACTTTGATGACGGCGGAAAAGCCGCTCTTTGGGGTCAGGCCAAGCTCTTCTACCTTCGCCGGATTCACGATGGCCTGAACCGTCGCGAGCAGAATCTCGATCATGAGTTTGGTCGAGATATCCTTGCGCACCATTCCGGTCCGTTGACCTTCAACGAAAAGCTTCCCGAAGTGACGCTGAATCAGCGCGGCGCGGCGGCGCTCGACGATCTTGAAGATGTGTGGCGCTTTCTGGCGCATATCGCGGACGAACGGCGGTTTAATCTCGTCCAATTCGCGCTGCGTATTGGCGAGCAGTTCGTGCAGCGCTACGGGGAAATCGTGAGGGTGTTCACGCGTGATTTGCTCCAACGCCGCACTGACGCCGGCGAACTTGTCGGCAAGCACGGCCTCGAGCAGTGCGATCTTACCCGGGAAATGAGCGTAAAGTGTCTTTTTGCTGATGCCCAATTCGGCTGCCAGGTCATCCATGGTCACGCTGCGGAAGCCATGGCTAAAGAAGTGTGCGCGGGCCACTTCGACAATGCGTTGAGAGCCAGCGTCCGATTGTCGGCGACCAGCGTCGGCCGGTCGGCTGTTCTTCGACGATTTATCTGTCAGTTTCCGTGCCATAATTTGTCTCTTATACTCTAGAAACTAAACTAGTATATTTAGTTTCCTCGTCAAGCAAAAAATCGACAGAATTTTTGGGACCGGGTCGGCGAGACTTGCCTTCTTTTCTGCCGCTAGCCAGCCGACGGCCGGCCGGACGCGGCTGCGGTGACTTATAGAATGGGCTTCGAATTTCAGCAGGCAACGCCAAAATCGACAATCGAAAATTGTCTCACTCCCACTCGATCGTGCTCGGCGGTTTGCTCGAGACGTCGTAGCAGACGCGGTTAACGCCGCGCACTTCGTTGCTAATACGGGCGGAGATGCGCGCAAGCAATTCGTAAGGAAGTCGCACCCAGTCGGCGGTCATGCCGTCCTGACTTTCTACGATGCGGAGGACGATCGTGTTCTCGTAAGTGCGCTGATCGCCCATCACGCCGACGGAACGGACCGGCAGTAAAACGGCAAAGGATTGCCAGACGCGATAATACCAGTCGGACGATTCCATTTCGCTCACGACGATCGTGTCCGCTTCGCGCAAGATCGACAATCGCTCGGGGGTGACTTCGCCCAGGATGCGCACGGCCAAGCCCGGCCCAGGGAACGGCTGCCGATGAACGATTTCCTTGGGCAGACCGAGCTGCAAGCCAAGTTGCCGTACTTCATCTTTGAATAACTGGCGCACCGGTTCAACGAGCTCGAAGTGCATTTTCTCCGGCAAGCCGCCGACGTTGTGATGGCTCTTGATCACTTGCGACGGATTGCCCTCGATTGAAACGCTCTCGATCACATCCGGATAAAGCGTGCCTTGCGCGAGAAACTTGTAACCACCGTGTTTGCTCGCGCCGTTTCGGCGATCCTCTTCCAGCAATTCTTCGGTCGCGTGATGAAATACTTCAATGAATTCGTTGCCGATGATCTTGCGTTTCTGCTCCGGATCGATCACGCCTTTGAGTGAGCTCAGGAATCGTTCGCTGGCATCGACGTATTTGAGGCGCACGCGAAAATTTTCGCCAAAAACGCGCTGCACCATTTCTTCCTCGCGCGAGCGGAGCAGCCCGTTGTTCACAAAGATGCAGGTGAGCTGGTCGCCGATCGCCTTGTGTAAAAGTGCGGCGGTGACGGATGAATCGACGCCGCCGCTCAAACCGAGCACGACTTTTTCATCGCCGACCTGGCGCCGAATGCGCTCGCATGCTTCCTCGATGAACGAGCCCATCGTCCAATCCATCGCGCAATGGCAGATGTGGTAGACGAAGTTTTGCAGGATCTCTCTGCCACGCGGCGTATGCGCCACTTCGGGATGAAATTGGACGGCGAACAAATTACGCTCCGAATTTTCGATTGCGGCGAAGGGTGAATTTTCGGTGCGCGCTGCGGCGTGAAAGCCAGCTGGCAAAGCAGTCACTTTATCGCCGTGACTGTTCCAGATATCGAGCTGCGGTCCGAGCCCTTCGAACAATTTCGACCCATTCATGACGTGTAAAACGGCCGCGCCATACTCGCGTCGCGCGCTGAACTCGACCTGACCGCCGAGATGATGCGCCATCAACTGCATCCCGTAGCAAATTCCCAGCAGCGGAATGCCTAACGAGAAAATTTGCGGATCGACATGCGGCGCATCTTGATCGTAAACGCTGGCCGGTCCGCCGGAGAGAATGATTCCGTTCGGCTTCATTTTTTTGACGTCGGCGGCCGAAATATCGAAGCGAACGATTTCCGAATAGACCTGGCATTCCCGCACACGGCGGGCGATCACCTGCGTGTACTGCGCGCCAAAATCGAGAATGAGAATTTTCGAATGGGCGGGCGCGACGGTTTTCACGGAGGCGGAGGATAGTTTGGCGGCGTCTCCGATGCGGATGGAGCACCGGTCGGATTGTTGGTGGATTCATTCGGGACCAATTGGCCCTGGCCGGAAATGCCGCGTTTGAACTGTCCTTCCACTTCTTGCGTGCTGCGCTGCTCCAGCGGATCGGCGCAACCGCCCATGATCAGCGCGCATGCGATTAAGGACAGGATCGACAGGCGCTTCATCTGTCCATTTTAGGAATGAAGTCTTGCATTGCAAGTGCTGTAGCGGCGTTTGTGCCAAACGTCGAAATCCAAAAAAATTAGGCGCTTGGCACAAGCGCCTCTACAACTTCAAGTTTGTCGCGACCATGATTGCTTCGGAACTTTTGCTGCAAGGTTATCGACTCGGGGTTTTCCCGATGGCGATGGAAGACAACGCCATCGAATGGTTCTCGCCCGATCCGCGCGCGATTATGCCGCTGCAAGAATTTCATGTGTCGCATGCGCTGCAACGCATCTTGCGAAAGGGAGTCTTTCAGATCAAGATCGACAATCGATTTGCCGAAGTGATCCGTGCCTGCGCCAGGCGCGAAGATACCTGGATCAATCCTGAAATCGTCGAGAGCTACGAGCGATTACACGAGCTCGGTTATGCGCACTCCGTCGAGACGTGGAGCAAGGGCAAACTCGCCGGGGGACTTTACGGCGTCGCCATCGGCGGCGCGTTTTTTGGCGAGTCGATGTTCCATCGAGAAAGAGACGCATCCAAGATCGCGTTGGTCGCATTGGTCGAACGTTTGCGCGCGAAAAAATTTGCGCTGCTCGATACGCAATGGCTCACGCCGCATTTGCAACAGTTCGGCGCGATTGAGATTTCAAGAGAGCATTATTTGCGGCTGTTAGGCCGCGCCGTCGAGTTGCCACGAAAGTTCCTGTAGCGACGCTCTGCGAGCGCCGGAAATGTGCGACGGTCGTAGACCGCCGCGACAACGTCACCGCGCTCTTGCCCTGCAATCGAAATCTTGCATAGTGAACGCCCGGCTTTGGCGTGCGATTGTCGATCTTACGGCTGGGTAGCTCAGTTGGCAGAGCAGTGGACTGAAAATCCACGTGTCGGCGGTTCGATTCCGCCCCCAGCCAGTCCCCCGTTTCGGAGGGAAAACACGAGGGAAACACGTCTTTTCTGGTCGGCGATCTTCACGGCCTCAAGGATCAAAGCGTTGCGCGCTTTCACGTACTCGCAGTTATGGCCGACTGGTGGCGGGTCGCGCCGAATCAACTTCAGCCTTGACCGAGGGAGGCCGATTTGATCATTTCGGCTGTTCGGGCCGCGATTCATGAAGACGAGCTATCTCCTGTCCCTGACACTTTTCTTCTTCACGGCTTGCGCCACTGTAACCCGCGGGGTTCATGACAAGCTTAGCGTGTTAAGCGACCCGTCTGGAGCGAATGTCACGCTTTCTTCGGGAGAAAGGGGTGTCACTCCCACGAAATTTGTGAAGAGTCGTCGGGACAATTTTACGGTTACGGTAAGCAAGCCGGGCTATATTCCGCAAACCGTAAAAGTTAAAAGTAAGGGGTCCGCAACCGGCGGAACGGCCATGGCGGGTAATGTTGTTGTCGGAGGCCTCACTGTTGTCGGAGCCGTCGCTGGGATAGCGGTCGATGCCACCAGCGGTGCATACAACTCTCTCTATCCAAACCCGGTTTCCGTGCATTTAGTAGCGGCGGAAGAGAACTCCGCCGAAAGGATTCCAAATCGTTCAGCAACTGTTGCCTCACGTGTGACTCGCGAGGAGACGGCGCAAACAAAACCAGAGCCGTCGTCATCGCCGCGCGCTTCCTCTACCAAGCTGGAATTTCCGACAGCTAAGTCGGTCCCCGGCAAGCCTGGATACGTCTTCAGCCCCTTCGACGATACAAGCGGAAGATATATCGATGTAAGCGGTTACGCATCTGGCAGCAAAGTAAAAGATCCGTGGACCGATAAAATCTTCATCGTTCCATAACGCTCAGGAAAATTTCTTGTAGCGTGTCGGCGGTTCGATTCCGCCCCCAGGCACATGCCGATAAAATGCCATTAACCCCCCGATGTCCGATCGACCAAAATAAAGCTGTAGGGGACGCTGCTAGCGTCCCAAATTATTTAGATGGGAAGCTGTCAGCTTCCCCTATATTTCCAATTTCAACATCAATGGCTCAATCTGGTCGTGGTCCGGAGTTTTCCAATGTTAAGTACGATTGGAAGGATGCGGGAGAGGAATGGTCGGGATCGTGGGGAACCTCGGCCGCGCAATGGTCCGGCGCGATTTTTCCGCGCATTCGGGGTTGTCTGCCCACCGGTACGATTTTAGAAATCGGATCTGGTTTCGGGCGGTGGACGAATTACCTCAAAGACTACTGCGAACATTTGTGGATCGTTGACCCTGCCGCCGAATGCATCGAAGCCTGCCGCCGGCGTTTCGCCGCTCATCCGCGCATGCGCTGTTACGTCAACGATGGGCGTTCACTGTCGATGTTTCCTGACGAGTCGATCGATTTCGTGTTTAGCTTCGATTCTCTGGTGCACGTAAAACGGGAGATTATCGAAGCCTACCTCAGCGAACTGGGCGCCAAGTTGCGAATCGGCGGCAGGGGATTCATTCATCACTCGAACCTCGGCGAATACGCGCACTCCCTCCGCGAACGCCTTCCGCCGCGCGTGAGAAAATTGCTGATCAAAGCGAAAATCCTCGATTGGGAACACCTGCGCGATCCGAGCATGAGCGCTGATTTGTTTCGAGCGTTATGCGCGCAGCACGGCCTGCATTGTCTGAGTCAGGAACTGGTCAACTGGCGCGGCCGGCGGTTGATCGATTGTTTTTCTTTGTTCGCGCGAAGCGACTCGGACGACCGATCGTCCACCTACATAATTCGAAACCCGAATTTCATGCGCGAAGCCGCGCTGATCCGCCGCCGGTCACAATCTGGGCCTGAAAATTCTTTGCCTAACTGATTCAACTCATTCAATCTCGCGACATGCCGGAAACGCAAGCACCGCCGCCGTTGCCAAAATCGCAGCCCTCGTTTACGCGCCGCAACACGACGATTATCAAGTTGCTCGGAGTCGGCGCGCTCGTTTTGGTGCTGTTGATTCCGCTGGCGATGATCACCGGCGTGTTGAGTGATCGGTTGATGCGGCGCAATGAAGCCGTAGCGGATATCACCTCGTCGTGGGGGAAGGAACAGAGTGTGATCGGGCCGGTGCTCGGCATTCCGTATCAATACCGATTCAAAGCAGTGAAAGAGATACCTGCGCCAGATGGAAAGATGGAGCGGCGTGAGGTTGAGGAAACGGCAACCCCAACGCGTATTTCCTGCCCCAAACGCTGAACATCAGCGGCGATGTCCAGACGCAAATGTTACATCGCGGGATTTATGACGCGGCGGTTTTTCGGGCGCAGGTGACGCTCTCGGGCGAATTCGCGCCGCCCGATTTCGGCGCGCTCAAGATCGACATGAAGGACGTGCAATGGAAGGACGCGTTTGTGACCATCGCGCTCAACGATCTGCGCGGGACGCGCGAAGCGCTTCTGCTCGATTGGGGCGGGACGAAACGTGCGTTACTGCCTGGCTCGCAAGTCTCCGGTTACACAACGGGCGTGACGGCGTCGCTCAGTAACGATAAACCGATCGCGAGCGAAGTAGAGTTTTCGATCCCGCTCGATTTCAACGGCAGTGGCGGAATTTTTTTTGCGCCGTTTGGAGTGCAAAACGAGACAACTTTGAAATCGAACTGGCCCGATCCGGCGTTTCGCGGCGCGTTTTTACCGGCGGAGCGATCGGTGCGCTCGGACGGGTTTGACGCGAAGTGGAAGGTATCATATTACGGCCGCGATTATCCGCAGCAATGGATCAGTCGTGCAGGCAACGAGCGCTTCAACGTGAAGTCAGTGTCCGATTCCCGGTTCGGCGCACAGTTCTTGTCGATCCTGGACGCGTACCGCTACGTCGAACGCTCGATCAAGTACGGTGTGCTTTTTCTCGTGCTCGTCTTCACCACGTTCTTCCGTTTTGAAGTCACGGCAAGACAGAAGATTCACCCGTTCCAATATCTGATGGTCGGCGCGGCGCTTTGCCTGTTTTATCTGCTGCTCCTGTCGATATCGGAATTCTTCGGATTTAGCTGGGCGTACCTGATCGCGGCGGTGGCATCGACCGGCTTGATCACGTGGTATTGTCGCTTTTTCCTTGGCGGCGGTGTGCGCACGTTGATGATCGGCGCGGGGCTGGCCGGCGTTTACACATTTCTCTACATTACGCTACGCCAACAAGATTACGCGCTGCTCATGGGCGCGATCGCCCTCTTCATCGTGCTGGCGGTGGTGATGTACGTAACGCGCAAAGTAGATTGGTACGCGCGGGACGCGGGTTAGTTGCCTCCGGCTTACCCTGCTGGCACCGAAGGCTAGGCCGCGAGCAACGGCATGAGATCGCCGGGTGCAGGCACGCCGCCGAATTTCGTGTAAAGAAATCTCGCAACCGGCCCGTTTTCCCGCGCGATGCCAATGGCGCTGAGAAATCCAGCCTCGCGCAGCGACTTGAGCGAACTCTCGAGCAAACGCGTGCCGAAGCCGCGGTTGCGGTATTCCATCAGGATGCAAGGTCCGGGCGCAAGATGGTTATCGGCTCCGGGATCAAGGGAAAGCACGGACGCGCCAATAATGCGCGAGCCGTGACGCAGCGCCAGACACATGCTCTTTTCCGAAGTGAACGGGTGATCCAGCCACGCCTGAATCGTTAGCATCACTTCCCGCATCGCCGGGTTCCAGATCGGATCGAGAACGAATGCGCTGGAGAAAACCTTGCGCAGCTCATTTTCATCCTCCTTCGTCGCGAGAGCGATCTGATAATGCCCCGGCAATTCCGAGACGATCGGGGGGAGCTTGCTCAAATCCCAGGTGAATCGAACCCAATTAAGCAATTTCATGTCTAAACAGGAGGAGCAAATATCGCGGGCATCCGTCCGCTGGCAACTGATCATCGGACGCTCGGCGCACAAAGCATTTAACCGCCATTACCCTGTTCTGTTCCTCCTTCCGTTAAGATCATCGCGTTTTGGACTTTTGCGCGCAAAATCTTTGGCGAGGCACGCGACGCTGTGGTCAGCCGTAACCACGGAAGGATCAAAGCGATTGAACGCTCTTCAGCGTCTGGTTAAAGGAATGATAAAGCTTCCGATGCTGGGTGACCTCGCGCTGCAAGACCGGTTTGAAGTTGGCGAGGTCGCCGACGTTGATGATCTCATCGACGCTCTGCACGAATGCGCTCATCGCGTCATTGGTGGCAGAGCGGTGACTGAGCAAAACGACGAAATGTCCGCGCCGTCGCGCGCCGGGCTCCTTGGTTATCTCGCGCAGAATCGGGTTTGTCTGCAAGGTAGAATCCTTAAAGGTCTCGTAGATCACAACCACGCCGTACCTGTTGGTCTGGAGCTTGCGGACGACGTCCTCTTCGGACAATCCGAGGTGCACCTTGTAGCCTAGATCGATGAGCTGCGGCACGATGATCTCCTGGTATTGCTCATGGTCGACGCAGACCAGAGCGGTATTGTCGCCAGGATCGAGAAAAGCTGATTCGAGTTCCTGTTCCATGTGTCGATGTCGATCTAACGAAAGGCGTTTTCGGGGAGATCGAGGCGCAAACCGGAATCCAGATTGTTATCCACGCCGCGCGCCTTTTGGATCAAATCGATCCCGCGGGTAATGCGGCCTTTTCGCGAGGCAAAAAGTGTTGCTGTCTCTTCGGTGATGAGGTCGTTTTCGTAAGCGGTGAGGATCGATTGATCGAAAGTCATCCAGCCAAAAGGCGAGCTGGCCTCAATGATTTCATAAAAGCTGCGGTGTTCGCCTTCTCCGATGGCGATAGCTTCTTGTGTGCGCAGGTTGTGGCCGAGGATTTCGGTGAGCAATTGCCGGCCACCACTCACCCTGGGCGCGAGACGCTGGCTGACGACATAACGCAGAGTATCCGCGAGGCGAATGCGCAGTTGCTTTTCTTCGCCGATGGAAAAGAGACCGAGAATGCGGTTGATCGACTGGCCGGCGTCGACCGTGTGCAAGGTGCTAAAAACAAGGTGACCAGTCTCCGAGGCCGTGAGAGCGATTTCGACGGTGGCGCGATCGCGCATTTCACCGACGAGGATGATCTTCGGCGCCTCACGCAAGGCCGCGCGCAGGCCATTAGGATAGTTGTTAAAATCTTGCCCGAGCTCGCGCTGATTGACTGTGGCCTTGAGTTTTGGGTGAACGTATTCAATCGGGTCTTCCAACGTGACCACGTGAACCGGCTGCGTTTGGTTAATTTCGTTGAGCAACGCGGCCAGGGTGGTCGTTTTCCCGCTGCCGGTGGCGCCAGTCACCAGGACGAGGCCCGTCTTTTCCTTGGCAACTTCGCGTAAAATGGCGGGGAGATGAAGTCCTTCAATGCTTGGAACTTCTCCCTGAAGTTTTCGAAGCACGACCGAGAAATGTCCCTGCTGCCGAAAAATATTGACGCGGAAACGGGCTTCATCGTGGAGCGAGTAACTGCAATCGCACGAGCCTCCAGTCAGATAGTCGTGAATCAAACGGCGATCCCCCTGCATGAGGGTGAGGGCGATCTGCTCCGTCTGGTAGGCAGTGAGTGCTTCAATCGGCGGATCGACAGAGACTGGTTTGAGCTCACCGAAATCTTCGACTTGAAGCGGATGGCCGACCGAAAAATTAAGATCGGAGATGCCGTCATAGGTTTTCAGCATCGCCGATAAAATTTTGTCCAAGTCAGGTATCCTCATGCTGACTCCTCCGAGCTATCAGCCGGCGGGTCCTTTAGAAATTGTCGGAATTTTTTCTTGTCAGTCGCCTTATCATAGGCCTCTTCCGGACTGATCCTTGTGTTGCGCAAGTGGTCCATGATCACGTCGTCCAGCGGCTGGTTTCCTTTCTTCTTGCCGACTTGGATCATGCCCGGGATTTGATGTGTCTTTCCTTCACGCACCAGGTTCGCGATCGCCATGTCGACGACCAGAATCTCCAACGCAGCGATACGGCCTGGTTTGTCGATTCGCTTGAATAGATTTTGCGCGATTACGCCTTTAAGCGATTCGGCAAGCGTGGTGCGGATCTGGTTCTGCTGATGGGTTGGGAACACGTCGATGATGCGATCCACCGCTTTGGCGGCGCTTGAGGTATGCAGTGTGGCGAACACGAGATGGCCGGTGGCGGCCGCGGTCAGCGCTAACTCGATGGTCTCGAGATCGCGCATCTCGCCCACAAGGATGATATCGGGATCCTCGCGCAATGCGCTGCGCAGTGCGGCCGCAAAAGATCGCGTGTGCATTCCCACTTCGCGGTGCTGAATGAGACAGTTTTGGCTCCGATGTACAAATTCAATCGGATCTTCGACCGTAATGATGTGGTCCCGTCGCTGGAGGTTGGCGTAATCCACCATCGCCGCGAGGGTCGTGTTCTTGCCGGAACCCGTCGGTCCGGTCACCAGGATCAGTCCCTTCTTGAGCATGGCAAATCTTTTCAGGACCGGCGGGAGACCAAGCTCGTCCAAGGTCATGACGTTCGGCGGAATCAAGCGAAAGACGGCGGAGATACCGTATTTTTGCTGAAAGAAGTTCGCGCGGTAGCGGGCGACTCCCGGCACTTCGTATCCGAAGTCGACGTCGGAAGTTTCTTCGAAGATTTTGATTTTTCCCTCCGGCGCAATCTCGTAAACCATCGTCTTGAGCTCGTTGCTCTGCAGCGGCGGGAAATCCACCCGCACCAGATCGCCATTGATGCGCAGCATCGGCGGATTGCTTGTGGAAAGATGCAGATCGGAAGCCTTCTGCTCGGCCATCAGTTTGAAGAAAGCATCAATGCGAGACATGAGCGCCCTGTGGCTGAGAAGCTAAATTGATGCCAGAGGCCGTGTATTTGGAACCGCTCGTGGTCGCGGGGCGAAAACTCCTGGCGCGGCCGCGCGGCGGTTACGCTGGGCGCAAACCTTGGCGACCGGCGTCGAGCGTGGAGCGCACCTGCGCCAGGAGGTTCTGACTCGAGTATGGCTTTGAGATAAAACCGCGAAGACCCTGGCCCAACATGGCGTTGATCTTTTGCTGCTCGGCCAAACCGCTGCTTAGAACAACATCGATCTCCGGATTAAGCACGCGCAGTTCATAGAAGACCGCATCGCCATCCATGACGGGAAGAAAGAAATCCAGGATGACCAGACCGATTTGCTTGCCGATGTTTCGGTAAATTTTTAGCGCCTCAAAACCGTTCTGCACCAGAATCACCCTGTATCCTTCCCCGACGAGCGTCTCGACCGTGAGCGCAGCGACCTGGGCCTCGTCCTCGATGAGCAGGATGTACTCTCGGCTGCCTTTTGGATTCTTCTCCTGCAGACACGCCCAGCAAACAGAACCCAAGATGGCAAAAAGGGCGAGCGCGAAGGAACCGACGGTGAGCATAGATCATGTTTAAAATCAGCACGCTTCGTGCCGTGCCGCGGCAAGGCGGGACTGCTGGTCTAAGAGGCTGCAATTCCTTGCCCAACAAACGCCGGGGATGGCGCCGAAGATCACAAGCGTTACAATCGTCCTCATGCCCACTTGGTTTCGAGAGGGATTTTACGGCGGTCTAAGCCTCGCACTCTTAATTGGACTGTTTCTCATTTGGCTTTGGCAGCCGGAGCGGCAGGTCGCGCGTCATACCGACAATTTTCTGCACGCCGTCGAACGCAAAAACTGGTCGCATGCCGCCGATTTTATCGGCAACGATTACCAAGATCAGTGGGGCGACGATCGCGCTCGTGTGCTCGAGCGCGCCCGCGAGTTTTTTCGTTATCTGCGCGGCTTTCGAGTTAATTTTTCCACTGCAACGGTGAAAGTCGACCACCGGCGCGCGACCTGGATCGCCAAAATCACTATTGAAGGCGCTGAAGGCGAAGTCATGGCTGAAGTCAAAGAGCGCGTCAATTCCCTCGCAACGCCGTTCGAGCTGAAGTGGCACCGCGTGTCCGCCAAGCCGTGGGATTGGAAGCTTGTGCGGGTCAGCAATCCAGATTTGGAAATTCCCGCGGGCTTCGAATGAAAGGCTCGTCCTGAGCGCAGCCGAACGGATCGATAACACGGAGGGAGACGGTCGCGGCGGCGACTCGCGTCCCAAACTAGTGGCGACTATTTGGCGAGTGCGTTGCGCAACTGCGTTTTCGCTGCCTCCACTTCGCGCGGCGTTTGATGACAAAGCAAAATGGCGCGCAGTTTCTCTCCCTGATAGTACCGCGCAATGAACTTCTTCTTCGCATAAGTCCCGCGAAGATCGACACGCGTTGGCTGCACGCTGAAATCGCCCACGAAATGCATCGTTAAATCGAACATCTCCGTCCAGAAATACGGAATCTGTTCGTAGCGAATTCGTTTTTTCCCCGTCATGTTCGCGCCCGCGATCAGGCCTTGTTCGCGCGCGCAGTCCCAATGCGTCTGGCGCCGCACACCGCCCATCATCCGATCGGGATAAAATGCCAGGTCGCCGATGGCATAGATTCCTTTTTCTTCCGTCTCCAGATAATCGGAGACTGGTGATCCGTGCGGTCCTGCCAGCGGCGTGTTGCGGACAAGATCGAGATTCGGCTCCGCCCCGCAGGCGACGACGGCCAGGCCCGCCGGGACTCGATCGCCGCTTTTCGTCTGGATATTGCGCAGAACCGTTTTCCCTTCGAAGCCGTTGAGGCTTTCGCCCATTAACATCGTCACGCCGTGCTTTGCGAAATAATCTGTCAGCCACGTGCCCGTTCCGATGTCGATGTAACGGTTAAGCAGGTAGGAATTTCGATGCATCATGCTTACTTTAAGTTTCATCCGGCGCAGGCTGGCGGCCGTTTCACAGGCCAGTAAACCGCCGCCGACGACTATGACCGTTTTTTCCAGATTGGCCATTTCCCTCAAGGCGAGTGCGTCGCGAATCGTCCGCAAATAGATCACATTGCCGAGGCCGACGCCGGCCACCGGCGGCCGCACCGGCCGGCTGCCCATCGCCAGACATGCTTTGTTGAATTCGATGCTTTCGCCGTTGCCTAAAACCGCGACACGCCGCTCGATGTTGAATTGAGTGACGATTGTCCCGAAACGCGTCTCGATTTTATGGGAACGGTACCAGCGCTCGTCCGGCTGCTGCAATTTTTTCAACTGCGGATTTTTCTCGCGCAAAAAACTCTTGGAAAGAATCCAGCGCTTGTAAGGCGGAAGCTCCTCCGCGCCCACCAGTGTCACGCTCCCGCGTTTGTCGTGCTTGCGAATCCCTTCGCAGACGCTCGCCCCTCCGATGCCGCTGCCGATAATGAGATAGTCGCGCTTAATCATTTGCGAAAAATCGGACGATAAAGAATCCACGCGCTGGCTGGCGAGGGAAAAATTTCGCCGATCTTGATAGGGACGCCGCGTTGCGGCGTCCAGGACAGCGCAGCGCGCTATCCCTACCCAAGCACCGCCCGGCAAATGATCACCGAAGCGATCACGCCCGTGAGATCGGCAAGCAAACCCGCCGGGATTGCGTGTCGCGTCTGTTTTATCCCCACAGCTCCAAAATAAACCGCCGCCACATAAAACGTGGTCTCGGTGCTTCCATAAATCGTCGCTGCCGTCAGGCTGACAATATTGTCTGGCCCGAGACGGTGAACAATGTCTGTGAGAAGAGCCAGGGTCGCGCTTCCGCTCAGCGGTCGCATTAAGGCCAGCGGAAGCAAGTCCGTTGGAAAATGAAGCGGCGTTAAAATCGGCGAAAGCGCCCGGCTCAGGAGATCGATTCCGCCCGCGCCCTTGAACATGCCGATCGCCACCAGCATCGTCACCAGAAACGGAATGATTTTGAGAATCACGCCGAAGCCTTCCTTCGCGCCCTCGACAAACTCTTCGTAAACCTTCACGCCGCGCGCTGCGGCGTAGAGCGGGAAAAAGCTGAGCAAAAACGGAATCGCCAGGATCGACAACGCGTTCACGCTCCGAACAAAAACGTTTTGCGCGGCGGCTTCTGGCGCCATTGAAAGACCAAATAAAGCTGGCGCCGCCATCCGCAGGAAAACCATCATGAAAAACACGCCCAGCAGCACCAGCGCGATTAAGCCCCATGGTGCTAGGGTCGCCGGCGGCTGCGCCAGCGACTCATCGTCAAACGCGACCTTGGCCGCAGGCGTTGGCGCCGACCGATAAGGCGAATCGTCCGCGACCGGAGTTGGTTGTCGCCTCGGCTGAAAGATCGACAATTTCTCAAAAAATTTTACCGAAACGATCGCGACGGTCGCCGCGCACAAGGTCGCGAGCAGCGCGGTGCCGACAATTGCGGTCGGCCGCGTCGATCCGGACGCGGCGAGGATGGCGATTGCGGTTGCCGGGATCAATTGCACGGAGCTCGTGTTGATCGCCAGAAATGTGCACATGGCATTGGTCGCGACGCCCGGCCGCGGATTGAGCGTTTCCAGATCGCGCATCGCGCGCAGTCCGAGCGGCGTCGCGGCATTACCGAGGCCGAGCATGTTCGCCGCCATGTTCATCAACATCGATCCCATCGCCGGATGCTCTACAGGCACATCGGGGAAAAGGCGTCGCATGACCGGTCGCAAACCGCGCGCGATCCGTTGCACCAGCCCGGCGCGCTCGGCCAGGCGCATCACGCCCAGCCACAACGCCATGATCCCGATCAAACCGAGCGCGATCGTCACCGCCGTCTTCGCCCCGTCGAACGCACCGTCGGTCACATCCTTCAAACGATCGTTCCACCCGCCGATCGCGACCGCAAGCAAAACGAGCGCAAGCCAGATGTAGTTGAGCACGCTCGCTTATAAAATGTAGAGACGCTTGTGCCAAGCGCCTGTTCTCCCCGTCGAATTTTTTGCGCCTTTAGCGCTTTGGATAACGCTTTGGATAACTAGGCGCGCGATTTTCGAGATGGAAATCAAGAACACTCGTGACCAATTGAATAGATTGGCTATCAGCGACACGGATCACACGAATGCCGCAATCCGACAGCCGATGCGCCAGGCCGGTCGCGCGTCGAGTCGATGTAAGCCAAACAATCGCATCTGGCTTTTCTGCGATCAGACTTTCAATCAGCGATGCCTGTTCCGCTTCGCTCGCTTCGTAAGACCAAACTCGTGAGGCAAATTCCAGCTTCCAGAGTTCGTGAGATAATTTCTCGATGAATCTCTGGCCGCCGTGGTTGCTGATTAACGATTCAGCCGAGACCAACAGCGCAACCACGCCGCGTATTCGTAATTGTCGATCAAGGCGCTCTGCCTCCAGTGTCGTTTTCGATCCCCAGACGCTTCTGATCACGCCCTCAGTTTTCAGTTGATCAAAAATCCGCGATACGGTTGTCGGCGAAACTTGAAAACGCTCCGCCACTTGTCGAATGGAATAAAAAGACTGCACTCGATCGCTGCGGCCTTCACGGGCAACCCTGCGAAGCAAATTCAGTAGCTCAGCATTGCGTCGTTGAGGCGGTGCCGGGCGCGACTTCAATTGCAATCGACTGAGACGCGCCAAACGGCGCGTCGGCTTGCGTCGAGTTCTTCGGCGCCGTCCAGACCGGTTCCTCCTCACAAAAACGATTACGGGATTTGAAAGCGGAAGTTCTCGAAAAAGTGCAGGCATGCGCCTTTTTCTGAGGCGGATGTTTGTGAAGCGCTGTGAATAACTGGCAACTGTTCCGCAACTGTTTCCGTTGCGCTAAGAAGAACACTTCGGCTTGAATCCGCAGCGTGAAACTCATTTCCCGCACTCTCGGGCTGGTCGGTTCGGCCAGCGTAAAACCACTCGTAATTTCGGCTACCGAGCCAATTTTAGTCGGTTGGCCAAGAAATTCCCTTGGTAACGCGCACAGTTTGCCTTTCCAACCCCTTGGAGTGATGGAGGCGTTGTTAGCGGGAACATTGTGCTTGGTTGCGACGACGGCGCAGGCTGTGACTGCATGGACGGGGACGTTCGATGCGAGGTGTGGTTATCCGCAGCACGATTGCGGGACGAGTTCAAGCCACTTGTATTTGAACGTGCATTGGGCTGGGGTAGCACGAACTGATAGCTATTATTTGTATAATCACCAGGGCGCGGTGATTGGATATTTCTTGGTAACGGCTGGTAGTGGAAGCACGATAGATGACCACGGCTTGTTGTACATGTGCGACTGTACGCCAGGAACGTACGAGCTGGCCGATTACGTTGCAGCATACGCATCGAGCTATTGGTATGGCGACCAGCTGCCGGCGTCGGGAGGCGATATATTAACTGGGGTAGTAACGGCCGGAACGAACTGCACGGATGGATGTTCCGGGGTGCCCACTCGTGCACTCACTCTCGATATTTATTTGGGTAGTGCCATTCCGTCCAGCACGTACACAAAGCCCGGCGATCTTAAAAATGGGGGCGATCAATGCAGAGCCGACAATGGAATGGCGCGCTACAGTGCCCATTCAATGTTGGCGAGCCTGAACATTGAAGACACACCGCTGCGCTATGCACCGCCTCGCGGACCGGCAATTAATTTCACTGTGACTTATAACCAGAAGGAGAGTGAGCAGCCGCAAACATTTACTTACTCGAATCTTGGCCCCAAATGGACCTTTAACTGGCTTTCTTATGTGACGGACGACCCGAACAATGCTTCTGCAACCGCCATGGTTTACGTTCCCGGGGGCGGAGGAGAAACGTATTCCGGGTTCGACTCCGGCTCGCAGAGCTACCTGCCTGATCCACAAAGTCACGCTGTCCTCGTGCGGACCGCACCTACCGCATACGAGAAACGCTTTCCCGACGGCTCGAAACAGATTTTCAATCTAGGCGATGGCGCCACCTCGTATCCGCGCAAGATTTTCATGACGCAAACGATTGATTCCGCCGGTAACAGCGTCACAATCAACTACGATTCGACTTTTCGAATCACGGCAATCACCGACGCTCTCGGCCAGGTAACCACGCTCTCTTACGAGTTGTCCGGTGATCCGCTGAAGATCACCAAGGTCGCGGAGCCATTTCCAACGGGGCGTTCAGCAACTTTCACCTACACTAATGGTCAACTAACGACGATTACGGATGAGATTGGAATTCAGTCGATATTCACATACGCCGCTGACGGAACGAACTTCATTAGCTCCCTACAAACTCCGTACGGCACAACCAATTTCTCCACCGGCCAATCCGGCACGAACAAATGGATTGAGATGACTGACCCGTTAGGCGGCAAGGAGAGAGTCGAATATCGCGATAGCGCACCGGGAATCAACGCCACCGATGCAGCGGGAACAGTTCCGGCCGATTTACCAATTCGGGTCTGGACGTCGCTAACACTTTCTATTGGGACAAGAAGGCGATCGAAATGTATCCGCCGGTAAATGGCGTTTATGATTATACAAAGGCGAGGATCACGCATTGGGCCTACAACTCCGACGGCACT
>Ga0209055_1000343_pt1 | contig 33434 bp, 32 predicted proteins | sample GraSoiAngelo_110_FD_185875 | JGI IMG/M metagenome (GOLD analysis project Ga0209055, IMG submission 185875) | Grasslands soil microbial communities from the Angelo Coastal Reserve, California, USA - 14_0903_12_30cm (SPAdes) (version 2) | ecosystem: Environmental > Terrestrial > Soil > Grasslands ... | reverse complement strand
AACTGCTTGGTCAAGTGCGCGATTCTTCTAATCGGCGAATAGAATGAGAGAGACCATTTACAGATTGACTCGCTCCCTCCTGCTTGCTCGGCCTTTGGCCTGGCCCTCCATGTCGCGGCTCCCAGACTCGCTCCATTCCTCGACTTCGCTCGGAATGACAAGAGAGCCAGAAATGCTGGCTCGACTTTGTGAAGCCCGGTTTTTAGTCTCATGGCAGGATTAAATGTCCACAGAAGAATTTCCTAAGAAAGAATTGGAGACCCTCTGGGCGCCGTGGCGGGTGGAGTATTTCGAGAAAGAACCGCGCGACCTGAACTTTCTTTCCGAGGCGGCACGGACGAGCGATGACGCCGCGCATTTGGTGATCACACGGCGAAAGAATGCGTTCCTGATGATGAACCGGTATCCGTATGCGGTCGGTCATTTGATGGCAGTGCCATATCGAAAAACGCCGGAGCTCTCCGCGCTCGGGGAGAATGAAATTGTCGAGTTATGGAATTTGGTTGCGCATGCGCAGGCGCTTTTGCGCGCCACGACAAAGGCGCAGGGGTTTAACATTGGTTTGAACCTTGGCGCATGCGCGGGCGCAGGTGTGACGGATCATTTGCACATTCACATCGTCCCGCGCTGGAATGGTGACACGAATTTCATGCCGATCCTCGCCGGAACGCGTGTGCTTGGTGAAGGGCTGCGCGCGCTTTATGACAAGTTGATGGAAGCACAGGCGAAGATCGACGCGGAGTCGCATCAGACGATATGAACGGTTGGGTTGACGCGCCGCCACCAAGAAAGGGATCGGGCTGTTTCGGGCGAGGCTGTCTTATTCTTGTTGTATTTGCGTTCGTGCTGGGGATAGCTTGCGTTGCTGGCATGTATTGGGGGCTGCACCGGCACTCGGCGATTTTCCACGGGCTTTATTGGCTGACGAAAGCGCGAGCCATTGCTCAAACGCCCGTGCCAGTACCTCAGTTCACTGTTTCGGACGCGCAAATTCAATCGGTCCACGAGCGGTGTGAGGATTTTGAGCAAAAAGCGCGCGCCGGTCAGCCGGCCGAACTGGAGCTGACGCCGGACGACATCAATACTTTGGTCGCCACCAACCAGAATGCGCGCGGCAAGGTGTTTGTGTCGATTGACAAGGATCGATTGCGTTGTCAGGCGAGCGTGCCGCTTGGAGTGTTTATCGGCAGAGCTGGTTATTATTTTAACGGTGACATCGCAGTCGAACTAAGGAATGCGGAATTAATGGAGAATCCGCAGCTAACCGGAATCACGGTAAACGGCGAGCCCGTCCCGACAGATCTATTGAATTGGAAATATCGTTCGAAGCGATTGCGAGATTATCTCGCCAATTACCGGAACGGCTCCGGCGTGGGTACGATTCAGATCCGCGACGGCAAGTTGATTCTACGATCGCGGACCGAGTGACACGAGAATTTCGTAGGTGCGACCGCCGGGCGCGCCGTTCCTACTGCATGATCTCGCGCACAAAGACGTTGAGCTGTCCGTCTCCCTGTTTGCGCACTTCGGTGATCTCGTATGGCCGCTGTTCATCGCGGTTCACTTCGGCTCCTTGCCGCGGTGGCACGTAACCGGCCGGAAATTCGACAATGATACGCGTAGAAGAACCCCCACCGAAGTGCAGCATCTTCTCCGTCAACTTCGTGCGGGGACGTAGCACTGCCTTGTTGGCATCGGAAAAATTCACGACGAACTGTCCTTTCAAATAGATGCGTTCGCCCGCGAGCCCGTGCTCAGCAACGTCACGCAGATCGCCTGTTCCTATAAGGCGGCCAAGGGGCATTCTGCCCGCCGGAAATGTCTTCCAACTGCCACCGCCAGCGTTTGAGGCCAGAGCCACGTTGGAAGCGTCCGCCGGAACGGGCTGAGCGGGCAGAACTGGCACTGGTGTCGCTGTTGGAACGGATGGGGCCTGGGCGACCGCTGGAGCTTGAGCATTGGAGGCGTTCGCGGCTGGCGCTGGTGTGGCCACCGGAATGTTTGGCGGCGTCGCTGCGGACGCAACGGTGAACGGCGTCGCACTTGGTGCACTCGGTTTCTGAGCAATCATTGGCGCCGGAGTCATTGCCGGAGGAGGGGATTCGAGTTTCTGTTTCTTGCCCCATCTTCTACCCTTTGGCGGCGGCGTGGGGTTAGCCAGCTTTTCATTCTTTGCTACGACTCGCCCGGTCGGCGGTGTTCCAAGGGGGATCGCTTGCTCGACGCGCACCAATTCATTAGCGGCGGGCGGAGGCGTCGCACTGGGGCTCATGCCGGGTATGGATATCGGCCCTCCTTGCGCTACTGCTGCTTTTTTCTGGTAATCAGCGTAACGCTGCTCGATTGAATTGCGCTCTGACGCCTTAAACATTGGCCAGCCCGCAGCGAGGTTGAGACTGAGCGGTGGCTCAAGGCGAAATGTCCCCAGACCACGTGTGACCGTATAGCTTCCATAAAGCAATGGCACCGCAGTAATCATCATGCGGCCATCGACCAATCGCTCGGCGTGGATCACCGATGAAATGTCATGCGAGCGCTCCAGCTTGATTTCCAATCCAACATTAAGCGTCTGTTTCATCAGTGGCAGTGCCTCCGGATTCGCTGGGTAAAGATGTTCCATGAGCAACTCGCCGTTATCGACAGCATTGGTTAAGGCAACCATGCCAGAGGTAAACACATCGCCGGGCCCCAGCTCTCGTGCCGCAACAATTTTGTACCTGCCTACCACATAGGGAACCAAGCCGCGCACCATCTGATAATTCCGAATATAATTGCGCGCCAGCTCACCATTCGTCCTCGCGAGCTCGGCGTTGCCCATCTCCGAATAACGCTCGTAGAGGTCCTTCGGGTTTAGAAATTCGCCTGCCGGCGCCGCGGTCAGTTCAAAACGCTTCGGCGGCTCGATCTTGTGCAGTCTTTGTAAAATCCGGTAGCTGTCGGGGCGTTCCGGTTGATTGAAGATGTAAAAACTGCCGAGCCACGCGGCTAATGCGAATCCAATCAGAAGTAAAATGGCAACCGTCCAGGCAAAATAATTGATGCGTCGTCGCGGACGAGCGTACGGCTCGTCGTATGGATAGACACCATAGTCCATCAAGCCAGCGCGAGAATATTACCTGGTTTCAAGGCGATTGTGTCGTTTCGAACGACGAACCGCATCCGCAGGTGCGCGATGCGTTTGGATTAAGGACCTGAAAACCGGTGCCAGTCAAGCCACCGCTAAAATCCAGGGTCGCGCCGCGCAGGTAGGGAACGCTTTCGCCGTCGATAAAAAAATGCATTCCATCGCACTCCACCACGGCGTCGCCTTCCTTTTTTTCGTCTAAAGTCATTTCATAATGCAAACCTGAACAACCGCCCTTCGCAACCTGGACGCGCAGACCTTTTTGCGCATTCTCTCCCAGCGCCGGAAGCAGACTTTGCAGCTGTCGAACAGCGTTGTCCGTGACGTTAATCATAGCTCATCAAAATACGGCTGCAGCGTAACCAAGTCAAAAAGGATGCGATTGGGCGGACAATGATTGACCTCGTCAGGGTCATCGTTGTAGGGCAAGCGCTCCGCTTGCCTTCCTTATTGTGATTGGCAGGCGATGCGCCTGCCCTACAATTTCTTCGCAATTCCCCGGCCCAAAACTAGAATTAAAAATCGCATGAGCCGGATCCGATTGTTGCCAGAGACCGTGGCTAGTCAGGTGGCCGCGGGCGAAGTCGTGGAGCGCCCGGCGTCAGTGGTCAAGGAACTGATTGAAAACAGCATCGACGCCGGCGCCCGCAAGATCGATATCCTCATTCGTCGCGGAGGAATCTCGCTGGTCCGAGTAGTCGATGACGGCTGTGGTATGGATCGCGATGACGCGTTGCTGTCGCTGGAGCGACATGCCACGAGCAAGATTAGGTCGGCTGCCGATCTGCAAGCAGTGGCGACATTGGGATTTCGCGGCGAAGCATTGCCGAGTATCGCCAGTGTGTCGCGATTTCGTCTGACTACGCGAGAAGCCGGCGCAGTCGCAGGAACCGAGATCGTCGTCAACGGTGGTAAGATCGATATCGTGCGCGATGGCGGCGAAGCGCCAGGAACCCAAGTCGAGGTGCGCTCGCTTTTTTATAACTTGCCCGCGCGCCGAAAATTTCTTCGCTCTGAAAACACTGAAAGCCGTAACATCGAACATCAGATTCATTTGCAGGCGATCGGTCATTCCCGGATCGGTTTTTCTTTGTTACGAGATGACCGCATGTTATTCCAGCTGCCGTCGGCCGCGACACTGGGCGATCGAATCCGAGACTTATATGGTATCGAGTTACTGGAGCGCCTTGTTGAAGTAAACGGCACACCTTCGCGAAATATTCGCATAGCTGGATATATCGGGCAGGCAGGGCTAAGCCGTCAGACAAGGTCGCAACAGCTCGTCTTTGTAAATGGCCGCGCCATTGAGAGCGGGCTTCTCACGGCAGCACTTCGTGAGGGTTATCATACCGCTCTGATGAAAGGCCAGTATCCGGTAACGTTCCTCTTTCTCGAGATCGATCCCGCGTCTGTCGATGTAAACGTTCACCCAGCAAAACGCGAAGTACGTTTTCGCGATCCGACCGCAATCCGTGAAGCGATCGTTCGCTCGATCCAGCAAACTTTGGAACGCGGCCGGGTGGGGTGGCAGGAAAAATTTCGCTCGCCTGTGACCACACCCGCAGCTGTTCCGGAAAAACCAGCCTCCGACTTGAAGTTACGGCCCGAGGTACCAGCTCCAGAAGAATCCCATCGTGAATTGCCACATCTAGCTCCGACTGTGGCCGGGATCGCGACTGTAGCCGGAGTCGTTGACTCCGGGCGCCTGCCAACTCCCCGCGTCGATTCGACGGACGATGCGGTTGCCGCCGCACAACGATCGCGACAGCTCGCTGTCCAGCAGCAGTTTCAGATCATCGGTGTGTTAAACAAGCTTTACGTCTTGATGGAAAACGCCGATGGGCTCGTCCTCGTCGATCAGCATGCTGCGCACGAGCGAATTCTCTTTGAAGAGTTGCGGCGAAGAATGGAGGAACACGGAGTCCCAACGCAAAAGCTGCTCTTACCTCACACATTTGATGTGCCGCCGCGCGATGCCGACTGGATTGAACGCAACATATCGATCCTTCAAAAGATGGGGATCGGCATTGAGAGTTTCGGGCCGGGCACGTTCAAGATCGATAGTCTGCCTGGTTTCTTGAGCGTCTCAGATCCGGCCCAATTCATGCGCAAAGTGATTGACGACCTAAAAAGCGCTGGCAACAGCACCTCACCGATGCGGTTAGGTGAGGAAATGATCGCCATGACAGTGTGCCGGCACGCAGTCAAGGCCAATGATCCGTTGCGTTACCCCGAGATAGAGAAATTGATTCGCGATCTGCTTGAGTGTGATTTGCCTTATTGCTGTCCCCACGGACGACCTACCATGATTCAGATTTCGCTTATGGAATTGGAGAAAAAATTCGGTCGCAAGATGTGATTATACGTCAATTCTTGCCTCAACGTTGCGAACCCTGACTAATGACGAATGAAGCCCCAATCATCGAATGAGGAAACATGAGCCGCACGTAAAATTGACTTCGTTATTTCGCAGGTCGCAGCGCCACTGTAGCTTCGCCTGGCAGTATCCACTGCGCAGGAGTAGCGGTTATGGGCGAACCTGCGCCGCCGTAGCGGGAAGACTCGCTCGTCCAAAGCGTTTCCCAAGTGTAGCCCAATGGCGGCGCGAGGAGAGGCTCTGAAGCAGGATGCAACATCTGACGCTCTCCGAAATTGACTAAAAGCAGACGATCGTCATCCGCCTTGGAAAAATATCTGAGGACGAAACTCGTCGTACCCAAGACTGCGCCATCGATGCCGCCAGGAATGTGCTGGCGAAAGCGCGGATCTTGCCGTCGCAATTTCAAAAGATCGATATGCAGATCGTAAAGTTGTCGATTTTTTTCGCGCTCGGAAAAATCGAGTTTGCAGCGGGCGAATACTTCCGGATCGTCCGGCGCCGGCACAGTTGTTAAAGCTTCTTCCTCAGTTAGTGACAGGAACGGCGCCAGCCATTCGGCGCGGCCTTTCCGAATGGCATCGCGCACAGAAGCATCGCCAATGTCGGCAAAAAACATAAACGGGCTCGACGCGCCGAACTCCTCTCCTTGAAACAACAGTGGTGTCCAGGGTCCAAGCAAGAGAAGCGCGGTCATCGCGCGATAACGCGCGGGTGAAGTTTGAAGACGCACTCGTTCACCCTGTCCCGTATTTGCGATCTGATCGTGGTTCTCGATGAAACAGACGAAAGCCTCCGGGGAAATCCCGAAAGTGGACGATCCACGCAATGCCTTTCGCCACGAGAGCGCCTGACCTTGATAAAGGAAACCGTATTTGGCAGCGGAAATAAATTCCTGTGGCGTACCGCGGTAATCGCAAAAGTACGCTTGGTTGCGACCGGTCAACGCGACCACGGCGCTATGATGAAAATCGTCGTTCCACATTCCGTCCAAGTCGTCACCCCCTTCGCTGCGTGGTCGCACCATCCTGGCTTCCTGGCGATCGTTCTCGGCGATTAGAATAATTGAGCGCTCACCAGCCGCCTTGCGCGCCGCCCGCGCGACTTCGCCAATAATGTACTCACTGGATCGATCGCGAATGGCGTGTAACGCGTCGAAGCGAAACCCATCGAAATGAAATTCCTCAACCCAGTAACATCCATTGGTGACGAAGAACTCGCGGACCGGTCCCGAATTCCGGTCATCGAAATTGATCGAGTCGCCCCATTCATTTTCGTTTCCGCGGGTTAGATAATCGTCGGAAAAAGCACCGAGATAATTTCCGTCAGGTCCAAAGTGATTATAGACGACGTCGAGGATCACACCGAGGCCTAACGAGTGCGCGCGATCGACGAATGCCCGCAAATCATCCGGCGTTCCGTACAAATGTGAAGGCGCGAACAGATCAACGCCATCGTATCCCCAGCCAAACCTCCCTGGGAAATCCGCGACCGGCATCATTTCGATCACGGTGATTCCGATGCGCGCGAGCTCCTCCAACTGTTGCGAAGCTGCGCGCCACGTTCCCTCCTTTGTGAACGTGCCGATGTGCATTTCGTAAATGACCTGGCCTTTGAGTCCCGCAGCCGCGGGGCCGGGCCACTGCGAATCGCTCCACTGAAACCGCGCCGGATCGACAATGCAGGACAAACCGTGAGGCCCATCAGGTTGAAAACGTGACGCAGGATCCGGGTAAAAATTATTGTTTACGCGGAATCGATAGCGATCGCCTGCACCAGCTTTGGCAGCTCCGGAAAAGTATCCGTTTTCTTCGGCTTCGAGTCCTTGAAACGTTTGCCCTGGAGTTTTCGCTGCGCTGCCTTCCAGAACAAGGTCCACACGCTGGGCCTTCGGCGCCCAGACGCGGAAGTGGGCTTGGTCAGGCCCGATTAGTTCTGCGCCAATTGGGTAACGACGTTGCACCTGGCGAGTTTCTCGCGTGCTGTAAAGCATGGATCATCAAGATGCGAGCGCTTGCGTACGAAGCAACCAAGGATCCCAAATGCTTTCGGGATTGATCGCGCGGGTCGAACTGTTTCAGAATACGCGTCATGAACGGAGTCAGACCCAGGATCGAAATCTTCAGACCTTTTGGCGAAGCGTTCGAGCTGACGAACAAGATTCTATTTCAACCGTTCGACCTGAAAAAATGGCTTGTAATTGGTTTCGCGGCGTTCTTGTCCGGACATTTGGCAGGGGTTGGCTTCAATTTCCCATCGCCATTCGGCAATTTTCAATCGCATCGGACGACTCCGGAAGTGATTTCACCTCACTTTGAGCAATGGAAACCGTGGCTCGTGGCGGTAGTCGTTGTGGGTGCGCTGCTTTTTTTCGCGTTGGTAATCGCGCTGACGTGGTTGAAAGCACGCGGCAATTTCATTTTTACAGACTGTGTCGTCCGAAACCAGGCGGCAATCGTGGAACCATGGCGCGAATATCGGAAGGAAGGGAACAGTTACTTCTTATTTCTGCTCGCGGTCATGTTCGCCGTATTGCTATCGGCAGGGCTAATGCTGGCAAGCGTTATCGGGCTGGGCTGGTTGAAACAAGGCGCGGGTGAAACGGGATCGATTACTTCCATTGGACTTCTCGTTTTCCTTGGTCTGTTTTGGGTTTCGATTGTCATTTTTGTCAGTGTCGCCACTTATTTCATGGTGCCGGTGATGTACCGGAGGCGGTGTCGAGCAGTCGAGGCGTTTCGCGATGTAACGCTTCTGATTTGGCATCACCTGGGCTCTTTCTTTTTGCTTTGCTTGTTTGGGATTGTTTTGTTTTTGGCTGTGCTAATGATTGGCGCGATCGTGACATGCGCGACCTGTTGCCTGGCTGCGCTTCCCTACGTTGGGACAGTTATATTGCTGCCATTATTCGTATGCTTGCGCGGGTTCGGGCTCGCGTTTCTGCGTCAGTTCGGTCCGGATTACGATGTCTGGGCGAGTTTCATGCCACCGGAATTTCTGCCTATATTGTCAGGACCGCCGCCTGCGCCGCCACCGACTGTACCTGGGCCGAATCCACCGCCTGAGTCACCATTGTCTCCAGCCATGTGAAAGAGGACAGGCAAAGCCTGAAGGCCAAAAAAGATTCGACCGTATTAGTCGACTGTCCTAAGAATCTCTTATGAAAAGTGAATTTATCCCTTGTTGTTTCAGCTTGGTTGTAGCTGCTTCTATTTGCTTTGGTCAGGAAAGTCCAAGCCCAAGTCCCAGCTCAAGTCCGACTCCGTTCAAGACGATCAGATCAGCAACTAAAGAGGCCACAATTACGAAGTTGGAAAAGTCGGTCACCGACGCGTTTAAGAACAAGCAAGCGAAGGCGTTTAGGGACCATTTGGCGCCCGAGTTTAGCGCGGTCGACGCGGAAGGAGTCAAAGATGCGGATGCCGAAATCGAGGACATGCAGAAGACTGATCTAAGTAACTACTCGTTCGCCGATATGAAAGTGGCGCTCCTAAGTCCCAAAATGGCGGTAGCTACCTACAAAGTGACTACCCAATCCACCTCATCCGGGCGTGATACGTCAGGTACCTATTACGCGGCCACGGTGTGGAACAAACGCGGCGCAAAGTGGCTAGCTGTCTTGCACACTTTTGTTAAAGCTCAGTAAGGCTAAGCTATTTACCCACTGTCATGTTGAGCGAAGCGAAACATCTCAAGCGGTTGTAGTGGAGCCTGCCCCAGCCATGATCAGCGATTCTTCGCGTCGCTCAGAATGACATTATGAGGTCGCTTGTGATAGTCCGCAAGTCGTCCGTAGTATGAGATAAGTGATGAACTGGGACGCAATTAGTGCCATCTCTCAATTGGTAGGTTCGATTGCTGTCGTCTTGTCGGTGTTATACCTCGCGTTGCAAGTGCATCGGAGTACGCGTGTGGCCAAGCTCGCTACGCAAGACGCCGCGGCTACGGCTTTGCGTGAGGTAACCGCACCTTTCATGGAGAACGCCGAACTGGAACGTATCTGGCGGCTAGGCTTGGAAGATATCGGCGCGCTTTCCGTCGAAGAGCGGGCGCGTTTTTTTCACGCCGCCTATCAATTCTTGAAAGCGTTCGAGACAATTCACTTTCATTATGTTTACGGATCGATGGACAAACAGCTTTGGGAAGGCTGGCAGGGACTCCTTCGGCATTACATTGCTGCGCCCGGGATGGCTCAGTACTGGAATCTTCGTCCTGAAGTTTTCTCCGAGCGGTTTAGAAATTTTGTAAACTCACTCGAGCCTCCGGCTGAGCAACGCACCGTGGGAACTCTTTTTGGTGAGGAACGAAAATGAAGGGCCGCTTCCTTGTTTCAGAAATAACACCCTAGTGGCTGCGATACGTTGAAAGCGACACGAGGACGCGTACACACTCCCAAAGCTTTCGCGAAACAGGGCGCAGATCTCCTATCGATTTCGCACGAAGTGCTTTTGGAGTGCGATGCGTCCTGCATCGCTTTTTAGCGCACTACAAACCTACCCAGGCTGTTACTTACACGGACCGGGCACGGGAATGACGAACTTGCCGTCCTTCTCGGCGATGAAGTTTTCGCTTGTGCTAGTTGAGCTGCCGTTGGCGTCTTTTTTCTCCACCTTGATGATGAGCTTCTTCGTGGGTTTAAGTGTCAGACAAACTTTGCCCCCGGTCGGCGAATCCATCGGCGTCGCGGCTTTCTTTGCGTCCTCCGGTGTAAGATCGACAAGCTCAATGCTGGATATTTTCTCTCCGGCTTCTCCTGACTGCATCATCTTGTAGAAACCGAGAATCGCCGGGTCGGCCCCTTGCGTGTAAAGGAACGATTCCAATGTGGCGCTGTCCTTCCCCTCGAACGCGGTTTTGTATTTGTCGGTAAAGCCCTTCTCTTGCGGCGACGTGCCGGCGAAAATCGACAACGTGATCGTGATAAGTAATGCGCAAACCAGACTAAGGAGTTTGATCAAAGTGTTCATGGCGCAACCGTAGTGGGTTTGGTTTTCAAGAGGCAAGCCAATTCGATTCGGCCCTTGTCATGTCGAGCGAAGTCGAGACATCTCTAATTCTCACTTCCAGAAGTCCAGAGATTCCTCCACTTCGGTCGGAATGACAGGAATGAAAGAAAAATCTTTGCTGATTTGTCTTCTGCAGGGTATTGCAGTTTGCCTTCTGAACCTAAAGGCGGCGGACTGGAGACTCCGAAAGAGTTCGCGAGCAGGCTGCCGCTCCCTGTCGATGAACATTCACGAATACCAAGCCAAAGAACTGTTGCAAAAATTCGATGTAGCGACCACGCGAGGGAGGGTTGCATCGAGCCTTGACGAGGCTGAACAAATCGCGCGTGAACTCGGCGATGTCGATATTGTTGTTAAGGCGCAAATTCACGCCGGTGGACGGGGCAAGGGCACCTTCAAGAATGGATTCAAGGGTGGTGTACAAGTTCGCAAGCCGCCAGATGAAGTGCGCGATGTCGCGGCAAAGATGCTAGGTCAGATCTTGGTTACGCACCAGACGGGACCAACCGGTCGCAAGGTAAACAAACTGCTCGTAGCGGAATCCGCGGACATTGCGCGCGAGATTTACTTTGCCGTCTTGCTCGATCGAGCCACAGCCGCGCCTGTAATTGTCGCCAGCAGCGAAGGCGGGGTTGAAATCGAAGCCGTCGCGGCGAAATCGCCGGAAAAAATTATTCGTGAACCAGTCGATCCATTGGCAGGTCTGCAGCCATTTCAGACTCGGAAATTGGCGAAACAACTTAGCTTTGAGTCGTCACAATTGAAAAGCGCTTCGAAATTATTCGAAGGCCTCTATCGCACGTTTGCTGCCTACGATTGTTCGATGGTCGAAGTGAACCCGCTCGTTGTGACAACCAAAGGCGATGTCCTGGCGCTCGACGCCAAGTTTAACTTCGATGATAACGCGCTTTATCGTCATCCAGAGATCGCGGCGTTGCGTGATATCGCTGAGGAAGATCCGCGCGAAGTCGAAGCTTCGAAGCATGGTCTTAGTTACATTGGTCTCGACGGAAACATCGCCTGCCTGGTGAACGGAGCCGGTCTGGCGATGGCCACGATGGATATCATCAAGTTCTATGGCGGCGAGCCGGCCAATTTCCTCGATGTAGGCGGCGGTGCGACAGAAGAGCAAGTTACCGAAGCCTTCAAAATTCTGATCGCCGATAAAAAAGTAAAAGCGATCCTGGTCAACATTTTTGGCGGTATCATGAAATGCGACATCATTGCGCAGGGAATCATCAACGCAGCAAAGACATTAAGGTTATCGGTGCCGCTGGTCGTTCGGCTCGAGGGAACGAATGTCGAAGCAGGAAAAAAATTGATCGCGGATTCGGGTCTGGCCGTCATTGCAGCCGACGATTTGGCCGATGCCGCGCAGAAGGCCGTGAAAGCGGCAGCAGGAAAAAAATGAAAGCGAAGAAGATTGCATTTACCGGAATCCCGGTAACTGACATGAAACGCGCCCGAGCGTTTTACGAAGGAGTGCTTGCGCTCAGAGTTTCGGGTGAATTTGGCGAGGGTGTTTGGATCGAATACGAGATTGGTTCCGACACGCTGGCCATCGGCAGCGTCGGCGATCAATGGAAACCATCCGAAGACGGCACCAGCGTCGCTATTGAAGTCGAAGACTTTGACGCTGCCATCAAGAGCCTCAAACAAGCGAACGTTCCTTTTGCTGCCGAAGGTATCGAGAGTCCGGTATGCTGGATGGCGGTCGTGCAGGATCCGGACGGTAACAAACTGATAATTCACAAGCTCAAACCCAAAAACGAGAAAGGAATCGGAAAATGATTACAAACGAAGTGGCCTTCGTCGCCATCGCGGTCTCTGACAAAGAACGCGCGCGGAAATTCTATCAGGAAACGCTCGAGCTAAAACCTGCAAGAACGCAAATGGATGGCGGGTGGGTCGAGTACGATCTTGGCCCCATCACAATCGGTGTCGGCTGTCATCCGGCTTGGCAACCATCACGCGATGGCACGACGATCGCTTTTGAGGTCGAAGATATCGACGCCGCGATCGACAAACTTAAAGGCCGTGGTGTCAGCTTCGATATCGAAAAGACTGAAACGCCTGTGTGCTGGATGGCGCAATTTCGCGATCCAGACGGAAACAAGCTGGTCATTCACAAACGAAAGAACTAACGAAGGCGATAGTAGAATACTTTTCGGTCATTCGGATTTCGTCATTCCTTCGAGCTTCGTCATTCGTCATTTTCGTCATGTCTATTCTGGTCGATAAGAGCACCCGCCTAGTCGTACAGGGCATCACTGGAAGCGCAGGAGCCTTTCATACACGGCAGTGCATGGATTACGGGACCAACGTTGTAGCCGGTGTTACTCCAGGCAAAGGCGGGCAGATGTTCGATGGCGAGGTGCCGGTATTTGATACAGTCTGGGAAGCGCGACGAGAAACTCGCGGTAACGCTTCCATGGTTTTTGTGCCCGCGCCGGCGGCTGCTGATTCAATTCTTGAAGCCGTGGATGCAGGAGTAGAACTGGTCGTTTGTATCACGGAGGGAATTCCAGTGATGGACATGATGCGGGTAAAGGCCCTGATGCGCGGAAAGCGATCGCGACTGATAGGGCCGAATTGCCCCGGGATAATTACTCCCGGTGCATGCAAGATCGGCATCATGCCAGGGTACATTCATAAGCCCGGCAACATCGGCGTGATCTCGCGCTCCGGCACGCTCACTTACGAAGCTGTGTGGCAACTCACTTCGCGCGGTTACGGCCAGTCGACTTGCATCGGGATAGGTGGCGATCCCATCGGCGGGTTGTCGCACCTCGATTGCGTGAAACTGTTCAATGAAGATCCCGGTACGGATGCGATGATCTTGATCGGTGAAATCGGCGGCTCGGCGGAAGAAGAAGCCGCCGAGTGGATCAAGAAGCATTGCAAGAAACCGGTCGCGGCTTTCATCGCGGGAATGACGGCCCCGCCAGGGCGCCGAATGGGTCACGCCGGCGCGATTGTTTCGGGCGGCAAAGGAACTGCGGCAGGCAAGATCGAAGCACTTAAAGCAGCAGGCATCGCCGTTGCCGAGACTCCGGCGACTATCGGTGACACATTGATCGCGCAAATGAAAGCGTGATCCTGAGCCGTCCTTTTTTTATCTTCACGTTTCAGAAGGAAGATTGATTATGAATACACTAGCCCTCATCGCTATTACCTGGATTGGAAAAGAATACCGGTTTTTTGGACTGGATTGGAGTTATCTGATGGTCCTTGGTTTCATTGGAAACGCTCTCTTCTCGATGCGTTTTCTCGTCCAATGGCTCGCCTCCGAGCGGCAGGGCGAAAGCATAATTCCAGTCTCGTTCTGGTACTGGAGCATTGCCGGAAGCGTACTCATGTGCATTTATTTTATTTTCCGACGCGATCCGGTTGGAATTCTCGCATATCTCCCAAACTCGATGATTTACATTCGAAATTTAATGCTGATTCGGAAGCGCAAGTTCGCTTTCACTGCTGCGGCGCCTTCGCAGCACCCGCGTGAAACGGGATAGCGAAGTGACTCTCCGCTTCAATCCATGCTGGGATGATTCGCGCGGTGATAAGTGCTTCGACAAGATCGTTGCCGCAGCCAATGCCGCCTGCAGATAGTTCCTCGTCCAGAAAACGAGATCGTTCTGCACGTCTGTTTTCTTGGACAGAATCCAGTCATCTGGTGTGTGGATAACAAAGCCCTGACCCCATTTCCCATTTCTCCGGGTGAGTTCAAAGAGCCGTAAGCGTCACACGTGAAACAAAAAGCCGCCATGCGGTGAAGCGTGACGGCTGATTGCCAAATATGGCTGCTTGTTCGGCTGGGCAGATTACTTGAGCAAGCCCTCGCTATTGTCTGGTCATGGTGCCGCTGTTGCTTGCTATCACGTGGGTACCGGGTGGGTCTGTAATGATCCACTTGAGCTCAGCGCCTCCGTTCACGATGTAAAAATCGCGGTGCTTGGGGCCGTTTATACCCATCCACGTCATCGTCCCGTGGCCGTTCGCATCCACGGTATAGGTGCCATTAGGATGGACCTCGAGATTTGTTCCAGCACTTCTTATGATCAAATCCTCGTGAAAGGTGCCGGTCGCGGGTGTGAACGTGACGAGACCGACCTGACTGATCGGGTCGAAGTTAACGACGCCATTGCCGAAGGCCCAGCCGTCGGCGAGCTCAACGTAGTTTCCCGACACGTCGTTGATGCTAAATGAACCAGCCCGTGCACTAGCCGAAAAGGCTGGCGCAAGGCCGATGATGGAAGCCGCTAACACGAGTAGCAGAGCGACTCGGATGCGGTTTTTGGTAATGTTTGAATTTCTCATATGTTAATTTCCTTTTGTTTTGGCCTTGTTTGACTTCTCGTTTTGGGAAGTCCTTTCTAGCCGTTCACTCATGTAAGCAAGAAAGGCCGATCAAAGTGATCATCTGAATTGAGTTTTTTCGGAAAAGCTTCCTGCGTGCAGAAAATTTCGGGGGGTGTTAGGCTAGCAAGAAAAACTTATCGATGAGCCTTCGGTCTCTCCGCATAGAATCACCCAGCTTCTGGAACAATGGAGTCGCCGGGATGATGCCGCGTTCAGCGAGCGAGGGAGCCGACGACGATTTTATAGCTAAGGGTCGTCCGACTCCTCGAGTCTTTCTTTTGTCGGTGTGCTTGTTTAGGAGGGCTACACCCTTTACTCATAACACATTTCTCTTAGGGAGTGACAGTCACCTGCCCAACCATGCCCATCTCGTCATGCAGGGCGCAGATGTAAGGGAAGATCCCGGGGTTCGGGAAAGTGACGCGGAAACGTGTCACGCCAAGGGGCGCCTGTGGCAGCCCGCGCCGTTCTTGTGGCGCCGCGATGATGAACCCCGAGTGGGTGCTGTCGGCAGTGGAAGCGATGATGGCGTGCCGGGCCCCATCCGGATCGACCGTTACGTCGGGGGACGGATTCTGAAGGTTCGCCGGCTCCTGCCCGAAGGTAATGGTATGCGGGAAGATTGGAGCCTGGTTATCCCATTCGACCGTTTGACCGGCATGGATTTGGATATTCTCGTGGGAAAAACGCACAGCGGCGACGGTTTCGGTGCCACCCGCCGTTCCTGTGATGTCTGTAATCCCCGCCGTGACTCCCAGTGGTGAGTTAGGGACATGCAAGGGTTTCATCTTTGCGCCATGGGAAAGCAATTCATCGGTGTGACTCGCCGCCTGCTCGTCATAGAACGCCTGAGTGTGGGGCAGCGGGTCGCTCGCCGGGAGGACATGAATCCGTCCATCCATATTTACATGGACCAGACAGGTCAGCTTGAAATTCCCGGCCACCGGGAAGATGACGGTAAAGGTCTGCCCCGTCACCATCGCGGGCGTGGTAACGCAAGTCGAACCGTCGAAGATGGCCGGGTCACTCGAAAAGCCCGGGCACCCCACATTGAAATCAGGGCGCACCTGGCCGGCCCGGAGAAAAGTCACGGTGTGATTCTCGTCCGCCTGGAATGTCCAGGTGATGCGGTCTCCGGCGTGAATCCAGATTTCATTGGGCAGAAAAGCCAGAGCCTGAATTCCTTTTTCGTCGGTCTGGGCGCCGACAGTCGCGGTCCACTGCGCCTGCACCATCTGTGGAAGGATCAGAAGGGCGAGGAGCAAGGGCCAGCGGAAGATGGCTGCAAGCCGAGTCCGCCCGGTTTTGTTTATGCCTGGTATAGGTGTAATCTCTTTCGTTTTGGTTTTCATAGTTTGCCTTTCATTGTTATAAGCAAGAAAGACCGATCAAAGTGATCATCTGAATTGAGATTTTTTCGGAGACGCTTCCGCGTGCAGAGAATTTCGGTGGGTGTTAGACTAACAAGAAGAGCTTATGGATGAGCCTTCGGTCTCTCCGCATAGAGTCACCCAGCTCCTGGAACAATGGAGTCATGGGGACGATGCTGCTCTCGCAGAGTTAACCCCGTTGGTCTACAAGGAGCTCCGACGCCTCGCTCATCGTCATATGGGCGGAGAACGTCGCGACCACACACTGCAAACAACTGCGCTGGTCAACGAGGCTTATCTCCGCCTGGCAGGCCAAACAAATCCAAGCTGGCAGGACCGTGCTCACTTCTTCGCTGTGGCAGCCCGAGCGATGCGCCAAATCCTGGTTAACTACGCCAAGAGTCAGGGATCTCAAAAACGCGGCGGCGGCGCGATCAAGGTAGAATTGGGCGAAGCAGCGCTTGTCTCACAGGAGCAATCGAAGGAAATTGTTGATCTACACGAGGCGCTGGAAAGACTGGCCACACTCGACGCAAGAAAAGCTCAAGTCGTCGAGCTAAAATATTTCGGCGGACTCAACTATGACGAGATGGCAGAAGTGCTCAAGATTTCACGTGTAACGGCGAGGCGTGACTGGGAATTTTCCAAGGTATGGCTGTATACGGAATTGCACGCGGACTGATAGACACGAATTTCACTAATTCACACCAATTGATTCAGTGGTTTGCGCGAGCCGTATGAATTTCCTGGTAATTCGTGTCGGTGATTCGCGTGGGAGATGAATGAGCTGGTTTGCAAGAAGGAGGTCTTCCAGCTCGTGGGCTTTTGCATGGAGATTCATCGCGAGTTGGGAAAGGGCCACGACGAAGTGATCTACAAAGATGCTCTGGTCGTTGAACTGAGTCGCGCTGGAATTCCGCTTTTGCGCGAGAAAAATTACGAAATCACCTACAAGGGAGTGATCCTGCCTCACTATTATTACGCGGACTTCGTCGTGTGGGATAAGATTCTGTTTGAGGCCAAAGCCGTCGAGAAACTGACTGATTCGCACATCAAACAAGTGTTGAACTATCTCGCCGCGTCGAAACTTCGGCTCGGTCTGTTGGTCAATTTCGGTGGCGATTCGCTGGAGTGGAAAAGGGTTGTTTTATGAGACGCAAATTTTACCAATTCACACGAGCGGATTTGACGAGGTTGGTGACGATTCGTGTAATTCGTGTCCCAAATTCGTGGCAATTAGTGTAATTGGTGTCTATGACGCCGGCGCGGTTGCGAACGATTGAGGAAATCTATCGTACTGCGTTGGATCAAGAGCCGGACCAAATTCGCGCATTCCTGGACACGGCCTGCGAAGGCGATGAGGTGTTGCGCCGTAAAGTTGAAGCGCTCCTGGCTTCACGTGAACGAGCAGGCAACTTCATTGAAACGTCAGCTGTCGGTCTCGCGACGCGGATTATTGAAAATGGGCAAGCTGATTTGCTCGTCGGTCGCACGATTGGTCACTACAAAATTTCTAAACGGATCGGCACCGGCGGAATGGGCGATGTCTATCTGGCCACCGACATGACAGCGGGCCGCAAGGCCGCACTCAAACTTCTGCCCATGCGCTTTACCGCCGACGCGGAGCGCCTGAAGCGGTTTCAACAAGAAGCGCATGCCGTAGTTGGGCTCAATCATCCAAATATCCTGACGATTTACGAGATCGGCGAAGATCACTCAACTCATTACATAGCCAGCGAACTGATCGAAGGCGAGACGCTGCGTCAACGTCTGATGCGCGGGCGAATCGAGGTCGGTGAAGCTGTTGACATCGCGATCCAAGTGGCGAGTGCGCTCGCTGCCGCCCACGAAACCGGCATTGTCCATCGCGACATCAAGCCAGAGAACATCATGCTGCGGCCGGATGGCTACGTGAAAGTGCTCGACTTCGGGATTGCGAAGCTGGCGGAACAGGAAGTGCCAGTGACACTGGCGGAAGAAGAAGCGGTGTTACTGGTCGAGACCCACCTGGGGTCGATCATGGGAACGGTTCGTTACATGTCGCCGGAACAGGCGCGCGGCGCGCAGGTTGATAAGCGTACCGATGTTTGGAGTCTCGGCGTAGTCCTTTACGAAATGGTAACGGGGCATGCGCCATTCGCCGGCGACACGCCGGGAGAAACGATGTCTTCGATTCTTGAGAAGGAGCCACCGCCGCTCACGAATTACCTCGCGCACGCTCCGGCCGAGCTTCAGCAGATTATTAGCAAAACGCTGCGCAAAGAGCGCGAGGAAAGGTATCAGAGCGCACACGAACTGCTTGAGGCGCTCCAAAGTCTCCGTCGTAGCATGGAATTCAAGACTGCATTGGAACGCTCCACGAAGGCTCCTTTATGGCTGCGCTGGGCACGGTCGCCCATTGCTTCGGTGCTCCTATTGTTAGTAGCTGCTTTGGCGCTGGCGCTTCCATTCTACTGGCATCGGGCCCTGACGCCGATCTCAATTCCAGAAAAGAGCATCGCGGTATTGCCCTTTGAGAATTTCAGTGACAACAAAGAAAACTCCTACTTCGCCGCCGGGATTCAAGACGACGTGCTGACGAGCCTCGCGAAGATTCACGAATTGAAAGTCATCAGCCGCGCCAGCGTGATGGCTTATCAAAAACCTGGCGGGCGCAATCTGCGTGAGATCAGCCAGGCGCTGGGCGTGGCGAATGTTCTCGAAGGGAGCGTCCGCCGCACGAGCAACCGGGTGCTCGTCAACGTCCAGCTGATCGACGCGCGCAACGACCGCCATATCTGGGCGGAGCGTTACGACCGCGCCGTCGACGATTCGATTGGCCTTCAGGGCGAACTGGCCGCGGAGATCGCCAAGGTCCTCCAGGCAAAACTCGATTCGGAAGAAAAGGCAAGTCTTGGAACGAAACCGACGAACAATCCAGAGGCCTACGTGCTTTATCTCCGAGCTCTCGAGCTTGAGCAAAATGCTGAAACATTGAAGCCACCACTCCTGCCGACGACCGAAGATTGGAAGGCGGTGGCTCAGCTCTACGCGCAGGCGATCGCACTTGATCCCGCGTTTGCCCTGGCGCGGGCACGGGCTTCGATCAGTTACAGCCAACAATTCTTTCAGACGCAGGACCCGGCGCTGAAAGCGAAAGCGCGCACCCTGGCCGAAGAAGCGCTCCGCTTATCGCCTGCTCTCGGCGATGCACACCTGGCGTTAGGTCTTTTCTTTTATCTCACGGAAAGAAATTACACCGCAGCGTTGGAGCAATTTACGATTGCCCTGACTGCTTTGCCTAACAACGTCGAGGTCCTTAACTACATAGCGAGGATTTACCGCCAGCAGGGTCGTTGGCGCGCGGCGATCGGAGGCTTTGAACAAGCTCGGAGCCTCAACCCTCGCGTGGAGCCGTGGGAACTGGTGTTCACCTACTGGATGGTACGTGATTGGCGGGCTGCCGCCGCCGCAATCAAACGAAATGTCGCACTGACCCCAGATGAACCGCGTCACAGAGTCGGCCTGGCCCAAATTGAAGTCGTTGCAAACTGCGATCTGGCGGCTGCCAGGGCTAAGCTGCGGGAAATACCGGCCGGCGTGGATCCCGATGGGGTAGTCACCCTGCCAAATTGGAATCTAAGTATGCTGGAACGAGACTTCGCCACGGCGGAGAAGTGGTTGGCCGACTTCCCGTCAGACAAATTTCCGGGTGCTAGTCCAAAAAGTTTCTATCAAGCCCAAACCGCACTGGCGCGTGGCGATGTGGAATTGGCGCGAACCCTTTTTGAAAAAGTGAGACCGGCCTTGGAAAGCAATGTGCGCGATCATCCCGCGGCGGCCAGGCACCATGGTGCTCTCGGAATACTCTACGGCTACATGGGCCGGAAAGAGGACGCCATTCGCGAAAGTCGCCGAGCCGTTGAACTCTGTCCGGAAAGCACAGACGCCGTCGAGGGTGTGCAACGCGCGTACGAGCTGGCTCTGGTTTACGCGCTCACGGGCGAGACAGATCAGGCCCTCCCGCTGATTGAACGCCTCCTGCGGACCCCGGGTGCGACCACGCGAACCCGCTTTTATGACGGGGGCATCACGCAGGCCGAACTGCGTCTGCGCTGGCAATGGGACAAGCTCCGAGGCGACCCCCGATTCAAAAAAATTCTCGACGGACCGGAGCCGAAAACGGTCTACTAGAGCCATCTTATAAATCGTCCCGCTGTAGCGGCGGTCTGCGACCATCGATCGAGTGGCGATTGAAAGTGCGACGCTGCCTTCGGCTCCGCTCCCACCTACGGTCGCCGCGGCGACCTTCGGCGTGGCAGGCAGGGCAGACGGCAAGCGGGTTACACAAGAAACTTGTTGTTTGTTAGGCAGTTTGCTAAACCACGGAAAGTGTAGCGAGAGGACTTTTCATCAAGCGACCATTCATCTGGTGTGCCGGATGGAGCATAGCGGCAATGCGTTTGCTCCTGCCCTCAGTCACATTCGCTCAGGGAACAGCTCCTTCGCCTGCCGCGGTTGCCGAAGTGGAGCGCGTCATTGTAACCGGTTCAAACATTCCGACCGCGGAAGAGACGGGCCCCAATCCAGTGGATACGTATCGTCCGGCAGACCTCGAAAAACTGGGCATCCGCAATGCAACGGACCTGCTGACCAATCTGCCGCAGGAGATGGGCTCGACGGTCAACCAGAACGCTGTCGCTGGCGGCGATGGCAGCGTCATACCGAACCTGCGGGGTTTGCTGCCGAAAGAAACTCTGGTTCTCGTCGATGGAAAACGCGTTGCCATATCTGGGATTGGCGGTGCTTTCAGTGTCGCCCCGACCTTCGCTGGTGTGGACATCAATCTCATCCCCTTCCCGATGATCGATCACATCGACATCCTGAAGGACGGCGCGTCGGCTGTGTATGGCTCGGACGCTGTTGCTGGCGTAATCAACATCTTTTTAATACACAAGTTCCGTGGGCTTGAGATCGGAGGCAGTGTGGGGAATACAAACTTGGGTGCGTCCAACGATGCGCGCGAGTTGGAGGGTTGGCTCAAAGCCGGTGTGGGAGGGGATAAGACCGATATCCTGGTCATTGCTGATTTTTACGATCGTGCCGCCATGTACGCTCGCGACCGCCAGCTTACCAGTAACACGTTCTCGGTTCCCTGGGGAGGGGTTGATAAACGCCTTGCGTATTCTCCCGGCCACATTGGACGTTTTCGCTTGATCCCGAAATTGTTTTTCAGTGCGAACTCTCCGCCGCCGCACTCAGCGCCGAATGTCTCAACTTCTCCATTTTATAAGAACCCCTTTGTGATTGCCCCCAATGCATATCCAGGCCCTCCGGGTATCATTGGTCCTCATGCAGCCAAACACCTCCCACAGACCTTGGGCACCTATGGGTATAAGGGCGGTGGCGATTACTTCTTGTATAACTCCTCTGCTGTGCTGCCGGATATTCCAGCGGCGAATCGCCAAAGCTTCTATGGCTCTTTCACGCGCGATATTTGCGACAAATACTTGACCTTATTTGCCGACTTTAAATATACGCGCTCATTTTTTGACGCAGCGCTGGCGGCTACTCCGTTTAATGGTGATCCTTTCAAGCGGCCGAACGGCGCCGAATTTAGCCCCCGCACCATCAGTGTGCCGCTTCAGAATCCGTTTAATCCGTTCACGGTGGCGGATGCCACTTTAATTTACAACGGTGTCCCTGTCCCAGTAACTACTGGAGTCGCCTATCGCGGCATTAACGATCAACGCGTCAGACCGGACAAAACTACTTTTCACGACGTTTTGTTCGATACCGGACTTCGCGGTGAGATGGGCGAATTTGGGGATTATTTTAAGAGTTGGAATTGGGAATTGGGGTTTCGCTACTCCCGAAATGACGAGGAACTCCTCTTTGGCGGCGCGGTGAGCAGCTCGGGCCTGCGCGAAGCGCTGCTGGATACGAATCCGGCTACAGCCTTTAATCCTTTTCTGGGGTTCTTTGGTGGGAACAGCAAAGCCGCCATCAGCAGAGTTTATGTTACTCTGCACCAAAGCGGTGAATTTGAGTTACCTTTAGGTTATTTCGCTATCAACGGGGATCTATTCAATCTCCCGGCGGGGCCGGTCTCCTTTGCGGCCGGGCTCGAATACCGTGGCGAGAGGTGGAAGAACAATCCCCCGTCGCAGAGCACCACGTTTGACACGATCAGCTTCTTCAATACCGAAGCTTCACGGGTGAACCGGGACGTTTGGGCAACCTATCAGGAAGTGCGGATTCCGGTGACCAGCCCGCTGTGGAACTTCCCCGGTGCGTACAGCCTCGAGTTCGATATTGCCGAGCGCGAGGAATGGTACAGTCAAAACACGTCTGCGGTTCTGCCCATCGCGGGCCAGCCATTTGTCCCGGCGCAACACTCGCAATATAACGCGCAAAAGCCGAAATTTTCTGTGCGCTGGCAGCCGCTTGATCCCAAGTGGATTGGTGCACTGACCTTGCGCGGCAGTTACAGCGAAGCGTTTCATGCCCCGACATTACCAGACCTTAGACCTGCAGGGACGGCGGGCGCTCCTATTCTTCCCGGCGATCTTCGCGATCCCAAGGGATTGACTCCTAAAGGAACGAGCGTTCCGGTGGTCGTAAGTGGAAACCCCAACCTGAAGCCGGAGGTCGCTTACGAATGGACTTATGGAGCGGTTTACAGTCCGAAATGGATCAAGGGTCTTACGCTGAGTGCTGACTTCTGGCATATCGACCTGCGTTCGATTGCTTCGCTTGTTGACGCCCAGTTCATCATTAATTTCGAGAACAGCTTTCCCGGGCTGGTTGTTCGTAATCCAACAACCGGCGCTATCACCGAGGTCACCAATCCAAGCTTGAACCTCACTCGCGCTATCGTCGAAGGTGTTGACTACGAGGCGATCTATATCCTGGACTCTTCAATCTTCGGTCCCGGGGATGTTGGCAGATTGACCTTTACCCTTAACGCCACCTATTTGTCGCGGTTCGAGTTTCAGGCGACTCCAGTTAGCAAACGAATTGGGCTTTCGGGCGAATTTGTGTCGGGCCCTACGTTTACCGGCTCGTTGCCGCACAATCGCGCCTATGCCAGCGTATTCTACGATGGCCCAGCTGGTACGTGGCTCGCTGGGTTCGATACCGGCGCAACCGTCCACTACACCGGCCAGTATGAAGATTTAAACCAAGTTCTGACCTCAGATCCCACTGGTTCCTCCGAGCCAGCCAAGCCACAAATGCCGAGAAGTGGGCCTTTGCCTTGGCGAGCGCGGAAAGTGTCCGCGTGGACTACGCTTGACCTAATGGCATCTTATACGTTCAACCTGTCAGCGCTAGCTGCAGGCGAGGTGCCCGGCTTAGCCAAGGATGGCGGCAAGAATTTCAAAATCAAGGACAGCAATGAGAAAAACGTCATGCCGATCTCTACCGCAGAGTACAATCCCTGTGGGTGGCGCGCTTGGTTGAATAGCACCACGATTTCCCTTGGGCTGCAGAACGTGTTCGATTTCGATCCGCCGTTTGTGGCTGGAGCCTTGGGGAACAACTACGACAACTCGCTTGCCTCGATCAAAGGCCGGTTCTGGTACGTCCAGCTAAAGAAGCGATTCTAAGAACCTTCGATGTTGAGATCCTACAGACTGTGCGCGATCTTAGCGAGTGGCTGGGGCACCTTCGACTGTCGCCAATTGCCCAGCCGGCAGATTTGCTGCTTTCCAATCCATCGCCATGCGAATTCGGGCACGGCCGCTGGGATGATCGAAAAAGATAAATTCTTCGAGCGGTGCCGGATCGAGTTTGCGATAGGCGCCCAGTTTCAGCGCGACTTTTGCCATGCCGTCGGGCTCGCGAGAAGTGTTGATTCCGAAAGCATCTGCTTCTCGTTCTGTGATGCGTACGATCGTATTAAGAACAGGAGTGGCAAAAAAGACTAAGATGCTAAAAATCAGCGCGAGCAATGGAAGACCCCCAGGGTCGGCGATACCGCGCACGCGCCATTTGTGGCCCCAACGCGTCACTGCGGCATCGAAGAGAATCCGAGTAAGCGCGAAGCCGATGAGAATAAGAATTCCAAAGTAGGTGACCAGTTTTGCACCATGATTGAGGACATAGTGACCCATCTCGTGCGCCATCACGGCGCGAAGTTCCGGGAGCGTGCATTGCTTAAGCAGATTGTCATTGAGCGCCACGCGGGTCGTGCCGAGTAATCCCGAGACATTGGCGCTTACACGTGTCGTCTGACGTGAGGCATCGACTTCGAAAACCTGTTTAACCGGAATTTCATTCGCTCGAGCCATCGCAAGAATTGGATTTCGAATTTTTGGATCGGTTAGCGGTTTATAGGTGTTAAAGAGGGGTTCGATATAAACCGGCGCGATAAGGACGAGGGTTCCCGAGTAAATAATCATGACGATAGCTCCCCAAAGCCACCATGTACGCGGTGCGCGCCGAAAGACGGCGTAGAGAACGACCACTAGTAAGGTTCCGCCGACTAAAGCTAGCGCCAACCCGAGTAACTGTTCCCGAAACCATGGGGCGAAACTCTGGGTCGCCAGACCGTATTGATGTTCGCGGAAAAAATTTTCGTACAGGTTGAGCGGAAAACTCAGTGCGTAAATGAAAAGCAGATATGGGATCGCATAGCAGGCGATTTGGAAGTTCTTGATATTTGTAACACGTTCGGAAAAATCACGCAGTCGCGCCGACAACCGTGAGGCCAGAAGAAAGACCGAAATTGCTGCCGAGAGGAGAAAGGTCCAGAGGATCAGCCAGTAACCGCCTTCAAAATAGGCGTCGGACTTTTCTCGCTGATTGCTCGGGACGCTTTCCAGCCATGCCAGTGTCGCCGCAGCCGGATCGAATGCGTTTACATCGCGCCCGGTCGCGGTCGAACTGAAGCCGGGATTGTTGACTGGGGCAGCGCGTTCGAAAGAGCTAACTTTGTCAGAGATCGCGGGCGAGGCAGTTCGCACCGGGCCGTCTTGCGCCGAGGCAGGCATCAAAGTCATTGCCCACGTAACAACCAGCAAGATCAGCATCGAAGGTTGGGGCATCATGCGCTCATGATAAGCCGGAATCGAAAGGGAAGCGCGTCAGCGCGATCTTGATCGCGTTAAGATCATCGATCCGGTCTGCAACATCGCATGCCAGGCGAATCGATGTGACCAGATTGGACCAGACGTTCAATAAGCTGGACTACCCGCTTCGCTCAATAGAAAATGCAAGCATGAAAAAGCTTGTGTCATTGGTCTGCGTGTCCTTTATGGGAATGTGCGCAGTCGGCAATTTACGCGCGGAAACGCAGCCCGCCGATGCGGAGCGCTATGGACCGTATCCCACCAATTACAAGGAGATCGTAATGAAATGGCTAGACACGCAGCTAATCGACGCGGGGAGTGCACGCATCGAATGGAATGGCGATCCCAAACCCGCGGATCTGGGGACGAAAGACAAACCTCTTTACGGGTACTTGGTCAATTTCAAGGTAAACGCTCGAAATCGCTTTGGCGCTTACACGGGAATGCAAAGCCACGGCGCGTTAATCCGTAATGGTGAAGTGATTAAAGGCATGGGTTTCGGCTATTAATAAATAATCTTAAACAAAATGAAAATAAAGTCTCAGTCGAAATCATCAGGACAAATTCTGGTTATTGTAATCATTTTGCTGGTATTACTCGGCATTGCATACTGGTGGCTTGATTCCAACAAGCGGCAAATGGCGCGGGAAGGGGACCAATTCGGGAAGCAAGTGATCCAGGAGCTCATCATGCAACACAATGTGAAATTTTTTGCGGATCATTTGAGTCCCGCAATGCGTCTCCAGTATCCGCCGTCAGCGCAACAGGATCTCATGACTCAGCTGGCCAAGCTTGGAGCGCCGCTGTCTCCGCCAAAGGTGGACGGTGATATTGTGTTTGAGTCACATTTTTTCGAGCCAAACGGCAACTTCCACGCGCACATTGATTATCCAACCAGGGGAGCTGATATCAACGTGGCTGTTTCCCATCCGGTGGGTCGTTGGCAAATTGATGAGATCGGATTTACGGCAGAACAGGCACGATAGCCATGCCTGTCGATGGTTACGCCAACAATTGGTCGATCGCGTCCACGCAGATTTGCGACCATGTCTCCAACGATTCGCGGCGGGCCATCAATTCTTGCTTTGTCAGAAACGTCAGGCCGGTGATCATTGCTTCGCGTTTTTGCACTTGGGGCTCTTTCAATTTGAAGATGTGCACGATCCCCAGGTGAACGCGCCCCACTTCGGTTGAATCGTCATTCAAGAGCGCAACGATTCGATCTTCAAACGGAGTCTCGATCTTGACTTCCTCGCTCACTTCGCGCTCCACGCCTGCGCGGTAAGCCTCCTCATCCATGGCAAAGAGCGATTCATCCGTCTCGTTCATATGGCCACCAATGCCAATAGAACCTTTCGCCACTAACCGCTGTTCGCCTGCTTTTTTACCACGCACATAATGAAGCACCGTCTTTTCAAAGGCGATCAGTGCATAAGGGATGATTTGCTTGTAGCCGGGATTGGTCTCGGCTTCGGGCCGCGGAATGTAAAAATTGCTTCCGCGCGACAGAATCGCCTTCAAGTATTTATTGGGCTCGAAATTTAGTCCCTGAAAACTGCCGAGCTCGTCAAACAAGCTGCGTCTGATGACCAAGACGTTTTCCGTCGTCGCGTTCATCTTTAAAACTTACTTTGTGCTGTCATTCTGAGCGGAGCGAAGAATCTCTGGGCATTTGCGCACTCGGTACGAAAGGAATGATAAGAGCTGTTTCGCTTCGCTCAACATGACAAAGACGTGTGCTAAAACGAATAGCTCACTCCGACCTGCGGGCCGAAAAGGTTCAGGCTGGGATTGGGATCTGTTTGCCCGCCATTCGAGAGATGCTGATAAAGCGCGCCCACGCTTATCTTCCAGTGATCGTCCACGAGATAGGAAATCCCGGCTGCCGATAAAATATTGAACGTAAAATCCTGACCCTGGCCACCGGGAACTTCTGGGTGACTGTCGATCCATCCTAAACCGAGCCCGCCTGAAAAGTAGGGAATGAAACGGCTGCCCGGCCGAACAAAGTTGTAACGCATTCCGAGATTCAGCCCGAAATAATGGTTCTCGATTCCGCGGAAGATCGGCTCCGCGATCGCGCTGACATAGAATTGGTTGTAGCCGCGAAGCCAGGTGTCGCGCCGCATAACTCCCCATCGAACGCGCGCGGTTATGAATTCAGCACCAATGTCGTAATCGGCAGGCGGGTTAAACGCGCCAAACAAAAATCCGGACTCGACGGCCAATTCGAATCGTTGCGGGTTAAGTTCTTCCGTCGTTGCCTCGGTGCGGGTCTGTTCAGTGCCGGCGAATATTTGCGAGCACGCGAGAACGATCACACAGGCAGCGAAAGCGCAAAGCGTTTTCATTCGGCGCGCCTACGATATGGACGCTTGATTGGATTGCAATTGATAGGACAGCGCAGCGCGTTGTATCCCTATGTCATAAATTCCGCGAGATCCTGAGGCAATGGGCTGTTCCATTCACGGTCGCCTTCGATTGTAAGTCGCGCCGAGTGCAAGGCATGTCGCGGAAGGAACAGCTCACATTCGAGCTCAGGGGTCCATCCGGTCTCAATAAAATGGAGGTAAAGCTGTTCGTCAGGTCCGTAAATTTTGTCGCCCACAATGGGATGACCAATCGAGGAGAGGTGCACTCGAATTTGGTGCGTGCGTCCTGTGTGTGGAATCGCGCGGATTAAGCTGAATTTGTCGCTTTTCTGCGCGTTCTCCAACGGCGCGGCCGGCGGTCGCGCGCTACCAATTGATCGAATGAATCGGCGTTCAACCTTAAACTCACTCTGCGCCGGAGCGCCAGATGGGTGAATCATCTGTTTGAGCCAGATCGCAGAGTCTCGGTGCTTGCCTTGTCGATCCAAAGCGGCATCAACGAGTGTGTTTTCCCACTCGGGCCAACCGTACACAATCGCCAGATACTCTTTCTTTAGTTGTCGCCGCTGCATCAAGAGCCCAAATCGGCGTGCGCTTTCGGCTTTCTTGGCAATTAAGACCAGGCCGCTTGTCTCGCGATCGAGGCGATTCACAATGGATACCTGGCCGCCGGCAGCAATTTCGAACGCGAAAAGACCGCGCAATTCCTGCCACAATGTTCGCGTGCCATCCGGTTTCGTGGGATGAATCAGAAGATACGGCGGTTTATCGACCACAGCATAATCGTCAGTTTCATCAATGATTTTGAAATCGAGTAACAGCGACGACTCAATCATTCATCGCAACAATAGCCACGATTGCCTTGACCTCATTCCCAAAACTGCTTTACCTAGCCTCTTTAACTTTTGACAGGAGCACGTGGTGGAGCCCAAAGACATCAAAGAAATCAAAACCATCATCGATTTGATGAAGAAGAACGATCTTTCGGTCTTCGAAATCGAAAAGGAGGGGTTTCGCTTAAAACTTCAAAGAGGTCCTTCGGCTCAGGCCGCGCCAGTCGCTCCGCCGCCTGTGGCAGGTCAATCCAAAACGGCCGCAACAACCGCTGAAGCTGCACCAGCTATTCCGAAAACAATTGAAAGCGTACAGCTGAAAGAAATCGTTTCGCCCATGGTGGGAACATTCTATCGCGCTGCATCGCCGGACGCCGCGCCCTTTGTTGATGTTGGAAAAACCGTTACGGAGGAAACAGTGGTTTGCATTATCGAGGCGATGAAAGTGATGAACGAAATCAAGGCAGAGACGAGCGGTGTCATCGCCGAAGTTGTGGCTGAAAACAGTAAGCCAGTGCAGTTTGGCCAGGTGCTGTTCAAAGTTCGTTAGACAGGTAGGGCGCGACCGCCGGGCGCGCCGGATCGGGCGTCCCAATGTTCGAAAAAGTCTTAGTTGCCAATCGCGGTGAGATCGCGCTGCGGGTGATTCGCGCCTGCAAGGAGCTCGGCATTCGAACGCTCGCGGTTTATTCTGAAGCCGACGTGGATTCGTTGCACGTTCAGCTTGCAGACGAATCCATTTGCATCGGCGCGCCGCCCAGCACGGAAAGCTATCTCAAAATCGATCGAATCATGAGCGCAGCCGAGATTGGCGATGTCGATGCGATACATCCCGGCTACGGTTTTCTCGCCGAGAACCCGCACTTCGCAGAAGTCTGTGAAAGCTGCAATATCAAGTTCATCGGGCCTTCATCGCGGGCTATGCAGGCGATGGGCGATAAGAATGCAGCGCGGGGCGCCGCGCGAAAAGCCGGCGTGCCAGTCACGCCAGGAAGCGATGGAATTGTCGAGACAGAGGGCGACGCGATCAAAATCGCGAGGAAGATCGGTTATCCGGTAATGATAAAAGCGACGGCCGGCGGGGGCGGACGCGGAATGCGCATGGCGCACAACGAACCAAGCCTGCAATCAGCCTTTCACAGCGCGCGTCACGAAGCGGAGAAAGCTTTCGGAAACGATCAGGTCTATCTCGAGAAGCTCATCGTCAATCCGCATCATGTCGAATTTCAGATTGTCGCCGATAGCCACGGTCACATCATCCATCTGGGCGATCGTGACTGTTCCATTCAGCGACGCAACCAGAAGATGATCGAGGAATGTCCGTCACCGCTGATGACGCCGGGACTTCGCAAGAAGATGGGACACGCTGCGGTGAAACTGGCCAAATCTGTCGGCTACGAAAACGCGGGCACAATCGAGTTCCTTGTCGACAAGGACCGCCATTTTTACTTCATGGAAATGAACACACGCATCCAGGTTGAACACACGATCACCGAAGAGGTTTACGGATGCGATTTGGTGAAAGAACAAATTCGTATTGCCGCAGGCGAGCCGCTTTCGGAACACGTCGCGCATGCCACGCCCCGACTCCACGCAATTGAATGCCGTATCAACGCGGAAGACCCGGCGAGGGATTTTCAGCCAACGCCGGGCCGAATCGACTTCTACTATGCGCCGGGCGGCCGCGGCGTTCGAATCGATTCGCATGTTTATACCGGTTACACCGTGCCATCTTATTACGATTCGTTGATCGCAAAAATCATCACGGTGGGCGCGACGCGGATCAATGCTATCGAGCGGATGCGGCGCGCTCTCGACGAGTATTACGTCACCGGCATCAAGACCACCGTGCCGTTTCACGCCGCTATCATGCGCAACGGCGAATTCCGCAGCGGAAATTACGATACCGGATTCATTGAGCGAGTGATGTCGTCGGGCAAACTCGATCTCAGATCGCGGCCGATTCGATTGCATGAGTAAATCAAGGCAGCGAAAGCTGCTTTTTGCCTCGCAATTGGGAGTTGCCTCTCAGTTGTGATCTCGACAGCCGTACGAGATTTGTCCGAGACTCCACGCCCATGAAGATAACAACATCATTAGTTCTCGCCGTACTTTACCTCGTCTGCGTCGGCCCTTTGGCAAAAGTTGAGGCGGTTAGCCCGCCGCCGGATGGCGATTATCCAGGCGGTAACACCGCAGAAGGTCGGGACGCCCTTTTTAGCCTCACGACCGGCAGTTACAATACTGCCCTTGGCTGGAATTCGCTTGCGAGTGACAGAGAAGGCAAGTTCAACGCGGCCGTTGGCGCTGGAACGCTGGTATTCAACGTCGCGGACAATAACACGGCCACTGGCGCCGGCGCGCTCTTAAACAACACCACCGGGAAAGAGACACGGCTAATGGAGCGTTCGCCCTCTTTAGCAACACGGACGGCGATTTCAACACGGCTATTGGCAATGGCGCGCTTCAGAATAACACCACTGGCAATACCAACACCGTCGTCGGGGACGCCGCGCTCTCGATCAACACCACCGGTGTCAACAATACAGCCATCGGTTCTGATGCGCTCCAGGGCAATCTCACTGGCAACGGCAATGTCGCCTTGGGTGCAGGGGCGGGAATCCTTATTACTCAAGGCAATAACAATATCGATATTGGCAACTTGGTAGGCGTCACTGGCGACTCGGCTGCGATCCGCATCGGTAATGTCCAGACAAAGACTTTTATCGCCGGTATCAGCGGCGTACCAGTTACAGGAACAGCAGTTGTGGTCGATGGCAGCGGTCAACTTGGAGTAGCACCCTGTTCCAAGCGTTTCAAGGAGGAGATTAAACCGATGGATAGCGAGAGTGAAACGATCCTCGCGCTCAAACCAGTCACGTTCCATTACAAAAAAGAGATCGACCCGAAGAGCGCTGCGCAGTTCGGTCTCGTTGCCGAGGAAGTTGAAAAAGTGAACCCAGATCTGGTGGTTCGCGACCAACGCGGCAAGCCCTACACGGTGCGCTATGAAGCATAAACGCGATGTTACTCAATGAGTTCCTTAAAGAGCATCGCACAGTGCAGGACCAGGGAGCGATCATCGCACAGCAGCAAAAGGAAATGAAGGCTCTCAAAGAAGAACTGAAAGAGCAGGCGTCGCAAATTCAGAAAGTGAGCGCACAGCTTCAACTGAACAAATTCGCCACGGGACGAATCCGCGGTGGTGGACTGGAACCGCAAACCGTCCTGAATAATCCCTAAACCTGTCAACCAACTGAAAGAATGAGCCGCCACGCTTAACCGCATGGCGGCTCTTTGTTTCAGAAAACGCGAAGCGTCGTATCTTCTTATTTCGGTAGCACGTAAGCCTTATGCAGTCCATCTGGCGCAAACATCTGGTCATTTGTCTGTTTCTTGGGCTACTGGCGATTCCCATCTACTTCCTGGATCTGGCGTTTACTGAAGAAGGAGGCAGCAATTGGATCACACTGGATTTCCGCGGGCTTATTTTTTGGACTTACACCGCGTTGCTCGCCATCGATGTCGCCTTGAGTTCAATCGGCATCGTCTCATTTCCCAAGTCAGGAGTATTGCGCATTCACTTTTGTTCAATGGTGCTTTCCGTAATTCTGCTCGTCGTAGGCTTCATCCTTTACGGAAAACTGTTGCGCGCAGAGGCCATCTCCCGTTGACCGCGAACTTTGGCAGAGAACTCGCTGAAGGGTCGTGCTGTTTCGCACGTAGTGTTCAGTAAGAGAGGCGGGGGCGGGAATCGAACCCGCGAATAGCGGTTTTGCAGACCGCGACCTTACCACTTGGCTACCCCGCCATTTGTGCGAGGAATGAGCGTAACGTGGGAGCACAGCGTGTCAACGCGGCGAAGCGATTCGTACCAACGAATGTGATTCGTGATTGGTGATCAGTGGAGTGATGGTGCGATCCACGGAAATTCAGCGTTGGACGTTGGGCGTTGGGCGTTGGACGTTTTGACTGAAAATGACTTCCCGTTCTTCCGAATTGTTTCATGCTGCGCAAAAATATATTCCCGGCGGCGTCAACTCACCCGTGCGCGCGTTTCGCAACGTGAATGGCGCGCCCTTTTTTGTGACGCATGGGAAGGGCGCAAAGATTTGGGATGTCGATGGGAAGCAATACATCGACTACGTGGGAAGCTGGGGACCGGCGATTCTCGGTCACGCGCCGAAAGTCGTTGTGGAGGCAGTGCGGGAGGCTGCAACGAGCGGCTTAAGTTTTGGAGTTCCGAATCCGTTGGAAGTCGAGATGGCGGAATTGATATGTGATTGGATACCTTCGATCGAAAAAGTGCGGATGGTGAACAGTGGCACGGAAGCGACCATGTCGTGTATTCGTCTCGCCCGTGCGTTCACCGGGCGCGACAGGATCATCAAGTTCGACGGTTGTTATCACGGGCATGCCGATGGGTTACTGGTGAAAGCAGGGAGTGGCGTGCTTACTCACGGGCGGCCCGACAGCGCGGGCGTGCCGCAAGCATTTGCCGATCTCACCATCTCACTTCCATTCAACAATGCCGACCTTGTTCGGAAGGCATTTGCCGAGAACACGGACAAAATTGCAGCGATAATTGTCGAACCGGTTCCTGCAAACGCAGGTCTTTATCTCCCGGGCGACGATTTTCTGTCGATGCTGCGAAAGGAATGCAAGCTCAATGATGCGCTTTTGATCTTCGACGAAGTAATTACCGGCTTCCGTCTGGCGCGTGGCGGCGCCCAGGAAATTTACGGAATCAAACCTGATCTTACGGCGCTGGGGAAAGTGATTGGCGGCGGATTACCAGTCGGCGCATTTGGCGGCCGGGCTGAAATTATGGACCAGCTTTCGCCAGATGGCCCCGTTTATCAGGCGGGCACCTTATCTGGCAATCCTTTGGCCATGGCTGCGGGTCTCGCGCAACTTCGTGAGCTCCAACGCATCAATGG